>Ga0193707_1000503_pt1 | contig 13536 bp, 12 predicted proteins | sample U3c2metaG_FD_143043 | JGI IMG/M metagenome (GOLD analysis project Ga0193707, IMG submission 143043) | Soil microbial communities from a riparian zone of the East river system, Colorado, United States - U3c2 | ecosystem: Environmental > Terrestrial > Soil > Riparian zone | place: USA: East River... | reverse complement strand
CGTACGGCGAGGTGGTAGCGCCTATGCATCAGTTGAGGAGCAGAGTGTGGGTGGTGCGGTTGCGAAGGCATCACCGGATTAATAATTGACAGGGGTGATTGACACGACCCCACTTAACCCGTAGAGTGAACTTCCTACTTCAGTAATAGGCCTTCTGAAAGAGGATGACACAAGCGTTGAAGGTCTCTAATCCGTCTCTCTCCTTGCGAACGATACCTAAAGGATAATCCGACCAGAGCGTGGTTTCAGTCATTCACTTAGCCCATGTTCTGCCCACTGGCAGTCTAATTCTCAGGGTCATAGACAACAATTTTCTCATTGGAGGAGAACATGGGTACTAAATTATATGTTGGCGGTCTGCCTTATTCGGTAACCGAAGGGCGGCTGCAAGAAATCTTTTCAGCGCACGGGGCCGTCGAATCGGCCAACGTGATCTCGGATAAGTTTACCGGACAATCCCGGGGCTTCGGCTTCGTGGAGATGGGTTCCGGCGGCGAGGCCCAAAAGGCCATCGAGTCGCTGAACGGCACTCAGCTCGACGGGCGCACGCTCACCGTTAACGAAGCCAAGCCTATGGCGCGGCGCGATAACGGCGGCGGCGCGGGCCGTGACAATGGACGCAATCGCTGGTAGTCGTTTTGACATCTAGCTAATCAACTGGGGAGCAACAGGTCGGGTTGCTCCCCTCTTTTTTTCACTTCACCGTCGGCTGACTGCCGACTTTGGCGGAAGGCGAAGTTATCTTCCGCGATTCCGGTGTTGGCTCTCTGTCGGTCTTGCCGGAACAGATTTGTCCTACACCATTTTTTCTCAGGCTCCGAGGACATCCGGTAACCTTGGAGGCTTTTTATTGGGCCGCAAACCACGGAGGTTCCATGACCGAACAACAGGCGGTTAAACAGAGCGCAGAACTGTTGAGAACGATTATCCGAAGCATCGACAAAAAGCTCGAGTATACTTTCATCGACCCGTCGCAAGAAGGAAGATTCTCGCTTCGACTGTCGACGCGCGGGCGGGCGGGCATTGTTTCCCTGCTGACGAACGACCTGCGGCTGGCCGTGAACGATAACGTGCGCAAGAACGGGATCCGCCAGAAGATCAAAAGCACGCGCGACCACTTGCTATCGAACTACGTCGTCGACGTCATGGGAAGAAAAGTTACGCGGATGCTGAAGCAGTCGGCCGGCGGAAAGGACGAGAACAAGTCGTCATTTTTCTATCGACGCCCGCAGGGAAGAAGATAGCAGGTTTTTATCGGACTTGGTCGCGCGGATCCCGACGAATACGCTAGAGCGGGGTGAACACAGGCGCATAGAGAAAGCCGCGCGGTAAGTCCCAGACGTCCGGAAACGATGGCATCAGAGTTCTCAAAGACGAAAAAGAAAAACCACGGGTGAGCTAAGATTTTTCTCCGCGCGCCAGCGATAAAAAGGAATCCTAGAATTAATCGGGCAGCAGTTTCGCCCGCGAGATAAGCGGCGTGCGGGATTATCTTATTTAAGAATTCCGATTCAAGAATTCATCTCGCATCGTACGGGGTCACGACACGAGTTCGTGGCGGGCCCTCTTTTCGTTCACATAGTGCGAGTAGCTTTGAGGTCCTGCCAGAAAACGTTTTAGTCTCTTCTCATCGATTTTTAACATACTCGGGTATAGAATCACGCCTACATCACGAGCTTAATCTTGCTGAACACGGAGGTACCGAAATGAGCGACAGGAAAATCCGAGTCGGCATTATGGGCCTAGGGCAGATTGGCCGGCAGCTTTACCACCTCGCGCTGGAAAAAGACGACATCGAGATCGTCGCTGTTGCCGACATCGGCAAACCGGAAATCATCGAGTATCTGCTCCAAAGTGACGGCATGGAGGAGCCGTCGTGCAAGCTTCAAGACAATTACCTGACTAATAAAAAATTCCGTACGCGAATGCTCCAGCTTGCGCGGCCTGAGGAGGTTCCGTGGGATATTATGAACGTCGACTGCGTGGTCGATGCGACCGGGCGATATCGTCGTCGGCGCGATATGGAAGCGCATCTGCGGGCCGGAGCGAAGCGGGTCATCCTGGCGTCGCTTCCGTCAGAACCGATAGATCGGATCGTCATACCCGGTATCAATGAAGGCCATGCCACCGGCGCCGACAAAATGATTTCTGCCGGTTCGGCAACGACCAATGCGTTTGCGCTGTTATTGCAATCTCTGGATCAGAGTCTGGGAGTCGACTTCGCATCGCTGACGACCGTCCACGCCTACTCCAGCGATCAATCGCTGCAGGATTACGCTCACGAAGATTTTCGTCGCAGCCGCTCGGCGGCGGAAAATATCATTCCCAACAATAATGAGTCGGCGCGATGGGTAGAAATGGTGCTACCGAAGTTCTCTGGGAAGTTGAGTGGCTACGCGCTCAACGTGCCGGTCCAGCGCGGATCGTTGCTGGACGTGAATTGCGTCATGCGCGACGGCACCGTTACGGTCAATCAAGTAAACGACGCGATGCGCGCCGCGGCTGCTCAGCATCCGGACTTGATCGGTATCACTGATGATCCGATTGTTTCATCCGACGTCATCGGTTGCCGGCAATCCTTGCTTTTCGATGCGGGCGCGACCATCAAAGCAGGAAAGAAAATCGTCAAAGTGCTGGCCTGGTACGAGAGCCTGGGGCATGCATGCCGCGTGCTCGACGTGGTTCGACAATACAGCAAGCTTGACGGAGGTGTAGCATGAGAGTTGCCATTAACGGATTTGGCCGAATCGGCCGCTCTGTCTTTCGTATTTTGGATAAGCGGACGGACGCCGAATTAGTAGCAATCAACGACGTCTTCGACCACGACGCGCTCCGATACTTGCTGAATTATGACACCGTGATGGGACGATTCGCGGGCACCTTACGGCTCGAAGGCGATGAGCTGATCACCTCGCACGGTCGAACCCGGATGCTGCGCGAAAGGGATCCGCTTAAACTGCCGTGGCGCGACCTTGCCATCGATGCCGTCATAGAATCGACCGGAATATTCACCAGCAGGGAACAGCTCAGCAAACATCTGGAGGCCGGCGCCAAGCGCGTCGTGCTGACCGTGCCGGCGAAGGACGCGATCGATTATACCGTCGTGATCGGCGTTAACGATGACGGGCTCAAGCCCGAGCACCGGATGATTTCCAACGCGAGCTGCACGACGAATTGTCTAGCGCCTATGGCAAAGGTGCTCCATGATTCTTTCGGCATCGTCGAAGGAGTCATCAATACCGTGCACGCTTATACCAACGATCAGCGTCTTGCCGACGTGCCGCACTCGGACTGGCGGCGCAGCCGCGCTGCGGCGGAGAATATCATACCGACCTCCACTGGGGCCGCGAAAGCCGTGGGCGAGGTTTTGCCGCAGCTGAAAGGTCGGCTGGACGGCATTGCGGCCCGCGTTCCAGTGCCCGATGGCTCGGTGGTCGATTTGTTCGTCGAACTGGAGAAACGCGTCAACCCGGAGGATGTTCATGCCGCGATAAAATCTGCGGCGGCTTCGGAGCGGATGAAAGGCATTTTACAACTCATGGAAACACCCGTGGTGTCATCGGACGTAATCGGCAATTCTCACTCTTCTATATTCGATCCGGCATTTACCAGCGTTACCGGGGGCAAATATCTAAAATGCCTCAGTTGGTACGACAACGAATGGGGATATTCCAATCGCGTCTGCGATTTGCTGGGTTTGCTCGCGCGCTGGGGATAGGCCGTCTCGGCGACACACCGGCTGCATCGAATCGGCTTCGGGTTCGTGCTCAGTTTCGACCGTGCGGACGAAGCGATCCACGAACTGAAATTTAATATTCCGCGGTAATGGCAGCAGTGACGTCGGCGGAGCCCAATGAGGGATGTAAAATGGCAGATTTACAGGGCGCTCAGATCCCAGTCACGCTGCGACCGGGACGTCCAACGGATACCAGCGCGTGCGGCAGAATTTGCTACGAGGCGTTTGAAGCCGTTGCCCGCCAACATAACTTTGCTCCCGACTTCCCGTCCGTGGACGTCGCGACCGGTCTGATCACGATGCTGTTGTCGCATCCACGGTTCTTCAGCGTTGTTGCTGAGGTGGGCGGCGAGGTTGTCGGCAGCAACTTTCTTGACGAGCGCTCTCTGATCGCCGGCGTTGGTCCGATCACCGTGGATCCCAAGGTGCAGAATCTGAAGATCGGTCGCCGCCTGATGCAGGCCGTTCTCGACCGAGCCGCGGAACAAAGATTTGCCGGGGTCCGGCTGTTGCAGTCCGCATACCACAGCCGTTCTCTCGCGCTCTACGCGACGCTGGGGTTTCTGCCCCGGGAATCCATTGCCTGCATGCAAGGCTCTGCGATTGGGGTTTTGCCGGCCGGTTATTACGTGCGGCGGGCCGTTGAGGCGGACCTTGAAGTTTGCAATCGCGTCTGCAAGTTTGTCCACGGTCATGATCGCGGTGGGGAGACGCTCGATGCGATCAAGCTGGGGACCGCGATCGTCGTGGAACACGAAGGACGCGTGACCGGCTATGCGACGGATTTGGGCTTCCTTGCGCACGCCGTCGGCGAGACCAACCGGGATCTGATGGCGCTGATCGGCGCTGCGTCCGTTTTCGCCGGCCCGGGCATTCTTGTGCCTCTCCGCAATGGGGCTCTATTTCAATGGTGCCTGGGCCACGGCTTGCGCGTGGTACAGGTCATGACCTTGATGACGATGGGACTTTACAACGAACCGGCGGGAGCTTACCTGCCATCCGTACTGTATTGACTGTAAGTCGGGACTTCGCGACCGCACTATAGGCGTTGGACGAAATAGCTCTTAAGCACACGGTGACGCTTGGGCTGTGGCGCGAACCCAAATTGACGCGTTATTGAAACCTATGCCGGGAAAATGCCCGCAGTGCGGAGCGAGAACTTATTTAGCCCGAACGACAATACAGACCGACCTGGTTGAAATACAAAATATCCCCTGCACGGTGTGCCAGGAGTGTGGACAGGAGCAGATCGGACAACTAGCGCAGAGAAAAATCGACAAACTTCTCGAACGCGCAGCCAAAGGAAACCTCAAAACGCGCACGGTCGTGATGTAGAGCAGACGCTAACAGTTGAGCCCTTGCAAAATTGTAGCTTCAAGACCTTTGTTAATCTTCCAAAACGGCATCACGTGTAGGCGATACCAAACGGCCACACAATTCCGCCACATGTCGCAGCCGCTTAGCGAAACGCTTACGCCAAAGCCCGCGATTATTCCTTTAGAGTCGAGCCGTCTGTCTATTCTGCGTTACAAGAACGCATGGTCAGGAAGTTGCTCCATGCACTAACACTCCGTGTTCACATGATTTGAACATCAGCCAAGTAAACCCTTTTCAAACCGCGTCGTCTAATGAACGACGTGACGGCGAAAAAATTTAACAAGATAGAGCGAAGACGGTTTAAGTAGAGAGGCTGATAACTTGTGCGACCGGGCATTTAAATTGGCTCTAAACTAAATCATACAGGGAGGTTTTATGGTGTTCAAAACGAAGCATTTCGGGATAATCGCAGCTGCCATTATGCTAGGCGTCGGTTTGTGGGTACTGCCGGGCTTTGCGCAAATGCGTCATGGCGGTGGGGGAAGAGCCGGCGGGCCAAATCTTTTTTTCCTGATGCGCGCCGCCCAGCTCACGCCGGATCAAAAGACCCAGGTGCATACGAAACAGCCGACAAAATTCTCAGCAGATTGTCAGCCAGCTCGTGCCGCTCCGGCAGCAGCTTAATAGCGCGCTTTATTCTACCGGGACAGCCAACCCTAACCTGATCAGTCAGGTCAACGCACTGGAAAGCCAGCTCCAACAAGAAAGGTATAGTGTTTTTCAGCAGGTGTGGTCATTGTTGAATTCTACACAACAAAATCAAGTCACAACCTTGTATTCACAGATGGCAGCTAACAGAGCGCAACAACTAAACATGTGGAAATCATTACATCAGCAGCAACAAAACCGATAACTCCTTTGAAAGTCTTTGCCTTGCGTCGTCAGCAAGGCGGTTGAAGCAAATTCGGGCCCGGTGAGTCGTGCCACCGGGCCTTCAGCTTGCCGGGCGTACGATCCGTTCTCTCACTCTACAGTAAGTTGAACATAATTTAGTTAGCGTTGCGGCGCTTACTTCATTGAGTGCATGCCTTCCAGCTTGCCGCGATCGATCTTGCCAAGTCCAGTGCGTGGGAGTTCGGAAAGAAATTCGACGGCTTTGGGAGCTTTGTATGGCGCCAGCAATTGCTTGCAGAACTGAATAAGCGCTTCCGCGCCGCATTCGGCGCCGGGATTTAGAACTACAAACGCTTTCACTCCTTCTCCCCATTCGTTGCTTTTGAAACCGACAACTGCGGCATCGGCTACGTCGGGATGTTTCCGTAAGGTGTCTTCAATCTCTTCCGGGAAAACGCTAATGCCGCCGCTTTTTACCATATTCTTCTTGCGGCCGGAGATGTGCAGGTAGCCTTCGGCGTCGAGGAAACCAATGTCGCCGGTGTGGCACCAGCCGCCTTGGAGAAACTCCTCCGTAGCCTGTGGATTTTGATAATAGCCTTGGATCGCCAGCGGAGTGCGGACGCAGACTTCGCCTTCTACACCGAGCGGAACTTCACGGCTGTCGTCGTCGGCAATGCGCAAGAGCACACACCAGATCGGTTTGCCGACGGTATCGCCGTGGATTTCCCAGTCGTTTTGGCCGATGGTTGTGATCTGGCCGCAGTCGGTGGATGCATAGGCTTCGAACAGATCGGGGCAGAGCCGCTGCCGCGTTTCACGGGCCAATTCCTTCGAGAGGTGGCCGCCGGTGATGCCGAGGTAGCGGAGCGATGACTTTGGATAGCCGTCCAGGCGCTCGTTGCGCAGCAAGCGCTCACATAGCGTCGGCACCAGCATCGTGTAGGTGATCTTTTCCCGCTCCACGGTTTGCAAGAAGCGCTCGGCGTCGAACTTTTCTTCAATGAAGATCGTACCACAGAGATACAAAATGCTCATGACGGAACCGCGCCCGGCGTTGAAGTGGACCGGCAATGTCATTAGCGCGCGTTCATCCTTGTGCATTCCCTTGGTCATGCCGTAGTTCATGCAGCGCAGTGAATAGGTCTCGTGGTTAATGCTGCATGCTTTGGGAAAACCGGTGGTGCCGGATGTGATCATTAGGAGAAAGGGATCCAAGCGTTGGACTTCGACTTCAGGATCACCCAGCGCGCTCTGACTGATGGCGGATTCAAATGTCCGCCCTTCGACAAGCTCAGGTTGAACGGACGAGGGAATTACGGAATTCGGTGAGTACTGAGGGCCTACGAGAATGAGATTTCCAGGCAGCATGTGTTGCCGTGCAATTACGCTGAGAGCTTCGGTTTCTTTGCGTGTTTCCAGAAAGAATGCCTTGGGTGCGAAGAAGCGTAGCATCGCTTCGCACTCTTGAGCGCTCCAGTTGAAATCGAAGGGGACGGCGATGGCGCCGATCTTGGCTATGGCGAAGAGCGCTTCGAAATGCTCGGCGCGACTACCGACGGAAAGGCCGATCAGGTCGCCTTTGCGGATATCTTGGTTGAGTAAATAATTTGCCAACCGATTGGTGCGCTCATGCAATTCTCTATAGGTGACTGTTCGATGCGCGTCGACGATGGCGCGTTTGTCGGGAAAGTGTTGCGCGTTGCGCGGTAGTGATTCGCCGATGTTCATCGTTTTTTCAATTTTTTGTAGGGGCAGGCCTCTGTGCCTGCCCCGCCGGTGGGCAACTCCAGGGGGTTACCCCTACATTGTTGTTGGTACGATGAGGGCGACGTTCTATTTTTTCCAGACGGCATCGATGAAACCGGTTTTTTCCAACTCCTCAATGAAGCTCGAGTCGACAACGTTGGCGGGATCGAAAGTTTTGGCGCGTGGATCGCGCGCTTCCAAAGTTTTGAGCATGAACTCGATACCCTTCATGTTGACGTACGGAACCCGGTCCTGGTAGCGAGTGACGACCTCGTAAGTCGGATTGAGCACGTTAGGGTCACGATTCTGGGCGAAGTCAGCGGTGACTTTCAAAACAAATTCTCGGTTGTCTTTGTAGTAGCGCAGCCCTTCGACAAAAGCTTTCATCACGCGCATGACGGTGTCGCGATGAGATTTGATGTAGGTCTTGGTGCTGGCGAAGCAGCTGCCGGGATTGTAGAGGCCGAGCTTGCTCATATCGATGAACGGGTTGAGGCCGAGCCTCTCGGCGGCGATGTCCTGCGGCGGAATGAACGTCGAGCCTTGGATCACGCCTTTGCTCAAAGCGGCCAAACGCGTGGGCGCGCCGCCGACGGCGACGACCGCGAAGTCCCGGTCGGGAATAAGGCCGCGGTCGCGGAGTATGAAGCGGACGACGCTATCCTCTTGTGAGCCGACGGTCGTGACGCCCAGTGTTTTGCCCTTGAGGTCGGCTATTGTTTTTATGTTCGGCGTTGTGAAAAAGCGCCAGTAGAGCGTGTTGATGCCACAGGCGAGATAGACGGTATCAGCGCCGCCGACGGCGGAAGCGACGATGGCCGCGCCGCCGAGAAAGCTCAGCGGTACCTGGCCGGAGACCATCGCTGTCGTCAGGATGGGGCTGCCCTGAATGTAAACGAGATCGACGTCGAGGCCGTTTTTTTTGAACAACCCCGCTTTTCGCATCACGTCGATGATGCCGAGCGATGCGACCGGGGCGGGGTAGCCGATGACGAGTTTTTCAAGTTTCTGGGCGTGACTAGTACTCCTGCCAATTGCCAAGATGCACAATAAGGAGAGAATCAACCTGAAGAAAAATTTCATTATCATTGTCCCGCTTTTTCAAGTTCTTCGTTGAGCGCGCGCAAGATCGTAAAGTCATAAACCTGCTCGGGCGAGATTTCCTTCTCCACCTTTAGTTGCTTGCGCTGAAAATTAACGATCTTGTCCTGCAGCTCGCGCGAAATCGTGCCGTCAAGGCTGTAGCTCTTGAGCGTCGCCTTATAGATGCCGAGGGCGTCGTCGCGCGAAATCCTGAAACCCTCGGCCATGCGCGCCACGGCTTCTTTCTCGTTGGCGCGAAACCAGAGCAGCGCGCGCAAGGTCGCACGGAGAAAACGCCGCACCAGATCCGGCTTTTCCTTGAGCATGCGATCCGTGAGCGCGGCGCCGCCTGAGACGATATTCAGATCATAATCGCCATAGAAGAAAAGTTCGTTCAGTCCTTGCTTGCGCGCCATAATGCTTTCGGTCGGGTTGGTAATCGCGGCATCGAGACTGCCGCCGAGTAGCGCCGCCAAACGTATCGCGCCGGTGCCGGTCCCTTGAATGACGACATCTTTGCGCGGATCGATGCCGTTCATCGCCAGGACTTCCCGCGTCATTTGATCGGTGTTGGCGCCGAGGCTCGAGACGCCGACGAGCTTGCCACCTTTCAAATCTTGGATGCGCCTGATCTTCTTGCTGCCGAAAAACCAAAACAGCGGCCGGGTGTCGAAGACCATGACGTTTTTGAGGGGCGCGCCGTGCAAGATCGCCGCGGAGGTTTGGCCGAGGATCTGGCTGAAGTCGAAGCTGCCGCCGACGAGGCCCTGAATGCCTGCCGACGAGGTTGCCGCGATCGTTAGGACGTTGAGTTTTTCTTCTTTGTAAAAACCTCTTTCCTGAGCGATTTTGTAGATAAGAACGTTGGCGCTGGTGCTGCCGGACGTGTGGACCTTGACGTCATCGATCGCGATCGCCAGCGGCGCATTGAAAAATAAACCCGTCAGCGAAGCCGCGAGAGCGATTAACAAAGTGAAACGATTAGACGGCATTAAATTCATGATTCTTTCTTGCCGCCTTCTTCAGGTTCCCGCCCGGCGGCGACCGCCGCTGCTGCATTGCGCAATTCCTCCGGCCAATGGCCGAGCTCGTAGCCGTGCCACGGCGACTTCGGTTTTAAAGGGGGCAGTTCGAGCTCCTGCCACAACTGGCGTGCGCGCTCCATGTATTCCTTGGCCGGCAAAGCGACGGGCGGGTAGTTCCACTTCCTAAGCGCGTTGATGAGTAACGCTGACGAACCGTGCGGCTCGGGATAATGGTGATGCCAGCCCGGCTGCGCGGGTGAAACCGCGGACGGGTCCATCATCGGCCGCCTGCCGGTCACGGTTTGTATGTCGCGATGCGGCTGGACGCGAAAAACCAGCGCCCACATCACCGCGTCCAAGTCGTGCGGATCGATGTCTTCGTCGACGACGATGAATATCTTGCCCAGTCCCGGCGTCAAGCTGGCGGCGGAATTCAATGCTTGCCACGCATGCGCCGGTTGGCGCGCTTTGAGCTGAATGACAAAAAAGCCCCATCCGCCGCTTTCTTCATGAATCGCAACTTGCTTGACGCCGCTCATGCCGATGTTTTCTTTCAAACCGTGGTAGAAGATCGCTTCGGTGGAGATCTGCTTAAGCTTGCTGCCTTCGCAGGGCGGATGCGCCGCCACGAGGTCGAGCAGAATCGGATTTTTGCGCTGCGTGATGTGCTTGACAATGAAACGGGGATACTTGCCCCGTCCGGCCATGTAGCCGGAGAATTCTCCGAACGGCCAGTCGTGATCCATCTCGTCCAGCGAGACTTTGCCTTCGAGAATCATCTCCGCTTGCGCGGGGACGTAAAGATCCGCGGTCCGGCAGCGAACCAGCTCTAGGGGTTTTCCCGCGATCGCTCCCGCGACGGCATATTCATCAACGCCGTAGGGAAAAGTAGACGCAGCGGCGTAGATCAAATTCGGCGTCGGCCCGATCACGACGGCTGCTTTGAGCGGCGCGCCTTTCTCACGCGCTTTATCCAAATGGATGCGCGAGTCTTTGCCGGCGCCGAGACCGACGGAGATTCTCCCGCCTTTGCGAATGTAGCCGCTGTAGATGCCGACGTTGCGTTGACCGGTTTCCGGATCGGCGGTGACCCAAAGCGCGGCGGTCAGGCGCAGCGAGCTGTCGAAACCGGGATTGGCCAATGGCACGGGAATCGAATCCACGGCGTCATCATGGTGGCTATCGATGTCGATTTCCTGGACGGGCCCCATGGGTACGACGACGGGGTCGATGGGATGTTTCTGGGCATTGATCCAGCGGTCGAAGATCTCTTCCTCCCGGCAGCCCATGCCCAACGCGTAAATCGCGCGTGAAGAGGCGCACGCGCCAGAGAGAACCGACATGTTGTATTGACGACCTGTGACGCTCGCGACTTTTTCGAATAGGAACGCGCGCCGCTCGCTTTCCGGCAAGCCGCGGAACTGCCAACGCACCAGAGGCTCGAGCTCGGTCTCGCGGCAGACTTCTCGCTGGATACGAAAAAGTTTTTCGCGGCTCTCCAACGTTTTGATGTAGTCTCGAAGACTGGTGTAATAGCTCACCTTTGATCTCCTATTTCTTGTAGAGTTGGTCGATAAATCCGGAGCGGCGAATCTCTTCGACGACGCTCGAGTCCCAGAAATCTTTTTCGGAAAACTTCGCGGCGCGGGGATCGTCGAGGGCGGCCATGTCCAGATGAAAGCGAATGGATTCGGGGTTGGCGCGTAGCTCTTTCTCAAGGCGGCGGGTCGTTTCGTCGTATAGATAGTCCAGCGCCGTCATGTCGGAGTTTTGAAAATATCGTTGCAAAATTTTCAGGCTGTCGTCCTTGTGGCGGTTCATGTAGTGAATGCCCTCGATATAACCTTTGAGAAAATTGACCACGAGCGGGCGGTTTTGTTTGAGCAGCGCCGCGGTCGTGTTGATGCCACCCCCTGGCGTCGGCACGTCGAATTTCTGCAGGACCTTGAGGCCTTCGTTCTTGCCAATCAAATCCAGCGGCGGAAAAAGCATCGTCCCGTGAATCACTCCGGCCTTAAGCGCTGAGAGCCGCCCACCTTCGCCGCCGCCGATGGACAGAAATTTTACATCTTCGTTGGGATTAAGGCCGTTATCGCGGAGCAGCTTCGCCAGTCGAATATAGCTCGCGTCCCGGCCGCGCGAGATGCCGAGGATCTTGCCTTTCAAGTCCTGTACGGATTGAACGCTCGGTTGGGTGAGTAGAGACGAGCCCAAAGTATTCATCGTTACGCCGAGGCGCACGACCGGGATTCCCTGGAGCTGGGCGGTCGTCACGCCGGTATCCGAGCCGAAGAGAAACTGAACGCTCTGCCCGATCAACGCCGGCACCGCGCGCGCTCCGCCGCTCACGAGTATCGGCTCTACTTCGAAGCCGTATTTCTGCCAGAGTTTTTTCTCAGCGGTGATCCAAGACGGAGTTGAGCCCGGCGCGACGGCAGGGTAGGCGGCGCGGAGCTTCTCGAGCTTTTCGGCGGCGTGAAGTGAAACGCCGGTCGAAGTAAAAGCGATGAATGCGAGAACGAAGTGTGTTGCACGTTGTGTAATTTTCCGGACGCCCTTCGACAAGCTCAGGGTGAGCGGATTTAGAATTGCACTGCCTTCTACCTTTCCGTTCATGCTGAGCTTGTCGAAGCACGGAGCTGTTTCTTTGGATAACTTGACAAGCTGCATCTAAAACCATCTTCCCGTCAGAAACTGATTGATGTTGCGCTCGACCATGCGGGTCTTACCGAGTCCGGCGTAACTCCCGCTCAGCATGTGCTTGGCGACTTCATCGCGGCTTTTGCGGCCCGATTTGATTTCCTCCAGATTGCCGTAAAAATCCTCGAGGTAGTTGTGCATCTTTTTAAAGTAACTGCGCCCGGCTTGCTCGCCTTCGACCGCCGGCCCGTGACCCGGCACAAGTTGTTTGTAGTGGTTTTGAAACAGCGGCTTTAGCGCAGTGAGCCAGTTGGGAATATTGCCGAAGAAAGTTACCGGATGGACTTCGGTGTAGAGCAAATCGCCGGCGATAAATATTTCTTCCTCTTCGAAGTACACGGTCGTGTCGCCTTTGCTATGGCTGTGGCCGTTCTCGGCACGATACTCGAGATGCAACGTGACACCGGGAATGGTCACCTTGCTCTGGTCGCTGAACTCGACGTCGGGCAAGGTTAAACTCAAGCCAGGAAAACGATCGTACAGCTCCGGCACAGGCTTCATCATGCGTTCGAAATCCGGTCCACCATCGTCACGCATCGCGCCGACGCAACCGGCGCTGGCGACGATGGGAATGCCGCGCTCGCGAAAATAGAAGTTTCCCGATGTGTGGTCGAAGTGCTCGTGCGTGTTGATGAGATACTTGATTTCTGAGCAGCCGGTGAGCTGCAGCGCTTCCTCCACTTCGTCGATACGACGAATGTCGGTGTCGACGAGGATCGCGGCGCCGCCCGCGCCTTTAACGATCGAGAAGTTGGTGGCGCCTTCCGGTCCAATGATGACGTACGCGGATTTGCCAGCTTGGTGGATAGTCGATTCCATGGCTTGGGATATCCGATCGATGATTTTGTTGCAAGTTTTAGATTGGTAATTGTCATAATTATCATCACGATGAGACGATATGGAAAATCCTTGCTGACTAACGGACTCTGAAAAAAACAGTTCTGCTTCGACATCGGTGATCGTGGACAGCGCATCACGTGTCATTTCGAACCCTTCGGCGTCGCTCAGGGCAGGCTCCGGGAGAAATCTTTC
>Ga0193707_1000502_pt1 | contig 13551 bp, 10 predicted proteins | sample U3c2metaG_FD_143043 | JGI IMG/M metagenome (GOLD analysis project Ga0193707, IMG submission 143043) | Soil microbial communities from a riparian zone of the East river system, Colorado, United States - U3c2 | ecosystem: Environmental > Terrestrial > Soil > Riparian zone | place: USA: East River... | reverse complement strand
GTAATAGTCCCTCTTAGTTTTCTGGGGAATCAGTCTCACTGTTCTACGGGCTTCGAAGGATTTAGACTTCCGCCGTAAGAGGGGCGAAGCCTTATTCTTTGACGCGTATCTTTTAAGCCTAGTGAGTACGAGTTGAGATAATTTCGGAGGTGTCATGTTGTGCTTTGAGAGAAAGCCAGAGCCTTGGTACGCCATATACGTAAAGAGCCGGCACGAAAAACATGTGGCATTTGCTCTTGACGCCAAGGGTTACGAGTCTTTTTTGCCGACTTACACAAAGTTACACAAAGATAGCAAGAAATTCGATCTTCCCTTATTCCCTAACTATGTCTTTTGCCGCTTAGTTGTGTCAAGAACACTCCCGGTGATCAACACGCCCGGGGTTTTCTCTATTGTGGGAAACGGTTGCACGCCTGCCGCTATCCCTGATCTGGCGATTGAGGACATCAAGCGCACGCTCGAATCGGGACACACGCTCCGGTCGTGGCCTTACATTTCATCTGGGCAGGAAGTCTGCCTAAATACCGGCCCATTGCGGGGCGTTCACGGCGTTGTATTGGATGGGGAGAATCACAAATGGCTGGTTATTTCAGTCCATCTTCTACAGCGTTCCGTCGCTGTGAAACTGGATCGCTCTGGTCTTCCGCTCGGTGCCATCTCGGTTCGTCCCGTGCATCTGTCCTCTCGGCAAGAATTGACGCTCGCTCATAGATACGCGACAGCCGAGCAGGCATGACAGAGCAGTGTGGCCGACAACAATGGCGAGCAAGCTGAAAGCCGACGACCCGCAACCCTTAGGACCGGACGCCGTGCGCTTTCACAGCACTTTACACGACACTCAAAGACTGCGCAGATGAAGATAGTACGAGTATATGTGTGTGTTGCTTTAGTCTTGTGGGCAGTGGTTCCGTTGCGGGCTACTCCACTAGACCAGATGTTGATAGACACTAACTATGTTCTGGGAGCAGATGACACTATCATGATTAGTGTCATACAGGCGCCAGAAATCAGCGACAACAAACCAATTCGGATTGACCTGGGTGGACACATTGCATTGCCCTATGTCGGAGAATTACAAGCGGCGGGCCTCACCACATCGCAGCTACGGCAAGAGCTTATGGGGCGACTAACCAGCATCATCAAACAACCTCAAGTATTTGTAAGTGTCATCGACGTTAACAGCCGGCCCGTGTCCATCTTAGGCGCCGTGAATTCTCCGGGTGTACATCAAATCCGAGGACGTAAACTGCTTACCGAAATGCTCTCAGTTGCTGGTGGGCTTAGGCAGGATGCCGGTGCGGCAGTCTTGATCACCAGACGGTCTGGACAGGGTCCGATTCCGCTGCCATCCGCCAAGAAGGACGCCACAGGCGAATTCTATATCGCGAGCATCGGGCTGAAGGATTTGGTGGGAGCAAGGCACCCCGAGGAAGATGTTGTGGTGCTGGCACACGATGTGATCTCGATTCCCGTGGCCGAAATGGTTTATGTCATGGGCGAGGTACTACGGCCAGGCGGTTTCCTCCTAGGAGAACGTAGCCATATATCCTTGACCGAGGCTCTTGCACTGGCGGGTGGGTTGAATCGCATAGCGAATCCCAAAGGCAGCAAGCTGTTGCGGAGGATCTCTTCGGTTAACGGAACGCGGCCGGAGTTGAATATCGACATAAGGAGGATTCTGCAGGGAAAAGATAAGGATCTTCAGATAGAGGCCCAAGACATCGTGTATGTCCCGGGAAGTACAGCCAAGGCCGTGAGACTGCGTGCAATCGAAGCGGCAATTCAAGCGGGGACAGGAGTCGCTATCTGGCGTCCGTAGGGAGGTTATGACACATCAGAACCAACACGGTAACGAATTAGTGCCAGGCAATTCAGGTGATCTGACGTATGCCGGGTATCGCTTGATCGATCCTTTATTTGGCAGTGTGCCCACGGATCCGGCAGGCATCCGAGAATTCGGGCGTATGCTCAAACGTCACAAGACGATGATCGTGACCGCGGGCATTGTCTGCGCTTTGGCCGGCGCTCTTATTTCTCTTCCACAACCGCCTGTCTACCGCGCGCACACGGCGATCGAAGTAGAAGGACCAAACGAATCGTCCGGTAACTTAAGAGACTTGGACCCCACAGCTACGGTCAACGCACCTCTCATGCAGCCCAACACAGAGTCGCAAGCCAGGACACTGCGCGATGCGGCTCTGGTTGAACGAACATTGCTCGACCTTAACTTGGATAAGCGTCTCTCCAGCGTGCTCGGTACAAGCAGGTTATCTGGGTTCCTGTGGCATCCCGCGTCAACCCAGCCTTCGCTGGCTGAGTTGGTTCGGCGCGTGGTAAAGCGCGTTACGTTAGAAGTAAGCGCTGAGCACCCAATTATAGATGTCTACTTTGATTCCAGCGATCCGAATGTCGCCTCGGAGTTTTTGAATAAACTAATTGACAATCTGAACCTCCAAAACCTCGAGAGTCGGCGAAAAAGCGCACAACAACTTCATGTTTGGCTTAGCGGCGAGTTACAGAGTCAGAAGGCAGTACTCGAGGCTTCCTCTAATGCATTGCAGGCCTACGCCCGAGCTAACGGTATTGTTAAGGGAGAAGGCAGCCCCAATTTGCCGGAAGAACGGCTCCGTCAAGTACAAGACGAATTGTCCCGAGCACACGCGGACCGCGTAGCCAAGCAGTCCCGTTATGAAGAGGCGCAATCCGTGCAGCCGGAGGCCTTACCGGAGGTGCTGGACAACCAGGTGCTCCGGGATTACGGAGTTAAGCTGACGGACTTGCGACGACAACTAGCTGACACCAAGGTGGTATTCCAGTCGACCTATCCCAAAGTATCTGGCCTTCAGGCCCAAATAGCCGAGGTAGAAGTAACGGTTCTGCGGGAGAAGGCCAACATTCTCCGGCGAATCGATACTGAATATCGCGCCGCAGTCCGCCATGAAACATTGCTTGCCAGAAACTATGCGGAACAGGCAAAGGTTGTTTCGGATGAGGCTTTAGTTGATGCTCACTATAGTCTTCTAAGGCGAGAGGTCGACGCCAATCGAACTTTGTACGACACGATGTTGCAGAAGGTCAAAGTTGCGTCGGTGATTTCGGCCATGCAGGCCAGTAACATTCGAGTGATCAGCCCAGCGCGGCCTCCGTTCGACCCAGACAAGCCCCGGCCAATCTTTAGCACTCTCATGGGCTTCATTGCAGGATCCTTCCTTAGTATGGGATTCATTTTCATCAGAGAACAGACCGATCGCAGCCTAAAGCGCCCTGGGGATGCAACTCGGTATCTCTCCATTCCGGAGTTAGGATTGATTCCTGCTCTTCTGAACGAGGATAAGATTTTCGAAAGGCGCATCCATTGCAGTCCGAGATCAGGCGCAATGCCGAGGCGAAATGCGAAAGGAAGACCTCTCATTCGGAGACTGGGTGCCCGGCTGTCCCCGCATAAGCCTTGCCAAGAACAGGTGGCATTAGCCACTTGGTATGACCATTCGTCATCGCTTGCAGAGGCAATGCGGATTGTAATCAGTTCATTATGGCTGCGAAAAGCCGGCAGTGCTCGCCCGCGTATTGTGGTTTTCGCCAGCGCGAGATCGGGAGATGGAAAGACCACGCTGGCCAGTAACATTGCGATTGCTCTTGCAGAGAGCTGCCGTGTCCTCCTTATTGATGGTGACCTGCGGAAACCGAGCCTTCATCGGATATTTGGCATCTCGAATGCGAATGGGCTAGGAGAGATTCTGAGTAATGAGGCTGACATCCGAGAAGCGAGTGAAAGAGCGGTCTGCAAAACGAGCATTCCCGATCTTTTCGTCTTGCCAAGCGGATCTACATCGGTCAAGGTAGGCAGCCTAAAGTACTACCAGAGACTTGAGAAACTCTTTCAACATTTTCGGACCACCTTCGATGCTGTTCTAGTTGACACACCGCCGGTTCTTGGTATTGCCGATGCGCGAATATTCGGACGGGTATCGGACGTCGTTCTATTTGTGGTGCGAGCGGCAGAGACGACTAGGGATGAGGCCTCAGCCGCGCTCTCAAATTTCCAAGACGATGGGACGCCAGTCATCGGAGCCGTACTGAATCACTGGAACCCAAAGCACTTCAGCTATGGCGATATCGGTTATTATTCTTACTATAGACACGTCTCCACCACATATTGATTTGTCTCGTTGAGAGGTCTATTTGTTTGTGACGATTTTGCATCACAACTTACGACCGAGAGCCGCTCCGCCCAGGACGGCAGATCGCGAACGCTCTCTCTGTGATGTCGCTTCTATCCCCTCGCCCATTGAGGCGTTCATGATCGGGATTACACGCATACTTGCCCGCCTGGTCCTACTTAGTTCCGTCGAGTGAACGCCGTAAATGCCTGGGCTCCATCAATATTTCTGCCGCGTTTTGGCGAGTGCTCGCATATCGATCATTCCATACCTCGTGCGACGGACCGAAGGCGACGACTTAACCGCTTCGAGCTAACAGAACCCTGACCAGGCCTCCTCCTCCAACTCCGATAGAGACGCTTGAGCACGTATATACGATGACATACAAGTACACCAAGAATCTGATGTATACTGCCTTCGAAATTCTTGGCTTAGCTTTGGGTTGGGACGCTACTCTGTCTTGCCGTCTATTTCTCGACCCCTACTTTGGAACGTCGCTTACGCGTCCCAAGCTGTGGGATCTGGCTCCACCGCTCAGCGGCGTCATACTGCTTTGGATTATCTCGAAAGCCTGGCTATCAGCGGTCCGCCGCAAAAAGTATCCGCACGTTGGTGACGGTTTTGCGCTTTTGTTCGAGTGTATCTCGGTCGTCGGGACATTGACAATTCTCATGACGTTCTTCTCGCGCCAACTCGGAGCCTCCCTATCTCGCTCCTTCGTCTTGTTATTCGTTCCGATCAGCCTAGTCGCCTTGTTCCTTGCTCGTTATGCTGCGTTGTTGATTATAGTCGCAATAGAGAAGCGTTGGCCCGGCTCGGAGCGAGTGGCCATCGTCGGCGCCGGAGAAGAGGCTCTCTCGATCTTCGATCGCGTGCGTCATGCGGAGGATGCTCACATGCAGGTAGCTGGCCTCATTCTTCCGGAGGCGTGCGAACCCGACGGAGTGACTCTCGGGGCACCAATCTTAGGGACAACGAGGAGTCTCGCTGCAGTGATCAACTCAGCCCGGATCAATCGCATCATTGTCGCGCGAAATTGCGTCAGCGAAAGCGAAGCCGGAAGATGCGGAGTAGTGGCGCAGAGAATGAGCGTAGTGCTGAGCGAGGCAATTGCGACACCCGCGTCCCAACTGCGAGTCGCTCTAGCCGACATTCCTGGTATGCCCCTGCTTGAATTCTCACCAGCCGCGTTTTACCAACCGTACGAATTCTTGAAGCGGTGCTTTGACATCGTTGTATCTTTTCTGCTGCTTATTACTCTTGCGCCTGTAATGTTAGCCACGGCGCTAGGCGTGCTACTCACGTCGCAGGGGCCCATATTTTATAAATCCGCCCGTGTTGGCAAGGGAGGGCGACACTTTACCTTTCTTAAGTTCCGCTCGATGCATGATCGCCCAGCAGGCCCGCTCACGTTCTGCCCGGAATCGAGAGACGGCCACATCTTCAAAGATAAGAAGGATTCAAGAATCACGCCGTTCGGCAGAATCATACGAAGGTATAGCATCGACGAGCTACCACAACTCTTCAACGTCTTGCTCGGCGACATGAGCCTGGTTGGGCCTAGACCGCTGCCTGCGGCCGATCTGGACCCAGATGGCCAAAGTCAACAGTTTGCGCACTGGTCCGGCCAGCGGTCGAAGGTGCCCCCGGGAATTACGGGACTTTGGCAGATTCGGGGGCGCAGCGACTTGTTGTTCCAAGATATGGTTCGGCTGGACCTGGAATATATCCAAAGCTGGTCCTTGGGATTTGACTTGCGCATTATTTTTGAAACGCCGATCGCTGTTTTGACCGGACACGGAGCTTACTGACGCGTGACCATCGCTGCGTTTGCCATCGATCAACTGCAGATTGTTCGTTATCGAGCACACGGGGCCATCGATTTTCTTCGACGCTCGCGCTCGGACATCTTCGCATGGCAAAAGAAAGCATTTTGGACGCTAAGCGACCAGGCAATGTTTTCCGGTTCCAATTTTTTGATAAGTGTCTTGCTCGCCCGATGGCTCAGTCCGACTGCGTATGGAGCTTACTCGATCGCCTACTCGGCGTTTCTCATGGTTGCCACTCTGCACTCGGCCATCCTTGTCGAACCAATGCTGATTTTCGGTTCGGGCAAGTATGCCAGCCGCTTCTCATCCTATTTCAAGACCTTACTTCGTGGACACGTATTTCTTATCGTTCCGGCTAATATACTTCTGCTGCTTGCCGGCTTTAGCTTTGGACGCCTCTATTCAGCAGCGGTAAGGAATGCGATATGGGGACTCGTGGTCGGCTCGGCGGGCATCTTGCTGTTTTGGCTAGTTCGCCGCGTGTTTTACGTGATGCTAATGCCCCACCGGAGTGCTGTCGCAAGTGGCGTGTATTTCCTGAGTGTAATTGCCACGGTCGCCGTTCTCAGGCGAACAGGTCTACTGTCAGCGTTCAGTGCTTTTCTGGCAATGGCGATCGCCAGTGTATGCGCCAGTGCCGCAGTGTTAGCCGTCTCCCCGGATGTTTGGCAACTCAATGGGCCCGAACTGCGAGACTCTGAAGTTGCTACAGATCATTGGGTCTATGGTCGATGGGCCGTCTGCACGGCTGCTATCCAGTGGTTTCCGGCAAACATGTATTTCTATCTTCTCCCGACTTGGCAGGATCTGGTGGCGACTGGTGCACTTCGCGCGCTGCTGAATGTTGCCATGCCGGTGCTCCAGGCCATCAGCGCACTCTCGGTCCTTTTACTTCCGTCGCTCGTGAGGGAACGTAGGATCGGGCCTTCTCATGTCACTCGGATGATGCTGCGCTACCTGCTCTTATTCCTTGTTGGAGCAGGGCTATATGTTTGCCTCCTTTGGCCTTTCAGACAGCGTGTTTTCGACTTAGCCTCAGGCAGCAACTATTCCACGTACAGCGGCGCACCACTGATCCTTGCGTGTCTTCTCCCCTTCGGGAGTGCGTTCACTTCTGTTCTCGCGAATGGACTGCGTGCTCTCGAACACCCAGATCGACTGTTTTGGTGTTACCTGACTTCTGCTATCGGCGCGTTGACGGTTGGGCTGCCTTTGACATCACGGTATGGAGTTACGGGTGCTTTGCTTGGGATCCATGTGTCTTCCATTTTTACGATCGTCACGATGGTCTGGCTTTACCGCTACACAATTCGCAATGAGTTTTCCCGTGAAGCTGCAGCGCTAGAAGGGGGGGTATACCGGTGAAGGTTGTGATTCTTGCTGGTGGATTTGGTACACGGCTGGCCGAAGAAACGACAGCCCGGCCGAAACCTATGGTTGAAATCGGCGGCTATCCGATTCTGTGGCATATCATGCAGGGCTATGCACATTATGGATTCTGTCAGTTTACATTAGCTCTCGGATATAAGGGCGAGATCGTAAAAGACTATTTCCTTCGTTATCATTCCGTCAATAGCGATGTAACAGTAAATCTTTGTTCGGGAGCTGTGCATTATCACAACAACCCATCATTGAACTGGGCAGTACAAATGGTAGATACAGGCGTGGATACGCTAACCGGCGGACGGCTACGCCGGCTGGATCCACACCTGCGCGATGACGGCACGTTCATGCTGACATACGGGGATGGAGTAGCCGATCTCAACCCATGTGAGCTGCTGGCTTTCCACAAGCTACATGGGAAACTCGCAACAATAACCGCAGTCCGTCCTCCAGCACGGTTCGGAACCATGGTATTCAATGGAGACGAAGTTATTGAATTCCAGGAAAAGCCACAGACGCGAGAGGGCTGGATCAACGGTGGTTTCTTTGTTTTTGAACCCGGCGTATTCGATTACATCGACGGGGATCATACAGTGCTCGAAGCTGAACCATTAGAACGCCTTGCCGAGGACGGCGAGCTAGTTGCGTTTCGCCATAACGGTTTCTGGCAATGTATGGATACGTTGCGTGACAAGAATCGCTTGGAGGCGCTATGGAATTCTGGAGATGCTCCCTGGAAGGTATGGTCGTAATGATACTCAGTGTTTTTACATTCCTTCGAAAAGCTGCGTGTCCAGGGCATTCTGCTCGCGAGTAAGAAGTCCTCTGTTGACAGTTGATAAATAGGCACTCCTCCCTTTCACGTTTCAAACGACTATGCGTTACTGTCTGACGAGTTCACAAATAGACGGTTCTTCGTCGACAACGCTCGAATCCGAACGGACCTCCCAGAAGTCCCGAACTGTGTCGATGATCGATGGCGTCAAGATAACACCTCTCTCGCAAATTCTGGATGAACGCGGCAAAGTCATGCACATGCTGCGCAATTCTGATCCGCATTTCGTTTCTTTTGGCGAAATCTATTTCTCCTGCGTTCACCCAGGCGTTGTCAAAGCGTGGCACATGCATAAAGAGATGATTCTCAATTATGCAGTTCCGTTGGGGAACATCAAATTCGTGCTATATGACAATCGGCTAAACAGTGTGACAAGGGGCCAAGTGCAAGAAATGTTCCTTGGCCCCGATAACTACTGCTTGGTTACCGTCCCACCACTTGTCTGGAACGGATTTAAAGGTGTGGGCACGATCACAGCTATTGTCGCCAACTGCTCCTCCATTCCACACGACCCTTGCGAAATTGAGCGTGTAAGCCCGTTTGACGATCGGATCCCTTACGACTGGGGTCTGCAACACAGATAAGACAATGAACACCGTCCAAGACAGAATCCGCCTCTCCAAGTCATTCGTAGGGGCACAAGAAGCAGCGGCTGTCAGCAAAGTCATTAACGAGGGGTATCTCGGGATGGGATCGGAAGTCGAGAGTTTTGAATGCGATCTGACTCAATACATCGGCGGAGGGCGTTCTGTCGTTTGCGTAAATACCGGGACATCTGCTCTGCACCTAGCGGTACAAGCGTGTGGTATAGGTCCCGGAGACGAAGTCCTAATACCGACCATTACGTACGTAGCGTCGTTCCAAGCAGTATCGGCAGCAGGCGCCATCCCGGTCCCATGCGACGTGCTGCCAGACACATGCACTCTTGACGTTGCGGACGCTCGAAGGCGTATTACGTCACGCACGAGGGCGGTCATGCCGGTCCATTATGCGAGTGGTGCTGGAAGTCTGGAAGAAACGTATTTATTAGCGGAACGACACGGGCTTCGCGTCATTGAGGATGCCGCACACGCCTTCGGGTGCTGCTGGAAGGGGCACCGTGTTGGTGCAACCGGTGATATTGTCTGCTTCAGCTTCGATGGTATCAAGAATATTACGAGCGGCGAAGGCGGAGCCGTTGTGACGGCCGATCAACACGTTGCCGATCTTGTGCGTGATGCCCGGCTTCTGGGCGTAGAAAAGGATACCGATAAGCGATTTTCTGGCAAACGAAGCTGGGAATTTGACGTTGCTCGTCAGGGATGGCGATTCCACATGAGCAACATTTTTGCAGCAATGGGCCGGGTACAGCTCAGGCGATTCGAAACTGAGTTCGCTCCCAAACGGATAGCGTTGGCACGGCACTATATCGAAATACTTGACGATCTCCGAGGCGTGACTTGCTTCAACCTGGATTACGAGAACAGCGACATAGTTCCTCACATCTTTCCGATCCTGATTTCTGCTGGAAAGCGCGACTCCGTTCGTGGGGCGCTGTGTCGATCCTGTATAGAGTGTGGCCTTCACTACAAACCCAATCACTTGTTGTCGTATTACGGAGGTGGGCGTGTTTCGCTTCCGCAAGCGGAACTCTTATACACAGAGTTGCTTACTCTGCCACTCCATCCAGAGCTAGAAACAGAGGAGCAGGACTTCATCGTTGACACGATTAGGACATGTCTTCCAAGAGTAGCCGCATGAACGCGAGTCCCCAAGTGTCAGTTTTGATGTCGGTCCGCAATGGTCTTCCCTATGCCCCGCGAGCAATAAACAGCATAGTTTGCCAGACGTTTGGGGAATGGGAATTCGTCATCGTCGACAACGCAAGCACCGATCGAACGGTCGAAGAGATCGAATTTATCGCAGCAACCGAATCGAGGATCCGACTGATTCGGAGTTCCAGCGATCTTGGGCATAGTGGCGGGCTTAATAAAGGACTGGAGATTTGTCGAGGGCCGTGGGTCGCACGGATCGACGCTGATGATGTTGCCTTGCCGAACCGATTGGAGCGCCAATTGGATTTTTTGCGCAAAAACCCTGACGTGCAAGTGACCAGTTGCTTTGGCTACTACATCGACCAGAACGACGTGATAGTTGGCAACATCACTCACGACCTGACGACTCGAGAAGCATTCCGACGTTACGTGGAGAGGCAGCTTGCCATTGGAATTCTGCACCCGGGGGCCTTGATATCTCGGGATCTCTTGTTACGAGTCCGCGGTTATCGCGGTGCGTTCGATCCAGCAAATGATATTGATCTCTGGGGGCGCTTAGTCGACGCAGGAGCGTTAATTTTAGTGCAGCCGGAGCCTCTAATGAAATATAGGGTCCATGATGGCTCAATCAGTGCTCATTCGTTCCGTCGAAATCGATTAAAGTACCAGTGGGCACGCGATTGCATGCGTTCCAGACGAAGAGCAGAGGTGGAACCAGCCTGGGACGAGTACGTTGCTTCCCGTGAGAGTGCGTCGTTCTGGAAGAAACTAAACCGCTGGCGGAGGGCGAGTGCGCGCCAACTCTATCGACAATCAGGGCAGCACTTTATTTCGCGAAGGGTCCTTCAAGCATGTTGCGGAATCTCTCTTGCAATCGTGCTTCAACCTTCATACGCCATTCGTCGCTTTCTGACTCAAAGACTCGGCGGGAATCGTTGGAACACAAGACCTCCAGTTGGTCCTTCCGCTGTCACATAAGACGAAGCTGAGAACAGATGCATTCCGATCCTTACCCAGTTGAGGCTACTATCGTGCATCTCTTTCGCGAGTTGACGAAACAGGGAATTCGATATGCGGTACTTCGAAACCATGAAATATTGCCCTCGCTCGAGCACAGAGATGGTTCCGGAGAGATCACCGACATTGATCTCGTCATGGATTCGCGAGCTCTTCCGTTGTGGCGTGAAATCGTCAAAAGTGTTTCTAACTACTTTGAATGGGATGTTGTGACGGAATGCGATCACTGGACTCAATCGGCCTGCCGTGCTCACCACATTGAGGTGTTTCGTTTCTATCGTTTCTCTCCGTTACAGTTCGTCCAGATCGACATCTTTCATGCCTATGTCGCATGGGGCGTTCCTATATTGGATGAGCAGGAACTTCTGGATCAAAGGCGAAGCAACGAGCGTGGAATTGTGTGCGTCGAGCCACGCAAGGAAGCCATATACGCACTCATGAAGATCTGTTGGGTAGCGCAATTGAAGAATAAGAACTCTAAGTTGAAGCGCTACTGCGAACGAGCCGTTACTCTGGAATCCACTAGCAACAGCGTACTACCCTACATTCGGATGCTGTTCTCATCTGCCGGTGTCAATGCATTCGAAGCGCTGAGAGCCAGCGATTTGCGGAGATTTTCCCTCTACATGAGGCGCGCGCAACTATTCGCCTTTGCCCGATACTCCTTGGCGCAACCTAGGAATGCAGTCAAGCACCTTATAGCGAGGCGTTCCGAAAACCGGATGCGTTTTGTGACGCGTCCGTGTGGCCGCGTGCTCCGAGCGCACGCGCAAAATGAACATCAGCGGGAGTTGGTCCGTCGTGTTCTAACGGAACTTCGAAAGAACAATGTTTTCGATGACTGGAACGAGAAGCTTCCAGACTCCCCACTTTCACGAAACCATCGGTCCGTAATGGAGCAAGGCGGATTAGTCGTCGAGTGGAACGATTCACAAACAGCGTCTCTGAAAATAGACGACCGCTACGATGAACTAATTATCACGCGGGAACTCATTAAGGTTCTGATCGCACGGGATAAGATATTATTTTCCGAACCACGCCGCGAGTTCGAGGACGGCGTACATCGTGCAACATCGGTTGCTGCTAGGAGTAACTAGTCCGGACTCTTCAAGCCGAACTCGGCTTCCTTCTGTTATCTAGACCGAGGTTCCCTCGGTAGATCCAGATCACATATGTCAGTTCAGATCGAACGTAAAGGCTCCGCAGCTCGTTCCAGAGAAACACGCGGGCTGACTGCCCAGATTGCCGACGCCTGGGATGAAGAGAAGATTCCACACACTATCCGCTGTTTGCATCCATCTGGGCGACACATACACGTAAGCATGGACTCGAGAGATCTCCGACGAAGTATTCGCATCGCGTTCACGGTACTTAGGAGGGACCACTGGCATTCGTGCGTCGAACACATTGCGCTACAGTGCCGCATCCTGGCTTTCAAGTCCGAACACAAATCGTTATTTGCCGCAATTCGTATCGACTTGAGTTCAGAAAGAAACTCGGCTGTCCACACGATGTTAGAGCGACTCAGTCTCTTATTCCCCCGGCTGGCACCTCGTATCGCCTTGGTTGGACCAGACGGTGTGGGAAAGTCGACCGCTATAAACTGGGCCCGCGACTGGTTTGAACGGGAAGCCCCCTTCATATCCTTTACCGTCAGACAGTGGCGCCCTTCGCTGCTGCCCTCGTTAGCCAGTTGGATCGGAAAGAAGGAATCCCAAGATCCCGAGCAAGCGCCGCGCCGGAAACCGGGCCGTTTTCACCTCTTCCGCCTCGTGTATTACTACTTCGATTTTCTGATCGGCTCATTTTGCAAAGACCGGAAGTGCATCAAGCAGGCGAGGCTTGTAGTTTACGATCGGTGCGCAATCGACATGCTCGTGGATCCCTTGCGCTACGGGCTCAAATCGTCGTGGGGAACCAGACTTCTCTCAAGGCTGAGCCCAAAGCCGCACTTCATCATTTTTCTCAGTGATGACGCAAACCGCATTTACAATCGCAAACGCCACTTGGAGGAAGTCGAGATACGCGAACAGCTGAATATCTGGCGTGAATTGATGAATCAAGATCAAGTTCATGCCGTTGTCACGGTGAATGGTCCCGAAGTGGAAATTGCCACGCGTATCCTTGATCTGCTTCTTTCTGGCTTCATTCAAGCAAACGAGCACCATATCAATGATGCAGCCGACGGACTGGAGTGTCTTCGATGGATCCGGACTATTTTGACGGGGCGAGTAAATATGCCGCGTGATGGGGACAATGGCTCGAACGGCAGAGCGAGGTCTTCGCCCAATCATCACAGGCACAAGTTTTTTGCGGTGCCTGGCACATCGCGGCCCCGCTTCCTGATTCCTGAGGCGAATCGGAATATCATGTCAGAATCCCTTGGCATTTACAACGCCCAAACGCGCGTAGCTCGTTTCTCTCGCAGTTTGCTCGGTGTAAGCCTTCGCGCGGGTATCGCACAGCCATTTCTTCGCCGGCTGGCATCGGTGCCTGTCGATCTAACTGCGTCCTGCCCAACGGATGGTGAAACAGAGTCACTGTTCTCCTATCTCGATGCGATTTTTGGTGAA
>Ga0193707_1000501_pt1 | contig 13589 bp, 17 predicted proteins | sample U3c2metaG_FD_143043 | JGI IMG/M metagenome (GOLD analysis project Ga0193707, IMG submission 143043) | Soil microbial communities from a riparian zone of the East river system, Colorado, United States - U3c2 | ecosystem: Environmental > Terrestrial > Soil > Riparian zone | place: USA: East River... | reverse complement strand
CCACCACCCGTCGCCATGAACATTCCCCGGCATGACGGAGGCGGTCCACTCAGCCTGCTCGGCACCCCACCCCGGCAACGCCTCCGCAACGCTCTCCGGAAACACCGCCACCGCATCACAGAGCACTGTCACGTCCACCCGCAGCTCCTCAATTGGTCCAGGGCCACTGAGTGCTCCAGCCCTCCGGGAACCCCAGCTCAGTCAGGCTCCGCCCACAGGCAGGCACCTCCACGGTCAGCAAGTCCCGCAATGGTGTCACCCAATCACCTTCCCCGACACGCTCCAGCAAGAACGCCGGTCTCGACCATCGCCTGGATGAGGTCGAGTTCGTACGTCGGTCCGACCAGGCCGCCGCGGATCGGGCCGTCCGGACCGACCTCGGGGAAGTCGCCGACGAGCTTCAGCCAGGCAGCTCCCTCGGCGATCTCGGTCTCGACCGCGGCGAGCAGGTCCTCCGGGTCGACCGGCTCGTACATCTGCGGGAAGTACCGGCCGCGGGGTGCGAAGAAACGCCCGGCCGCGAGCACGAGCGGACGGCTGTCGTCCTCGGTGGTCGCCAGCCGGAGTGTGACCTCACGGTTGCCGCCGACGTCCCGCAGCGCGCTCACCCCGGCGTCGGCGAGCTCGCCGAGCCGCTTGTTCGCGAAGTCGGCACCTAGCATCGCCGGCCCGTTCTCGCCGTAGCCCATGGTCAGGTGGCAGTGCGAGTCCACCAGCCCCGGTACGCCGAATTGCCCCGGCAGCACGTCCGTGTCGCCGGACCGGCCGAACTCGAGCCGGGCGGTGTCACCGGCCGGCAGAACCGTTCCTTCGAACACCCAGGTCGTCATGGTGGCCATCCTGCCGCACGGGAGATCCAGCTCACGTCCGGCGGTGCCGTGGGATCACTCGCCGGTGAGGCCGTCGATGCGTTCGCGGAGGAAGCCGGCGTGGCCGTTGTGGCGGGCGTACTCCTCGATTGTTCACCGGTCAGTCCGGAGACTCTCCACAGCAGGGTGCCGCGGTGGAAGTCGAGGAAACCTGGAGAAGTTCGCGTTCACCCGCAGCGGTGGCCGGGTCCATCCGGAACTGTGGCGTCACGAGCAGAACCTGGCGGTGTGACGAGCGTCCTGTGAATAACCGTCGGGGTCTTGGCCCCCGGTGCCGTAGACTGTCAGTGACGGCCCGCCCAGTTCTGCCTCGGGCCGGTGAGCGCGAACACGTTGCGCCAGCAGTCGACCACCACGCGCCGCGGCCGGAATGGCCGCGCCGGGCAGGACGACCCCCGAACTTTTGGAGTACCAGATGGCGGCCCGCCGCCCCACGTCCACGTCTACATCCACGCAATCCGCTCAACCGCAATCCACCTCCGCGTCGCGCCCGCGCCGCCGGCGCCGTTCCGGTGCCCAGCGCAACGGGTCCTCCGCGGAGGCTCTGTTCAGCCCGCCCACCGACGCCGGTGCGCGGGCATCCCGGCAGCAGAAGGTTGCTGCTAGCAACGACACCTTGTACACCGACGTTGCCGAGATGGTTGTCCCCGACAACCTTACGTTCGCCGATCTCGGCGTACCCGAGCCACTGGTGACCGCGCTGGCGGCGACCGGAGTGTCCAAGCCGTTCCCGATCCAGGCGGCCACGCTGCCGGATTCGCTGGCCGGCAAGGATGTTCTCGGCCGCGGCCGGACCGGATCGGGCAAGACCTACGCGTTCGTCCTGCCCGTGCTGGCCCGGCTCGCTGCCGGCCGCGGCAAGCGCCGGCCGAACCACCCCCGTGCGCTGATCCTCGCGCCGACCCGGGAGCTCGCGACCCAGATCCAGGCATCGATCACGCCGCTCGCCGACGCGCTCGGCCTGCGCTCGATGACGGTCTTCGGTGGCGTCGGCCACGGCCCACAGATCAACGGCCTGCACAAGGGTGCCGACATCGTCGTCGCCTGCCCGGGCCGGCTCGAAGACCATGTCCAGGCCGGGCACGCGAAGCTCGACGCGGTCGAGATCAGCGTGCTCGACGAGGCCGATCACATGGCCGACCTCGGCTTCCTGCCCGCGGTCCGCCGGATCCTCGAGGCGACGCCGGCGAACGCTCAGCGGCTGCTGTTCTCGGCCACGCTGGACGCCGGCGTCGACGTCCTCGTGCAGCGCTTCATGACCAAGCCTGTCACGCACAGTGTCGACTCGGCCCAGTCGCCGGTCTCACGGATGACTCATCACGTGCTGCACGTTCAGCCCGCGGCCAGGCTCCCGGTGCTGGTCGACCTGACCGCGGCGCCGGGCCGCACGCTGGTGTTCACCCGCACCAAGCGCGGCGCCACCAAGCTCACCCGCCAACTCATCGCGGAGGGGGTGCCCGCCGTTGAGCTGCACGGCAACCTCGGTCAGCAGGCCCGCACCCGCAACCTGCTCGCCTTCGCCGAGGGCAGCGCGGCGACCATGGTGGCCACCGACATCGCCGCCCGCGGCATCCATATCGACGACATCGCGCTGGTCATCCACGCCGACCCGCCGATCGAGCACAAGGCCTACCTGCACCGCTCCGGCCGCACCGCCCGTGCGGGTGCCGAGGGCACGGTCATCACCCTGATGACCGACGATCAGGTCCGCGACGTCCGGGACCTCACCCGCAAGGCCGGCATCGCGCCGAAGGTCACCAAGCTCAGCACCGGCGACCCGCTCCTGACCGAGCTGGCCCCGGGCGAGCGGACCTTCGTCGAGCCGTCGGCCAGGCCCGTCCAGACGGAACGCGTCGCCAGCTCGGGCGGTCGCGGCTCAGGCCGCGGCAACCGCAGTCGGCGCGGCTCGGGCCCCGCTCAGCAGGCCGACCAGCGGTCCAGCCAGGCGGGATCCGGCCGATCTGCCGCGGGCGGCTCGCGGGGCGCCGGTCGTTCCAAGTCGCGCGCAGGCTCGGGCGGTTCGAAGACCTACACCACGAGCACTCCGGGATCGCCCGCTCGCCCAGCCGGAGCCGCCGCGTTCTCCGCAGGCTCCCGCGCCGGCACCTCCCGCCGAGGTCACTGATCCACTGAACCGCGTGAAAGGCCCAGTCAGTCCGACTGGGCCTTTCGTGCGCGGTGGCCGCGGACGGGTGCGCATCAACCGATCGGCGCCGTAATGCTGACCCGTTACATTGGTAACGCTTCAATCGTTACGACATGTGAGGACGCCCGGTGATCAGGACAGTGCTCGGCGACATCGCGCCGGATGACCTCGGCGTGTGCGACTCCCATGAACACCTGTTCTTCCGTTCGGCGGTCCTTCCCGGGCAAGAGCTGGACGACGACGCCGCGGCACCGGCCGAGGTGCGCGCGTTCGCGGCGGCCGGCGGGCAGGCGATCGTGCAGTGGACGCCGCACGGACCGGGCCGGCGAGCCGGGCTGTTGCCCGGGATCTCAACCAGCACAGGGTTTCGCTGATCGCGGCGACCGGACTGCATCACCGTGGGCACCTCGAGTTGGCCGCGCGGGGTGCGTGGCTGGCCTTCGATGGGCCGTCGCGGGCCAACAATGCGACCGATCCCGGCTGATGGACTGCCTGGCCGCGCTCGTCGACGCCGGGTACGCCGACCGGCTGCTACTCGGCGGTGACACGACGACCAACCGCGCCCGGGCCACCACCGGTGAAGGGCCGGGTATGCCGTATCTGCTCACACATCTGAAACCCCGGATCGCCCGCCGGCTCGGCGCCGACGTCGCCATCTTCACCGCCAACCCGGCGCGTGCCTTCACCGCCGACTGGCGAGCCTGACCCATTTGGTGGGTCGACCCACCAGATGGTGTCGGGCGGGGGCGCGGTCGGCGGTACGGTTCGGGCATGAGTGTGATCGCGCAGACCTTTGTGGGTGTCGCCGGGGTGTTCCATGTCGTGGTGTTCGCGATGGAGAGCCTGCTGTTCCGCAAGCCGAGCACGTACAAGCGGTTCCTGGTCAAGGACGAGGCCGAGGCGGCTGCCGCCGGGCCGTGGGCGTTCAATCAGGGGTTCTACAACCTGTTCCTGGCGGTCGGCGCGCTCGGCGGCCTGATCTGGGGTGGCGACAAGGGGCACGCCATCGCGCTGTTCGCGTGTGTCTGCATGGCGGGCGCCGGCATCGTGCTGGTCGCCTCCGATCGCCGGATGGCCCGCGCGGCCGCGACGCAGGCGGTTCCGCCGATCATCGCGCTGGTGCTCGCCGCCGTTCTGTGAGGCGCTTGACTTGAAGTCCACTTGATGTCCGAGGGTTCATGGCAGGACCACCCTTGCCGAGCCCGCGCACGAGCAGCGCCCGGGACGGCTGTGGGACAAGCGAGCGATGTGGGCGATCGCGGCCGCGGTCGGCGTCGGCCTACTTTACTACGGTGGCCGGCAGCACGGCGTACTCCAGCTTGTCCTGCTGGTGGTCGGCTTGGCCGGGATGATCGCGTTCACTGCTCGGCATCGTCACCGCGACGCTGACTCTCAACGACAACGTCCCGGTGCTGGTCGGCATCCTCGGGTGGAGCCTCACCGGCCTCGGCATGGGCACGGTCTTCCCGACCCTGTCGGTGCTGGTCCTGGAGTACTCCGAGCGCGACGAGCAGGGCGCCCACAGCTCCGCCGCGCAGCTGAGCGACTCGTTGGCCACAGCAACGGTCCTGGCGGTCGGCAGGTCACTGTTCGCCGCACTCGAGCCGCACTCCGCGGTGACGGCGTACCTGGTGGGCTTCGGGCTCCCGGCGCTGCTCGCGCTGCTCGGCGTCCAGGCGGGCCGACGGGCGGCTCGTTAGTCCTTGGAACCGGTCACGGCGATGCTCGCGCCGAGGCCGATGATCATCAGGCCGCCGGTGCCGCCGACCATTTCGAGTCGGCGTGGCGAGCGGGCGAACCACTCGCGGGCGGTGCCGGCGACGACGGCCCAGACGCTGTCCGAGCAGAGTGCGATCAGGATGAAGACCAGGCCGAGCACGAGGATCTGGGCCCAGGCAGGGCTGCTCGCGCCCTTGTCCACGAACTGCGGCAGCACGGCGGCGAAGAAGACCGCGGTCTTGGCGTTGGTGACCCCGACCAGGAAGCCCTGCCGCAATGTGCGGCGGGTGTTGCCCGGCTTCACGCCGCTCGTCATCGCCTCGACCAGCGACTTGCGGGTCCGGACCGCGTGCACGCCGAGATAGATCAGGTACGCCGCTCCCGCGAGCTTCACGACGGTCAGGGCGATGGCGCTGGCGGCGATCAGCGTGCCGAGGCCGAGCGAGACCAGGGCCAGCAGCACCGACGCGCCGACGGTGTTGCCGACCATCGTCAGCACGGCCTCGCGGCGCCCGACCGCGAGCGCCCGCCCGACGATGAACAGCACACTCGGCCCGGGCACGACGATGATGATGAACGCGGTGATCGCGAACACGACCAGATGATGAGCGGACGGCATCTCCTCAGAGTAGACGCGACCCGATCGCCGCACCACAGCATCCACCGGGTGGGATAGATCACCGCCACGCCGACATGCGTTGACCGTGGTCTCGAGCCGGGCCTACGGTTCAGAAGACAAACTGCGGTGCCATGAGGGAAGCCGGTGCAAGTCCGGCACGGCCGCGCCACTGTGAGCGAGCTCTGCTCGTGAGTCAGGACGCTCGGGCACCAGCAGCCTTTCTAAGGGGACGCGCGCTTCCCCAGGAGGTTCTGATGTCAGTTCCTGCCCGCTCGGTCGCCGTACCGGTATTCTCACCCCGGCTTCTCGCCCTCTCGCTGCTCAGCGTCGGCCTGATGCTTCTGCTCGCCTACCTGGTCGGGTTCGACCAGGGCGCGGTCTCCCGGTCCGGGACGTACCTGCACGAGTTGATGCACGACGGCCGCCACCTACTCGGCGTGCCCTGCCACTAGATCTCATGCGCACCTTCGGATCGCTCCTGGTGCGCGGACTGATCGTCGGACTCTTCGCCGGCCTGCTGGCCGGGACCTTCGCGTACGTGATGGGCGAACCGCGTGTGGACGCGGCCATCGCGATCGAAGAGGCGACCTCCGCGCACGCCCATAACCACGACAACAACAACAGCGACGGCTCCGAGCCGGCCGCCGAAGAGAAGCCGCTCGTCAGCCGTGAAGGCCAGAAGGCCGGCTTGTTCCTCGCCACCAGCCTGTACGGCGTGGCCCTCGGTGGCATGTTCGCCGTCGGGTTCACGCTGCTGCGGCGCAAGCTCCGCACCGGGAACGACGCGTACGCCGCGCTCGGCCTGGCCGCGGCCGGCTTCGTCGGGATCGTGCTGGTCCCGTTCCTCAAATACCCACCGAACCCACCAGCGGTCGGTGATCCGGACACGATCACCCGGCGGACTGTGACCTACCTGCTGACGCTGGTGATCGGTCTGCTCGCGGTCTGGGCCGGGGTCGCCGCGTCCCGCCGGGCCGCCCGGTACGGCGATCTCGCCCGGCTCGCCGGCGGGGCGATCGCGTTCCTCGTGACGATCGTGGCGGCGTACCTGATCCTGCCGCGAATCGACGAGGTTCCGGAGACGTTCCCCGCTACGCTGCTCTGGCAGTTCCGGTTCGCCTCGCTCGGTACGCAGGCGACGCTGTGGCTCCTGCTCGGATTCGGGTACGCCGCCGCGGTGGACCGCCGGCTGACCCGAGAGAAAGTAGTTGCCGCTTGATGGAGCTGGATACCTCTCCCACTCCACCACCCCGGTCGTTGACGCTGATCGCGCATGCCTTGACCCCCGCGCTGCGTGGACTCGTGCTCGGTGGCGACGCCGAGCCGGATCCGGCGAGTGTCGAGGCTGCCCGCGAGCCGAAGCTCGCAGCCGATGCCGTGTACGCCGGTCCTGAGCGGGCCGCTGTACGGACCGCCGAGGCGCTCGGCCTGACTCCGGTCGTCGAGCCCGCCTTGCGGGACCGCGAGTACGGCGACTGGGCCGGCCGAGGCCTGGAGGAGTTGCTCGCGGCGGATCCGGAGCGGGTCTCGGCCTGGCTCGAGCGCCCGCACACCGCGACTCCGGGCGGCGAGACCGAGAACGACGTCCTCGCGCGGGTGGCGGACTGGCTGGGGGATCTCGGTCAGCTGCCGGGCGGTCGCCGTACGGTCGCCGTCGTCCATCCGGCCGTGGTCCGGGCGATCGTGCTCTACGTCCTCGACGCACCCGCGGAGTCGCTCCGGCACGTCGACGTCCGTCCGCTCGCCACCGTCAGCCTTTCCCAGCACGCCGGGTCCTGGTCACTGGCCTTCCACTGATCTACTGTCACGCCCTAACCGATAGCAGCCATCACAGCCTCGCCGCCCGGCGGGACGGGTACGAGGTCGCGGTGCACGGCTGGGACGGCGAATGGCGGCTGACACTGGCCGGCGAGACCCCGGAGATGACCGAATAGCGAATCGCGGCACGGCGTCGCGAGAGTCGCCGCCAAGGTGTAAGACGGGGTTGTGACGCTCACCGAAGCCCGGAACTTCCTCCGGTCGGAACTGCTCTCGATCGCCGCGACGGTCGTTCCGGATCAGACCCCGGCGGTGACGCAGGACGTCGGGCCGGCGAGCCAGGGCGCGCTGTCGGACGATCGCGGTCCGGAGTCCGTCTGCGCGATCACTGTCGAGACCGGCGACCCGGCGACCCCCGATCCGGAAGCCCTGATCAGCTTCGCCGCCGAGACCCTCGAGGCCCGCGGCTGGAAGGTCGAGGCCGCGCCTGTCGCCGACGGTCACCACCACTTGACGGCCCGCCGGAACGGCTACGACCTCGCCGTCGAAGCGCGCACCACCGACTGGCGCGTGACCTTCACCGGCCAGACGCCGTACGTCGACGACCTCTGATCAACTGGTCGCCGCCCGCTCTGCCCGAGCCGCGAAGCACGAGTTCCTGCGATCGCTGGGCGCGGATGAGTTGATCGATGACACCGCTCAGGATTTCAGCACTGCGATCGACCCTGTCGACGTCGTCGTGGACACCATCGGCGGCGACTACGGACGGCGGTCCCTGCAAGTGCTCCGGGACAACGGCGTACTGGTTTCCTTGGCCGCACGCGGAGGCGCACCGGCCCGGCGAGACCGGGCGGACGAGCGGGAAGATCGTCCTCACCGTGGACTGACCTACGCCTTGTGGAAGACCAGTCGGTCGTCGGGAATCGACGAGTCCAGGTACGGCGTGAAGCCGGCGGTCACTGCGATCTCGGTGAGGCCCTCGGCTTGCCACCGATGGACGTAGAGATCCATCGGGAGGCCGCCGTACCCGGTCGTCTTGTGGGTGGACTCGTCGCCGACGTGGTAGCCCATCAACAGGACCCCGCCGGGGGCCAGCACCCGGTGGAACTCGGTGAAGGCTTGCGGGACCACATCGCGGGGCAGGTGGATGACCGACCACCACGACAGGACACCGCCGAGCTCGCCGTCGGGCAGCTCCAGCGCCGTCATCGAGCCGACCCGGAAGTCCAGGTCCGGATGGTCGCGCCGGGCGACCTCGATCATCCCGGGGGACAGGTCCATGCCGATCACCGGCACACCGCGCTCGGCCAGCAGGCCGGTCGTCCGGCCGGGTCCGCAGCCGATGTCGAGCACCGGACGCGACCCGGCGAGCTTGGCGAACAGGTCGAAACCCTCGGCCTCCCAATCCGCGCCGTCCTGCACGAGCTCGGCGTACGAGGTGGCCACGGTGTCGTAGGAGGTGCGGATCCCCGCCAGGTGATCTGTCATGGCCCGACCCTAGGAGGCCGCGCCGACAGAATCAGGCCTTGCCGAGTGTCTGCTTCTGGCGACCGAGGCCCTGGATCTCCAGTTCCATCGTGTCGCCGGGAGCCAGGTACGGGAACCGGCCGGACAGCGCGACGCCCTCCGGGGTTCCGGTGTTCACGATGTCGCCGGGGCTGAGGACCATGTACCGCGAGAGGTCGCGGATCAGCGCCGCGACGGAGAAGATCATGTCCCGGGTGTTCGAGTCCTGCCGCGGCTCGCCGTTCACCCAGGACTTCAGGTCGAGGTTGTCCGGGTCGACCTCGTCGGCCGGAACCAGCACCGGTCCGAGCGGGTTGAACGTCTCGCAGCACTTGCCCTTGGACCACTGCCCGCCGGACTGCTCGATCTGGAAGGCACGCTCGGACACGTCGTTCGAGACCGTGTATCCGGCGATGCAGGCCAGCGCCTCCTCGTCGGTCTCGACGTACCGGACCTGCTTGCCGATGACGACGGCGAGCTCGACCTCCCAGTCGGTCTTGGTCGAGCCACGCGGGACGAGCACGTCGTCGTCCGGGCCGACGGCGGTGTTCGGGTGCTTGAAGAACACGATCGGCTGCTTCGGCGGCTCGGAGCCGGACTCGGCAGCGTGGGCGGCGTAGTTCATCCCGATGCAGACCACCGCGCCCGGCCGGGCGATCGGGGCGCCGATCCGCAGGCCCTCGGCGTCGACAACCGGCAGCCCGCCGGCCTCGAGGGCGGCTCGGGCCCGAGCGATGCCGTCGGCGGCGAGAAACGCGCCGTCGATGTCTACGGTGATCGAGCTCAGGTCGTGAACGGTGCCGTCGGCGGCGCGCACGTACGGGCGCTCCTCGCCGACCGCGCCGAGGCGCAGCAACTCCACAGATATCTCCCTGGGTGACGGTGTTCCTGGGTCATTCCTGGTCGAAGATGGGCCGCAGCCGGGCCCGGGAGGCCTCGATGTGCGCCCGCATCGCCGCGGCCGCGTCTTCCGGATCGCCCTTGCGGACCGCGGTCACGATCGTCTTGTGCTCCCGCAACGCCTTCGTCGCGATGCCGCCACCGTAGTACAGCCGGAACAGGTGCAGGTGGCAGTGTGTCCGCGCGAAGGACAGCCGGGCCGTCTCGTTGCCGGACAGCTCCAGCACCAGGTCGTGGAAGCGCTGGTCGTGCGCCGCCATCGCCCGGTAGCTCTCGTACGCCGGCCGGTCCGGTACGTCGGTGTAGCTCAGCATCTCGGCCTTGAGCCGGGCCAGGTCGTCGGTGCCGGCCCGGTCGGCCGCGCGGCCGGCTCCCCACGGCTCGACGTGTAGCCGGTACTCGAACAGGTCCTCGAACTCGGCCAGCGTCAGCCGCGACGACACCCGGTAGCCGCGCAGCGGCTCCTTGATCACCAGTCCGTCGGACTCCAGCCGGGCCAGCGACTCCCGGATCGGGGTCTGGGATATGCCCAGCTCACGGGTCAGCGCGTCGATGTTCAACCGGGTGCCCGGCTCGACCACGCTGTCCATGATCAGGCCCTTGACCGTCTCGTAGACGTCGTCGCTCAGCACCTGCCGCTGAGGCAGGCGGGCGAGCTGCCCCGCGAGACCCACATGCGCATCCGTCACCTGTCGCTCCTCCCGGGAAGCCATTCTGCCCGACCCGCCGCATCGCTACCCGGACGAGTCTTGACGGGTCCAGTGTGAGGGGGCAGCATCAGGTTCGCAATATCCTATAGGATCTGGAGCCGCCCCATGACCGCCGTGTTCCGTCGAACCGCATTCAGCCGGGCCGTGCTGTGCCTGGCCGCTGTTGCGCTGGCCGCTACCGCGTGCACCACCAAGAACGCCAATGAGACCGGCGGCGCCAGTACGGGGATGACGCGTCCACCTCGACATCGTCGGGGCCGGTGACGCTCAAGGACGGCTCGCAGGTGAAGCTTGCCCTGATCCCGGGCGGGGCGCACCCGTATTTCCAGCCCTGGAAGACCACCGCGCAGCTGGACAAGACCGAGTTCAAGCTCGGTGACGTGGCGTTCAACGAGACCAGCGAGTGGGACCAGGGCAAGCAGAACAACGTGATCAACTCGCTGGCCGCGCAGGGGTACAACGCGTTCGGCATCTTCGGCGTGTCGCCGACCGACATCAACTCCACCTTCGAGGACCTCAAGGCGAAGGGGTTCGCGGTCGGCTCGCTGGCGTCCTGCCCGGCCGGTGACACGAACTCGGCCGACTTCTGCCTGTCCACCGATGTCGAGACGGCGGCGTACAAGGCGGCCAAGGCGACCATCGAGGCGATCGGCGGTCAGGGCACGATCGTCCACCTGACCGGCAACAACGTGGACTCCAACACCCAGCGCCGGATCGCCGGCGTGAAGAAGGCGGTCGCCGAGACCGGTGGCAAGGTCACCGAACTGCCGGTGATCACGGACATCGACACCGACCTGTCCACCGCGCAGAAGGCGGTCGCCGACCTGCTCGCCGCCCAGGGCACAAAGATCAATGGAATCGTCACCACCGCCTACAACCCGGCCGTGGCCGCGGCCGACGGTGTTGCCGGCAGCAAGCTTCCGATCAAGGTGGTGGCGATCGACGACGACGCGAAGATCCTGGCCGGGATCAAGTCCGGCGGCGTCGCCGCGACGGTCACCCAGAACCCGGTCGGCCAGGCGTACGTCGGCGGCTGGCTGCTCTCCCTGCTGCAGTCCAAGCAGTGCACGATGAAGAAGCCTGGTGTCGTGGTGGACTCCGGGTCCTTCGTCGTCACCAAGGCCAACGTCGACACGTACGACGAGGAGCGCAAGGCGAAGACCAAGGCGCTGCAGACCGAGTTCGCCGACCAGCTGAGCTGCAAGTGAGCATGGCTGGGCTGTCGGTGAGCACGGCGATCACCCGCGCGGAGGCGTACCTGGTCGATCTCGAGGTCGAGACGGTCCGGACCGATGCGGTGCAGTCGTTCCTCAAGCAGGAAACGATCTTCGTCTCGCTGTCGACGTCGGACGGGCTGACCGGGCTCGGGTACTCGTACACGATCGGAACCGGCGGCACCGCCGTACTCGCGTTGTTGCGGGACAACCTACTGCCACGGCTGATCGGTGCGGACGCGCGGAACGTCGAGGCGTTGTGGTCGGACCTGTTCTGGTCGACCCACGCGACGACGGTCGGGGCGATCACGTCGCTGGCGTTGGCGGCTGTGGACACCGCGTTGTGGGATCTGCGGTGCCTGCGGTCGGGTGAGCCGTTGTGGCGGCTGGCCGGTGGATACCGCCGGCAGGTGCCGCTGTACGACACCGAGGGCGGATGGTTGCATCTGACAACGGATGAGCTGGTCGCGGGCGCCCTGGCGTCGCAGAAGGCCGGCTGGCCCGGGGTCAAGCTGAAGGTCGGGAAGCCTCGGATGCACGAGGATGTGGAGCGCCTGCGGGCCGTGCGGGATGCGGTCGGACCGGCGCTGGACATCATGGTCGACGCGAACCAGTCCATGACGTACACCGAGGCGAAGCGGCGGGCCGCGGCATTCGAGGCGGTGGACCTGTCGTGGTTCGAGGAGCCGTTGCCGGCCGATGATCTGACCGGACATGTGCGACTCGCGTCGTCCACGTCGATCCCGATCGCGGTGGGGGAGTCGCTGTACTCCGTCTCGCAGTTCCGGGAGTACGTCGCTCTGGGCGGCGCCGGGATCGTCCAGGTGGACGTGGCCCGGATCGGCGGGATCACGCCGTGGCTGAAGGTCGCGCATCTGGCCGAGACGTTCAACCTCGACGTGTGTCCGCACTTCCTGATGGAACTGCATGTCAGCCTGACGGCCGCCGTACCCAATGGTCGGTATGTCGAGCACATTCCGCAGTTGCGGGCGATCACGTCGGCCGAGATGTCTGTCGTCGACGGGCATGCGATCGCTCCGGACACGCCCGGTCTGGGCATCGGCTGGGACCCGGATGCGATCGACGATCGGCGCGTCGGATGAGCGAGCGAAGCGAGTTCATCATCAAGCACAGTGCGCCTCGTGTCTCATCCGCGCCCGGAGCGAAGCGTGGACGCGGATGAGCATGCCGGTTTCGGAGACTGCTACTCAGGCGTTGCAGGAGGACGCGGCTCCGGAGCGGCCACTGCGGGGTGCACCGTGGTGGGCGAACCAGCGGATCGGGCTACTGATCCTGGTGGTGCTGCTGTCTGCGCTGTTCGGCGTACTGCGGCCCGCCTTCTTCAACCAGGAACTAGTGGTCTTCCCGCTGCTGCGGGACATCGCGATGTTCACCGTGGTCGGGCTGGCGCAGCTGTGCGTGCTGTCGATCGGGCACATGAACCTCGCGGTCGGCCGGATGGCCGCATTCTCGATGATGATCACCGGAATCTCCTACGACGTCTGGCACTTCAGCCTGTACGCCGGCCTCCTGGTCGGACTGGTCGCCGGTACGGCGATCGGCGCGCTGGCGGGCTGGCGGGCTGGGTGATCGCGCGGACCGGGGTCAACTCGTTCGTGGTCACGCTGGCACTGGACTTCCTGCTGCTGGGGCTGATTCCGCTCGTCTACACCGCACTGACCGACAACGCCGCCTTCGTGACGAAGCCGGCGGGGATGCGGGAGATGCGGAACCACTCGCTGGCCGACATCTGTATCGGCAACGTGTGCGGGTCTTCCGCCGTACCTCAGCTGGCGATCTTCGCGGTGGTCGCGATGGCTGTGGTCGGCTGGATCTACGCGCGGACGCGGTTGGGGCGGGAGCTGCTGATGACCGGGTCGTCGCTGGGCGGCCGAGTTGTCCGGCATCCAGACGGCGCGCCGGGTGATCACGGCGCATGCGATGTCAGGGTGTCTGGCGGCGCTGGCCGGGTTCATGCTGGCGGTGTCGACCGGATCGATCAAGGCGACGATCGGGGCGGAGTTCATGCTGCCGTCGTTCCTGGGCGGCACGCTGCTGGCCGGCGGCTTCGTATCGATCTGGGGGACGCTCCTCGGCACCGCCCTGACCTCGGTGATCCGGAAAGGCCTTGATTTGCTGGGGGTCGGG
>Ga0193707_1000500_pt1 | contig 13627 bp, 12 predicted proteins | sample U3c2metaG_FD_143043 | JGI IMG/M metagenome (GOLD analysis project Ga0193707, IMG submission 143043) | Soil microbial communities from a riparian zone of the East river system, Colorado, United States - U3c2 | ecosystem: Environmental > Terrestrial > Soil > Riparian zone | place: USA: East River... | reverse complement strand
TGCAGGGCCTGCTCGAGTCCGGTGAACGAGTCCGGTCCGTCGGCGTACACGACGTTGAAGACACCGGCGGGTACGCCGGAGTGCGCGAAGATCTCGTAGAACGCGTCGGAGACGACCGCGGAGTACTCCGCCGGCTTCCAGACCACTGTGTTGCCGCAGAGCAGCGCGGGGACGATGTACCAGGACGGTACGGCGACCGGGAAGTTGCCGGCCGTGATGACCGCGACCGTGCCGACCGGGCGGCGGAACGTGAACAGCTGTTTGTCGGGCATCTCGGACGGGACCGTCTGCCCGTACAGCCGGCGGCCCTCGCCGATGAAGAAGTCGCAGGTGTCGATGATCTCCTGCACCTCACCAAGCGCCTCCGCGAGCGGTTTCCCGATCTCGCGGGTGACGAGCGCCGCCAGCCGCTCCTTGTTGGCCGTCATCAGGCGGCTGACGTTCGCGATCACTTGCCCACGCTGCGGCGCGGGCGTCGCAGCCCACGCACTCTGCGCCGTCCGAGCCGTCTCCGCCGCGCGCACGAACACCTCGGGCCCCGAAATGCCGACCGTCCCCACGACATCGCTGAGCTGAGCCGGGTTGGTCGACGGAGTACGCCGGACCGCGTCCGCCACTCGTTCGCCACCGACAACGGACAGCACCTCAACGGCCATGCGGCATCCCTTTCCTCGTCGAAGCCTCCACCTTAAGCGGGGGGCGGCACCTTGTGATCGGAGTAGAGATCCGGGATCGGGATGGGCATCCGCCAGAGGTGGGACTGCGGGTGGATCATGCCGTGGCGGACGGCGACGTACCGGAGCAGGCGGAGCGGGCCGGCGATCAGGAGGATGGCCAGCGGGAGCTCGACCAGGCAGGCGCTGAGCAGCGCCTGGGTCAGGTCGCCGCCGCGCTGGCTCGTCATCACGTCGAACCAGGCGTCGCAGATCAGCAGCACGCCGGACGCGAACGCGGTCGGGAAGACGAACTGCTTGCGCTTCCAGCCCGCGAAGGCGGTCAGGGCCAGCATCGTCAGCAGCAGGATGTCGAACCCGACCCAGGTCGCGACCCAGTTCCGCGCGACGTAGTGGCTCGGCAACGTGATCGCCAGGTACACGGTCCACGGGACCAGGGCGGCCACGCAGATCAGCATCAGCACGGTCCGCCACTTGCGGAGCCGGTCGATCGTTCGCCGGGACGGCAGCCGGGGCGGGCGGGGCGCCAGCCGCAGGATCAGGTCCTGTCGCTGGGCCGGCGTCATCGCAGTGATCTCTTCGTCGGTCAGGTGCACCTCCCCAGTATGTCTTGTGATCGCATTCACAAGCCGCTAAACTGAGTCGCCCGGAGGAACTGTCGATGAGGACAGATGAGGTGTGGGCATGACCAAGCGCAGACCGCCGGGCATGAGCACCCAGGAATGGGTCGAGGCGCAGATCAAGCGGGCCCAGAACGCGGGCGAGTTCGAGGATCTGCCCGGTGCCGGCAAGCCACTCAAGCTGGCCGAGCAACACGACCCCGACTGGTGGGTCAAGGACTTCATCCGCCGGGAGGACGTCGAGACCGAGGCGCTGCTGCCGCCGGCGGTCCAGCTGCGCAAGGAGAAGCAGCAGGTCCACGACAAGGTCCGTGGGATGCGGCGCGAGTCCGAGGTCCGCGACTACCTCACCGATCTGAACAAGCGCATCCTGGTCAGCATCCGCGACACCACCGGCCCGGTCGTCCCGGTCGGCACGGTCGACGAAGAGGCCGTCCTGGCGCAGTGGAAGTCCGATCGCCCGGATCCGGCCGCCCGTCGGCCGCAGCCGGTCGCCGAGGCCGAGCCGCGGGCCAAGAAGTCCTTCTGGCAGCGTCTGTTCAGCTGAGCAGTTCGCGGGCCGCGGTCTCGATGGTCTGCTCGCTGAGCAGGACCTGGTGTGCGGCCGCGCCCAGCGGGACGTAGGAGTCGTGGCTCGTCACCCGGGCCAGCCGGCCGGTGAACCCGTGGTCGATCAGGGTGGCGAGGACGCCTTCGGAGACGCCGCCGGACCGCCGGGTCTCGTCGACGACCAGCACCCGGTCGGTGATGCTTGCCTCGTGCAATAAATCGTCGACCGGCAGCGGGGCCAGCCAGCGCAGGTCGAGGACCCGGATACCGGGCACCCGGGCCGCCACCCGCAGGCTCATCGGCAGGCCGTTGCCGAACGTCACGATGGTCAGCTCCGACTCGTCGCCGTACGTCCGGCCGCGCCCGATCGGCACCGGCTCGTCCGGGTACGGCGCCAGCCACCTGTCGTCCCCGTCGTCGTACAGATCCCGCCGGTGGTAGAGCGCGATCGGCTCGAGGAACACGCTGACCGTGCCCGACGATCGCGCCGCCGCCGCGCACGCGTGCAGCATCGCGGCCGCGTCGTCCGGCCGGGACGGCGACGCGATCACGAGCCCCGGGATGTCCCGGAGCACGCCGATCGCGTCGTCGTTGTGGAAGTGGCCGCCGAACCCCTTCTGGTAGCCGTAGCCGGCGATCCGCAGGACCATCGGGTTCGCGTACTGCTCCTGGGAGAAGAACTTCAGCGACGCCGCCTCGCCGCGGAGCTGGTCCTCGGCGTTGTGCAGGTAGGCCAGGTACTGGATCTCCGGGATCGGCAGCAGTCCCGACACCCCGGCGCCGAGCGCGAGGCCGAGGATCGACTGCTCGTCGAGCAACGTGTCGAACACCCGGGCCGGCCCGAACGACTTCTGCAGTCCGCGGGTCACGCCGTACACGCCGCCCTTGCGGCCCACGTCCTCGCCGAAGACCATCGTCTCCGGGTAGGACGCGAGTACGTCGGCCAAGGCTTGGTTGATCGACTGGCTCAAGGTCAACCGGTCCGTCGTTCGGCTGAGCTCCGGCAGTGACTCGGCGACGGCCGCGGCGTCCGGGAAGCGCAGCGGCGCGGCGACCGCCTCCGCCGACGACAGCTGCGGCAGACCGGCGACCTCGGCGGCGATCCGCAGCGCCTCGGACCGCTTGTCCTCGTACAGCTCGATGATGTCGTCGGGGGTGAGTCCGGCGCCAAGGAGGAGTCGCGCCGTACCGAGGAGCGGGTCGAGCTCCTCGTCCGCGGTCAGCTCGGCCGGACTCCGGTACGCCGCCTCCACGTCGGAGCCGGCGTGGCCGAGCAGGCGGACGGTGCGCAGCCGCAGGAAGGCCGGCCGCCGGTTGCGCCGGACGAACGTGGCTGCCTCCGTCGCGATCGACAACGCCGAGGCGAGGTCGGTGCCGTCGGCATCGAAGTAGCGCAGACCGGGCCGCTGCCCGTACGCCTGCCGGATCCAGCCGTCCGGGGTGCGCACGCTGATCCCGATGCCGTTGTCCTCGCAGACCAGCAGCAGTGGCATCGGCAGCCCCTGGTACGACGCGTGCAGGGCGGCGTTGATCGCACCGGTCGCGGTCGAGTGGTTCGCGGAGGCGTCGCCGAAGCTGGTCACCACGATCGCGTCGGCCGGCCACGGCGACGGGACGCCGAGCTTCGCCGAGCGCGAGAGCGAGAACGCGGTGCCCATCGCCCGCGGCAGGTGCGACGCGATCGTCGACGTCTGCGGGATGATCGCGAGGTCGTGCCGGCCGAACACCTTGTGCCGGCCGCCCGCGATCGGCTCGCTGGTCGCGGCCGCGACGCCGAGCAGGATGTCGCGCAACCCCTCCTTCGAGCCGCACTGGTCGGCGCGGGTGAGATAGAAGGCGCCGGACCGGTAGTGCAGCAGCGCCGGGTCCGTCGGTCGCAGAGCGGCGGCGACCGCCGCGTTGCCCTCGTGGCCGGCCGAGCCGATCGTGTAGAACCCGCTGCCCTGCAACTGCATCCAGCGGGCCGCGAGATCCGCGTGCCGGCTGCCGAGCTGAGCGTCGTACAGACTCCGCAACAGGTCGGTGGGCTGGTCCCACGGCGCCGGCTTGAGCCCACGCACCCGCTCGGCGAACTGTTCGTCCACCGCGTTCACGCGCACCACTCCAAGCTCCTCATTTGATCCATGATCGGTGAAGAACGTCCAGATCTCAGTCTCGCCCACGGATTGGGCAACGGGTGCGCAGCTCCGCGTGAGGTGGGTTGGGGAAGCCGCGCCCGGGGAACCGGTACGGGGGGTCGTTCGTTGTCCGGGGTAGGGGGTGCTGGTGAGGTGTTCGTGGCGACGGTGAGTGAGTAGCGGTGATGCGTCTTTCTCCACTGGTACGGCGGATGGCGGTCGCGGCCGGCCTCGGGGTGGGGACCACCGGGGTGCTGTCTGGCGTCCTGTTGCTGGGTCCGCTGCCCGCGTCGATCCTGCTGGCCGTGGTGTTCACGCTGGTCTGGCCACTCGCCGTGGTGATCCGGCATGTGACCGACGATGCGCCGTACGAGTCGGCGGTGATGGTCGCGGCGACGGCGGCGGCCGCCGTGCTGTGCCTCCCGGGGCTGGTGCGGTTGCTGGCGTGGGGCGCGCTCGGGTTGGCGACCGCGCTGATCCTCGCGGCCGTGTTCGTGCTGATCGACCTCGTCGTCCCTGAGCGACGGCCCTGGCGGTCGCGGCGGCAGCGGAAGCTCGCGCGGATGAGCGGAGCACAGTTCGTCGAGGACGAGGCGCTGATCGCGTCGCTCCAGTGCCCGCTCAGCATCGAGGAGCTCTGCGGGGTGTGGCGTGATCGTCAGGCGGTCGCCGAAGTACGCCGGATCTGCCTGGACGAGTTCGAACGCCGCAACCCCGACGGCTTCCACCGCTGGCTCGACGCCGGCGCCCCCACCAACCCGAGCACCTACCTCCTCCCTGGGCCAGGAGAAGGCCCCGCAACCTTTTGAACGCGCCGGCCGGCACGAGAGTGCGCCCAGTCGGACCCCAGGTCAGAGCCGGTTGTACCGCTTGCGGGCCTCGCGGCTTTCCTTCTGAGCGTCGCGGGCGGTCTTTCGGGCGTCGTCCAGCTCCGCGCCGAGCCGTCGTACCAGCTCCTGGGCCTCGGCCAGGGCCTCGCGGGCGTCGTCGAGCTGGTTGTCGAGATCCTCGACCTTCGCCTCCTGAGCCGTGGTGACCGCGTCCTCGAATGCCTGCTTGGCTTCGGCCTTCCTGGCGGCCTCGCGCTCCTCTTCCTCGCGCTCGGCCGCTTCCCGCTTGCCGCGCGCGGAGGCGGACCCCTTGTCGGCCTCCGCCTGCTGGGACCTGCGCCGGTCCCGGGCGGCCTGACGGCGCTCGTCGGTGAGCGGGGTGACGTTGGAGGGTTCGCCGTTCTCGTCGACGACGCCGAAGCCGACATGCCGGAGCGCGCTGCTCAGCCGGCCCTCCCGGAGGGCGTCACCCGCGGCGGGATCGATCAGCGCGGCGTCGAGGGTCTCGCGCAGCTTCTGGCCGACGTCGGCGCTGACCTTCTGGCCTTCGCCGGCGGCCAGGCGGATGGCTTCCTTGGCCAGCTTGTCCAGCACTCGGTGCCGTTTCGGCGTCAGGTCGCGCAGCCGCTCACCGTCGAGATCTGCGGTCGCCTGGCGGAACTCGTCACCGAGCGCGAGCAGATCGTCCAGGTCGTCCGGCAGGTTCCGGGTGACCAGGTTCGCCACCCAGGCGGCGACCGTCGGCTTGCGCAGCGCTTTCAGGCGGGAGGATCCGAGCTGATCGCCGTCCGCCTTCAGCTGTTTGGCGAGCTCGTTGCGAGTAGCAATGAAATCGGCAGCCGGCCCCGCGTAGAGCGCATCCGCCGCCTCCTCGAAGTCCACTTTGCCGACGCTACCGCACCGAAGAACGGGTAGTGGTCGGGTGAAGCCCACTCGACGGCGTCGCTTGCGCGCTCACGCCCGCCGGCCGACGGGACCACTACCCGTTCTTCGGTACGCCGTTCGACGCGGCCAGGTCGTCGCGGAGACGGTCGAGGATGCCGCGGAGCAGGCGGGAGACCTGCATCTGGCTGACGCCGAGCTCGTTGCCGATCTCTTCCTGGGTCAGGCCGTTGCGGAACCGGAGCTCGAGGATGCGCTTGTCCCGGTCGCCAAGAGTCGCGACGGCCGGCGTCAGGGTGTGCACGTCCTCGACCAGGTCGTAGCCGTCCTCGGCGTCGACGACCGTGTCGAGCAGGCTGGTGCCGCCCTCGGGCGCACCGGGCGCGTCCAGCGACAGCGTGCTGAAGCAGCCGCGGACCGAGCCGGCCTCGGCGATCTCGGCCGGATCCGTGCCGAGTGCCTGGGCGGTCTCCTCGTCGGTGGGGACGTGCCCGAGGCGCTGGATGAGCTCGGGCTCGGCGGCGGCGATGCTGCCCTGCATCTCCTGGACCCGGCGCGGCGGCCGGACGGTCCAGGCGCAGTCACGGAAGTACCGCTTCAGCTCGCCTCTGATCGTCGGTACGGCGTACGACAGGAACGCTGTGGACGCGTCGATCCGGTAGCCGTTCGCGGCCTTGACCAGGCCGAGGTAGGCGACCTGTTCGAGGTCGTCGGAGTCCACGCCCTTGCTGCGGTACCGCGACGCGATCGAGCGGGCGACCGGGGCGTTCAGGATGACGACCTCGTCCAGGAGTCGCTGGTGGCGCGGATCCGGTGTGCTGTCGGCTTCGAGCAGGAGGTCTTGGGTGGTGTCGGCGATGCGCTGTTTGGTGTCTTCAGCGCTGGCAGCTGCAATCGTCACGGGAGAAACCTCGTCGTGTCGTCGTGCAGGTCGGTGGCATCACGGCTGAACCACTACCTCCACCAGATCAAAATCCGCCGCTGCTTGCAAGTGCCCGGTTGTTACAGACGTTTGAAACGAGCACGTTGCGTGACGACGATGCAGAGCAGTACGACGACCGCGGTGACCGGCGCGGTCACCGGGAGTTGCTCGTTCACCAGCAACACCGACCAGACGAGAGTGAGCAACGGCTGGGCGAGCTGCAGCTGACTGGCCTTCGCGACGCCGATGATCCCCATGCCGCGATACCAGACGACGAACCCGCCGAGCTGCGAAATCGCAGCGATGTAAGCCAGTCCGACGAGGCTGGACGGCGTCGGGTCGAAGCGTTCGTGCGGTACGGCGATCAACGTGATGGCGAGGCTGATCGGCAGGGCGAGCACCACGGCCCAGCCGATCACATGCCACCCCGGCAGATGCCCGGCGAGCCGGCCGCCCTCGGCGTATCCGAGCGCACAGATCATCAGCGCTGCCAGCAGATACAGGTCGGCGATCGACACGCTCCCGTGATGCCGGCTGAGGGTGAACACGACAACGGCCGCCGCCCCCACACCTGCAGCGATCCAGAACATCCCGGGCAGCCGCCGTCGGGTCATCGCCGCTGACGCGGAAGCCGTCGCGATCGGCAGAAGCCCGACCACCACCGCGGAGTGCGCCGTCGTCGAGCTCTGCAACGCCAACGTGGTCAGCAACGGGAACCCGATCACACATGCGCCGGCGACGGTCAGCAGCCCGGGCAGATCCCGCCGGTTCGGGCGCTTCACCCGTAGCGCGATCAACAACCCAGCAGCAAGTACACCGGCCAGCAGCCCTCGCGCCCCGGTCGCCGTCCACGGTCCCATCCCGCGGGTCGTCCACACCGTCGCCGGAAAGCTGAGCGAAAAGAGCCCCACCCCGGCCAACGCCGCTGCCGTCCCACCCCGCGTCGGTATCGCTTCTGGGTTGAGTAGAGTAGCGCTATTGTCAGCCGTCATGGACAACGATAGCAGTCTGGCTCTGGTTGTCGGGCGGCTGCGTGCGGAGGCCGGTGCGGCCGGACCGGGCGGGCGGTTGCCTTCCAGTCGCGCGCTGGTGCGGCGGTGGGGGATCAGCCCGGTCACGCTCTCGCGAGCGGTCACCGTCTTGATGGCCGAGGGTCTCGTCAGTTCGCGTCCAGGAGCCGGCGTATTCGTCAGCGAGCGAGGACGGCATCGAGTGGCCGCTCCGTCCGACCTGTCCTGGCAGGAAAGTGCGCTGAAGACGAGCCTGCAGCGTCCCAGAACCACAGCGATGCTGCGGATGCTGGCCGCGCCGGCCGACGGAGTGGTCGACCTGTCCACCGGCTACCTGCACGAGTCGCTGCAGCCGACCAAGGCGTTGGCCGACGCGATGAGCCGGGCGGGACGCCGGCCAGGGACCTGGGCGCGCGCGCCGGCCGACGGGATTCCGGAATTGCGAGCCTGGTTCGCCGCCGACATCGGTGGCCGCGGGGGCCCGATCGGTGCGGACGAGGTGCTGATCAGCTCGGGCGGACAGACGGCGCTGGTCACCGCGTTGAGGGCTTTGACCGATCCTGGTCAAGCAGTGCTGGTCGAAGCTCCGGCGTACCCGGGAACGCTTGCTGCCGCCGACGCGGTCGGTCTGCGCTGTGTTCCCGTCCTGGTCGACGCGGACGGTCTGCGGGTCGAACTGCTCGAGGAAGCCTTCGCGACTTCGGGTGCGCGCGTGCTGGTCTGCCAACCGTTGTTCCAGAATCCAACCGGCGCCGTCCTCGCGCCGGCGCGGAGAGCACGACTGATGGAAGCCGTCCGTGCGACCGGAGCCCTCGTCATCGAGGACGACTTCACCCGCCGCCTGGTCCACGACGACGCTCCGGACCTGCCGCAACCGTTGGCCGCGGACGACCCCGATGGTCACGTCGTCCATATCCGCTCGCTGACCAAACCCACCTCGCCGAGTCTGCGCCTCACCGCGCGAGGTCCGGCGTACGCGCGGCTTCGCGACGCCCACGTGATCAACAGCTTCTTCGTGCCCAGGCCGATGCAGGAGACGGCGCTGGAGCTGATGACCTCGCCGTCCTACGCGACGCATCTGCGGCGGTTGGCCGCGGCGTTGCGCGATCGACGGCAGACGTTGACGCAGAGCCTGGCGGAGCGGAGTCCGCACCTGACGGTCGACGCGGTCCGGCCCGGCGGCTATCACCTCTGGACGACTTTGCCCGACGGCATGGTCGACGATCAGGTCGTCGCCGAAGCGGTTCGCCAGGGGGTCTCGGTCAGCCCGGGGCGCACCTTCTATCTGCCCGGCGGCCCGACCCGGCACCTGCGGTTCAGCTACGCGGCCGCCGCGTCCGCCGACGAGCTCGTCCGCGGGGTCGAGCGACTCGACCAGGCAGTGCGGAAGTTACGCTGAAGCCTGACAGGGGCTGTCAGGTTTCCCTGGTTCACTCACATCCATGGACGAGTGCTGCGCCGTGGTGGGCCGGCGAGAGGTGCGACGGATATCCCCGGCTCGGTCGTCGCCGGCGCGGTCTATCACCGTGGTGCGCCCGACGACGGCTTCGGGGAGTTCTTCACCGATCGCATCCTCCCGGCGTTGATCGGTACCGGTGCGGAGCCGGTCGCGATCCTCGAGACTTTGGTCGCCGAGAACAACTTTCCGGCGCTGCCGTTGCGGGACGAGGTCGTGCTCGCCCGCTTCGACGACGAGGCGGCGTACGACGAGCATCGACGGCGGCTCGCGGCCTCGGCGGTCTGGCAGCGGCAGGTGCTGCCCGAGCTCGTCTTCCGCTCGCCGAAGCCACCGCATGAGCTGCGGCTGCGGCCGACCGCGCGATCGCAGTTTCGGTAGCCGTCAAATACGGCGCTTCGGTCACACAACCCGCCAGCCACCATCCCGCAGGGCCGAGCCCACGAACCACCCCGGTTCATTCCACCCACACATCGAGCCGAAGAGTCTTAAATACGTTGCGCGGCGGGGATCGGGAATGCATTCTGGTTCAGCCGAGCGGCGACGAGCGCTGCCTGGACTTAGGGAGGGCTGACGGATGGCCATCACTGTGCTGCGGCATGTCCGCGTCAGTCCCACCTCACCGTTCAGGAGCACTCCAGATGTCTTCCGACGTCTTTCGTACCGAGCACGACTTTTCTGACAACCCCGCCGACCTCGACTCCCGCTGGGGCGAACTGACCCGCGACGAGTCCGAACCCGACCCGGCCGACGCTTTCGTCTTCCGCTTCACCGAAGTCGACGAGCAGCTGGGGCCAGATCAGCGCTGGTCCACCTGGCTGGACGTCGAGCGCGGTTCTCGCGGCCCGGAACCACGACCCGATTGGGTTGTGACGGAACAGGCTGCGATCGATACCGAGCTCGGCGTCCTCAAAACCGGCAAGGAAGCCGACGTCTTCCTGGTCGAGCGGGCCGTCGAAGCCATCGGCGACAACCCGGCTCGTTCCTCGCTGCTCGCCGCGAAGCGGTACCGCACCGAGGAACACCGGTCCTTCCACCGCAGTACGGCGTACGTCGAGGGCCGCCGTACCCGCAACAGCCGCGACATCCGCGCGATGGCGAAGAAGACCTCGCACGGTCGCGAGGTCGCCGCCGGGCAGTGGGCCGGCGCCGAGTGGGGCGCGCTGTGTCAGTTGTGGAAGGCCGGCGTTCCGGTGCCGTACCCGGTCCAGATCGACGGCATCGAGCTGTTGATGGAGTTCATCGACGACGGTGAGGGTGGCGCCGCGCCGCGGCTCGCCCAGGCCCGGCCGTCGAAGCAGCTGCTCGGTCAGTACTTCGAGCAGGTCCGGGACGGGATGCGCGAGTTGGCCAGGGCGGGGTTGGCCCACGGTGACCTGTCTCCGTACAACGTCCTCGCCCAAGGCGATCGGATCGTGATGATCGACCTGCCGCAGGTGATCGACATCGTCGGCAATCCGAAGGGCATGGAGTTCCTGTTGCGGGACTGCCACAACATGGCGACCTGGTTCACCCACCGCGGGCAGGAGACCGATGAGCAGGAGTTGTTCGCCGACCTGCTCGCGATGGTGTTCTAGGCCGTGTCTGACGGTCCCCCGCCTCGACTCCGGCGCCGGTGATCAGCTCCGGTGATTGTTGCTCATAGCCCCTGATTGCCGGTGGCAGGAACGTGAAGGTTGGGGCCGTTCACGGTCCACAGCGTGCCTTCGAGGTCGACGCCGCGGGTGTAGAGCTCGGGATGATTCTGGATCCCCGGCACACCCGACGGCGCTGACAGAGCGGCGTGGGTGAGACCGGCGTAGTCGGCCGGGTTGGTGTGACCGGAGCCCACGGTCCCGGCCGTGGTCAGATCGTCCAGGTAGGCGAGCTGCCGGCGCTCGGCGCCTGGCACCCGAACCTGTCGATGGGCGTCGGCCGGCACGGTCACACCCGTGAGCAGCAGGACGGCGGGCAAGAGGGCGAGGAGGCGACGGATGGCGTCACGCTAGGAGTCGCCTCCTTCGTCGGACAGAGGGTTGGACCACACACGCATGCGCCTTGAGGTGGTCTCCTACGACACCGCCTTGGCGGCCGCGCGTCCCGCCGTACGGCCGGTGAACAGGCAGCCGCCGACGAAGGTGCCTTCGAGGGAGCGATAGCCGTGGATGCCGCCGCCGCCGAAACCGGCGACCTCGCCGGCCGCGTAGACACCGGGCAGCGGCGTGCCGTCGGTGCGCAGTACGCGCGAATCCAGGTCGGTCTGCAGGCCGCCGAGGGACTTGCGAGTGAGGATGTTCAGTCGTACGGCGATCAGCGGGCCGGCCTTGGGATCGAGGATCCGGTGTGGTGACGCCACTCGGATCAGCTTGTCGCCGCGGTAGTTCCGGGCACCGCGCAGCGCGGTGACCTGCAGGTCCTTGGTGAACGTGTTGGTCAGCTCGCGGTCCCGGGCGACGATCTGCCGCTCCAGGTCGTCGAGGTTGATCAGGTTCTCGCCGGTCAGGTCGTTCATCCCACGAACCAGGTCGGGCAGGTTGGCGCGGACGACGAAGTCGGCGCCCTTGTCCATGAACGCCCGCACCGGCGCGGTCGCGCCGCCGCGGGCCCGGCCGAGGACACCCCGGATGTCCTTGCCGGTGAGGTCCGGGTTCTGCTCCGAGCCGGAGAGGGCGAACTCCTTCTCGATGATCTTCTGGGTGAGCACGAACCAGGTGTAGTCGTACCCGGTCGTCATGATGTGCTCGAGCGTGCCGAGGGTGTCGAACCCGGGGAACAGCGGCACCGGCAGTCGCTTGCCGGTGGCATCGAACCACAGCGACGACGGCCCGGGCAGGATCCGGATCCCGTGCATCGGCCAGATCGGGTCCCAGTTCTGGATGCCCTCGGTGTAGTGCCACATCCGGTCGCGGTTCACGTACCGGCCGCCGGCCTTCTCGGTGATCGCGAGCATCCGGCCGTCCACGTGCGCGGGCACGCCGGAGATCATCCGCTTCGGCGGCTCGCCCATCCGCTTCGGCCACTGCTCGCGGACCAGGTCGTGGTTGCCACCGATCCCGCCGGACGTCACGATCACCGCCTGCGCGGTGAGGCTGAAATCGTCGACTTCGACCCGCGAACTCGAGACTCCGCGCTCGACGTCGCTCGGCTCCAGCACCTTGCCCGCGACACCGTCGACCACACCGCCGGTGACGGTCAGCTCGTCCACGCGGTGCCGGAACCGGAACTCCACGAGGCCTTTCGCGACCGCCTCCCGGACCCGCCGCTCGAACGGTGCGACCAGGCCCGGCCCGGTGCCCCAGGTGATGTGGAAGCGGGGGACCGAGTTGCCGTGCCCGTCGGCGTTGTACCCACCGCGTTCGGCCCAGCCGACCACGGGGAAGAACCGCACTCCCTGGGCATGCAGCCACGGACGCTTCTCGCCGGCCGCGAAATCGACGTACGCCTCCGCCCATTGCCGGGCCCACTTGTCCTCGTCGTCGAGCCGGTCGAACCCGGCCGAGCCGAGCCAGTCCTGCATCGCGAGGTCGCGCGAATCCTTGATCCCCATCCGGCGCTGCTCGGGAGAGTCGACGAACAGCAGTCCGCCGAACGACCAGAACGCCTGACCACCGAGTGACGCCTCCGGCTCCTGGTCCAGCAGCAGTACCTTCCGGCCCGCGTCGGCCAGCTCGGCGGTCGCGGCCAGCCCGGCCAGTCCCGCCCCGACGACGATCACATCCGCGTCCATCGTTGTCCCCTCATCCGATCAGGTGGTCCATGTATAGCGGACGGTCGAAGGCGATAGACGGCGATGCGCAGAATTGCAAGGATGGGGGATGTGACGATCCTTTCCGCGCATGATCTCGTCCTGCCCGCCGCGTCGCTCGGAGCCGAGAATCCGCTCGCCCCGCTGCGCAGTCAGCAGCAGCTCCACGAGGTCGAGAACCTCGCCGCCCTGCCCGCCGAGCTGCGCGAGCACATCCAGTACGGGCGTCTGCACAGCACGCTGCCCTGCCTCGACCAGGACGGGTACGACCGGTCATTGGTCGACACAGCCTGTTCCGCGCTGGTGCTGGAGAACGACCACCTGCGCGCGACCATCCTGCCCAGCCTCGGCGGTCGGTTGTACTCGCTCGTCCACAAGACCAGCGGACAGGAACTGCTCTACCGCAACCCCGTCTTCCAGCCCGCGAACCTTGCCCTGCGCAGTGCCTGGTTCGCCGGCGGCGTCGAGTGGAACGTCGGCAGCACCGGCCACTGGACCGGCACTTGCGCGCCGATGCACGCGGCGCGCGTCGAGGGTCCGGACGGTACGCCGGTCCTCCGGGTCTGGGAGCTGGAACGGACGCGGAACCTCGTCACCCAGCTCGATTTCTGGTTGCCCGCCGATTCGGAGTTCCTGTACGTCGGGGTCCGGTTGCAGAACCCGTCGGACACCGAGGTCCCGGCGTACTGGTGGTCGAACATCGCGGTCGAGCAGTCGGCGCAGACGCGAGTGCTGGTGCCGGCGGATCAGGCCTGGCGGTACGGGTACGGTCGCCGGCTGGACCTAATCGACGTACCTCGCTACGAGGGGTCGGATCTGACGTATCCGATGCGGCACGGGCGA
>Ga0193707_1000499_pt1 | contig 13638 bp, 14 predicted proteins | sample U3c2metaG_FD_143043 | JGI IMG/M metagenome (GOLD analysis project Ga0193707, IMG submission 143043) | Soil microbial communities from a riparian zone of the East river system, Colorado, United States - U3c2 | ecosystem: Environmental > Terrestrial > Soil > Riparian zone | place: USA: East River... | reverse complement strand
GTCGCGGACTCCTCGATCAACTGCACGCAGCGGGGATCGCCGCTGGCCGCGAGCCGGGCGATCTTGGCGAAGTCGGATCGGACCGCCATCTGCCGGCCACGCAGGGCGAGCTCCTTCACCAGTGACTCGTCCTGCTCGGCCCGCTTCACCACTGCCGCCGGGGCTGCGAGACTCTCCAGGCAGCCGCGCCCGCCGCACCAGCACAGCGGGCCGTGTACGTCCAGGACCATGTGGCCGATCTCGCCGACGTTCGACGACGATCCGCGGTACACGTCGCCGTCGGTGACCAGGCCGAGCCCGAACCCGGCGGCCATGTAGACGGTGGCGAAGTCGTTCGCCGACGGGATCCGGCCGGCCCAGAACTCGCCGATCGCGGCGCAGGTCGAGTCGTTCTCCACCACGATCGGGTGGTCGATCGCGGCCCTGAGGGTGTCGCGGACGGCCAACGGCTCCCAGGCGTACTTCGACGCGTTCATCCGCAGCAGCCGCGTCCCTCCCCCGCCCTGGCGACCGGCCAGTGCGACCCCGACACCGACGAGGGTGGCCGGCTCGATCTCCGCCTTGACGATCAGGTCCTCGAGCTCGGCGGTGATCCGCTTGACCGCCGTGGTGGGTGCGTCCCGGCCGATGCCCCGCGACGACACCTGCTCGATCACGCGGCCGCTCATGTCGGTGACGACGTACGTCGTACTCGGGGTGTCAATCGAGATGCCGACGGCGTGCCGCGCGCGGGGGTTGAACTGCAGCAGCCTCGCGCGCTTCCCGCCGGTCGGATCACCCAGGCCGGTCTCGACGATCAGGCCGTCGGCGAGCAACTGCTTCACCACCCGTGAGATCGACGCCCCGGTCAGGCCGGACCGGTCCGCCAGGTCGACCCTGGTGACCGTACCGCTGGAGCGGATCAGGTCCAGGATCGCGCTGTGCGTCTCCTGGGCGTTCGCACCCTTCAGAATCTTCGCCACGTCACCCTCCCTCGCCCCGAACTTTAATACACAAGGTAAGAAAGTGGGACAGGTTGACCTCAACGTTTGTTGAAGTTCTAGGTTCTGTCGGTGTGAAGGCGATCAGATTGCACGCGTTCGGTCCGGCGGAGAACCTACGGCTCGAGGAGGTCCCGGATCCGGTGCCGGATCCGGGGATGGTGCTCATCCGGGTGGAGGTCGCCGGGGCTCACCTGGTCGACACGATGATCAGATCCGGCTCGACGGGCGGCGGGCCGATCCCGGTGCCGGAGCTGCCGACGATTCCCGGCCGCGAGGTCGCCGGGCGCGTCACAGCGGTCGGACCTGACGTCGACGCGTCGTGGATCGGCAAGCGCGTGGTGGTGCACCTCGGAATGGTCCCCGGCGGGTACGCCGAACTCGCGGTGGCCAAGGTGGAGTCGCTGTACGAGCTCCCCGACCACGTCGACGCGGCCCAGGCTGTAGCCACGATCGGGACCGGGCGGACGACCACCGGAATCCTGGCGCAGGCAAGGCTTACGGCGGACGACGTCGTCCTGGTGACGGCGGCCGCGGGTGGCATCGGCAGCTACCTGGTCCAGGCCGGACGCACCGTCGGCGCTACGGTCATCGGGCTGGCCGGCGGTGCCGCGAAGGTCGAGCTGGTGCGATCACTGGGTGCGCAGTACGCGATCGACTACAAGTTTCCCGACTGGGCGAGTGCCTTGACGGCGGAGCTCGGCGATCGTGCCGTCACCGTCCTGCTCGACGGGGTCGGCGGATCGAGCGGGCAGCAGGCGTTCGAGCTGCTCGGGGTCGGCGGGCGGGTGCTGATGTTCGGCTGGTCCGGTGGCAGATCGATCGAGTTCACCCACGAGGATCTGATGGCCCGCGGCCTCACCGCCGGCTGGGCGATCGGCGCGAAGCTGGCGCCCCAACTCCGCGCGCTCGAAGCCGCGGCCCTGGAGGAGACGGTCTCCGGCCGCTGGCACGCGCTCATCACAACCTTCCCGCTCTCCGAGGCGGCAGCCGCTCACCACGCCCTGGAGACCCGCGCCACCACCGGCAAGGTCGTCCTCATTCCGTAAGGAGAGCTGGCTGGCCTGGCCGCATCTCAGGAAGTGCGGGGGTCATGCGCTGGGCGGGCGTCTCCCGCGGGGCGGGTGGGGGTGCCGTAGTCGAGGTCGGGGAAGGGGCTCGTCACGTCGATCACTCGGCCCTCGGAGGCGGAGCGCTTGGCGGCGAGCATCACCTCGAGTGCGTGGAAGGCGTGCTCGGGCCAGGTTTGCGGGTCACTGCACTGGCGGCCGGGGGGTCCAGCAGGTTGCCTGGCTGGTTCGTCATCCTGTGGCGCAACGGCAAGTGCCGGGCGGGCATGCTGATGCTGGCGGCGTTCATCGTGGTCGCCGTCTTCGCCGCGGTGATCGCGCCGTACGGTCCGCGGGCCGACGACTTCGCGTCGTCCCAGGGGCCGTCCGGGGCGCACTGGCTGGGCACCACGGCACGTGGTGAGGACGTGTTGTCCCAGCTCGTGTACGGCGCTCGCACCTCGCTCGTGGTCGGCCTGGTGGCCGGTGTGTTGAGCACGCTGATCGCGATGACGGTCGGGCTCACCGCCGGATACCTGCGGGGTGTGGTGGACGAGGTGCTGTCGTTCTTCATCAACCTCGGCCTGGTCGTGCCGGTGCTGCCGCTGATGATCGTGCTGGCCGGGTACGCGCCGGTGAAGGGCCTCGGGCTGATCATCATCGTGATCACCATCACCGGATGGGCGTTCGGCGCCCGGATCAAACGCGCCCAGATCATCACCCTGCGGACCAGGGACTACATCACGGCGGCGAAGTTCGCCGGCGACAGCACCGCGCGGATCATCGCCTTCGAGATCGTGCCGAACATGATGTCGCTGATCGTCGTCGGCTTCATGGGCGCCGCGCTCGGCGCGATCGGCGCGGAGTCCGGCCTGGCCTTCCTCGGCCTCGGCGATCCGCAGACCGTCAGTTGGGGGACCATGCTCAACCAGGCCAGCCTCGGCGGCGCCCTGACCACCGGCCAGTGGGCCTGGCTGGTGGCGCCCGGACTTGTGCTGGCGCTGCTGATCACCTCGTTCACGCTGATGAACTTCGGCATCGATGCCTTGAGCAACCCACACCTGAGGGAGGACTGACATGGCGCTGCTGGAGGTCCGCGACCTGAGGGTCACGTACAGCCCGCGCGACTCCGCCGCCGTCCGGGCGGTGGATCGGGTCAGCTTCGAGGTGCACGACGGCGAGTTCGTCGGCCTGCTCGGCGAGTCCGGCTGCGGCAAGTCGACACTCGGCAACGCCGTACTGCGACTGCTGGACAGGCCGGCCGCGATCACCGGCGGGACGATCAGGTTCGACGGGCGGAACGTGACGACGACGGCCGAGGACGAGCTGCGGTCGCTGCGCTGGGTCGACCTGTCCACCGTCTTCCAGTCGAGCATGAACTCGCTCAATCCGGTGATCACCGTCCGGCGCCAGTTCGCCGACACGTTCGCGGCCCATCCCGATGCCCTGGGCAACGACCTGGACGGCGAGGCGCGCGCCGCCGAGCTGCTCGAGATGGTCTCGCTGGACCGCTCGGTGCTGCGCCGGTTCGCGCACGAGCTCTCGGGCGGCATGAAGCAGCGGGTCGCGCTCGCGCTCGCGCTCGCGCTGGTGCTCGAGCCGCGGTTCGTCCTGCTCGACGAGCCGACCACCGGGCTGGACGTCGTGGTGCAGCGCGAGATCCTCGACCGGTTGCGCGAGCTGCAGGCACGGCTCGGGTTCGCGGTGCTCTTCATCAGCCACGACCTCGGCACGGTGATCGAGCTGGCCGACCGGGTGACGGTGATGTACGCCGGTGAGATCGTCGAGGACCAGCCGGCCGCCGAGATGGTGGCGCGCCACCTGCACCCGTATAGTGCCGGCCTGCTCGGTTCGTACGCCGACCCGCGGGACGAGGTCGTCGAGGTCGAGTTCATCCCGGGCCGGCCGCCGGACCTGTCGCAGTCGCACGCCGGCTGCCTGTTCCAGCCGCGCTGCCCGGTGGCGGTGGACGCCTGCCGGACCGTGCATCCCGAGTTGCTGCCCGCGAGTCGCGGTCAGGTCCGGTGCCTGCTCGTCGAGCAGTCGACCGACCGGAGCGTGCTGGAGACGGCGGCGGCGCTGCGCCACCGCGACCAGCTGTTCGCCGCCGGCCCTTCGGTGCGGATCGATGCGGCGCCGGTGCTCGTGGTGGATGGCGTCAGCAAGGTCTACAAGACCAGGCGCGGACTGAGCACGACTCTGACCCAGGCCGTGGACGACGTGTCGTTCGCGCTGCGGCCGGGTCAGGTCACCGCGCTGGTCGGCCAGAGCGGTTCCGGCAAGACCACCATCGCCCGCATCCTCACCGGCGTGGAGCGTCCGACGGCCGGATCGATCCATTTCAAGGACGCGCCGGTCGACCGCCTGCGACGCCGGGCGCTGCGGAAGTACCGGCGGCACGTCCAGCTGATCTTCCAGGACCCGTTCTCCGCCCTCAACCCGACCCGGACCGTGGCGTATGCGCTCAGCCGGCCGCTGCGCAACCACCTCGGCCTGGACCGCCCCCAAGCCCAAGCACGGGCGGCCGAGCTGCTCGAGACGGTCGGGATGAGCCCGCCCGAGCAGTACCTGGACAAGCTGCCGCACCAGCTGTCCGGCGGACAGCGTCAGCGCGTGATCATCGCCCGCGCGCTGGCACCCGAGCCCGAGGTGCTCATCGCCGACGAGCCGATCTCGATGCTGGATGTCTCCATCCGCGCCGAGATCATCGCGCTGCTCGACACGCTGGTCCGCGACCACGGCATCGCCATGCTGTACATCACCCACGACCTGCTCAGCGCCCGGCTGCTGGCCGGCGAGGTGATGGTGCTCAACCAGGGCGTGATGGTGGAGCGGGGCCCGACGCTCGAGCTGATCGGCGAGGCCAAGGACCCCCTACACCCGCAAGCTGCTGGCGGCCATCCCCCACCCGGGCACGCGAGACCTGACCGGATCTCAGGAGCGGCGGTAGGCGCGCGGCGAGACACCGAAGTGCGACCGGAACCGGCGCGACAGGTGGAACTCGTCGGCGAAACCCAGGGTCCGCGCGATCTCCCGGTGGGTCAGGTCGGTCAGCCGCAGCAGCGTGGCCGCCGCCTGCAGCCGGTGCACGCTCCGGAACGCGGCCGGCGTCTGGCCGACCTGTGCCGCGAACCGGCGCCGGAACGTGTCGTAGCTCAGCCCCGACTCGGCCGCCACGGCCGCCAGGTCCGTGCTCGCGGTGAGATCGTCGGCGAGCCGGCCCATCGCGTCCACGATCTCCCTGCTCATGTCGGGACTGTCCACGGTGTCGTCGGTGTCGATCAGCCAGTCGGCCAGCGCCAGCAACTGATGCTCCGCGACCCGGCGGGTCCGCGGCGGCGAACGCAGTACGGTGCGGAGCGCCTCGATCGAAGGCGCCGGCACCGGGTACCGCGGGCCGCCTCCGGCCAGGTGGGCGAGCGAGTCGAACAGCGGTCCCGTGAAGACCACGAACAGCTCAGTTGACCGCTCCCCCGGGTCGGTGCGATATGTGTGCGGGAACCCGGGTGGCACGATCGTGTGTGCGCCCGGCCGGATCCGCTCGTCGCGCCCGTCGGCGTCGCGATAGTCGCCCTCACCGTCGATCAGCACCGACAGCACGTACGCGTCCATTACCCGCAGCGTCGACGACATGATCGGCTCGTCGTCGACCACCTCGCCCGCGAGCACGAGCTGACCGAGCCTGGTCACCGGCCCGTCGGCGATCGCGACGACCGTCCGCTCACCCATGACGGCAACAGTATCGGCGGGAGACGCCAAAACGTTCATGTCCGGGTCGCGTGCAGACATTCTCTGTACGTCGCCGCCGCCCTAACGTCTGGCTGGTAGGCACAATCCGACCGACCGGAGGACTGCACGATGACAGCGACCGACCTGGTCACCCCCGAGCACCTGGCACAGTTCCGCGACGAGGGCTACTTCGTGCTGGACCGCGTGCTGACCGATGAGCAACTCGAGCTGCTGCGGGGCGGAGCGCAGTACTCGATCGACAAGCTCGACGCCGCCATGGACGCGGCCGGCACCGACTCACTCGGCATCAATCACCGGGGCAAGCGGTACTTCAGCAGCATGATCTACCAGGACCGGCCCGAGCTCCGGCAGGTCCTGTTCGGTGACACGATGGCCGAGATCTGCCGGGCGACGCTGGGCGACGACGCGTACCTGTTCTGGGAGCAGTACGTGATCAAGGCCGGCGACCCGAACACGGCGTTCGCCTGGCACCAGGACTCCGGCTACGTCCACGAGGACCACGAGCCCTACCTCACCTGCTGGATCGCCCTCGACGACGTCACCGAGGAGAACGGCTCGGTCTACCTGCTCCCGTACTCGCGGTCCGGCATCAAGTCGTACATCAAGCACATCCCGGACCCCGAACTCAATGACCTGGTCTGCTACTTCGGCACGGATCCCGGCATCCCGATGACCGCGCCGGCGGGCTAAATCGTGGTCTTCTCGAGCGTCGTCATCCACCGCAGCGGACCCAACCACACCGACCGGAACCGGCGCGCGTACATCGCGCAGTACTCCAAGGAGGTCATCGCGGCCAAGGACGGTACGACCGCTCACGGGGCGTTCGACCCCTTCCTCGACGGCGGCCGCGTCATCGCCGATCGCTGACCGGCGCCGGGCCCCGGAGCGCCTGGTGTTTCGCTCCGGGGCTCAGGAGCTGCGCGGCACGTACATGATGATCACGACGCCGACCAGGCAGATCGCCGCACCGAGCAGGTCCCAGCGGTCCGGCCGGAATTTGTCGACGACCATCCCCCACACCAGCGAGCCGGCCACGAACACTCCGCCGTACGCGGCGAGGATGCGCCCGAAGTTCGGGTCCGGCTGGAAGGTCGCGACGAAGCCGTAGGCCCCGAGCGCAATCACTCCCCCGGCGATCCACCACAGCCCGCGGTGCTCCCGCCACCCCTGCCAGATCAGCCAGGCACCGCCGATCTCCGCCACAGCCGCCAGCAGGAAGAGCAGCACAGACCGCACTACGGTCACGAGCGGCCGATCTCGGTGAACGGGAGCGGGCACTCCGGGTTGCCCGCGCAGGCCTGCAGGTCGTCGCAACCGGCAGCGATCCCGGCGCGCAGGATCTCGGCGATGACGGTCAGGTCGGCGATCTTCGCTTCCACGTCGGCCAGCTTCTCGCGAGCCCGGATCTGCAGCCCGGCTCCCTCGCCGAGAGCGTGCCGATGCCTGGCCGCGTCGAGCAGCTCTGACACCTCCGCGAGGGTGAACCCGAGCCGCTGCGCCGCCTTGATCACCCGCAACGTGGTGACGGCCTCCTGCGGGTACATCCGGTGCCCGCCGAGGCTGCGTACCGGCTCATCGAGCAGCCCGCGACGTTCGTAGTACCTGAGGGTCTGTTGGTTCACGCCGGCCGCGGCCGCGACCTCTCCGGGCCTCACCTCGGCAGCCGATCGCTCAACCCATCGAGTACGGCGACCTGCGTGGGCGCGACGCCGATCCGCAGCCGAACCTCACCGTCGGCTGTGTCCGTGAGGTCGAACTCGAAGAACGAACAGCACTCGTTCTCCCGCGCCGTCAGCTCCGCCACCGTCCCGCGGGACTCGGCGGTCAGTACGAGGTCCAGCGTCCGCGGTCCGACGCGGTCCGCGCTGCGGAGATGGTCAGCGAACAGTTCATCGAATTCGGCTACCCGCAGCGGCTGCTCAGCGGTCGGGAGCGTGCACGCGGCGGGTACCCAGTCGAGGTGGTCGTCCATGGATCGACGGTAAACCCGTACCCAGGTACCGGATGCAAGTCCTAGGCCTGATCCGTCCATGTGAGCACGTAGACAAGCGCTCCGACTCACGCCGGCCGCCGTGGGCGGCGGGTGCGGACGGCGGGTGCGGACGCCACGTTTCAGGGGTCAACCCCTCAAGTCGTGGGTTGCGTAGGGAAAATTTGAGTCCGCAACCCACAAGCTCCGGGGTTGACCCCTGAAACGGGGCTCTTCTGCTTGATGGGTGAGTGGTGGTCGGCTTGGGCGTGCGGGGCGGAGGGCGGGCCAGTTCCCTGTGGGTCTAAGGCGGCTCTTGGTGGGTGGGTGCGGCATCCGGTTTCCCACCGGCCAGGTGAGCAAGTCCGCAACTCCCCGCTGGCGGGAGTGCAGCTGGGCCCTGAGGCGTGCATTTCGACAGACGTATCGACAGACGTATCGACACGACCCGGCCGGTCCCAGGCGTGAACACGCCCGCCGACCACCACTCCTGGACCGACACCTCCTAATCGATCTGCACGCCGAAACAGTCATCCAGGTCCACCCCCGGGAGTTCGGCGACGCCGACCCACCGTTGGAGGAGATTGAGCCGCCACGCGGCTGCTCGCACTTCGGACACCGCAACGGGTCCTGGGACACCCGGCCTGATGTCCCAGGAACCCCACTGAGTGTTCACACCCCTCACGGGCCTATCGCCCTCGGCGACACCATCGGTGCGGCTGTGACACACCACCACACCGAACTCCACCACGTCGGCGGGGTGATCGTTCCCGGCGGCGCGACGCCGAACCGCGGCATCGAGACGTGGAACACAGCCGCCGTGTCCCTCCCCCCGACAGACGGCCCCGGCAGACGGTGAGGTTAGGCCTGGTCGGTCCAGGTGAGCACGTAGACGAGCGCTCCGAACTGGATGCGGTCGCCGGGGCGGACCCGGACCGGCGTGGTGATGCGCAGGCCGTTGACCTGGGTGCCGTTCATCGATCCGAGGTCGCGGACCATCCAGGTGTCGTCGACGTGGCGGAGCTCGGCGTGGCAGCGCGAGACCGAGACGTCGGCCAGGCGCAGGTTGGCGCCGGGGCCGCGACCGATCCGGACGGTCGGCGAGCCGGGCGCCGGCAAGGCGAGTCCGGGAAGCGGCAATTCCGGCGTACGTCGGACCACGGCGACCCGCGGTAGCGCGGCGAGCCACGTGGGGACCACGAGCCGCCAGGGGCCTGGGCGCGTACGTCGCGCGGGCGGCTCGCCTGTCAGCCGTGGGAGGCCGGCAACCAGGTCCCGCATCCAGGTGACGACACGCGGCTCCGCCCGGGGGAGATCGCGGATCGCATCCGCGAGCTCGCCCTGGCTCTGCGCACGGAGCACGAAGTTCATCCGCCGGATGAACGTGTCGTGCGACAACCGGCCCGATCCGGCACCGTCGCGTAGGACGGCCAGGGCACGGTCCCGCTCGGCGTCCGACGGACGCGTCCCCTCCACCGGCACCGACGTCATGCACTGAATTGTCGGTCCAGGCCTGTTCACTGTCCACCGATCCCGGGGGCGGCCGGGACCACGGTCAGCGGTACTGGATCCGGTAGGCGGCGTGGGCGTCACCCTGTGAGAGTCCGACGTTCGAGATGCCGACGGTCAGATGGTGACCCGTGGCGTCGTTCAGGTACGTCACGTACGTCGTACCTGCCGCACCCTCAGCGGCGATCCGGCGCCACGACGAACCACCGACGGCCGAGACCTGCCGCATCGACTTCGTCACCGCGGGCGTCGCGTAGTAGGACATCCACCGCGTGTCGCCACGGCCCCACGCCCGCACCAGGTTGTCGGACCAGGCCACCGGACCCCAGGCGCGCGGTTCGCCGCTGAAGCGCACGGTGGAAGCGGCATGCCAGCCGTCGGCCGCACGCAGCCCGACGTTCTGCACTCCGACGACGAGATTCCCGCCGCGGGCGTCGTCGTGGTAGGTCACATAGATCGTCCCGGCCGCACCTTCGGTCGAGACCCGGCGCCAGTGGATACCACCCGGCGTCGCCTGCCCGGACAATCCCGTCACGGTGGCCGCGGAGCCATAGCAGGCCGTGCCCGCCTGGTCACCGCGACCCCAGGCGCGCACCAGCCGGTCGGCGTAGGCGACCGCGTCCAGACCCGCGACGGACTGCCCACACGAATCCGTCGCAGTTGTTGTCGCAGCGGTCGTCGCGAGTGCTGGTGCGGCCGCACCAGCAAGCACGATCGGGGCGGTGACGGCCAGTGCCGCTGCCAGACCTCGACCCTTGACTAGACCCTTGATCCTCATGATCAACCTCCCGAGTTGGTCATTTCGTCCATACCTAGGGGACGCGCCCCGGTGCCCAAGAGTTGGCTGGTGGGACAGAATGACGGAATGCGACTGCCTGTCATGCCACCGGTCAAGCCGATGCTCGCCAAGCCGGTCAAGGGGATCCCGCACGGGGACATGAGCTACGAGCCCAAGTGGGACGGGTTCCGCTCGATCATCTTCCGCGACGGGGACGAGGTGGAGATCGGCAGCCGGAACGAGAAGCCGATGACGCGGTACTTCCCGGAGCTGGTCGAGGCGGTGAAGGCGAACCTGCCGGAGCGGTGCGCGATCGACGGGGAGATCATCGTGATCGGCGAGTCCGGCGACCGGCTCGACTTCGAGGTGCTGCAGCAGCGGATCCACCCGGCCGCGAGCCGGGTGAACATGCTGTCCGAGAAGACCCCGGCCCGGTTCGTCGCGTTCGACCTGCTCGCGCTCGGCGACGACGACTACATGGAACGCCCGTTCAGCGAGCGCCGGAATGCTCTGATCGAAGCGCTCGCGAACGTGAAGGAGCCGATCCACGTCACGCCGGCGACGACCGATCATGCGACCGCCGGGCAGTGGTTCGAGCAGTTCGAGGGCGCCGGCCTGGACGGGCTGATCGCGAAGCCGCTGGACGGCCTCTACACACCGGACAAGCGGGTGATGTTCAAGGTCAAGCCGGAGCGCACCGCGGACTGCGTGGTCGCCGGATACCGCGTGCACAAGAGTGGCCCGGATCGGATCGGTTCGCTGCTGCTCGGGCTGTACAACGACGGCACGCTGGCGAGCGTCGGCGTGATCGGCGCGTTCCCGCTCGAGCGGCGCAAGGAACTGTTCCAGGAGATGCAGCCGCTCGTCACGACGTTCGACGATCACCCGTGGGCGTGGGCCAAGCAGGAGGAGGGCGTGCGGACGCCGCGCAACGCCGAAGGAAGTCGGTGGCAGGCGGGCAAGGACCTCTCGTTCACGCCGCTGCGGCCGGAGCTCGTGGTCGAGGTCCGCTACGACCACATGGAGGGCATCCGGTTCCGGCACACCGCGCAGTTCGTTCGCTGGCGCCCGGACCGTACGCCGGAGTCGTGCACCTACGAGCAGCTCGAGGAGCCGGTGAAGTTCGACCTGGCCGACGTCCTGTCCAGCGCCCGACGCTGATGAAGGCCCGACACTCATGAACGCGCTGTATCGCCTCTATGCCCGGATCCTGCGGCGGCAGCTGGCCGGGCTGCCGATGCCGCGGCACATCGCGATCGTCACGGATGTCGCGGCCGGGCTGAGCGAGGACGACATCCGGCGGCACCTCTATCTGCCGGACCTCCCTGATCCGGAACTGGTCATTCGGACCAGCGGCGAGCTGCGGATGTCGGACTTCCTGCTCTGGCAGACGACTCGTTCGGACATCGCGTTCTGCGACCTCTACTGGCCTGCATTCCGCGAAGTGGACCTGCTCCGCGCGCTCCGGATGTACGGTCGGCGACAACTGGAACGATCCAGTTGAGCATGTGAGGTGACTTCGGGGGCATTATGGAGGCATACCGACTGGTAGGAACCGGAGGTTGCGAGATGTACGACGTCGTACTGCTCGTCGAACAGGAACTGTCCGAGCCGGACGCGAAACGCGTCGTCGACCTGCATCAGGACTTACCCGAGCCGGTGAAGTACCACGTGCTCGTGCCATGTCACAACGCGGAGGCCGGCGTCGAGGCCTCGATCAGCGCACTCGGCACCGCGGATCTCTACGGGCCGGGGCTCGCCAGCCAGCGCCACGACCTCGCCGAGGCGCAGGAGGCGATCGACAGCGAGGCGAAGGGCTGCAGCGGACGGAGCGTGCAGCGCCTGCGCGATCTGGGTCAGAACGCCGAGGGCGGGATCTCCCACGAGCGGCCGATCGACGCCCTGGTGGCGACCGTGCAGCAGGCGCAGGGGCAGGAGGTCATCATCCTGACTCGCCCGCATGTGGTCGCGGAGTTCTTCCACCTCGACTGGACGAACTCGGCCCGGCGTCACCTCGGCGTACCGGTGCTGCACCTGCTGGAGCGCGACGCGCAGCCGGCCTGATAGCTCTTCAGTGCGGGAGCAGAGCCGCGTACGTGATGCCGCCGGCAAGGGCGGCGATGAGGAGGGACAGGGTCAGGCGGAGCGTGCGGTCGCCGACCTTGCCGTAGTGACGTCCGTCTTCTGAGTGGTAGGCGAGTTTGTAGCCCGCGTACCCAGCGGCGACGACCAGGGCCAGTTTGATCATCGTCCGCTCCCCTCGTCAGGACAAAGGTAACGCGGTCAGACGCCCGCCGCCGTGCCGGATTCGGTGAACTGCGTGTGGTACAGGTCGGCGTACTCGCCGCCGACCGCGAGCAACTGCTCGTGCGTGCCGCGTTCGACGATGTTGCCGTGGTCAACGACCAGGATCAGGTCGGCGTTGCGCACGGTCGACAACCGGTGCGCGATCACCAGCGACGTACGCCCTTCCAGCGCAGTGTCCAGCGCCCGCTGGACAGCGACCTCCGACTCGGAGTCCAGGTGCGCGGTCGCCTCGTCGAGTACGACGATCTGCGGTGCCTTCAGCAACAATCGGGCAATGGCCAGTCGTTGCCGTTCGCCACCGGACAGCCGGTGACCGCGATCCCCGACCACGGTGTCCAGACCATCGGGCAACGACGACACCAGCGGCCAGATCTGTGCCGCCTCGAGCGCGGCGATCATCTCGACCTCGGTCGCGTCCGGCTTGGCGTACCGCAGGTTCGCCTGGATCGTGTCGTGGAACATGTGCGCGTCCTGCGTCACGTATCCGATGGTGTCGTGCAACGACTGCAGCGTCACGTCCCGTACGTCGTGACCGCCGATCCGGACCGCTCCCCCGGTCACGTCGTACAGGCGCGCGACCAGGTTGATGATGGTGGTCTTGCCGGCACCGGAGGGCCCGACCAAGGCGACCATCTGCCCAGGGCTGACGACGAAGCTGACATCCTCGAGCACTTGGGCCGACACACGCTTGTCGAGCACCGCGACCGACTCGAGGCTTGCCAGTGACACCTGCTCGGCCGTCGGGTACGAGAACGCGACGTGGTCGAACTCCACCCGCGCGGCACCCGCCGGCAGGTCCTTCGCGCCGGGCGCGTCCTTGATCGTCGGCTCCAGGTCGAGCACCTCGAAGACGCGCTCGAACGAGACCAGGGCAGTCATCACGTCGACGCGCACGTTGGACAGTGCGGTCAACGGGCCGTACAACCGGCCGAGCAGCGCGACGAGCGCCAGCAAAGTCCCCACGGTCAGCGTCTGGCGAACCGCGAGATTGCCGCCCACGCCGTACACGAGGGCCGTGGCCAACGCGGCGACCAGAGTCAGCGCGGTGAAGAACACCCGGCCGACCATCGCGATCCGGATCCCCAGGTCGCGGACCCGGCCGGCGCGCTCGCCGAAGTCGGCGTTCTCGATCGAGGGGCGGCCGAACAGTGTGACCAGCAGCGCTCCCCCGACGCTGAAGCGCTCCGTCATTCCGGTCGACATCTCGGCGTTGAGCTGCATCTGCTCCCGCGTCATCGCGGCCAGCCGGCGGCCGAGGACCCGGGCCGGGATCAGGAAGATCGGCAGCATCAGGAT
>Ga0193707_1000498_pt1 | contig 13647 bp, 12 predicted proteins | sample U3c2metaG_FD_143043 | JGI IMG/M metagenome (GOLD analysis project Ga0193707, IMG submission 143043) | Soil microbial communities from a riparian zone of the East river system, Colorado, United States - U3c2 | ecosystem: Environmental > Terrestrial > Soil > Riparian zone | place: USA: East River... | reverse complement strand
GGACCTTTGCGCTCTGAACACCGTCGATGGTTCGCAGCGCTTTTTCGGCGTCGTTTTTAATTGCCGCTGGAACATTGGGATCGTTCGTCGCCAGGGCGATCTGTACTTTGACTTCGCTATTCTCGATCTGGACCGATTTCACAAGCCCGAATGAAACAATATCGCGTGTGAAGCCTGGATATTTCACCGACTGCAAAGCCTTCTTCACCTGTTCCTCAGAAATCGACATGTCTTCAACTTAGCTGACGAGCGTCATCCGTAAAACGCGGTATGCTTCAGTAATCGTTTCTGGGGAGCACAGGCTGCCAGCCTGCCGCGTTCGGCAGCTTGCCGAACGCAACGAGGCGCATTCACTCCCTGCGATCAACAAATGTTCGCGGCAAGCTGCCGCAAACTACCCCGAAAGCTTTCGGAGTGCTCCCCCCAGAAACAGAGCACCGCGCTTATCGGTCCTGATAATCCATTTTGTAGCGGATCTGATACTCGTTTCCGCCAGAACGGCGGGAAGGTTGCTGGCCGGCTTTCGCTACAAAGTCCGGGTTTTGCCAGTCAGACCAGGCGCGGTATTTCTCCCTCATTGGATTGGCCGGCAGCTTGAGCCGGAAAATTTTGTCCTCCTGACCAGGAAATTTCAACACGAAGAGACGCTGCGAGGTTCGGAAATAAAGTTCGACGTAACCCGCTCGCACGCGTGGGTCTTGAGGTGCATCGGTGTGCCAGTAACCTGGCATTGCGTTGCGGTCTGTATCGAGCTCAGGCTGAACGTCAGCCAGACTTTGGAGGGACTGGCCGGCCGGTGGTTTTACTTCGAATTCCAGTAGCGGCGTCGGCCCATTGATGTTCAAAACATGCGGTTGACCAGCATACCAAATTCCAAATCCGGACACCGCAATGATACCAAGAGATACGCAAACGGTTATCAACCCGACAAAAAGCCAAAGTCCTCTTGTGCCGCGCCAATAAAGCGTTAGAAGAATCAGGCCTGGCGCGACGACACACGTCACAATCAGCGCGATCGCCGCGGCAAAATAACCGGCCCCCCCTTCAAACGTGGAGACGTGAAACGCAGCTGCGAGCGCTGCGCCCAAAGCGAAGCCCAGAAACAGTCCGCTCCCAATGCCGATAATCCCCGCGAGAATTCCGAAGAGAATTGCGCTGACAGAGAGCTTTTTTCTCGCGGGTTGCACGGAAATGATCAGGGCGAATTTGGACCAGGTCCCTGGAGGAGGTCGATTCGCTGATGCGTTTTCGCGATCTCTACGATGAGACCCGAATAGTTCCATCGGCCGAGCGATTTGCTTGCTGCTACATAAATCGTCCCTTTTCCATTTGGGCCGGAAATTGGGATAGACAGATTTGCTTCTCCAGACGCCCCGTTAACGTTCGTGTTTCCGGAAACGAGAAATCCCTCTGTGACGGGAGAGCCGAGACCTTCAATTACGGCAGGGTTCGCCTTGGCTCGCGCCAAGGCCTCTTTGTAAACGTCAGTGGATTTCATTGCGCTGAACACGATCAATGCGACCGAGGCAACAAAAGAGACGAACAATACCAACATGCCGAAGCAGCCAACTGGCACGAACCAATTCCAGTTTCGCTTCCACCAGTTGGGTCGTGTCGTTAGAGGGACCGCCGGATTTTGCTCCATGGAGTCTTTCTACTTCAGCCGCGAAGCTTTGTGCAATCAATCCTTGTAACTTGTGCTTTGCTCCAAGGTTGACGGGCCTGCTCACTGCCATCCAGGATGGCCGTCACGAAAAAACAATCCTTCTTCAACTTCTTTTCGCGGGCGCGTTGATCGCACTCGTAGGCGCTTGCGCAACTACTTCACGCTCCGGTCCGGCTGCACTCGCGGGTACATGGACCAACTCGCTCGACACCATCTGGACGATGAAGGCCGACGGCACCGTTTGATGTCGATAGAAATCATGACGACAAACGGCGGTGTCCACGTGCTTTTCGAGAGAGTAGAGATCACACCGGAAAGTGATACTTTCTTTCGGAGGCGGTTATGGAAATACCAAAGCAACTGATCGACTGTTTGGACGGAAACAAAGTGTCTTATGAGGTTCTGCAGCATCCAGAGGCCGTCACTGCGCAACGAATCGCCCAGGCGGAGCATGTGAAGGGCCGGCATCATGCCAAGGTGGTCATGGTCAAATCGGGCGATCAGCATTTAATGATGGTTTTGCCAGCGGACCACCAAATTGATCTGGAGAAGGTCGAGAAAGCGATCGGCAAGGCTGTCTCACTGGATAACGAGCAGGAATTCAAGACGCTGTTTTCCGACTGCGCGATTGGAGCGATGCCGCCCTTTGGCCATCTCTATGGTCTGCCAACATATGTAGAGCAGAGTCTGGCGGAGCAAGACTACATTGTGTTTGAAGCGGGCACGCACACGGACGCCATCAAGATGAGTTATCGCGATTACGAGAAGATCGTGAAACCAAAGGTGAACGACCTGGCGATCAATCCCGCAGCGGCGGGACGATGAAAGGAGCGTGAACTTACGTACCGTCGAGCAGCGCGCCGCGAAAGACAGACAAACGTGGAGGCCGGAGCTCCGCGACGCCTAACCAGCGATTCGAGACCCACAGCCGGTGCTTGGGCTCGCGGAGCTCGCCCCTCCATCTGCGTTGCCGCGCTGGTCCTTTGGCTTGCTTGCACGTCCGTCGCTTTTCCAGCAGAGAAAGTTTCTCTTATCAATATCGACGGAGCCATTGGGCCGGCGACGGCGAGTTACATTTCGCGCAGCATTGAGGAAGCACAGTCGCAGAATGCCCAGTGTCTAATCATTCAGCTCAACACGCCTGGCGGCTTGCTCGATTCGACGCAGAAGATTGTGCAAAGCTTTCTCGGCTCACCGGTGCCGGTCGTCGTTTATGTCGCTCCGACCGGCGCGACAGCGACCAGCGCAGGTTGTTTCATTACCATTGCAGCCAGCATCGCGGCAATGGCTCCCGCCACAACAATTGGCGCGGCGCATCCGGTCTCGATAGGCGGGTTTCCCAGTGGCGGAGAAGAAAAGACCGACGAAACAATGAAACAGAAGTTAGAGAATTTTTCTGTGAGCTACATCGAGACAATCGCCGGCAAGCGTCAGCGTAATGTTGAATGGGCCAAGTCGGCGGTTAAAGAAAGCGCATCGATCACGGCTGAGAAAGCGCTGCAATTAAAAGTCATCGATTTAATTGCGTCCGACATGTCTGACCTGTTGCAAAAGCTGAACGGCCGCGTGGTGGATGGGAAGACGCTGAAGATCGCCGGCGCAGAGGTCACGGAGATCAAGATGTCGCCAGCGGAACAAATCTTTCAAAAACTCTGGCGGCCAGAAGTAATGTTTATTCTCATGCTCATCGCCATGTACGGAATTATTGCCGAGGTAAGTACACCCGGCGCAATCCTGCCCGGCGTTGCGGGTGCGATTGCATTGCTCCTTTTCCTTTACATGGCGGCGGTCCTGCCGGTGAACGTGACCGGGCTGGTGTTGATCGCTCTCGCCATCACCCTCTTCATCTTTGATGTTTATGCGCCCACGCACGGCGTGCTCACCGTCGGCGGAGTCATTGCGTTTCTGATCGGCTCGCTCATGCTTTTCAATCGCGGCGACCCGCTCTTTCGTTTATCGCTCAACTACATCATTCCGGCGACCTTGGTCACTGCAGCGTTCTTCATTTTCGTCATTGGAAAAGGTCTGCGCGCGCAACTCTTGCCGGTTAAAGTGGGAGCGCAAACGTTGATTGGAAAAACGGTGACCGCATTGACTCCGATCGATTCACGCGGCGGCTGGATTTTTGTCGAAGGCGAATATTGGAATGCCGTGACCGATACGCCTATTGAAAAAGACGAACAGGCGGAGATTGCGGCCGTGCAAGGGTTAACTGTAAAACTGCAAGCTAAAGGAAAACAAAGTCATGCAATTAATTGAAGCGTTCCCGAAGTTAATTGGTTGGGCCATACCCCTCATCATTCTTGCCGTAATCATTCTGCCGCAGGCGATTCGCATCCTGCGCGAATACGAGCGCGGCGTGATTTTTCGTCTGGGAAAATTGCTGGGCGCCAAAGGACCGGGATTGATTTTTCTCATCCCGATAGTTGATAAAATGGTGCGAATGGATTTGCGCGTCGTCACCATCAGTGTCGAGAAGCAGGAGGTGATGACGCGTGACAACGTGCCGGTGACGGTCGATGCGGTTGTGTATTTCCGGGTGGTCGATCCACAGGCCTCTGTCGTGAAAGTAGAGAACTTTCTCAAAGCCACTTCGCTGATGTCGCAGACGACGCTGCGCAGCGTGCTTGGTCAGGCCCCCTTGGATGACCTGCTTTCGCAGCGCGAGTCGATCAACCAGAAATTGCAGGAGATCATCGACCGGCAAACCGAACCCTGGGGCGTCAAAGTCACAGCGGTCGAGGTCAAGGATGTTGCGCTGCCCGACACCATGAAGCGCGCGATGGCCAAGCAAGCGGAAGCCGAGCGCGAACGCCGCGCAAAGATCGTCAACGCCGAGGGCGAATTTCAAGCTGCGGAAAAAATGGTGCAGGCCGCCGCGATGATGAGCAAGGAGCCGATTGCGCTACAATTGCGCTTCCTGCAAACGATGCGCGAAATTTCCAGCGAACATAACACCACGACCTTTTTCCCTCTTCCGATCGATCTTTTGACGTCATTGATCAAGAAGAGCGAACCGCCCAAGTCGTAGCCAAGCTGTCATGTCGAGCGGGAGTCGAGACCTCCCGTGAAATCGCCATTAAGTTGTGCAACGGATTCCTCGACTTCGCTCGGAATGACAACGACGCCAGATCGACAAGCACAGGAACTGATTGTTTTTCTTGAATCGCCGCCGTCGTACCCGCACAAGCCAACCGAAGTTCGCGCGATTCAGACTCACATCTCATGGGTCTTTATTGCGTCGCCGTTTGTCTTAAAAGTGAAGAAGCCGGTGAACCTCGGTTTTCTCGATTTCAGCACGCTGGAAAAACGCCACTACTTTTGCCAGCGCGAGATTCAATTGAATCGACGACTTTGTCCGGAAATTTATCTCGACGCTGTTCCCGTCTATGAAACTGATTCCGGCTTCTCGTTCAAACCACCGGGGAAAATCGTCGATTACGCCGTGAAGATGAAAGAACTGCCGCATGGCTGCTTCTTGAACGAATTGCTCGAGAAAAATTTGGGCGGCGAAAAGGAGATTAACCGCGTGATCTCCACCCTGCATCGATTTTATCAGGCGGAAACTTCGACGCCTAAGATCGAGCAGTGGGGCACACCTGAAAAGTTGAAGATCAGCACCGACGAGAATTTCACTCAGGTCGAGCCTTTCATTGGCAAGACAATTTCGCCCGCCGCTTTCGAGGCGATTCGCCATTACACAAACCAGTTTTACGAGCTGAATGAAAACCTGTTCCATGAACGCATTCAGCAACACCGGGTTCTCGATTGCCACGGCGATTTGCGTCTCGACCACGTCCATCTCACTCCGGAAGCGACGACCATCTTCGATTGCATTGAGTTTAACGACCGCTTTCGCTTCATCGACGTCGCTAACGATCTCGCATTTCTGGCGATGGATTTTGATTTCAAAGGCCGAAGCGACCTGGGAAATCTGTTTCTCCGAAACGCTGCGCGCGAATTGGGTGATGCAGGCATGCTAAAGATTGCGAATTTCTACAAGTGCTATCGCGCCTTCGTCCGCGGGAAGGTCGAAAGCATTCAAGCAAATTCGGGGGAACACCAAAAGCAGGCGGCGCGTTATTTTCGTCTTGCGCTTAGATATGCCATCGCCGGCGCCGAGCCATTGATCCTTGTCGTAATGGGCCGGGTCGGCACGGGCAAGAGCACTATCGCGAAACGACTAGCCAGCGAGTTGGATTGGCCCGTCTTTTCTTCTGATGAAACTCGCAAGACACTTACCGGCGTTCCGCTCATTCAACGAACGCCGTCAGAATTGCGCGCCAAAATCTATTCGGCGCGAATGACGCAAAAAACTTATAGGAAGCTTCTGGAAGACGGGTTTACCGCGATCGGCTCCTGTAGCCGAGGACGCCGACCTCGGCTTCAACCCCGCAACGGCGTCATTCTCGACGCCACATTCTCGACGCGCTCTCTCCGTAAGTTTCTCCGCGACGAATGCAAGAAAGCGAACGTACCAATTCAGTTCATAGAACTAGAGGTCGGTCCTGATGAAATCAAAAATCGGCTTAAGCTTCGGGATGAAAACACGGCCAAAACGTCCGACGCTCGTCTCGAAGATTTCGAGAAGTTGAACACTGCTTATCAGCCACCATCCGAACTGGCGCCTGATTTGATCAGAGTTTCAACGAATGCGTCGGTCTCCGACGCTGTGAACGCAATTCTCTTCTGCTTGGCCGATAAGCAATCAATTATGGCCACCAACACGGGCTCTCCTGAACCTCGCTAGCCGACTTCCTTCACGACCGTTCCGATCCCCTTGCGAAAGAGTCTAGCGCCGCCGGAAGCGGGATGACGAACACGATGGGATTCGATGTTCAGTTCTTTCAGTTGCGAGGCAGCAACGTTGCCAAGCGCGATGATTTCATCGCATGGAAAGAGATCGAGGAAAGTTTTGAGCACAAATAAACCGGCGGATCGCTCGGACTTGTTGGGCATCCGATTGCTTAATAAACCGCGACGTGGATTAAATGAATGCCACGGGAACGCATTCCACAGCACGAATTCTTCCGGCTTTAGGCCAAGCGCAAGTAACGTGCTCCAGACAATCGTTGCTGTCGGCTCGAAAAAACCATCCGGGCACTGTTGACACTTGCTTGTTCGCCTTGCCCTGAAGCTGGAAAAAACATGTTCCGGTTTTATTCCGGCAGTTTCCTTTTTTCCCAGCAGGATTCGCTCGGACGTCATGGGGATTCCGGTGAAATGCCCGCCCCTATAACCGAGCGCTTCACCAATCACTACGAGTTGTACCTTGCCCAGCCGTTTGTGAAGATAGGCACCCAAATGTCTTCTTCGGATGGCGGGCGCGTTGCGGCCAATGTCGTTTTGCTTATCGACTTGCCACCACGGATTAAAAACAGCGCCGGGCGGCGACTGTTTCAACAATCTGACGAACCTCTCGAGCGACTCCACCGACATAAAGTTCCGAAAGTTCCAGATTCCAACCTGCCAGATCCAAGTCCAACACAAGGTCGCAGATTGTTTGTGGGACACCTCCGAATTAGTCGTATCTAACACCGATGCCAGAGTTGCCCGAGGTTGAAATATTCAAGCGATACCTTGACGCCACGTCATTGCATCAGCGTATCGACGACGTCGATGTGCGTAACACATACATCTTGAAAGAGACTTCAGCGCGAGAGCTTGCGCGCAGATTGAAAGGACGCCGCTTCGAATCAAGTCGGCGTCATGGAAAGCATCTGTTTGTGCGCGCCGATGGCGAGCTCTGGTTGCGACTGCACTTCGGCATGACCGGCTCGCTACAGTATTTCAAAAACGACGAACAAGCCCCGCGATATGCGCGAGTGCTGTTTGTTTTTGCCAACAACCATCGCCTGGCGTTCAGCGATCAACGCCAGTTTGGCCAGATCGGATTGCTAAGAGATGTCGACGAATTTCTGAAAAAGCGCGCACTGGGATCGGACGCACTTGATCTCGGTCTCGGGGAATTCAGAAAAATAGTGGGGAAACATCGTGGCGCGGTGAAGTCGGTGTTGATGAACCAGCGGCTTATCTCAGGTATTGGCAACATTTACGCCGACGAAATTCTTTTCCGCACGCGGATTCATCCCGCGACTGAAATCGCTCGCTTGAACGACGAAGCCCTCACAAAACTCTTCCGGGCCACTCACTCCGTCTTGCGAAAGGCGATCGCAGCGAAAGCCGATACGAATCAAATGCCACAATCATGGCTGCTGCCACATCGAGGAAAAGGCGGGAAATGTCCTCGTTGCGGGAGGAGATTTAAATCAGCGACGATTGGCGGACGCACCGCGTGGTTTTGCGCGAATTGCCAGAGGCGTGTGTCATGACGTGAAGCAAAAGGTGTTGCTCACTGGCCGTCCCGGTTGTGGAAAGATGACATTGATCAAACGTCTCGCGAGAACAAATCTTCTGCCGAAACGCGTGCCGATCCTAGCGATGTTGATTTCGCTGAATGTTTTGCACAGTGGCGTCGCCCTAACGGGTCTGATATGATCGTTACGAATGACGTATTGGCTTGATTTGTTTACAGGCCAGACATGGCAGGAATTTCGTGATTACGGCGCGAGTGTCAGCGGTTTTCGCAAGCGGATGCACAACGCAGTCGAGCGTATTAAGCCGGGAGATATTCTGCTTTGTTATCTAACGGGCGTGATGCGGTGGGTTGGAGCCTTGGAGGTGCAAGGCCGTAGTCGCAATAAGGAAACAATTTGGCAGTTCGACGAATTTCCAGAGCGTCTCAGCGTAAAACCTCTCGTTTTACTACCGCCTGAGCACGGTGTGCCAATGCAGGAATTAGAAGCGAAAGTCGATTTCTATCGATCACCCGCAGACCGCCCGGGCTTCAACGGCTTCTTGCGAATGAGTCCGAACCGTTTCAAACGCTCAAGCGACGGAGAGTTGATATTGAGCTTGCTCCGAGCAGTCGAGAAGCAGCCGATCGAGCGAGCCGTCGATTCAAAGAAACTTGCGAGAAAGCCATTCTTCAAAGCTCAAAGCAAGCACGGGAAGAGGACAGTCACCACAGTCGTTAGCGTCCCAGGTGTCGACGAATCGACGCGCGCAGATTTGGCGGAATCTGCGGAGGCAGAAACGGCCGCCGCCGGCACGCGTCACACTGAGATTCAGCACGCGCTGCTCAGGCTTGGCCGCGACATGGGTTTTGATGTCTGGGTTGCGCGCAATGATAGGTCCAAAATTTGGAACGGCGCTGCTTTGGGATTGCTACCCGGCATGGTTGACCGGTTGCCAACGCAGTTTAACGAGGCCACGAATCGAACAATCGAACTGATCGATGTTCTTTGGTTGAAAGGAAATTCGATAATCGCGGCGTTCGAAATCGAATCGACCACGTCTGTGTACTCGGGCTTGCTGCGCATGAGCGATTTGCTCGCGCTTCAACCGAATCTTTCAATTAGTTTGTTCTTGGTCGCGCCCGACGAGCGACGCGATAAGGTCGAGAGCGAGCTGATGAGACCAACGTTCAAACTTCGCGAAAAACCGCTCGCCTCGATGTGTGGATTTCTCGGATTCGATTTCCTGACAGCAAAGCTGAAGACGATTCAAAATCTTGGCTTGGTGTCGTCGCTTAAGCCAGATTTCCTTCAGAAAACCGCGGAATACTTCACCGAAGACGAGGCCAATTGATCGGGGGACAGCGATTGAGCGCCTAGGGAATCAGCCGATCAAATGCATCTCATCTACATTGAAGACTCAGCCGATGAAAATTTGGCGGTTTTCAGCGCATTGGCGCTTCCTGTCGAGCAATGGCGGACTTGTTTCAGTATCGTCCGCGACTTCAGAAAAGATCTGAAACGCGCTTACGGTATTTACATCTACAAGGAGCTTCACGCCTGGAAATTCGTTTCTGGGAGAGGGCAAATTGCTCCCGCCATCGTGACCAAAGCGCAGCGAGCCGGGATCTTTCGACAGGCGTTGGAGACAGTGACCAATCTCCCCGGTGCGCAAATGTTAAATGCGTGTTTTCCGAAAGGACAGGTGAACAGGGCATTCGAGAGATTGTTAAACCGGATTGAGCGCTCGCTGGTTGCATGGGATAGCCATGGAATCTTGCTTTGCGATCAAGGGAAAGAGGGGGATTACACGCGATTGGTCCGTCGGATGAATGTCTACAATCCAATCTCGAGTCGTTTTGGAGGTTGGGGTCCGACCCGCTCTTCTTCGCGCAATATTCCGTTGGATCGAATAGTTGAAGACCCAGTCTTCAAACGGTCAGACAAATCATACTTCATCCAGCTCGTCGATTTTGCTGCATATAGCTTGCTCCGTCGTGAACGCCCTACGCCCAATGTTACACAGCTTGGCCTCGCGAATGCCTTTGAGATTCTGCAGCCGATTCTTTTAAGAGCCGCGACGAGGTATGATCCTGATGGAATCTTACGACCTTGAAAGGGTGGGGCTGCCGTCGGCAGCCCCGGTTTGCAGGATCTACATCCGCCACTATAGACGGGTTCGAACCTGCATTTGCATTATATGCGATCAGACTAAGCCGTCAAGACATCGAGGCTGATCGCGCACCGTCGCCGCACGCTTGTGTGAAATTCGTACAGCCAATCAAGGCGATGGAGCCTGGGAGAAACCCAGGCTTGTTGCGTCTTCGTCGAATCGCTACTTCGCGGGCATAAGCCATAGGCGGCGAACGAGCGAGTATCTTGCCTACTCGCGTGGGAACCAGGCAAGATGCCCGCCGGCCCCACAGCCAAGATGGCTGTGCTTCGGCCGCTGTTACACCATCGGGCGGAAACGTCCGACCACTTCCTGCAAGCGGCCGGAGATTTGGCCTAACGAACAGACTTCCGCCGCTTCGAGCAGCACGGGAAAGCAGTTCTCGCCCCGTTCGGCAGCGTCGGCGAGTTTGTCCAGCGCGCGCTTGGCTTTCTCGGCGTTTTTCTTTTTGAATTTCGCCAGGCGATCCACTTGCAACTGCTGCTTCTTTCGAGGCGTGCGCGTGAGTTTCACTTCCGGTATTTCCTCGCCGCCGTCGCGATAGCGGTTGAGTCCAATGATTGGGCGAGTCCCATTGTAGATTTGCTCCTCATACCGATGCGCAGCGTTCTGTATCTGGCTACGCTGATAACGGTCTTCCACCGCTGCGAGCACGCCGCCCAGTCGCTCGATCTCACGGAACTCATCGAGAATCGCCGCTTCCACGGAGCGCTCTACCGCTTTCATCCCGGGCGAACCGCTCAACATGTTCATGGTGTGTTTGAAAATGCCGGACTCCTCAAGCAGGATTGCCTGTCCGTGCGCGGCAAGCCGAATCCATTCTTCACTCGGCGTTGTGAACGGTTCGTCTGCGCTGTTTGAATGACACGAATTCGTCGCGTTCATGTAAGCGAGCATTAATTCGGCCGCTGTGCGGGTGAGATTATTCTTGAATTCAGCGGCGATCAGCGAGCGACCGCTGGTCTGGGTATGCAATTTGAAAAGCTGTGCTCGCGGTCCTGCGCCAAACACCTCCCGCATTCCGATCGCCCAGACGCGCCGCGACACGCGAGCGAGCGCGATATATTCGACGTCGAGACCGCAATCGAGAAAAAACGAAAGGCGCGGTCCGAATTGATCCACCGGAATTCCGCGCGCGGCGAACATCTCCGCATAGGCGAAACCATTCGAGAGCGTATAAGCGGCTTGTTGCACCGGTGTCGAACCAGCTTCACCGATGTGGTATCCGCTGATCGAAATCGGATACCAACGCGGCATTTCCCGTGTGGTGAACTCAACCATGTCGGTGAGAAAACGCAGTGACGCTTCGATCGGGAAAATCGTTTCGTTCTGTGCCTGGACTTCTTTGAAGATGTCCGCCTGGATTGTGCCGCGCAGCTTCGGAACAACTTTCGGGCCGAACCTGCGCTTCGCTGCCGCGATGTACATCGCCATGATGATCGGTGCCGGACCGCTGATGGTCATCGACGCGGAAAAATTCGGTGAGCCGAGATCAAAACTATCGTAAAGCCGGACCATGTCCTCGACCGTGTCAATGGCGACGCCGCCTTCGCCGATTTTTCCAAAGACGCCATCCGCGTCGCTGTCGATCCCATAAAGCGTAGGTCCATCGAAGGCGGTGCTGAGCCGGTGCGTGCGCTGATGCTGGGTGAGATAGTGAAAACGCTCGTTGGTATCCTCTGCGAGCATCAAGCCGGAGAACAAACGCGTCGGCTCTTCGGCTTGAGGCAATGGCGGCCGCGCTGGCCGTTGCGGAGGTTCGCCGTTTTTTTCGAAGCTTTCGACCTCGCGAATCGGTTCCAAATACATCTCGCGATAGGCGCCGTTCAGAAATGGAAATTCACCTGGTAATCCGTCAGCGAAAAGATAGCGCGCGATTTCGCCGGGCTCATCGATCTCGGGTAGCGCCAGGCGCGGCAACGGCAGTCCGGTTGGCGTCCGCGAGAGGGGAATTTTCGCTTTGGTATCGTTCCAGCGCCCCAGCAGTTCGCGCCCGAATTTTTCATCGGTGCGCGCACGCTTCACCTGATCGAGAACGAACTTGTTGTACTTCTCGATCGACTCAACAACTTGTCCAAGTTTACTCATCGGTTCCTTTCCTCAGCGCCTATCCTGGGCCCGGGCGTTTGCCAGAAACGCCGCTACAACTCGCTTCGCGAGATTAACCCAAATAATTCATCCACGCCAGGATCACGATGGCGTTTTGCCACTGTATCGATCAGTTGCTGATTACGTCGGTTTTGTTCCAGGCGTTGTTCGATTTCCGTATGCGCAGTTCGGGCACGCTGAAGATCGCTTTTGTTCACCACCACGACGTCAGCAAGATCGAGCATTACGATTTTTTGCAGTTGCAAACGGCTGCCGTAATCGGGGTTCATTACCAGCACCGTCTGATTGACGATTCCATTTTTTTGAAACGGCATCGCCTCCTGACCAGTGCCCACTGTCTCAATGATCACGTAATCGAACCCCGACCGGGCGAGTAGCGTCAGACAATCCTGCGTGGCGGGCGAAAGACCGCCGGCCTGGCCGCGCGTTGCCATGCTGCGCATGAACACACGATCATTTTGCGAGTTGATCATGGTGGCTCGATCGCCAAGTAATGCTCCTTCACCAATTACGCTCGGATCGTGCGACAAAATCGCGATCCTTCCCTTCGGATTCTGATTCAGAAAGCGCAGTACTAACTCGTCAATCAGCGTGGTTTTGCCAGCGCCACCCGGGCCGGTAAAACCAATGACGCGCGCTTTGCTCGAATTTCGAATCTCAAATTTCGAATCTCGAATCTTCTTGTTGGGCATTACGCGTTGTACCTTGGACGTTGAGCGTTTCGCTCTGGCGTAGGCGTCCTCGATTGCCGTCAGCCTGTGGGCGAGCTCCTGGCCGGGCGATTTCGGCCGCGACCTTTTCCCGCGCGGCCCTCCGTAGTGCTTGCGGACATAATCGGTCATTTCTGCCAGTGATGTCCCGGCAAAGAAAATGTTGTCCACGCCTTTGCGCTTCATGGCCAAAGCGTCTTCATGGGTGATCGTTCCGCCACCACCGCCAAAGACCTTGATGTCGTTCGCTCCGCGTTTTCGCAAAAGGCCAACAACTTCGGCGAAGAACTCGATGTGACCGCCGTTGTAACTCGAGATGCCGATGGCGCGCACGTCTTCTTGGATTGCGGCGCGTACGATGTCGCCTACCGAACGATGATAACCAAGGTAAATGACTTCAATGCCGTGCCTGATGAATTCCAGGTTGATCGTGTTGATCGCACTGTCGTGCCCGTCGCAAATCGGGACTGCGGTCAGAATTCGAATCGGTGAAGCCATCGGAAAAATCTAGCGTTGAACCGTTAAATCGTTAAATCGTTAAATCGTCAAATGCCTGATCCACTCGATTTCAGCGGCAAAGTCGTACTCGTCACCGGTAGCTCGCGCGGGATTGGTGCGGAGATGATCAAGGCATTTGGCCAATGCGGCGCGCAATGCGTGGTGAATTATGTGACCGACGCGCAGGGACAAAAT
>Ga0193707_1000496_pt1 | contig 13659 bp, 12 predicted proteins | sample U3c2metaG_FD_143043 | JGI IMG/M metagenome (GOLD analysis project Ga0193707, IMG submission 143043) | Soil microbial communities from a riparian zone of the East river system, Colorado, United States - U3c2 | ecosystem: Environmental > Terrestrial > Soil > Riparian zone | place: USA: East River... | reverse complement strand
CGGCAGGGTACGGGCGTACTTACGGCCCAGCTCGACGATCAGGCCGCTGACGCCGACCTCGGCCAGCTCGGCGACGTACGTGCGCAGCCGGCCGGGCTCGTCCGGCAGCGCGATGCCGGTCGTGAGCACCAGCTCGCCGCCGCGCAGCAGGTGGGCGATGTCGGTGACCTCGGCGCTGTGCACCCAGCGGACACGCGCGTCGAGCCGGTCGGCACCGGCGACGACACGTGGTTCGCCGCGCCGGACCGCGTCGAGACGCAGAACGTCGGCGAGAGTGGGCAGCACATACGTGATGGTATGAAACGAGGAAGAGGAGGTGGCTGAAATGGAGCAGCTGAGTGAGGCCGAGGTCGAGCGCGAGCTGGCCGGGACGCCAGGCTGGGAACGGGCCGGGGACGCCATCGTCCGCACCGTGAAGTTCAAGGACTTCGCCGAGGCGATGGTCTTCGTCAACCGGGTCGCCGAGGTGGCGGAGGAGGCGAACCACCATCCGGACATCACGATCAGGTGGAACCTCGTCACGCTGACGCAGAGCACGCATGTCGCGGGTGGCCTGACCGAGCATGACTTCCGGCTGGCCCGCCGGCTGAACACGCTGTGACAGGGGCCCCGGACCTGACAGGTTGCCAGCTCCGGGGCCGGAATCCTCACACAGTGTCGCCTGGCGCTCGGCACGCAACGACAGGAAGACTCAAGACATGTCGGACTTGCTTGCACGTCACCGCGCGGTCATCCCGAACTGGGTGACCCTCTACTACGACGAGCCCATCGAGATCGTCAGCGGTCGGGGGAGCCGCGTGACCGACGCGGAGGGCCGTACCTATCTCGACTTCTTCGCCGGAATCGTCACCAACACCCTCGGCTACGACGTGCCCGAGGTACGCGAGGCGGTCGAGCGCCAGCTCGCCACCGGAGTCGTGCACACCTCGACGCTCTACCTCCTGCGCGGCCAGGTCGAGCTGGCCGAGAAGATCGCCCGACTCTCCGGCATCGAGAACGCCAAGGTGTTCTTCACCAACTCCGGCACCGAGGCGAACGAGACGGCGCTGCTGCTCGCGACGTACACCCGCAAGAGCAACCAGGTGCTCGCGATGCGCCAGAGCTACCACGGGCGGTCCTTCGGCACGATCTCGATCACCGCCAACGCCTCCTGGAAGAACAGCGCGCTGTCGCCGCTGAGCGTGTACTTCCTGCACGGGGGAGACCGCCACCTCGCGCAGTTCCGCGGGCTGTCGGACGCGGACTACATCAAGGTCTGCGTCGATGACCTGGAGCACACCCTCGCGACCGTGGTCGGCGGCGACGTCGCGGCCGTGATCGCCGAGCCGATCCAGGGCGTCGGCGGCTTCACCGCACCGCCGGACGGGCTGTACGCGGCCTACCAGGAGGTGCTCGCCGAGCGGGGCATCCTGTTCATCGCCGACGAGGTGCAGACCGGCTGGGGTCGTACGGGCCAGAACTTCTGGGGCATCCAGAGCCACGGCGTGACGCCGGACATGATGACCTTCGCCAAGGGGCTGGGCAACGGGTTCGCCATCGGCGGCATCGTCGCCCGCGGCGAGCTGCTGGACTCGCTGCACGCGACCGGCCTGGCGACCTTCGGCGGCAACCCGATCTCGACCGCGGCCGCGAACGCCACGCTCGACTACATCCTCGACCACGACCTGCAGGCCAACGCGGCCAAGGTGGGCGAGCGGATCATCGAGGGGCTGCGGGCCGCCGCCGACCGCCTGGACATCGTCACGGACATCCGGGGCAAGGGCCTGATGTTCGCGATCGAGCTGGCCACACCCGAGCTCGCCGCCCGGCTGCTCGAGGCGACCAGGGCCCGCGGGCTGCTCGTCGGCAAGGGCGGCCTGTACGGCGACACCGTACGCATGGCCCCGCCGCTCACGCTCTCCGCCGAGGAGGGCGCGGAGGGGCTGGGCATCCTCATCGACGCGCTGGAAGAGATCGCATGAAACGGACGACACACTGGATCGGCGGCAAGCCCTGGACCGGCACCGCCGAGCGGCAGGGAGAGATCCACGACCCGGCGACGGGGCAGGTGAGCGGGCACGTCGACTTCGCCACCGGCGAGGACGTGAACGCCGCCGTCGCCGCCGCGCACGAGGCGTACCCGGCGTGGCGCGACAGCTCGCTGACCAAGCGCGCGAACATCCTGTTCGCCTTCCGTGAGCTGGTGCACCGGAACCGCGACGAGCTGGCCGCGCTGATCAGCGCCGAGCACGGCAAGGTCCGCTCCGACGCCGCCGGTGAGGTGGCGCGCGGGCTGGAGGTCGTGGAGTTCGCCTGCGGGATCCCGCACCTGCTCAAGGGCGGTTTCTCCGAGAACGTCTCGACCCGCGTGGACTCCTACTCCATCCGCCAGCCGCTGGGCGTCGTCGCCGGCGTCACGCCGTTCAACTTCCCGGCGATGGTGCCGATGTGGATGTTCCCGGTGGCGATCGCGGCGGGCAACACGTTCGTCCTGAAGCCGTCGGAGAAGGATCCCTCCACCTCCGTCCGGATCGCCGAGCTGTGGCAGGAGGCAGGGCTGCCCGACGGCGTCTTCAACGTCGTGCACGGCGACAAGGTCAGCGTGGACGCCCTGCTCGCGCACCCCGACGTACGGGCCGTGAGCTTCGTCGGCTCCACGCCGATCGCGCGGTACGTCTACGCGACCGGCACCTCGTACGGCAAGCGCGTGCAGGCGCTCGGCGGGGCCAAGAACCACATGCTGGTGCTGCCCGACGCCGACCTCGACCTCGCCGCCGACGCGGCGGTCTCGGCCGGGTTCGGCTCCGCGGGGGAGCGCTGCATGGCGATCTCCGTGGTGGTCGCCGTCGACCCGGTCGGCGACGAGCTGGTCGCCAAGATCAAGGAGCGGGTCGCCCGGCTCACCGTCGGACCGGGCAGCGAGGCCGCCTCGGAGATGGGCCCGCTGGTCACCCGCCAGCACCGTGACAAGGTCGAGTCCTACCTCGACGGCGGCGTCGCCCAGGGCGCCACGCTCGCCGTCGACGGGCGGTCACATCCCCTGCCGGACGGCGACGGCTTCTGGCTCGGGCCCACCGTGATCGACCACGTCACACCGGAGATGTCCTGTTACCAGGACGAGATCTTCGGGCCGGTCCTCTCGGTCGTGCGCACGCCGTCCTACGACGAGGGCATGGGGGTCATCGCCGCCAACCCGTACGGGAACGGCACCGCGATCTTCACCAACGACGGTGGGGCCGCGCGGCGGTTCCAGAACGAGGTGGAGGTCGGCATGGTCGGGGTGAACGTGCCGATCCCGGTCCCGATGGCGTACTACTCCTTCGGTGGCTGGAAGGCGTCGCTGTTCGGAGACACTCATGTGCACGGCAGCGAGGGCGTGCACTTCTACACCCGCGGCAAGGTCGTCACCTCCCGCTGGCTGGACCCGGGCCACGGTGGCGTCAACCTGGGCTTCCCCACCAACGGCTGAGAGAGCCGGAGCCTCGTGGCCGTACCCCGCCGGTCGGGGGTGCGGCCACGCTGCCGATTAATAGGCGTACCGTTTCGGACATTTTGCGCACCGTTGCTTTGTCCAGCTATTTCGCGAGCCGGAAAAAGGGGCTCACGGCATTTCGCAGTGCACGCTGCGGGTTTTCCGGGCTGGGCAAAATAGCCCGTACGGCGATGTGTCGAAGAAGGGGGTGCCCGGCGGGGTGGTCTACGGCAGCGGAGTAGGTCACCATGTGCTGAGGGGGACGTTCATCAGGTCCCCCAACAGGTCCAGGGCGCGAGCACCGGACGGCGCGCCGGGGGCGGCGTGACCGGAACGGAGTCCTGCGGGCGGCGGGGGAGATCATTTGCTGCCGCTACGGCGACGTGGCGTTCAACTGCGCCTTTGCGCACCCTTCTCCGTTGAGAGGGCAAACTACAAATAATAGCTACGGCTCTTGACCTGCTCTGTGGCATACGACACACTTCGTTTGTCGACATTTGCTGACGCGAAATTAAGACGTTCCCCGGTGTGTCAGGGAGCCCCTCATGTCTGCCGACGAATCGCTCGACCAACAGTCGTTACGGCTGCTGGCCACGCTGGCGGTGCGCTATCCGTACTGGACCATCTGGTACGGCCGCGCCACCCGCCACTGGTGGGCGCTTCCTCCTCTCGACCGGGAGGCGGACCATTTCGTCGAGGCACCCAACGCGAAGGAGCTCGTCGAGTCGATCGAGGCCATCCAGGCCATTCGGACACGTCGCCGCGTGCCCTCCCCGTCTCCCCAGCCGGGCGGCATTCTGTTCGGCGAGGCCGCGACGTCACGGGCGGGCCGGGTGCCGGCCGCCGCATGGCCGGGCGGCCCGCGATGACCGGCCGGCCGACCAGCCAGATCAGCATGACCCGCGGCCGTAGCACCCGGCCGCCCACGAACCGCGGTCTCGGGCGAGCAATTTTCAGTCGCGCCGCCTCCCCCTCCAACACCTCCGTGACAGGCGTGACTGCAGAGGGGCGCTCGCCCGAGGCCGCATGACGTCCGGACAACCGCGTAGCCCCCGGCGCGGTTGTCCGGACCTTTGTTCTCACCGATGGTCCGCCGGCCTCTGATCGGCCGATCCTCTCCCCGGTTCCCCAGGGTGCGTACGCATCCGCTCGCGCACGTCGTTACGCTCGCCAGCAGAGATTCTCACGACGGAACGGGAGCGGCATGAGGCGTTCGCGGATGCTCGCGGCGGCCGTGGTGGCCCTCGCACTCGGTCTCGCCGGCTGCAGCGGGGGCGGCGACGGCGTTCACCACACCACCGAGGTGCGGGCGGCCCAGACCATGGGCCAGGGCGAGGGCCAGGTCTCCCTGGTGAGCTGGAACGGCTACGCCGAGGACGGCTCCAACGACCCGCGGGTCGACTGGATCACCCCGTTCGAGAAGAAGACGAAGTGCCGGGTCAACATCAAGTACGCGGCGAACCCGCAGGAGATGCTGGACCTGATGTCCAAGCCGAACCTGCACTACGACGGGGTGGCGGCGACCCCGGAGATCGCCGGAAAGCTCATCACCGACCGCCAGGTGGTGCCGGTCAACACCGACCTCATCGACGGCTACAAGGACCTGGAGCCCGCGCTGCGCTCGCAGCTCACCGTGAAGGGCAAGCACTACGCCGTGCCGTTCACGTGGGGCGCCAACCTCCTCATGTACGACTCGCGGACCGTACGCCCGCAGCCGGACAGCTGGGCGGCCATCTTCGACCCGGCGCAGGCCAAGAAGTACGCCGGGCACCTGGTCGTCCGCGACAGCCCGCTGACGCTGGGCGACGCCGCGCTCTACCTCCGGGCGCACAACCGGAAGCTGAAGATCAAGGACCCGTTCGCGCTCACCCCCAAGCAACTCGCGGCGGCGTCCGCGGTGATCGCCAAGCAGCACCCGATGGTGAAGACGTACTGGCTCAACCCCTCCGACGCGATCGCCGCGTTCGCGACGGGGGAGGCGTCGCTGGGCCAGGTCTGGCCGTACCAGGTCGACGTGCTCAGCCGTAGCGGCCGCCCGGTCGTGGGCGTCACGCCGCGCGAGGGCGTCACCGGCTGGATGGACTCCTGGATGATGGGCGCCCGCGCCGATCACCCCAACTGCATGTACCAGTGGCTCAACTGGTCCAGCTCACCCGAGGTGCAGCAGCAGGTCGCCGAGTGGGACGGCGTGGCCCCGGCCAACCCGGAGGCCTGCGCCCGCGACCGCCTGCGCCCGCAGTTCTGCGGTGCCTACCACGTGGGCGACCGCGGGTACCTCAGCAAGGTGATGTTCGCCCGGATGCCGGCCGCGAGCTGCGCGAACGACAAGGGCTGCGCCGACTACGCCGACTGGAACCGCGCCTGGCAGGACGCACGGAACTGATCCGGGGAGACCGGCGGATGGGGTCCGCCGCCGGGGCGGGCAGATGAAGAGACGCGCGCCCGGCCGCCCCCGCCGGGCGCGCGTCCCCCTTTGAGCGTCCTGGGCTCCCCCCGGACTCAGGACGCTCCTCCAATTAGGCTCTTGTCAGGCTCTGGGCCCGCCGGGGCCCTTTGTCGCTGGTCGTTCTTCTGCGCACCGGCTGCGGGATGATCCGCAGCGCCGGGACACAGTCATCGCAGGCGAATACCCGGGAGTCGTCTGGCAGCCGTCCCACGTGTGCCCTTGGCCGCGGCCACTTCTTGTGGCACACGACGCAGGCCTCGCCGTAGCGCTGCGCGGCGGTTAGACCGTCCGGGTCGAATGTCGGACCGGAACGGGCCATGAGGTTCCCCCCACCTTCCTAGGCTCCGCTTCGGCCTCCATTTCTATCGCCGCGAAGGTGTGTGATCAGTAGCCGCAACGGCAAACCGCGGCAAAGGTGTGCTGACGGTGGATTACCGCACCTGGGGCGTTTCCAGTCCCATGGCCTGGGACAGATCCGCCAGCTCGGCCTCGAAAAGGGCCTCGGCGTCCTCGACCAGGAAGTGGACGTGGCCGAAGATCTCCATCGCGACCATGCCGTAGAGCCGGATCCAGGCCGAGGCGTAGACCCGGATGACCCCGATCGGCAGGCCCGCCGCGTCGGCGCCGCATTCGGTCGCGAAGTGTTCGAGCTGCTGCCGCAGCGCGGGCGGGATGTCCTCTTCGGCGGGGACCGGGAACGGCTGGAGCTGCCAGAGCACGGCGATGAGCGAGAAGAAGATGCCGCCGAAACGCTCGCCCGACTCGTGCACGCCGTCCTTGTCCGGATGGTCGAGGCCGGGGAGGGGCGCGCCGAAGACCATCGTGAACTCCGGGGTGTGCGCCAGCGCCCACTGGCGGAAGGCACGGGTCACGGCGACGAGCCGGCCGCCGATGTCGTCGGCGGGCAGCGTGTCGCGTGCCGCCTCCATCGCGTCGCACATCTCGTTCGTGTACGTCTCGATCATCGCCGAGAGAAGGTCGTTCAGGCCCGCGTAGTAGCGGTACAGGGCCGGGGCGGTCATGCCGATGTCACGGGCGATGCCGCGGAGTGAGATGCCGGACGGGCCGTGAGCTCGCAGGTGTTCTCGCGCCACTTCCTTGATCTCTTGCTGCGTGGCGTCGCGCATGCGTTCCCGGCGGGTCGTCGGCACGGTTCTCCCTTGACGGTTGTGAACGGTGTGTGCTTCAGTGAACACCGTTCATCCATAAACGGTGTTCACTAAAACTATCGCCGATAACAGGATACTCGGAGAGCAGAGCCATGTTCGATTCTCTCGGCCGCTTTGTCCACCAGCGACGCCGGTGGGTCATCGCCGGTGCGCTGGTCTTCATCGCCCTCGCCTCGGTGTGGGGCACCCAGGTCTTCGGGTCGCTCAAGGGGGGCGGCTTCGACGACCCGGGCTCCGGCTCCTTCCACGCCGCCAAGATCATCAATGACCGGCTCGGCCCGGCCGACGGCGAGCTGGTCGTGCTGTACGAGAGCCGGACCGCCACCGTCGAGGACCCGGGCTTCCGCTCCGCGGTCACCGGCACGCTGGCCAGGCTCCCCAAGGCCGACGTCTCCCACGTCACGACCTACTGGGACACCCGGTCGCCGGCCCTCGTCTCCCACGACCGGCACGCGACGTACGCCGCGATCCGCCTGACCGGCGCCGACCTTCAGGCGCGTCTGAAGACCTATGACCGGATCCGGGACGACCTGGCCGCGCCGGGGCTGAGGTCACGGAGCGGCGGGACCGTCGCGGTCAACGCCGACCTGAACGAGCAGGTCGCCAGCGGCCTGGCCCGCGCGGAGATGATCTCGACGCCGATCCTGCTGATCCTGCTCGTGGTGATCTTCGGCAGCCTGGTGTCGGCGCTGCTGCCGCTCGCCATCGGCGGGGTGGCGATCCTCGGCGCGTTCACCGCGCTGCGCCTGCTCACCCTCACCACCGACGTCTCCACCTTCGCGATCAACATCGTGACGATGCTGGGGCTCGGCCTGGCGATCGACTACGCGCTGTTCATCGTGACCCGCTACCGCGAGGAGTTGCGGCACACCACATCCGAGCGCGAGGCGCTGGCCCGGACCATGGCCACCGCGGGCCGTACGGTCGCCTTCTCCGGCATCACGGTCGCCATCGCCCTCGGCGGACTGCTGTTCTTCCCCCAGATGTTCCTGCGCTCGATGGGCCTCGGCGGCATGGCGGTCGTGCTCGTCGACATGCTGGCGGCGCTCACGATCCTGCCCGCTCTGCTGGCGCTGCTGGGCCGGCGCGTCGACTCGCTCCGCCTCGTGCGCCGCCGGGTCCGTACCGCGAACGACACCGGAGCCTGGCACCGGCTCGCGCGCAGCGTCATGCGACGGCCGGTGGCGTACATGGTCGGCTCGGTCGTGGTCCTCCTCGTGCTCGGCGCGCCGTTCCTGGGCATCCGGTTCGGCGGCGTCGACGCGCGTGCGCTGCCGCCCGGTGCCGACTCGCGCGCCGTCTCGGCGGCCCTCGACCACGACTTCCCGCACTCCTCGCTGTCCCCGATCGACGTCGTCCTGACCGGGAGCGCCTCGCGGCCGGCGGTGGACGCCTACGTCGGCCGCCTGCGCGGGCTGCCCGGAGTCGCCACCGCCGACCTCGCCGGTACGGGCCGGGACACCACGCTCGTCGCGGTCCGCACGCCCGCCGATCCGCAGTCGGGGAGCGCCCGCGCCCTCGTGAAGCGGATCCGGGCGCTGCCGGCGCCGGAACGGGTGTACGTCGGCGGCCAGACCGCCGAGCTCACCGACCTGCTGGGCAGCATCGGCCGGGCGCTCCCGCGCACCGCGCTGTTCGTCGGCCTGGTGACGTTCGCCCTGCTCTTCGCGGCACTCGGCTCGATCGTCCTGCCGCTCAAGGCCCTGGTGATGAACGTGCTGTCGCTGAGCGCGGCGTTCGGCGTGATGGTGTGGGTGTTCCAGGAGGGTCACCTCTCCGGTCTGCTCGGCTTCACCTCGACCGGGACCGTGGAGGCGTCCCAGCCGGTGCTGATCCTCGCCGTGGCGTTCGGGCTGTCGATGGACTACGAGCTGTTCCTTCTCAGCCGGATCCGGGAGGAATGGACCCGTACGGGGGACAACACCGCGGCCGTGGCGACCGGCCTGCAGCGCACCGGCGCCATCATCACGAACGCCGCCCTGCTGCTCGCCGTCGTGATCGGCGCCTTCGCCACCTCGGGGATCACGTTCATCAAGCTGATCGGGGTCGGGCTGGTCACCGCCGTGGTGGTGGACGCCACCGTCGTACGGGCCCTGCTCGTGCCGGCCACGATCCGGCTGCTGGGCCGGGCCAACTGGTGGCTGCCGGGGCCGCTGCGGCGCCTGCACGCCCGCGTGGAGCTGAGCGAGGGCGACGACCACCCGGCCGTCGAGGAGCCCAGCCGGGCCGGGGTGCCGGTGTAACGGCCCGACGCGAACGCCGATCTAGAACGCCGGACGGTCCCACGCGGGCCGTCCGGCGGTCGCGGTACGGGCGGGCCCCAGGCGCAGTGACTTCTCGAAGCAGACGCTGCGGGCGGGATGGTGCCCGAACGGCGCGATGCGGACGTAGCCGCTGGAGACGTACAGGCCGGCCGTGTGCAGGTCGCCCGCCTCAAGACGGGCGACCGCGAACCCGCGCCGGCGTGCGAGGTCTTCCACCCCGGCCAGCAGCAGCCGCGAGATGTCCGGCCCCTGGTAGGCGGGCCGGACGTAGACGCGCTCGACCTCGGCGGTGTCGTCGCCGAGCCGCCGCAGCCCGGCACATCCGACCGCGCCATCGACCGCGCCGCCCGCCTGCCGGGCGACCACGAAGACGAGCCCCGCGTCGGGCCGCGGCCCACCCGTACGGCCGGGTGCCTCGCCGTCGACCGGCGTGGGGCCGGGCCGTACGCCCTGCTCGTCGCGGAGGCCGGTCACGAGCGGGTCGTCGAACGAGGCCACGACCAGCTCGACGGGTGGGCTGCTGCTCATGGCGGACCAGGGTATGGATCCGCGGTTACGCACGTGGGCATTTCAGGTTCGCTGGGCCCGGTCGTACATGCGATGGACGGCATTCCCGAAATAGGGGCCGTACATCGTGGCCGGGTCGTCGGCGTACTTGAAGCTGCTCACCGAGGTGACGACGCCGGTCCCGGTGCCCGAGTCGAACCGGGTCAGCCACGGCCCGCCGCTGGAGCCCTCGGTCATGTCGCAGCGCAGCCCCTCGTCCTTGGTGATCTTGTGCGAGTCGGGGTAGGTCCTGCCGCTGCAGTACGTCAGGTGCTCGCCGTCGTACCGGCCTCCGGCGGGGTAGCCGAAGCCGTAGACCAGCGAGCCGCGCGGCTGGTCGAACGCGATGCCCTGGGCGCCGACCACGTCGGTCACGTGCCGCCCGCCGGTGGGCTCGAGCACCACCAGCGCGACGTCGTAGTTCTCGTCGCCGTGGGCCGACCACGGACTCGGCACGAACATGTGCCGCGCGCTGAACGCGCCGTACGGCCGGCGGCCCTGGTCGTAGCCGGGCACGTAGATCCAGTTGCGCGCCCACGTGCCGGTGGCGTCCTGCGCGCAGTGCCCGGCGGTCACGACGAGGTCCCGGTTGGCGCTGGCGACCGTGCCGGCGGAGCAGACGTAGTCGCCGCCGTCGATCGTGAAGAAGACCTTGCCGGTGGTGGCGCGCACGGCGCCGCGGGAGTTCCACGGCGCGCCGGGGGTCTCGACGCCGCGGCGGCTGGATTGGGGGATAGGGGCGGTGCCCGGGATCAGGACGGGCGGGCCGGCGGCCGGACCGTCGTCGGCACCGGAGGTCTTTTCGGTCTTTTCGGTCATGGGGTTCGGCCGTGACCGGCGCGGGGGGATCGCGGCGCGCCGCATCCTCTCGGCGGTCCAGTAGTCGAGGGCGGCGGACGGGCCGGCCGCGATCACGTGGTCGATCGCGCCGGTCACGTCCGGCGCGGGATGGGAGGTCGCCGGGCCGAACGCGCCGAGCGCGGCGCTGACGGCGGGAACGACGAGGGCGATGGGGGCACTCTTGAACATGAGGCAAAAGTGTGCAGCACTGAGGGTGATCGCAGGATCACTTTGAGTAAAACCACGTTCGTGATCGAGTGATCTGTGCTTTGACCTCGCGGCGCCGGGCCTCCATGGCGAGAATGAAGACGTGACTCCTGACGCGAACCCCGCTTCGTCCGGTCCGAGAGACGTCGTGATCCTCGGCTCGACCGGCTCGATCGGCACACAGGCCATCGACGTGATCCGCCGTAACCAGGACCGCTTCCGGGTGACCGGGCTGGCCGCCGGGGGAGGGCGGGTCGACCTCCTGGCCGCCCAGGTCCTGGACCTGCGGCCCGAGGTGGTCGCCGTGGCCAAAGGGTCGGCCGCCGAAGACCTCCAGCTCGCGCTGTACGCCGAGGCGCAGAAGCGCGGCTACTCCTCCGGCGACTACCGCCTGCCCAAGCTCCTCGCCGGGCCGGGCACGATCGCCGAGGTGGCGTCGTGGCCGTGCGACATCGTGCTCAACGGGGTCGACGGCGCGGCGGGCCTGTCCTCGACGCTCGCGGCCCTCGACGCGGGACGCACCCTCGCGCTCGCCAACAAGGAGTCGCTGATCATCGGCGGTCCCCTGGTCAAACAGCGGGCCAAGCCCGGCCAGATCGTCGCCGTCGACTCCGAGCACTCCGCGCTGGCGCAGTGCCTGCGCGGGGGCGACCGTAGCGAGCTGCGCCGCATCGTCGTGACCGCCAGTGGCGGGCCCTTCCGCGGCCGGACCCGCGACGAGCTCAAGGACGTCACGCCGGAGCAGGCGCTCGCCCACCCCACGTGGTCGATGGGCCCGCTCATCACGGTCAACTCCGCGACCCTGGTCAACAAGGGCCTCGAGGTGATCGAGGCGCACCTGCTGTACGACGTGCCCTTCGACCGCATCGAGGTCGTGGTGCACCCGCAGTCGGCCGTCCACTCGATGGTGGAGTTCGCCGACGGCGCGACGATCGCCCAGGCCAGCCCGCCCGACATGCGCCTGCCGATCGCCCTGGGCCTGGCGTGGCCCGGCCGCGTGCCGGACGCCGCGCCCAGCATCGACTGGACCCGCGCGCACACCTGGGAGTTCTTCCCGCTCGACAACGAGGCGTTCCCGGCCGTACGCCTCGCGCGCGAGGTCGGGGAGGCCGGCGGTACGGCCCCGGCGGTCTACAACGGGGCCAACGAGGAGTGCGTTGCCGCATTCCTTGCTGGAAACCTCCCATTCCTGGCGATTGTCGACACGGTCGCCCGGGTAGTGTCCGAGCACACAAGCGGTCCCGGCCCACTGACCGCGGCCTCGCTCGACGATGTGATGGCCGCCGATGAGTGGGCGCGGACCCGGGCACGGGAGCTGACGTCTGGTTGACCTACCTCTACGGCCTCATCGGCGCGGTCGCGTTCATCGTGGCGCTACTGCTTACCGTCGTGCTGCACGAGGCCGGGCACCTGCTCACCGCGAAGCGCTTCGGGATGAAGGCGTCGCAGTTCTTCGCGGGGTTCGGTGCCACGCTGTGGTCCACGCGGCGGGGGGAGACCGAGTACGGCATCAAGGCGATCCCGCTCGGCGGCTTCGTGAAGATCGTCGGGTACACATCGCTGGAGAAGATCGACCCCGCCGACGAGCCGCGCGCCTTCTACCGCCAGCCCGCCCCGCGGCGGGCGGCGGTCATCGTCGCGGGTGTCGTGATGAACCTCCTGCTGACGTTCCTGCTGCTCATCGGGCTGGCGGCGGGCGTCGGCATCCCGTCTGAGGGCGCCGCCACCACCGTCGTACGCCGCGTCTCGCCCTGCGTGACGGCCGCCGACGTCTGCACCGCCCGCGATCCGGTGTCGCCCTCGAAGAAGGCGGGTCTGCGGCCACGCGACCGCGTCGTCTCCTTCGGCGGGCGCGCGGTCGGCGACTGGAACCAGCTGTCCGCGGCGATCAGGGTCGCCAAGCCGGGCACCACGGTGCCGGTCGTGGTGGAGCGCCACGGGTCGACCCTGACGCTGCCGGCCACGGTCGCCGACCTCGGCGGCAGCGGCTACTTCGGCGTGGAGCCGGTCGCGCGCACGCAGCGCCTCGGCGCGGTGCGGTCCGTACGGTTCGCGGGGCGGTTCACGGGGGACATGACGGTCTCGATCGTCAAGGTGGTCGCCGACATCCCCCACGCGATCCCGAAGCTGTTCGGCCACGAGCGCGCCAGCACGCCCGGAGGGCAGGCGGGCAGCATCGTCGGCGGAGCGGAGGCCTCGGGTCAGGTGTTCTCCTCCAGCGACACCTGGCGCGACAAGTTCACCTCGTTCATCCTGCTCATCGCGTCGCTGAACCTCTTTGTCGCGCTGCTCAACCTGGTGCCGCTGCTGCCCCTGGACGGAGGCCATCTCGCGGTCGTCGCCTACGAGCGGCTCAAGGCCCTGGTCTTCCGCCTCCGGGGGCGCCCGGACCCCGGCCCGGTCGACATGACCAAGCTCATGCCGCTGACGTATGTGGCCCTGACGGTGCTGGTGGGGGTCGGTATGCTGCTCATCCTGGCGGACGTACTAAATCCCATAAAGGTGCCGCAATAAGCGCTTCGAGTGCTCACCACCCGGCGGGGTGCTTAGGCTGGTATCCATACGTCTACCTCGCATAACTGGAAGGGAGGGCGCGGCATCCTCCGGAGCGCACGTGCGGAGCGCACGTGGCTCTGTGCCGCGTGACCGATGAGCGTCGACCTCGGGATTCCGCAGGCCAAACCCAAACCCATAGCCCCCCGCCGCAAGTCGCGGCAGATCATGGTGGGTTCTGTC
>Ga0193707_1000494_pt1 | contig 13686 bp, 7 predicted proteins | sample U3c2metaG_FD_143043 | JGI IMG/M metagenome (GOLD analysis project Ga0193707, IMG submission 143043) | Soil microbial communities from a riparian zone of the East river system, Colorado, United States - U3c2 | ecosystem: Environmental > Terrestrial > Soil > Riparian zone | place: USA: East River... | reverse complement strand
GTTTGCCTTCAGTTTGCTGATCGCATTTTTGGGGATTCTCTCCACCGCTCACGCGAGGCGAGCTTCTAAAGACAGCGGCTCATCTACTACCGTAGTGATCGACGCGGGTCATGGCGGCCACGACCGCGGCGGAATTCCAGGCCAGATAGTTTCAGAAAAGGAGATGACCCTCGACGTCGCGCAACGGTTGAAGAAGGCACTGGCGGCAAACGGGTATCGCGTGGTGATGACCCGCGACAGCGACGTGTTCGTTCCACTCGGAACACGCGTTGCGATCGCCAACTCTTATGCCAACGCCGTTTTCGTTTCCATCCATTTCAACTCGGCCAAGCGCAGCGGCGCCGGTGGAATCGAAACATATTTTTACAACCGCGAGAGCCTTCCGCTGGCTTCGGCCATCCATTACTTTGTAGCCGGCGGGGCGCCTTCCTCAAATCGCAACGTGCGGCGCCGGGGTTACTACGTCCTGCGAAAAACCACGGTCCCGGCTGTGCTCGTAGAATGCGGCTTCCTAACCAACCCAACTGAAGCGGCGTTGGCGCAAACGGCTTCTTACCGTCAAAAGCTCGCGGAAGAAATTGCCACCGGTGTGCGCGGACGCAATTCCGTCGCGACCGCGTTAACGACGACGCGAGTGGCGACGAGTGAAAGCATCCCGTTGCAACCGTACATCGATCAAACCAAGGTGGCTAAATCTAAGGGCCACCGATCCAAGCGTTCGCACAAAAAGAGCGCGCGGCGGAAGAAGAGCTCATCGAAATCAGACGGGTCAGAGGCGAAAACGGGCTCAAAAGATCGGGAGGGGTAATTGAACCTTCCAATCCTGACTACGGCGCAGATGCGAGCTGCGGAAGAAGCTGCTTTCGCGAGGGGAGTAGAAGTTGAAGCGCTAATGGACAAGGCAGGCGCCGGCGTCGCGCAAGCGGTCACCAGATTTTTCGGTAAGCCTGGCAAGTGCATTGTGTTCGCGGGCAAAGGTAACAATGCCGGCGACGCACTGGTTGCTGCCGAACGTTTACGGCGTCTCGGGTGGAAGATTGAAGTGCGACTTGCTTTTCAGGAACGCGATTGCAGCGGACTGATGCGCAAGAAACTTGAAAGCCTGCTCCGTAGACCGCCCGAGATTCTAGGGGCGACCCCATCCCGCGGTAGCGGAGTTGATCTCGATGTCATCCTTGTCGAGCTTTTTGCAGAAGCCGCCGAGGAGTTGTCCGCGGCGGAGGAAGCACTGGCGGCGGAGGCGTATATCGCCACTGCAGCCCCGCTGATAATTCTTGACGGTTTACTCGGGCTGGGCGCGAAACCGCCGCTGCGCGACCCGATCCGTGCGGCGTGTCGCTCCATCAATGAGTTGCGGGCATCCAAGGGCGCTTACGTGTTCGCCGTCGATCTTCCAACCGGTCTCGACGGCGATTCGGGTAAAACCGATCGCGACTGTGTCGTCGCGGATTTTACAGCTACGATCGGATTCGCAAAACCAGGATTGCTGGCCGACGACGCGCTGAACTTCGTGGGCAGCCTGGAAGTCGTGCACCTGGATGAACTGCGCTCTCCGGAAAAAAAAGCGAAAGAAGTTGTCGCCGCTCTGCCGGTTGTTCGGGAATTGCTGCCGAGGCGCAAATTCAGCACGTACAAGAACCAGTGTGGCCGCATTGGTGTTGTTGCCGGTTCAAAGGGATTCGTCGGCGCTGCTCTGATGACTTCGCAGGGCGCGTTGCGTGCAGGCGCAGGGCTGGTCGAAATTTTTGTTCCGGAAGAAATCTACCAGATTGTCGCCGGCGCGGCGCCAATGGAATCAATGGTCAAGCCGCTCCAGTCTTACCGCGATTTACTCAAGGAAAAAGTCGACGTCTGGGCAGTCGGACCCGGTCTCGGAAAATCCCGCGCTGCCGAAATTCTCGAGCTGATCGAAAAAGCGAAGCAGCCAATGGTGATCGACGCTGACGGCCTGAACATTTTTGCGGGAAAAACCTCGGCGCTGAAACATTGCAAAGGCAAACGATTGCTTACACCGCATCCCGGCGAGATGAAACGACTCTGGCCCAATGAAAAAGAGACGCGCGCCAAAACGGCAACGAAATTCTGCCAGCGTTTTCCGGTAACGCTGTTATTGAAAGGCAGCCGGACGATCGTGGCTGAACGGGATCGTCCCCTAAGCTTTAACACGACCGGCAATCCGGGAATGGCCACAGGCGGAATGGGCGACATTCTCACCGGAGTATGCGCAGGATTGGTGGGACAAGGTTTGTCTCTTTATGATTCGGCGCGACTCGGCGCATGGTTATGCGGGCGCGCCGCGGAAATCGCAATTTTTAATGGTAACCAGAGCGAGCAATCGTTACTGCCGCGCGACATTCTTGATCACCTGGGCGAGGCCTTTAACGAATTGTAGGGCGTTTGTGTCAGACGCGATACAATTTCTCAAATTACGCATAGCGAATCTTCAAACGTCCGTCTGGTTGTCGATCTAAGTAGCGCGCTTTTTGTCAGCCGTTCGGTGCAAAACACCCGATGGCCTAACGAGCTGACAAATGTTCGATGGTTTGCTGCCGGACAATGTCCTACAAAAGTTTTCGCAATCGTAACTTGCCACTGTTTCGCGGATTTAGTAAAACGAGCGGCACCAAAAACCTTCAACAAACTAAAACCTCCTCATCACTCTGAAAACAAAATCAACTTCACAAATACAGCGAACATTCACCAGGAATACAATTCCGCTCGCCATAACCGCCTTAGCGCTTTCCACTCGCCTGGCGGTCGCGCCGCCGGGGACTGTCTATGTTTGGGGTATTGGGACCACGCGGGCACAGGTGATTGGTTCAACCCGTTGAATTGTGGCCCAAACCACAACGCCGTACCCGATTGCGGGGTGTCTTGTGGATATCCTTGGGAGGTGGACATCAACAACGGTGGCACAGCTCAGATTAACACGGGGACCGCGCAGGCCTGCGAGACGTTCCTTGGCAAGGATACGCGGCAGCAGTCTGGCAACCTGTCTGTGAATAATGGTACCCTGAACCAGTGCGGCGATATGTGGGTCGGCTACCACGGCAAAGGCACTCTGAGCATTACCAACGGCGGCGTTGTTAACACGCAATTTGGGGCTCATATCGCCGCAAACGCGGGTTCAAGCGGCTCGGCAACCGTGGATGGTACAAACTCTAAGTGGACGGTCACAGTGGACGGCGCGGGGCTCAACGTGGGCGGGATCAATAGCAGCGAGGGCGGAACTGGCCTGTTGACGGTCAAGAACAGTGGAACTGTTACCGCAGCAAGCGTTCACGCGTGGAAGTCGGGAACACTGACGGGCAACGGGACAGTCAGCACGACCGGCGGGACGACCATCGATGGCACGCTTGCGCCGACCGGCACACTCGCTATTAGCGGCGACCTGGGCTTTGGCCCCGGCGGAACGATGCACTGCAACGTTAGCTCGAGCGGTTGGGACAGGGCTGAAGTCTCGGGTACAGCGACGGTGAACGGCAAATTGTCGGTGACACTAACCGGGTTCTTTACGGGAGACTTTCCCATCTTGCACGCCTCCAGTTTGATCGGCACTTTCTCGAGTTTTTCAGCTACTTACACCGGATGCTTAGCTCCGAGCATCGTTTACGATTACGTTAACGGTTACGTCTATCTTCATGTTGAAGCCACGTGTCAGTAAGCGTGCGTGCCTTCATCGCTCATTTTTACTGTCCGGGCATCGCCTGCCTGCTGTGGGCGGGAGCCCCGACAACATTCTGTAGTTCAGAAGCGCTCGGGAAGTGTCCCAGTACAACGCTAACGTTTGCGGAGCGAGTAGCCTATCAGCGGGCGATTGAGGATGTGCGCTGGCGTCATCGCATCTGGTCGAAGGAAAACCCAGGGCCGAAGCCTCCGTTGGAAGCGGTCATCTCGCAGCGTGAGATCGAACAGAAGGTCGAAGATTATCTGGGCAAGTCGCAGTTGTTGAGAGAGCAACGAGGATCGCCAATCACTGCGGTCGAACTTCAGGCTGAAATGGATCGCATAGCCACTCACACGAAACAGCCTGAAGTGCTGCGAGAACTGTTTGCGGCGCTTGGGAACGATCCGTTCGTTATGGCGGAGTGTCTCGCCAGATCGATCGTTGCGGATCGGCTCATCGCTGGTCCAGCGGTAGCGGCAGGCGTGCCGCCTGCGCCGGGAAAACTGTTTGCAGCTGACACAGCTGCCTCTACAGGAGACCACATCCGTGCGGCGAATTTGGACTACGTTCCCTACAAGCTTCAGGAAATCTCCACGGGCTGCACGGACGATACTTGGACCGCGACCACCACTGTAAACGCGCCGGACGCGCGAGAGTTTCACACCGTAGTTTGGACCGGCAGTGAAATGATCGTCTGGGGCGGATACAACCCAAGCATCCTGAACACCGGCGGGAGATACGATCCAGCTACGGACAGCTGGGTAGCCACGAGCACTACCAACGCGCCTACCGGGCGGGTTGTTCATAGTGCAGTGTGGACTGGCAGCGAGATGATCGTCTGGGGCGGACAAGCACCGAGCCTTCTTAACACGGGTGGCAGATACAACCCGGCCACCGATAGCTGGACAGCTACCAGCACGGTCAACGCGCCCAGCCCACGAATCCAACACACGGCAATCTGGACCGGTAGCGAGATGATCGTCTGGGGCGGAACCAGCGGCAACGCTTGGTTTAACACCGGTGCCCGATACCATCCAAACACAGACAGTTGGACTGCGACCAGCACGATCAACGCGCCCGAGCGCCGATGGTATCACACGGCATTGTGGACGGGGAGTGAAATGATCGTCTGGGGTGGAACTAATCAGAGGAGCTATTTGAATACCGGCGGCAGATACAATCCCAGCACCGACAGTTGGATCGCCACGGGGTTGGCGAACGCGCCCCTTGGTCGAATCGCTCACACGGGAGTGTGGGGCGGCAGCGAGATGATTGTGTGGGGCGGCGTCGATTCAACGTTCAACGATTGCAACACTGGCGGCAGATATAACCCAAGCACGGATGGTTGGATAGGTACGAGTATCGGCACCGCGCCCTCGGCCCGAGACTCTCACACCGCGGTATGGACCGGCAGCGAAATGATCGTGTGGGGCGGCCTGTTCGGTCCCCCGTATGTAGATTTCAACACTGGTGGCAGATACAATCCCGGCACAGACGGTTGGATCGCTACCAAAATCGCGAACGCGCCCTTTCCGCGAAACTCTCACACCGCGGTGTGGACCGGGAGCGAAATGATCGTGTGGGGCGGATACAACTTTCCCGACGATCTCTATTTTAACACTGGCGGGAGGTATTGCGCGGCATCCGCGCCGACGCCAACACCCACGCCTACACCTACACCTACACCTACTGCGAGTCCCACTCCAACAGCTACACCCACCACCACACCCACCGCTACACCAAGGGTAAGTCCGACGCCGAGGATTAGGCCGATGCCAAGGCCGCGTCCCACGCTGCCGCCTCGCCCGTAGTTTATGTCTATGAAAAAGAAGCTCACCGCCCGATTCGCTTTCTTCAATGTGCGCGTTGTAGTCCGCTTGTGCATGGTCTTGGCGGGCACCTTGCTAGCGCTGCTGAGCTTTGACAGGTTTTCCGTACACGCACAGCAGAAGTATAGCCACACGACCAGATCTACGGACCCGCTGGTCCCTGCCTTATTTGATTGCTCCAAGATTCACGAGCTAGGCATCGACAAGCAAATGAACTTCCGGGCCGGAGCCATCATGATTTTCTGCGGTGAAGCGCAAGTAGCTTCAGCTTCCTCAGCCGGCACCTTCTCTCGCCTTGGGCAACAATTGTTGCAGCCTGTGAGGTATGGCACAACGGATGTCGACTTGATCACAGGCACCGAGACCTTTCCTCACATCACTCAATCGACGACATTCACCGCGGGTAACTCGGATAACCCTCTCCAGATCGTGGTCGCCTACAACGACGCGCGAGGCATCAACGCCAGCCCCAGCAGCGGCGCCGGCGCATCGGTCTCTACCGACGGCGGCAACACGTTCACCCGGCTGACCACCGCTAGCGGTCAAAGCCCCTTTTCCGATTCTGGTAGCCCCGTCGTCCTGTACAACAAGCCAAGCCAGACCTGGTTCACTATCTGGCTGGATGGTGACTGTCCTGGCTTAGGGGGGTTCAAGTCCACCACTCCCTGGGATCCAGATAGCTGGACTCATTTTTGCATTCACACCGGCGGTAGCGACGACCGCGAGTCCGGCTGGGCTGATAACAACCCGTCCTCTCCATTCTACGGACGGATGTATGTCTCGTGGAACGATTTCAGTGTAGGTGCGGCCGCACTCTCCGTCACCTTCTCCACTGATAACGGCGCCACATGGCACAGCCCGGTACTGGTGAGCAACACAGGTACCTTCATCCGCGACGTCCAGATTACCGGCGACCTCGCGACAGGCGACGTGTACATCGCCGGCATGGATGAAGGAGGCGGAGGCTTCCCTCACAACGACACCAATTACATCTTCAAGTCTACCGACGGCGGTAACACCTGGACTAACACCTACACGGGCCCCACCTTCCCAGGACCGGGCGTTGGCTTTGTCGGTTATTTCGCCGTCATGTTTGCAGATGGTGGTGGTTACTGGCGTTACGAAGGCTGGGGTGAGCCTGCCGCTCTGAACGGCGTAGTTCACTTGGTCTATGCCCAGCACGGCACGGGAAGCGACCCTGGCGACATCTATTACATCCGCTCCACCGACGGCGGTGTGACCTTTGGCACGCCGTTCAAGTTGAACACCGATGCCACTACCCGCGCCCAATGGCAGCCCAGCTTGTCAGCCGCCACAGATGGCAGCCTTTTTGCCACGTGGTACGACCAGCGCGAGACCGACAGCTGCGCGAAAGGCAACCCCGCTGTCCCTTGCTACAGGATATGGGGACGCAAGTCCACCGACAACGGCGTCAGTTGGCTGCCGGACATGCTGGTCTCAGACATAGTCACGCCGCTTCCTGACCAGCCCGACCCGGGCATTGTGGCAACGTACGCGAGCGATTACGACTACGGCTCCTCCGCGCTCGACCAGCACCTGCATGCATGGGTGGATGGGCGGGTGACCATCAGCGGAATTTCCCAGCAGGATGCGTTCTTCGATAGAGAGTTAACCTCGGCGAAAACTCCAACTCCAACCCCAACTGCCACTCCCACATCGACGCCCACGGCTACACCGAGAGCGACACCTACACCCAGAACAATTCCGACACCGAGGCTTCGACCGACGCCGCCGCCGCGCCCTACTCCTCGATAATCCTTATGATCCAAGGAATTTCGAAGACCGCGGTTTTAATGACGACAAAAGCGAGCAATCGCTATTGCCGCGAGATGTGCTCGATCACCTAGATGCCGCATTTAACGAACTGAAAGCGTCTGTGTCAGACGCCGGAAGTTGGCGTTTCACAGAAACGCCCTACAATTTCTCGGTAACACGACGGATTTAACGAGTCAACGTCCGCGAAGCGATGAACCTTCAAACCGAACCAACCGAGGAATACAAGGCTCCGTCCGAGGAGACGGCCTGGAGCCGGGTAAAAAAAGCGCTGGGACCGTTTGCAGTAGTCGGAATTCTGATCGCGAAGTTTTTCGCGAAATTGAAGTTTGCTGTTCTTCCGCTTCTGAAATTCCTACCGATCCTGCTGAAATCCGGCGGAACGATGCTGTTGATGATCTGGGTCTATACCCAGATTTGGGGCTGGCAATTCGCGCTGGGTTTTGTCCTGCTTTTGTTGGTACACGAAACCGGCCATTTGCTTGTCGCCAAAAAGTTCGGACTCAAAGTCGGCGCGCCTGTTTTTATCCCATTTATGGGCGCGTTCATCGCGCTTAAAGAAGCGCCGCGCAATGCCTGGATGGAAGCATGCGTCGGGATCGGCGGTCCGATGCTGGGGAGCCTTGGCGCGTTGGTTTGCAACTTCCTGGGCGAAGTCTTTGCCGCGCCGCTATTCATCGCGCTCGCCTGGTTTGGATATTTTCTGAATCTATTTAACCTGACTCCGGTCGGAATGCTCGACGGCGGGCGGATCGTAACCGCTCTCTCGCGATGGCTTTGGTTGCCAGGATTCGCATTGCTCGTCTGGTTCGGGTGGAAATATCCAAACTTTATCATCTGGTTGATTGTACTCTTATCACTGCCGCGGATCTATTCGCTCTTCCGCAAACGAACCGAGGAAGAACAGCGGTACTTCGAAGTCACACCGGCTCAACGCTGGACGATGTCGATATTATACTTCGGCTTGATTGCGATCCTGCTCTACGGAATGCACGTGGCGCAGCAGGATTTAAACAAATACGGTGTACGCTCTCATGGGCACGGGCCAGATGCGATTGTGCAATGATCAGGCCGCTGTGGCCGCGAAAACCTTTTCGGGTTCGAGTCCGATTCTTTGAAGAATTGACCTGAAACGTTTGTCCGAACGAAGCGGCACAAATTCGGGAGCGATGCCGACGCCGTGCAAGGATGAGGAGCGCTGCTCGCATGCGCGTTCGAGTTCGCGAATTGCATCGTCATGCGCGCCAAGCGTTACGTGCACGTGCGCAATTGCATCACCCGGTCGATAGCCCCAGCCTGCTATGGCTTGATCAAGAGTTTCCAGCGCCTCCTTGCGCTGCTTCATGCGCGCGTAAGTGATCGCCAGACCGAACCCTGGCCTCCCAGTGAATTCTCGTGCCTTTCGGTAGAGTGCAATTGCATCATCGAAGCGCCCCATCTCACGATACAACGCTCCAAGCGCCGGCTCACCATAGTGGGCAAATGTTGGATCTAGCTGGAGCGCTCGCTCTCCGGCTGCGATCGCTTCGTCGTAAAGGCCGAAATAACGGTAGAGCTCGCAGGCGAAGTTACTTACCCAGAGCGACGCCGGATCGATCTTCGATGTGCGCTGCAAGTACGCCAGCGCTTTGTCGCGATCACCTCGAGAGGCGTGCAGGGCCGCAACAAAGTAGTTGGATGGTGTCGAATTCGGATCAATTTCCACTGCGCGATTGAATTCCGCCTCCGCTCCATCAAGGTCCCAATCGAGGATACGTTTGGTCTCGGCGAGATAGACGTGGGCCTCTGCTTCCTCGTCATCGAGTTCCAAAGCACGAACAGCGGCATCGCGGACCTTCGAATACGCTTCAAGCGGCGGCACATAAGCGTCAGCCAGCCATAGCCATGTCTTCGCAATCCCGGTCCACGCCCGACTAAACCTGGGATCTATCGCAAGCGCGTCCTGAAAAAATTCGAGACTCTTGCGTAATTCGGGTTCGGTGTTTCTGTCGGAATAAACCAGGCCCTCCAGATAGGCATCATAGGCAGCCGTGCTTCGAGCTGGACGCGACGGCGAGATCGCCAGTTTGAGCTTGAGAGTATCGACAATGGAACGAGTAATCTCATCCTGTAGCGCAAAAATTCCGTGCATTTCGCGCTCATATGTTTCTGACCACATGGTAAATCCGTCCGACGCGTCAATTAGTTCTGCGGTGATACGCACTCGATTGCCGTCGCGACGAACGCTACCCTCAAGCACGTGGCCAACGTTTAACTTTGATGCGATTTCGCCCAACTCGGCCACTTTGTCCTTAAACCAGAATGAAGACCGCCGCGCCGCGACACGCAGACCATCAACTTTCGCCAGCGCGCCTAGAAGCTCTTCCGCAATACCTTCGCCGAAGTAGGCATGGTCTTTGGACGGGCTTAAATCGTTGAATGGTAAAACCGCGATCGATTTCTCGGTTGAATCCGCTCGACCGAAATCAGGCTGCGAGTGGACAATATCGATACGGCGAGTGTCGAGATCGGGCGTTCGGACAATTCCATATCGAGTGAGATCAAAAAACCAAGAGAGTACGAGCGCGACTGGAAATCCCAGTATGATTAGCAGCACGATAAGGCGCACGACCAAATTCGAGATGTTGAACACCGGCAAGACCTGAGCAATGCCTTGAGCGAGCGCCCACCCAGCAACTAGATAGGCGACGGCGACGCTGTAAACTCTTCGTCGTTTTAGCTCAGAAAAAAACTTTTGGGGATTCACTGCTCGGTTGGCAGATTAAGCCTCATATTTTGTCGGCCGTTGGCAATCGACAAGTTCGGAGTTCGATTGAAGCGGGCGAGCAATTGAATTCGATTGCACCAGAGTCAGCCCATACCTGACGTAGGTTAAGCGCCGACGAGTCACTTCGCTGGGTGTTCGAGGAGTTTTTGAAAACGCGGATCGGTCCTAATAGGGTCCCATTCCCAGCGATATTTCAGATCGTTAACGGTTATGCTGTAATCGACGCTGTCCACTGCGCCCGGGGTTTTGAGAAGGCGTGTAATCAATGGGATGGCGAGCTCCTTCTCTCCGACACGCGTGTAGATCAATGCGAGATAGCAATTCATCAGGGCACCGTCGACTGCATCTTTCGACTCTGGTTTGAGTTCGACCGCGCGTTGTCCCTCCCTGATCGCGTCGTCTTTCCGCCCCATAAAGCCGTACAACCAACCGAGATTCGCGTGTCGATAGGCGCTTTCGGGCGCCTCTTTCACAGCCGCTTCAAACTCGGGTCTTGCGAGTTCGAATGCCTTCTGAGCATTCACATTATCGCCCTGTGCGAGAAAAATGCAGCCTTCGAAAAAGCCTATCGGTGTCGTGCCAGCGTTCGTGTACGAGAGCTCATTGAGCGACGAAGTTTGCAGAACATTTTTGGCCTCAGAATAATTGCGTTTCAGCATGGCTGCTTCCCATCGGCAGGCAGTGACAGCGCCATCCGGATCGTTAGCTGCCGGGACGGTATCCAGAAGTGACTTTAGTAATTGGGTATCTGCCTTCCACCAAAAATCGACGTATCCACTCTGAATTTTTGCAACGAACGATGCCGGAGCCATCGTGCGCATTCGCTCTGCCCACAGTGCCGCTTCTGGCCAGCGGCGCATTGCAGTGTTGATAAAGATAAGTTCGCGGACGGTATTTGGGTTTTGTGGATCCAGCCTGGCAACCCGTTCATATTCCTCGAGCGCTTGTTCCCACCGACCCTGTCGGCGTTTAATGGCCGCGATCAAACGAGCAATATCTCCGTTGCTCGGCGCTAAACGAGCGGCGATATCGAATTGCTCGAGAGCCCGCGCGTAATCCTGATCCATCCAATAGATGCACTGCCCAAGGGCAAAATGTGCTTCTGCCAGGTTGGGTTGGAGACGCAAAGCAATTTGAGCTTCGGTGCGAGCCTTGGTTTTCCAATCCTCGATCGGCTCGTAGTAATGGAAAACCTCAGCACAAACGGACGCAAGCCGCGCATGGGCGAGCGCGAAATCCGGGTCGAGCGCGACCGCCTGCATGTAAAGTTGCTCGGCGGCTTTGTAATCCTCGAGCACCATGTCGGGGTTTCGCGAGATCTGATTCGCCCGCAAATAAAACACATATGCATCCGGATTCTTCGTGGGTTTGGCTGTTACTCGCGCCTGTTCATCCGTACTCAGCGTAGCTCGGAGAGCGTCGGCGATTTCACTGGCCAACTCGCCTTGCAATCCCAGCGAATCAGCCAGGGTGCGGTCGTAACGGTTCGCCCAGATCTGCCGGGCACTCTGCGCATCGACCAATTGCACATTGACCACTACCCGGTCCCCTTCCCGCCGCACACTGCCCTCGACGACGTTTGCTACGCCAAGCGCCTTGCCGATCTGGCGCAGATTCTGTGCTGCAGCGTCGCGAAACTTCATCACAGACGACCGGCTGATGACCCTGAGGTCTTTGATCTTTGCCAGGCTGGTGAGGATGTCGTCCTGAACGCCGTCTGCGAAAAATGCGTTGTCTTTGTCCGGGCTGAAGTTTTGGAATGGCAAGACCGCAATAGTTTTCTCCGGTGCCAGCGATGTTGCTGCCGCTTGTTTGAAATAGAGCCAAACGCCAAAGCTGCCGACGGCGATCAAGAGAACAGCAGCCGCGATCAACAGATATTTGCGTGGAGGAATCGATGACTCATCTGCCGCCTGCACGGCTTGCTCCGATTGCCATTGCTTGAGCTTCTCCGGCAATTCCGCGTTACCAATTTCATCCGTGTAGAGATTCACGATGAATATGGGGACACCATGCTTTACGGCGCAGTCGCCCAGATCATGTAGATAGGTGCGCCATTGGCGAGAATGCGCCATGTCTTCGGCGACCCGCTTGGAAAGGAGGATGTGGCCTGCATCGCCGCAATCCATCACCCGTTGCGCAATGTTAATTCCTGCGCCCGCAACATTTGCTCTACCGTTGACATCGCGAACTTCATTGACCGGCCCGCTGTGAATTCCCATCCGAAGCTTCAGCTCAGGATATTGCTTTAGCTTTTCAGCGACCTCGATCGCGCATTGCACGGGCGCCTCGGGGCTGTTGAAAAAAACCAGCGCCATTCCGTCTCCGGCCGGAAGACGAATCAGTTTATCTGTCGCTTCCCCAGCGCGAACTTGCTCGGTATTGCGAACGACTTCAGTCAGGCGTTCTAACAGCTCGCGCTGATCGTCCAGAAGTAACTTGGAGTAGCCGACCAAGTCCATAAACAAGACATGACCGATCTCCAGCCGCACACCGGCCCCAGCGCTAGTGGACATATCGTTTCAGCCTGCCAAACAATTTTTCAAATTCATAACCGCGCTCTGCCGATTCTCGTAGTATGCATCACGGCGTTGCCAATGCTTCCGCTAACGACTGCGTTGACGTTGGCACGGCTGAAGTGTGGTCGCCAAAGACCAAGAGGTAAACGATGATATCAGCATCGACCGGGAGCACAACTAATCGCGGTCATGAGCTCGTCGGGCAAATCGAGCGTTGTCTTCACCAGCCCATAATTCCAGAAAACTGGTTTTTCTGTCAACTGACCCTAAAATCAACACAAATTGCCCAGAAATCCCAGGCATGATAACACGCCGTCAGTCCTTGAAGCGCTTGCTAGGTGTTGCCGCAGCGACAATCACCGCGCCCACGATCAACCGCGGCTGGTTTCAGCTCTTCGCGGAAAGCGCAACCAAATACTCAGCCCGCGCCATCGATCTGGTCCAGCGCAGCACGGTTGTGGATATGCTTAACCCCTTCACGCTGCTTGGGGTGCTGGCGCCATTCAAGGGAGACAAGCGCCCGACCTGGTTCACGAACCCCGAGACATTTACTGTTGCTGATTTTCAGCGCTTTAAAGATTCCAGAATCGACGTGATGCACGTCGGAGTAGGAACGGTCGGACCAAATGCATACGACCAGGTGATGTGGTTTCTCGGTTTGTGGAATGGATTTATTGCGCATCACGGGGAACACCTCATGCGCGTGGACGGCGCGGCAGGCATCGACGCCGCGAAGAGCTCAGGCAAAATCGGTATTATTCTGGGGCTGCAAAACTCGGAGCATTTTCGGACCCCGGACGACGTCGATCGTTTCTATCAACTCGGGCAACGCATATCGCTGCTGACCTATAACACCCGCAACTTGATCGGCAACGGAAGCACGGAGCGGCGCGACGATGGAATCAGTGATTTCGGCGTTACCATCATCGATCGGATGAATAAAGTACGAATGGCGGTCGACGTCGCGCATTGCGGCGACCGCACTACCCTTGATGCATTTGAAATTTCTAAAGCGCCTGTCCTGATCACTCATGCAAATTGTCGCGCCCTCAATCCTGACCAGCCGCGGTGCAAAACCGACGAAGCGATCCGCAAGATGGCAGCAAAGGG
>Ga0193707_1000493_pt1 | contig 13690 bp, 12 predicted proteins | sample U3c2metaG_FD_143043 | JGI IMG/M metagenome (GOLD analysis project Ga0193707, IMG submission 143043) | Soil microbial communities from a riparian zone of the East river system, Colorado, United States - U3c2 | ecosystem: Environmental > Terrestrial > Soil > Riparian zone | place: USA: East River... | reverse complement strand
AGGCAAGTTGGACAGCACAATGAACTGACAACCTCAATCCCGAAGAACACTTTAACCCGTCCTAAATGCTTGGTTTCAAACGCCGTGAATAGCAGAGTCTAGAATATTTTGGACAGCAGTGCCTCTACACAGTTTTGTTGGTAGTGGTGTTTCCCGCGGCATGTTGGTACGGAGGTGCAGATGGAAATATTCGGAACTGATCCTTCCGCTGTATTTGCTCTGGGCTAGGAATTATCTGCCCATATTTGGATACTCCAACGGAGGAAACGGATGTCCGGCAAAGAGAATATGAAAGTTACAAATTCACTGTTCTTAAATACGAAGACTTCGATTTGGCGCGGAAGATTGAGCACGAGCTGCAACTCATCCATGACTGGAGAACTCCTGTTACAGTAGGTGCATTGAAGTCAGTCTTAGGAAAATACGACGGGTACCGCAGTATTAGTTCCTACGAGATTGATCAAAGACTTGCTGAGTTGAAAGCGGGAAAGTCCTGATTTATCTTCCACTCGTATCGTCATGGAAGTAGATTACAAAGGTCATCAGATCAAGGCGGGTAACCAGATACCGGATAGCGATCGGTGGACAGTGAGAATCTTCGTCTCGTGGTTCGACGGTCCTTCGAAGCGATTTCAACAATTAGACGGACCAGTTTCTGAGTTCGTTTCGGAACCCGAAGCGGAAGCATCTGCTATTAAATTGGCGCAAACATGGCTTGATAATGGGAAACATCGGATCATATAAGCCGTGCGACGATTAGAAGTCTTTTTATAAATCAGCCGATTAACATGAGCTGAGGGGACATGGAACTTCGGAATCACCCATTCATGTTCTGTGACGGGGTACGAACGTGACCGCCGAAATGGCTGCAGACCACCGGCTCAAGCGCGCGCTCCGTGACTGGAGAGATCGGAATTCTTGATGCAGTCTTTCTGAGTAAAATCATTCCCCCCGATAAAGTTTATTTGGTAATTAAAACCGAGGGGGGCAACGGCTACCTAGGCATTTTAACGTTTGAGAAGGCTAGTGCCGCCAAGATCGTATTTGATCTGCTATATAAAAACGTAACGTCTCCGATCAGTGCGATCGCAGCGCTAGATATTCCGGTCAACGAAGAACTCTGATTTGGCTCGCCTGCTTCATCCTCTGTAAGCGATATTAAAATTCTCTCCCCGCCTCCTCTTGAGAGCGCCCAGGTTGCAAGCAGGAGAAGAAGCCTTAAATCGGCTCCCTTCCTTTCGGAAGAGAGGACAAAATTCTTAGTTGTAAAGAACTGGGGTTCGACGGAGACCGGCAGTCACCACCAGACCCAAGGTCTCTAACGGAGAGTGTTGGGTTATGGATGAAATACAGACAGAACGTCTGCTTTCCAGTCTGCGGGAAAACTTCGCCTGGGGATAAACCGCGAAGCGGCTACATTAGCGAGCTTCAATACAGGCCGCTTCGTGAGTAAAAAAAGGCGCCCTGGGGGCAGAGCGCCTTTTACTGGTGGAGTTGACGGTCGGACTGGGGAGGCAAATCCACGTCCCACATTTCTGCTTAACCGAGGAACAGTGGCTTTAAGCAGAGCTAACTCGTAACGAGTATTCGCCCACTCCGAATAAAGTCTAACGCTTGGGGAGCAGAAAAAAAGCCCCAGCCGAAGCCACGGCTCTTTTTTCACAAGGATTTAATCAGAGCCGCCCTAATTCCGCGTTCAGCTCCGTGAGGATTTTGGCCATGTCCCCCGAGTCAGCGTAGATTTTGAGGACAATGGTGTGGTCGAGTTCGGTCAAATATTTGAGCGCCGAATTCCCTTTCTAGATGGGTTCCTGCATTTCAGGATGGGAGTCTTTGATTGTTAAGTCTGTCTCATACGACTCCATTCCCCAATGCATGAGCTGAAGCTTTCCTTCAACTGCCGGTTTTCACGCCGTAACCCCCCGTTGCGACAATATTTCTAATTTGGTTGATAATCTGGCGATTGGACCTTTCTCGCCTACTGAATGGCAAACCTGCTAAGAAGCTTCCGCAGTCAGAAGTGACTAAAATCCACTACATCGTCGAAACGTCGGCGACTGACGACATTGATGGCGGAGCTTTCCCGGTACCTTCGACATCTACGGGCATTGGATTCCGGGCGGCAATCGACAAGCAGTGGACAGATTGGAGGAAGTGCTAGCAGCTCGTGGTAGCAATTCGTCAGAAGGTGCAGACTAGTGGTGCGTAAGTTATTGAAAGATGGCGCGCCCGGAGGGATTTGAACCCCCAACCCCCAGATCCGTAGTCTGGTGCTCTGTCCAATTGAGCTACGGGCGCATATGAATCCCAAATTCCGGATTACAAATTTCACAGGATCTGAAATCCGAGATCTGAAATTCACTATGGCGTAAGGCAAATGGCGGAGAGAGAGGGATTTGAACCCTCGGTACCCTTTTGGGGTACACACGCTTAGCAGGCGTGCGCCTTAGACCACTCGGCCATCTCTCCGTAACGGTCTGCTTCGTCGCTTTTCGACTTGAATCGACTGAAAAAATCGAACCCCTGAAAACCTTTGCAGCTGATCACGGGTTGCGAGTACAATTGCGCTCAAATTACCATACGACTCGCTGCTTTTCTACAATAGTCGAGTGCTAGAGGTGCCTCGAATGGCGTCATCGTCGCACGAAATAAAGCGAAGGAGCAGCACACGTTCACGTGCGCTGCTCCCCGACTCGACGGCAATCGAGACCTAGTCCCGTTCTAACCTTCCCATATCGGCTTCACGTAGGTATCGAGCCATTTCTTCGGATCTTCGAGGAATTGTTGGTCGGTTACCGGGAGCGGCTTCGCACCTTTACCAAATGCCGCTTCAATCGATGTCTTCGACTTGAAGTCATTTCGCGACGACTCGCGGCCGACCGAATCGATGGTTTTTTGACCTTCGTCAGATATCAGCCATTCGGCAAAAAGCTTGGCGGCGTTCGGATCCGGCGCCTTGGCGTAGATACCCGCCTGGCGGGGAAATAGGACCGGTGGGATGGTCTTTACATAACTCACCGGCGTGCCCTTGTGCATCTCCTCCATCACGTCGTGGAGCAGGGCGGGCATGCAGATCGAGTACTCACCGGAAATGACCAAACGAAACATCGCGCTGGTGCTTTTGTGTACCGGCACGTTGAGCGCCTTCAGCCCTTTCACAAAATTGTTGTAGCGAGTGTCGTCCTTCCATTGTGTTTTCAATCCCGAAAGCATGGAGCTTAGCGGCCCCGCGCGCATGGGATCATCGAGCGCAATCATTCCTTTGTATTTGGGGTTCGCGACCTCTTCCCAGCTTTTCGGCAAGTCTGCCGGCTTGATTTTTTTTGTGTTGAACGCGAGCGCCTGAATCTGCAAACTCACCGTCGGCATCGTTGGATCGTGCAGATACAAAACATCGCGCTGCACTGTGTCGTAGTTCATAATCGCTCCCGCGGCGCGAATCACGGGTGGAGCGTTATCCGAAAGAACGACGTCCCAACTGGCTTGGCCGCCTTGGAATTCGGTCAAAGCCCGCGTGACGATTTCCGGGTTTCTGCCTTGCCAGTAGGTCGCCTTGATTCCAGGATAGCGCTTCATGAAGGCATCGGTAATGACCTTGAGGTGCTCGACGTCCCAAACCGAATAGACGATTAGATTGCCCTCCTGCTTCGCCTTCGGATACAGTTCCGCGCTCACCTTTTCGAAGGCTTTGGCCGCCGCTGCCGTAGCATTGGCGCTGCCGCCCTCCGTCCTCACCTGCTTGGGAATAACTTTCTGCGCCGCCGCTTTTGGGTCTTTCACGGCTTCCTTGATCGCATCCTTCACTGCGGCCTTCTCCGCGGCCATCGCGATCGTGACGAGAAAAAAACTCGTTGATATTGCGGCCGTGATCACCTTCATCGATTTCATTTGCATGTTTGCCTCTCCCCCTTTTGTTGAAGACTGAATAATCAAGCCGATCACAAACTGAACTTCATCTTGAAGGCGAACTTAGCTACAGACACCGCAACAATCAAGATGATTAAATAGATCACCCCGCCCGCCGCCGCTTCGGCCCATTGGCCAACTCGGAAATACTCGAACAAGGTTACGGGACCATATTCCTTACCCGGAGCCGTCAGCAGCACGGCCACGTCAACATTACGGATCGCCTCGATGAATATGTAGAACAATGCTCCGCCCACCGAAGGTTTGAGGATCGGCAGCGTGATCTTGAAAAAAACATGGCGCCATCTCGCGCCGTGCACCCAGGCCGCCTCGTCCAACTCTTTGTGGATGTTGACAATGGCGCCTGAGGCATTCCTGAACGCGTAGGGAAAATATGCGACAAATAGACCGATCCCTAAAGCCCAGAGGCTATTGTATAGCGGCGTGCCGATAAAAATGATCAATAGGCCGACGGAGAGAACCAAGGGTGGAAATGCCAAGGGCAACGTCCCGATGAATTCAAAGACTTTCGTTCCTGCCGCTCTCGTTCGGTAAATCGTAAACGCCATGACGATCCCCAGGAACACGGTGACAATAGCAATCGTCACCGACAGAAAGAGAGAATTGTACAAGCCCGTCACGAAGCTTGGATGCCTCATGACCGTATAATAATTTGTCAACACGGCATTCGATGGGAACTGCATGAAGGTGTCGTAGTCGAAATAAGGGATCATTGAGACGACGATCAGGACAATAAACGGGAGGACGATCCCCGCCAAGAAATATAGAACTACAGTCGCGAATGTTAGGTATTTCCACGCTCCGATATCGATCACTTTCACGCGATAGCCTTTGCCCGTGATCGTCGCGTAGCGTTCCGAGAAGCGGGTAGCGCGGATGTAGAAGTAAAGGGTGATGATCGACAGCACCACCAACACGACGCTGTACGCCGTCGCTAAACCGGCATTGAATTCCAGAGCCATAGAATCGTAGACCCGGCTGACGAACACTTTGATGTTGCCCGGCGTTCCCTGCAGCACCGGCGTCTCAAACGAGCGAAGTCCTCTGAGGAAATTAAGCACCAAAGCCGACGTAAACGCCGGAATAGCGAGCGGAAAGGTGATTTTGAACATCGTATTGACCGGCTTGCTGCCGGCGATGTAAGCACTTTCTTCGAGCGATGGATCGAAGGACAGAAACACTGGTAACAAGAAAAGATAACCTAGCGGCACGCAGGCAAGACCGAAGACCCAAACCATGCCGGCCATGGTAAAAGCGTTAAAGACCAGCGTCTCGATGCCAAAGAAATGTTGCAGCATGCCGTTGAGAATGCCCGACCTGGGGGCCAGGAGTAAGATCCAGGCGATGTTTTTCATGATCGGCGGCATCAGGATCGGATAGAGCGGCAGCAATTCCACCAAAGCCTTACCCGGCGTGTTGGTGCGCGCAACGATCCATGCAAGGAACGCACCTAAAACCGTTCCCAACAGGGCCGAACCGGCCGCGTAGATTACCGAGTTTGACAGCATCGAAAAAATATCTTTGTCGCCGAAGACCCGGAGATAGTTGGCCAAGTTGAGGCCGACGCTGAACCCCAATTTACCGCTGGTGAAACTGCGCCACATCACCACCAGGACCGGCGTCATGATCGCCGCGCCGGCAACGGCGCTGGCGACGAGCGGCACCAGCGTCCCCTGCCGAAAGGCAATTTTGATTGAATTTCCTGCAGCCGTAGTTTTGTTCCTCTAACTCTGTAAAAATCGCGGTGGGTACACAGGCGCGGGATTAATGGGTAACGATCACACTGATCGCGGAGCGGTCGATGGACACGAAGGTCTTAGCGCCGTCGCCGTTGACGCGAATCATGGGACAGAGCTTATGTGAAGTCACAATCAGTTCCTTCGAGCCGATTTGAACCCGGTGATCAGTCAAACCCCCGCGATACTCCCGACTGGTCATCAGTCCTTCGAGCACGTTATCCGCGCCCTTGGGAAATCCATCGGGGCTAAGCTTGACTTCCGTGGTACGGATGACGACCTTACAGAAATCACCCGCCGCCAGGGCCTCGGTCGCGGGCGATATCAAATCAGCTCCGTTAAACTCCGGCACATTGACCAAACAGTTATCGCCGTCGATGCGAACGACTCTTCCATCCACCAGCGCCGCGTGGCCGACAAACGCCGCGACAAAAGGGTGTAACGGTCGGTTGTAAATTTCGTCGGGCGTGCCGTATTGCAGAATTTTCCCGCTATCCATCACCACAACCGCATCGGAGATCGTAAAAGCTTCGTCCTGATCGTGAGTCACGTAGAGCGCGCTGATGCCGACCTTCTTGATTAATTTTTTCAGCTCGACGCGCATTTCTTCGCGCAGCTTAGCATCGAGATTACTGAGCGGCTCGTCGAGAAGAATGAGCCGCGGCTCAAGCGCCAGGCTCCGCGCCAGCGCGACTCGTTGTTGCTGCCCACCGCTTAATTGGGAGGGGTATCGCTGTTCGCGCCCTTGTAACCCGACGAGATCCAGGGTCGCCATCACCTTGCGCTTAATCTCATCGTCGGATTTTTTGCGCAGCTTCAACCCAAAGGCAACGTTGCTGAAAACCGTCATGTGAGGCCATAAGGCGTAGCTCTGGAAAACAAAACCGATTTCGCGCGAATACGGCGGCACAAGCACGCCGCGCTCGATGCAAGTCTGCACTTTATCGGCGATCGAAATCGTTCCCGCATCCGGGACTTCCAGACCCGCGATCGATCTTAGCAGAGTCGTCTTGCCACACCCCGAGGGGCCCAAAAAAGAGATAATCCCGTGATCAAACTCAAAGCTGATATCGTCCAGCGCTTTAACGTCTTTGAATATTTTCGAGACACCTTCGACTTTGAGAATCGGCATTTATTCACTACCCGCGCAAGAAACAAGCCATGCGGCCTACTTGTCACGATCTTTGTAGTTATTTACTCTAATCTCTGGAAAAAAGGAAACATTTCGAGGCGCCAGAAAAAGTGAAACAGCAGTGACCTAAATTCACCAGCCGTTTTTACCAAGTATGCCGTCGAACCGGGCTTCCATTTCCTAAGCACTGCTGCCGCGAAATTAGGCGAGCGCTAGCTCGACGCCGAGCCGAAATTCACCGTTGCCACAGCGCACATCAGAAGACACTTCGAAATACGGATAGAAACTTTCTGCGGTGCTCGGTTGTTTCACTGACGCCGTTCGGCATCATCCAGTGCACGTCGCTCTCGTGGAACAGACGAATCACCATCCATCATCGATGGCTCAATCGGATCTGTCGTTTAGAACGGTCAACCTAGATTGAGAGGGAAAGACGCGGATGTCAGCATTTGCTCCCTCCGCTGGATGAGGACTGAGCGTGAAAATTCGTGGTTGCCGCATTGTGAATTTTAATTTGCAATCAACTTACTTTAACTTAACGTTGTTCACGTCAAAGCCACCTTTTGTTGATGCCGGGCAACCTCGACCTTCCACTTGAGCTGCGCACGAATAACATCCGCCAGCGCCGCCGCCGCGGGGGGCTCGCCGTGCACGATGTAAGTCATTTGCGGCGCCTTCTTGAATGTACCGAGCCAGCGCAGAATCTCTCCCTGATCCGCGTGGGCGGAGAAACCGTCGAAGACTTTGATCTTGGCGCGCACCGGCACCAATTCGCCCAGCAGCTTGATTTCCTTGGCGCCATCCTGGAGCGATCTGCCGCGCGTTCCCTCGGCTTGGTATCCCGCAAACAGTACCGTCGTATCCAAGTTGGGCAAGCGGTGTTTAAGATGGTGCAACACGCGCCCGCCCGTGGCCATGCCGCTCGCCGAGATGATCACCATCGGCCCTTTGAATTGATTGATCGACTTCGACTGCTCCGGCGTCTTGTGCACCACCATCTTATGCGAGCTGATCGGACAATTATCTTTGCTTCGCAGTTGCTGCATCTCGAAGTCATGCTCTTCGGTGTGACGACAGTAGATCTCCGTCGCTTCCAAACCCATCGGGCTATCGACGTGCACGGGGATCGCCGGGATCTCGCCGTCATCTTCCATCTTGCGGATGGTGTAGATCAAGTCTTGGGTTCTGCCGATCGCAAACGCCGGAATGATGAGACAGCTGCCCTGCGCGACGGTTTCTTTGATCAAATCGCGCAGCTCGATCTCCGAATTTTTCTCGTGCAGGCGATCGCCGTAGGTCGATTCGAGGAGCAACCAGTCGGCGCTGCCCGCGGGATCGGGATTTTTGAGGATCGGCCGGTCGTAGCGACCGAGGTCGCCCGAATCCATAAAGGTTTTTCTCTGACCATTTACTTCAAACGATAACCGGGCCGAGCCGGCGCCGAGAATGTGGCCGACGCGACCGAAGTCCAACGACACGCCCTTGATAACTTCGATGGTTTGGCCTATGCGAACCGGGCGCAACAGCGTCAGCGACTGCTCGGCGTCTTCAACCGTATAGAGCGGCAAGGCCGGCGAATGCCGCGAATATCCTTTTTGTCTGGCGTAGCGTGCTTCCTCTTCCTGAAGGTGCGCCGCGTCGGGCAGCATCACGCCGAGCAGATCGCAGGTGCCCGGCGTAGCGTACACCGGACCTTTGTATCCTTTAGAAACAAGCCGCGGCAAATAACCGGAATGGTCGATATGCGCGTGCGTCAGAATCACCGCACGCAACCGCGCCGGATCAATCGGCAGCGCCGCCCAGTTTCTCTGCCGCAGTTCCTTCAACCCCTGAAACAACCCGCAATCGATCAAAACCTGATCATCGCCGTACGAAAACAAATATTTCGATCCGGTGACCCCTCCCGCCGCCCCGAGAAACTGTAATGAAGCTGCCGCACCATTCGCCATGCACCACCATCCTTTTGTCGACTCGCTTCAAGTAGGTAAACAGAGGGACGAAGTTTCCGCAAGCACAAGGGGCACCACCCTATCACTCCATTGCTTCAAGACGCTCGAAGCAACCGGAACACTTCGAAGGTTCAACCTGAATGGCGCAGGGGCGAGATTCGAACTTGCGGTCCACGAAGTGGACGCCGGTTTTCAAGAATCGCGCTGCTCTCCGCCGATTTTTTTGTGACTGCTTCGCCATTTAGACTATTTTCCGCAACTACCGGATTTTCCCTATTTGCTCACTGCCGTTGCGTTATGGACTGGTGTCCGTGAAAACTACATCGCCGAACTCAAGAAAGCGATGAAGGCGGCACTCGACGAAGTTGAGTGGGACGACGAGGACTCGGACGAAATCCGGCAGAGGAAGCGGCACATAGAGAACACTGAAACCATCGGAGAGCTGTTCGAGATCATGAGGGCGAGTGCGCGGGATATCAGACAAGCGGTCGAGTTCGCCCTACGCGTAGTCGTTGACGATTGCCGCGACAATGAATTCGACGAGGTGCCGCTCCGCGACTGGGACACGTAAGGCGAAAGAAATTGGGAAGGGGAAAAGGAGAAAAACACATGGAAGCGACTAAACAAGCTGAAAGCCAAAAATCATGGGTCCGCTGACTTCAGTTCTTGCTGTTACTTATTGAAGTTTGTCCCAGGCGTCCGTTACGCGGTCCGTCGCCCTCGGCAAAAAGTTCTTGCAGAGCGGATCATACGTTTGGCGCTCCGACCAGTTGTCGAGGATGAGACGCCCATCTGGTTTGATGATGAAGCATTTGAGGCGTTCGGGGTTCGGCGTTATCGGTCTTGTTATTCATGTAAGTTTTTACCACGAACGGCGCACGGGCCGTAAGAAAGGCTGAATCGACTTCTATGAAACATCGGCCTTTTTTCTTTGAGAAAAGTTCGACGCTGGGAATCGTAACCAAGAAATTTCTTGACTTCCCTGCGGTCAAAATGGTTCCGTGAGCTGAGCTGGCGGAGAGTCGAGCGATGGAAGACAACAAATCGCAAATAGGACTGACAGTTCGTAAGTGTGGTCATCTCGATCATCGATCGCAAGCCGTTCTCGCGATGGCTGAAACGAACTGCCACGTTTACGACCAAATGAAAGTACCCAATATCCCCTCGTCTCGGGTGCGTGCTGACTGGCGCAAACAAGCTGCCGACGACTGTTGATCAGCGGTGATGGTCTGCACCCGCTTTGCGCCTCCGGCGGTGGGTTACGCGCATCGTTAGCTTCATATGCACAGTGCCACATGAACGCAACCGAGTCCGTATAGGCGAATTACATCGACGAATTTCATAGAACTTTGGCCGATGTAGCCGGGCGCTTTTTTTCCGCGGAGCAAGCCAAACGCCTGCTGCACAACTCGTTGTTGCCAGCAACGATTACTTGTTACGTGTCTACCCAGTTCGGCGTCGGATTTGAGTATTCTTCTGCAGCCGAGACCAAGATCAAGACAGTCCGCGGAAGTGCCCGGGTGGAAGACCTGTTCGTGCAATCGCCGCCACGCCTACGAGAAATCGGCACGCATTTTAATATCAGCGCACCCGACTGCGTATTTGGCAATTTTACTCTCACTGGCTGGTTTCCGTTTCGCTTGAGTCGAGAGGAGGCAAGCGTAACGTTTTGGGGAATGCGCTTTAAGTCGGAGGCACTCAAGTGGACGCGTTATGTTGAGTATGCCGAAATCTTTGGTGACCGTCGAGCATCGCGATGGAGTCTTGAGGCAGCTCAAAACCGCGCCAAAGACGAAGTGTTGGCTGCACTGTTCCAAAGTCAACGCGCTGAGAAGGCAAACAAAAAGATCGAGGAATACGTTTCGTCTTTTCGAGAAAAGATGGTGCTCTTACTGGGCACGTATGATTCTGTGGGCGAGAGTAGACTAAGGTCGATTGCGACATGCCTTGAGGAGCTTGGGTATGATCCGGTATTAGTAAAGGACATTCCCGATTTCGAGCATTACGATCTAACGCAAAAGGTAAACGTAATTGGTGGCGTATCACGATTCATCATTATTGACGACACCAGTCCCTCTGGGCATCTGACTGAATTTGAAGTCTGTCGGAGCAACCGATGGGTGACGCTACTGCTGCGGGCGAACGGGATACATTCTACCTGGATGACGGCCGGTGCCTCAATCGCCAGTAATGTAATTTTGGAAGCGAGTTATGACCCCTCGAACCCGAAACCAGCGGTAGAGGAATCGACAAAGTGGGCTGAAAAATGTCTATCGGAATTGGAAAAGAAATTTAATGCCCTTTATCCGTGGAGAATGGAAAGCTAACTTTACGTGGAACATGTTTTCGGCCTCTGAGCCGAGGTGTTTCTCCTGAACCGAAATTAATCGCCCACCGCAACCTAATTGATCAACTTTTTTCTCACACAATGTTTTCCTGAAGGTTCATCGTAACGGCTCCCCGTGAATCAGAATATCGAGCACACCTGGGAGTTCGCCGCCATCACTTGATGCCCGCTCCTTGATCGCGTCTTCGAGCTGCGCCGCACGACCTGGCCTACGAATAATTTCATCGCATCGAAGAATCCACTGGAGGGCGACTATGTAGCAGTCTCTATACAACCCCAAAAAAATTCGGCCACTCCTGCGGTTGCTTTTCTGGACTGTTTTGGCGCTTACCGCATTACTTATCCCGCTTAGCTTTCCCTACCGCCTCGTCACTATTCCAGAACCCGCTGGCAATTCTGTGTTTGGGGACTACGATATTGCTCCCAAGTTGCGGACCTTCTGGGGAGAAAATCTAATATCCGTTGCCACGAGCATAGCTGAAACCCGAGTTCGCCACTCCCTCCACTCATCGCAGCGGTTCCTCGTGAATCAGAATATCGAGCACACCCGGGAGTTCGCCGCCGTTACTTGATGCCGCTTCGTTGATCGCTGATCCGCGTCACGAGTTGTTCGCGGAGATAGGCTGACTTCCGCCCTTTCATCTTTTAATTTGACACCCACGGGCATATTTTGCTTACCTGCTTTTTAATGAAAAAAAGGCAGCGCAAGAAGCTACGGCGGAAAAGGCATCTTAAAACAATCGCCAAGTTAACTACCAATCGGTTAGCAGGAGCGCCGAAAAAACCGCCCGAATGAAGCCTTTAAAGCTCTCATTGCTCGTAATCCCGACCAGCTTCGCGTTACTTCTAAGCATCGTCGCAAGAAAACGAAAAGACGTACCACCCACCAAAAGCGGTAGGGGGTCGTTCCCACTGCGAGCCAGAGAATCCAATCCAGTCCACCGCTGAAACGCCTCGGCAAACAGCCAATAGGACCGGAGGCGAACCCAAAAAAGAGCATAAACTTAGGGAGAACCTTAAAGCGTTTTTTGAAGGAGCGACTCCCTTTGTACTGATTCTCACTCGATTGCTGTCTGTAAATACACCGACGAGGCGTATCGACAAAGGGTCATGATGGAACAAACGGTCGAATGAGTTGACCTTGCGATCGTGGCTTTTCCCAGTCGGATGGAAGGGACCTTTGAGTCCGACCCTCGTTACTCCCAAAACCAAGTTCTCTGTCAGAATCCAAAATCACGGGAAGATTCCTGCTTATGATATTTGTTTCATTGGCCCGAATCAGCAATTTGTCAAAAAATTGCCTCCCAAAATGATCGTCGACCCCGACATGTTGACCTGCGACAAAGTTACGGGCAACCAAGTCTTGCCGCCGGGACAGTGGACCGAAGTTTCCTTTGACGTAGGGCCGATCACGGAAGAACGAGCGCAATTGATACTCTCTAAGCCTCCACGATTGTATTTCCTTTTATTGGGAGTCGCCCGTTATTCGGACATCTTCGCTAAGGATCGGCCATCGACTTTCTGTTATCTGTACAGCCCCGAACTTGAAATTTTCATCAATTGCCCAGGCAGGAACACAGTTCCCTAACGCCGCTTCGCTGCACGAGCGCAAATCGCCGATGTCTGGCTTCGCCGCTCGACCAGCGGCTCCCCGTGAACCAAAATATCGAGCACACCTGGAAGTTCGCCGTCACTTGATGCGCACCTCTTTGATCGCCCGTTCGAGTTTCGCCGATGAAAAAAGCCGGTGCTCGGCCATCAACCGGCCCGAGATCGTGCGTTTAAACGCAATTATGAAAGAAAAATTTCGTCGACGAGGGGTAATTCTACCCGACAGGGCTTCAGCACGTGCGACGGCTTCTCTAGTGCGGGCTATGAGTTGCGTTGATCGTGACGCCATTTCTCTCGAAGCGATACACAATGCGCTGGACCGTTCTAGCAGCGCTCGGCTCTGCGCCAAAGTTCCGCGGTTTGTGGTGATATTTGCCGCCCCCCATGATGGTTCGGGTTCGGGCTTCCCGTCCTGTCGCCCCGGTGGGACAAGCTCAAACAATTAATAGAGGCGTGACCTTAGGCATCGTTAGGCAAAAAGCAAGGATATTCGCTGTAAACTTTAAAAATCTTTTTTGTGTCGGAAATCTGACACACCGTCCACGGGCTTTAATGTATCGGCGAGAAGATTCGTGGAGGGTGGAACTCCTCCTGGGTCAAGTTGATCGCGTGCTCTTTGCAGGCTATTGGGAAGTGAATCATCAACGGCTTTTGGGAAACACTCATTGCAAACTATAGCTTTGGGGGGAAGGTATCCGACGGACACAAAATTGTCGTTAGGCCACTGCGAGCACGTTCTAGCAAAATGCCAAGTATCACCAGCGACACTTCGGCGGCATTCGATGACACTAACGCTAACACGGTATCCATACGATCTATGTCCCAATGAACATTTAAAGACCCGCAGACCAATTAATCGGCTATATGGTTCTTCTGTCGTTTCGAGATGGCAGTCCATGCCATCAACGACAAACGATCAAAGTTTCCTAGCCAACCCCATGTCCTATTTAGGACCTAGAAAACAGGGTGATTCAAGGGGGTTTGTCAA
>Ga0193707_1000491_pt1 | contig 13703 bp, 13 predicted proteins | sample U3c2metaG_FD_143043 | JGI IMG/M metagenome (GOLD analysis project Ga0193707, IMG submission 143043) | Soil microbial communities from a riparian zone of the East river system, Colorado, United States - U3c2 | ecosystem: Environmental > Terrestrial > Soil > Riparian zone | place: USA: East River... | reverse complement strand
GCGGCGAAGCTGTTGGTGCCCGGTGCGGGATCCATCCCGGTCGCGATGCGCCACGATGGTTCCGTGCGGACCGAGACACGCGCCGGCCAATTGAATCCACGGCCCGCCGGATAGAGAAAGAGGTTGGTCCCATTGAAGAACGCGAAGTTGGGGGCCGTCCAGGCAACGGCGCGATCAACTGCATCAGCGAGATAGTTGAACGACACTCGTACTGTTCCGGCAGAACGGGGTTTGATCTCCCATGTCTGGAAATCGAGCTTCCGCCAGTCGAGGGGAACGCCGTTCGATTGGGCGGAGAACTGTGACACCCGCCGGGCAAACCAGAGAAGCACGTAGTGTCCCGGTGACCACGCGGGAAGAGCCAGGATGACCGGATCCGTGCCAGCGACGTGGAAGGACATCGCGACGCCGAGTTGTCGTCGTCCGACGGCGGACGAGTCCGCGGTTATCTCGTAGCTGATGTCGCTGATCGGCGCGGAGACTCTCGGCGACTGCGCCAGCGATGCCTGAGCGGTTCCGAGCACGGTCACGGCTAATCCAAGCTTGCGAAGCATTCATCCTCCGAAAAACGGAACGGGATGTGAGTTGGACACAGTTGTTATCTCGAACGTTGTGACTTCACCAAGCGACTGCAGCCTCATCTGCTCTGGCGCCGAACCTCTCGCCGTCAGGGAGGTATCATACGTTAGCTTGCGTCACATTCAACCGAAACTCGCCAACGTGCAAAGCTTCGCTGCGTCGATCGTTTTTGCGTGCCTCTTTTCCAGCACTGTCACCGCGCAGACAGCGCGCTTGACCGTGGCTCCCGCTCGACCCGAGCCGGGTGCCATCGTGCGCCTGACACTGAGGGCCCCGGTGTCACGTGCCGATTCGATCGTGTCCGTTCACGGCACGCTGGCCAATGAGCCACTTCACTTCATGCGTATGACAGCCGGAACATGGCATGCGATTGGAGGAGTACCGGTCGACTCCGAAGGCAGCCTGGTCGGGAGCGCGACCATCGAGCGCGCGTCGGGAAAGACCGAGACCGCGCGTGTGCGCTTTGTGTTGCCGAAAGTGCCGCCCCCGGTGGCTCAGCCGCTCGCCGTCGACAGCAGCTTCACCAAACCGCTCGACGCCGCGACAACGGCGCGAATCAACCGCGAAAATGAACGCGCACGTGAGATCGGCCGCCGAGCTCACGACAGGCCTCCCATGTGGACCGCATCCTTCCTCAAGCCGCGTACGTCGGTGATCACGAGCGAATTCGGATCGGGGCGACTCTTCAATGGCGCGCTCACCACGCGTCATCTGGGCGTCGATTTCAGGGGCGCCATGGGTGAGCCGGTACGCGCGGCGAATCGCGGTGTCGTCGCACTCGTCGACAATTTCTTTCTGGCGGGCAATGTGGTCTACATCGATCACGGCGGCGGAGTCGTCACCGCGTACTTCCATCTGAGCAAGACGCTCGTCGCGGTCGGCGACACCGTGAAGCGGGGCCAGGAGATCGGGCTGGTGGGAAACACGGGACGCGTGACCGGCCCGCACCTGCACTGGGCGGCGCGCTACGGAGCCATCACCGTGAATCCGCTCGACCTCGTCGCGCTCGGCGGCCAGTGGTACGTGAGCTCTACGTCCCGTCCCCCAGCAGCATCCCGGAGATCGGCAGCCCGATAGCGACGGAACTCCTCAGTATTTCAGCGTCGCCGGCTGGAACGTCCGCCAGCTGTGCCAGAATTCCTGCGATGCGTTCACCGGCTCGAGCGCGCCCGTTGGGCCCTGGCCGGTGAACGCGTAGGCGGTGCCGCCCGCGACGAGCGAGTCGTTCCGGACCGAGAAGCTCGTTACCGCGTTGGGTCGCACAAAGGCAAAAAAGCTGCTCTTGTCAGACGCGAGCGCGAGGACGATAGGTTTCCCGCCCAGCACATCGTTCACGCATCTCTCACGGCGAAGGCGATTCCAGTCGTACGCCTTGCTCTGCCCATTAACCGTGATTCCAACGACCCACGACTTGTCGTGCCAGGAAGCCGTATCGGTACCGGTGAGCGGTTTGCGGCTGGCGCCTGTCTCGTAGCTGGTGCTGTCGGAGTAATTCGTCCGGAGCGCAGAGTCGGCCTGCATGATGAGAGAATTCGGGTGCAGCACCAGCCACTCCGAGAGTCTGACCTGGCGGCTCGGGATCTCGATCAAAACTTTCCCCTTCGCCGGCCCCGCGATCGCCTCGCCGTTGGCCTGGCGCCACCAGCTCCCTGTCGTTTTGTCTTCGAACATCGCGTTGAAGTGATCCATGCCCACCAGCCGGAATGATTCAGTGTGCCCGTCCACGACTGGGCTGAACACCCTGCCCGTTCGGCAAACGGTACAGTAGCTCACCATGACAGGCTGCCCGCCGACGGTGTCGCGCACCTGGTGGTGGTAGCCGATGAACTGGATTGGGAATGCGCGGGCCTGGCCATTGATGTCGATGCCGACGATGAGGCGGCCCGTGTCCACCTTGTTTCGATCGGCCGGCACCATGCGCACCGATTTTGGCGCAATGAACATGCGGTCGGCGGCCATCTGGAAGTTCAGCGCGTAGACGACACCCGCCGCCAGAACCAGCAGCACCGGCACGGCAATCTTTCTCCGACCCGGAGTGCGCCATGCCGACGCTGCCCCGGCGACGATCATCACCACAAAAATCGCGCGGAACAACCAACGCCAGGTGTACAGCAGATACGCCAGATCAATGCTGGCCATGCGCTGGCTGCCGGGCATCGGCATGATGAAATACACGTTCGCGATTTCGAACAGCACGAGCAGGCTGATGCCGACGTAGAACAATCTCTTCATGGCGTTAGCGTAACACCGGGATCGTCACCGGCCAATAGCCTTTCCTCCTGGAATTCCGCACCGCCATTACTTCGGTGGGAGCGAAGCAGCGTAGTCGACTCCGATTTCTATCCATTTCGCAAGCGCGTTCGCCGTTTTCAGACCCTCCGGTGCGACGAGAATCCAGCCTTTCATCGGGCGTGTACCGAAAACGCGAGTGTGCTTTTTTTCGAGGATGTCCTCTGTCGACTCGGGTTTGACCCGTACCAGCATCTCTTCCTTGCTTACGGCGCAGGCAAGGTTGCCATTGAGGAGGAATCCTATCCCGCCAAACAGCTTCTTTTCAGTCAGCCCCTTTTTCTGGCCAAGCTGACTGCGAATGCGCGCCGCAAGTCTCTCATCAAACGCCATCTATCACCTCATGAACGGATAATCAAACCGTGTGCTGGAGATACCGTTCCACATTTCGGGCGAGCTTGCGGGAAGCAAGGCTCGCCTCGAATAGATGTCCGCGCAGGCTGTGAGTATAACCCTCAGAAAAAAATCAGCTTCGCGCCGGCAACGATGAGAACCAACGAGAGCAGCTGCCTCAACACCGGAGCGGGGGCGCGTTTGCTTCCGTACGTCGCGCCGATCCAGCCTCCGATCACGGCCGCGGCACCCCAGATCGGAACACTCGGCGGCAGTTGGGCTACGCTCGAGAAATGCCCGAGCAATCCGGCAATCGAATTCACGAGAATGAATGGCGCGGCGACGCCGGATGTGGCCTTCGTCTCCGCCCATCCCATGTACAGGATCAGCGGACTCAGGAATATTCCACCGCCAACGCCGGTCAGCCCCGACAGAAATCCAATCGTCGCTCCCGCCACGAGCGCGGCCCAGAGTGGCGGAAGATGCGTCTCCTTACTGATTGGCCTGAGCGCCGAGCGGAACATCCATACGGCCGCGTAGAGGAGCACGACTCCGACGAGGATCTTATACGCGCGCGCCGGGAGCATCGTCGCCCCGCCAATGAACGCCGCCGGAACGGAAACTACGGCGAACGGCCAGAATAGTCTCCACGAGAACAAGCCCGCGCGATAGAACTTGAACGTCGCGACGCCGGCAACGAGGATGTTCAGGGCAAGCGCCGTCGGCTTCATGACGCTCGGCGCAAGACTGAAGAGCCCCATCACGGCCAGATAGCTGGACGCGCCGCCGTGCCCCACCGATGCGTAAAGCGCGGCACCCACAAAGAACAGAATCGCGATCGCCAAAGTTTCTGAAACAGGCATTTATTTTCGACGTATATTGTTGTCCTGCTCCGATGCTTCCCCCGCGAAGCTACATGACCGAATACGCCATCGACATAGTGAACGTTACCAAACGCTACGCCGATCACACGGCGGTTCGCGATTTGGCGCTGCGTGTTCCCACTGGAAGCGTGTACGGACTCCTCGGCCCCAACGGCGCCGGAAAGACGACCACGATCCGGATGATTCTCAACATCATCGCGCCCGACTCCGGGAAGATTCACATCTTCGGACGCCCGTCGAACGACCCGAAGATCACCGAGCGCCTTGGGTATCTCCCGGAAGAGCGCGGACTCTACCGAAAGATGCAGGTGCGTCGCGTCCTGAAATTCCTGGCTGAGCTCAAGGGCGTGAGGGGCAAGGACGCGGATCGCCGCATCGACGAATGGCTCGAGCGGCTGTCGCTCAAGACCCCCGAGAAGGACTGGGGACTCTCCAAGATCGACGAGCTCTCACGGGGCATGCAGCAAAAAGTCCAGTTCATCGGAACGCTGCTGCACGATCCCGATCTGGTGATCCTCGACGAGCCGTTCAGTGGACTCGATCCGATCAATTCCCAGGCGCTGAAGGACACGGTGGTCGAGCTCAAGAAGCGCGGCAAGACGGTGATCTTCAGCACGCATCTGATGGACAACGCCGAGCGGTTGTGCGATTCGGTCTGCATCATCGCACGAGGCGAGAAAGTCCTGGATGGAACCGTCACCTCTGTGAAGGAAGAGCACGGGCAGAGGAACGTCGCGCTCGCGCTGGAGGGCGACGGGATCTCCGGCGTAGCGGCGATATTGCGCGACAACGCGCTGGTGAAGCGCGCCGACGACTCCAACAGGTTCTTCGAGATCGAGATGGCGCCGGGCGCCGATCCACAGGCGCTGCTCAGGCGAATCGTCGAGTCGGGCGCCGCGGTGCAGAGATTCGAGATGATCCAGCCATCACTGCACCAGATATTTCTTCAGAAGGTGGGCGCCACCGGAGTGGAAGAGGGGATGACCGGACATGGCTAAGCTCTGGGCGATCATCAAGCGCGAGTACCTCGAGCGTGTGCGGTCGAAGTGGTTTCTGATCGCGACCTTTTTCGGGCCGATTTTCTTCAGCGCGATCATCATCGTGCCGGCGTGGCTGGCGTCGAAGAGCAAGGCGACGACCGACGTCTACAACACGACGATCCTGGATGCCACCAGTACCGGGTTCGGGCATCGGCTGGCGGTGAACATCGCCGTTGACACCACGATTCCCGGTAGAATGCCGGTAGTCAAAGTGGTGGCGCCGAGTGAGCTGACACAGGCGGAGAGCCTGGCGACGCGGGAAGTGATGCGCAAGGAAAAGTCGGGTTACCTGGTCGTGGATCAGCAGACGATCGCGGGGGAATCAGCGCGTTACGCGGGGTCGAACGCGACATCGATCGCAGACATGACGCAGATCAAGAGCGCGATCCGGCAGACAATCCTCGCGTCACGCCTGCAGAACGTCGGATTGGATGATGCGAAGCTGAAGCAGATCACCTTCATCCCTCTCGACTTCAGCACCGAGCGCATAACGGAGCGTGGCCGCGCCGGATCGGGCATGGCGAGCGTGCTGTTCGGCTTCGCGATCGGATTCTTGCTTTACCTCTCGATCGTGATCTACGGGCAGACGATCATGAGCGGCGTGCTCGAGGAGAAGACGACTCGCGTTGCCGAAGTGGTGATGTCGAGCGTTCCGACCGATACGCTCCTCGCCGGAAAAGTCCTCGGCGTCGGCGCCGTCGGACTGACGCAGCAGATACTCTGGATCGCCACGACTTACATCTTGCTCAAGCTCAGAACGCCGATCATGGCGAAGATCGGCGCGCCAGCGGTGAACTTCTCACTCCCCGATATCACCCTCGGGGCAGGAGTTCTTTTTCTGCTGTTTTTCCTGCTCGGGTTCATCTTCTACTCGTCGCTCTACGCCGCGGTCGGATCATCGGTGAACAGCGAGAGCGAAGCGAGGCAGGCGGCGAGCCCGCTCATGATCATGATCGTAAGCACGGGGGTGTTCATTCAGCCGGTGCTGTTGAATCCAACCGGAACGACGGCGCGCGTGCTCTCGCTGATTCCGATCTCGTCGCCAATCATCATGCCGATCCGCATGGCGGTGACGGGGGTGCCCGCGCTCGAGATGGCGGCGAGCCTGGGCTTCCTGGTGATCGGCTGCGTCGCCGCGCTCTGGCTGGCGTCGCGGATTTACCGCGTCGGGTTGCTCATGTACGGGAAGAGGCCCACCATGAAGGAGATGGCAAGGTGGGTTTCGTACGCGCGGTAGGTCCAATCCATTATCTTTCATAACTACCGGTCATTTTCGCCAAAGAGAGGCTACTAGATGTACGACGAAAGGTTCGTCACACCGATGCGTCAGGAACTGACGCAGCTCGGAGTTGAAGAGATGCGCACGGCCCAGGAAGTCGATTCGAAGCTGAAGGACGCTCCCGGGACTACTCTGGTTGTGGTCAATTCCGTCTGCGGATGCGCGGCTCGGAATGCGCGCCCGGCTGTTGCGAAGGCGATCCAGCACGACACCAGGCCCCACAAGCTGACGACTGTTTTCGCGGGGCAGGACGTCGAAGCGGTGCAGAGAGCGAGAGGTTATTTCACCGGCTACGCGCCGAGCTCGCCGCAGATCGCGCTGCTCAAGGATGGCCAGCTCGTCTACATGCTCGAGCGTCACCAGATCGAAGGGCGCACTGCTGACGACATCGCGAAGGATCTCACGCGCGCATTCGACAAGTACTGCGAGGCTGGTACCGCGGCGTAGGAAAGACCAACTGCAAACTGAACGTGATCCGAGATCTGAGAAGGAGAAGATCTCAGATTTTAGCAACTACGCTGCGACATATCTGAGTGGCGTTATGGTACAGGCGGTCGGTTGTAACAGGCTACGCGCCGGGTACGGTCAGAGCGCGGTGACTACTAACTGAGATCTGTGCCTCTGAGATCTCGGATCCCGTTCAGTTGCAGTTCCGATGAGATCTCGGATCCCCTTCAGTTATCAGTTGCCAGATCTCGGATCCCGTTCAGTGCAATGCCAACCTAAAACTCATCCCGCTTCCGTCTCTCGATGAACGGCTGTCCGTCGGGGAGAGTCTTCGCCTCGACCTCCCTGCCGGTCTCCTTGAGCACGCGGCCGCGGATGAACGACACCGTAACGCCGAGCAGCAACGCCCACAGGCTCACGCCGAGCACCCGCCAGAATACCACGTTGGTCGCCATTGCCTGCCAGTCCATGAACTCGGCGCGCGCGGTTCCCCACGGCTCGCGGTGCAGCGCGATCAGCACGAGGCTGACCGTCATCTCGCCCACTGTTTCGACCACCGCGAACAAAGGCGCGCGCCACGGCCACTCGCGCACGGGGAATCTTCCGAGGTGGAGCGTCGCCATCCCCAGCAGAAAGAGAGTCCCCAGCACCAGCGCCGCGCCGAGGAAGGTGCTGGTCGCCTCCCCGTGGGTGAGAACGACGGCGCGAAAGAGACGCATCACGACGCCGGTGATCAGCGCGAGCTCGATTGGGGATCGCGCGATCCTGGTGAACGCTGCCGGCTCCTCGAGATCCCATTCGCTCGATTTGAACAAGTGGCGGCGCTTCTCGACCGAACCTGGCTTCGTCACGGCTTCCAATGTAACTCCCGAGCGGATAGCGTCCATAGATTTTCCTGCTGAATCATAGGGAGAGCAGTAGTCTCGCTACGATTCGACGCCGACGCCGGGCGATGCGTAACTACTTGATCCAGTGCCCGATCCTGCTCCACCGGATGTCCGTGATGTACGGCATCGGTCGGTCGCTGTCGTCGGCGTTGTACGAGTAGTACACGAACAACGGCTTCCCTCTCACGTTTTCCCTCGGGACGAAGCCCCAATAGCGGCTGTCTTTCGAGTTGTAGCGGCTGTCGCCCATCATGAAGAGACTCTTCAGCGGAACGACGAACGGTCCCCAGTTGTCGAGCGTGGGCTGGGACGGTGCGGAGCCGAAGCGCGACGCCTGGAGACCGACTTTCTTCTGCCAGTCGAAGAGCGGGCTCACGGCGGTACCCATCACGGAATCAGGTGGTGCAATACCGAATCCCTGTCGCTGCGCGATCCCGTTCACGTAGAGCAGGCCCTTCCGCATGTAGAGCGTGTCACCAGGTGTGCCGACCAGCCGCTTCACGAGTGTCGGCGTCGGGTCGTGTCCCACCTGTTCTTCGTCTGCCTGGTAGGGCGAGACGAATACCACCACGTCACCGCGCCTCGGGTCCCGGTACGCTGGCAGGCTCACGCGACTGAACGGCACGTGCGATCCGTAGATCGCCTTGTTGACGAACAGCCAGTCTCCGACGAGGAGCGTCGGGATCATGCTGCCGGAAGGAATGCGGAAGGCTTCGACGAGGAATGCCCGGAGGACGAGGAAGATCGCCAGCGCGCCGACGATCGACTTGACATTCTCCCAGAGGATGCGGAGCCGGGACTGCTGTGAAACGGGGCGCGCCTTTTGAGCGCGCCCCGCGTTAGACGTAGTTGCCAAGGAGCTTACGGGTTCTTGAGGTGTTTGTTGACGAGTCTGGTCATCTCGAACATGGAGACCTGACCGCGACCGAAGATCGGACGGAGGTTATCGTCGGCGTTGATCATGCGGCGGTTCTTCGCATCCTGGAGACCTTTCCGCTTGATGTACTGCCAGAGCTTCTTCGTGACTTCCGTGCGCGGCATCGGTGAGCTGCCAACCACGTTGGCGAGATCGCTGCTCGGCTGCATCGGCTTCATGAACGCCGCATTCGGCGTGCGCTTCTTGCCCGAGGATTTCCGGCGGGTCTTTCTGCCGGCTTTCTTTGTCGCCTTTCTAGATGACTTTCTGGCCGAAGATTTCCGGGACGAGGACTTCTTCCTTCCTTTGCTCTTCTTTTTCGCTGCCATCTTGTCTCCTTGTTTGGTGATCGGATGCGATTTGGTACAAGAGTGAAACGCCGTCCGTCAGCGACGCAAACTATGGTCCCGCGAGGCGAAAGCAATAGGGAATGCAAAGAGTTTCCCTATGAGAAACGCGAAATCTCAGAGGGAAAAACGACATTTCGGGTCCCGATGAGTCGGGCGGGCGCCTCATTTTCCAGCGAATTCCTCCAGGAGCTTCACCATTTTGACGTCGTACGGGTCGGGCGAATCGTCGTCTTCCGCTATCTCGTAATTCAGCTGCGGGGTCTCGAGAATCAGAGGAACATCGCTCGAGCGGCGGTCATGCATGAGCCACTCGAACGGCTGCTTCCCGATGCGCCCTTCGCCTATGAGAACGTGACGATCCTTGTTCGATCCCAGCTCTCCCTCGCTGTCGTTCAGATGGAAGAAGGAGGGCGGCTCGCCCGCGGCTTCCTCGAATTCGTCGAGCACCGCGGTGAGCGCCTGCTTCGAGGCGGTGATGTCGTAGCCCGAAGAGAAAAGGTGGCATGTATCGAGTCCGTAGCCGGTTCTCGCCCGGAGAGATTCCGGAATGCCGGCCAGGATTTCTTTCACCTCCTGCGCGGTCTTTCCCATCGTCTTTCCAGCGCCCGCGGTGTTCTCCACGAGGAGACGCGTGTCGGACTCGATCGTCTTCAGTGCCACCGTGATCGCCTTGGCGATGCGCTTCGCGGAGTCCGCGCGATCGCCTGTTCCCGCTGAGCCGGGGTGAAAACACACGGCACCTACTCCGAGGGCGCTCGATCTCTCCAGCTCCTTGGTGAGCCCCGCGCTCGCCCGCGCCCACTTGTCGTCCTCGGGTGTCGCCACGCTCAGCACGTAGGCCGCGTGCACGACGACGTTCGCCGGTTTGATCTTGGTCTTCGCCAGCGCCGTCTTGAAGCGCGCCACCCTCTCGGGCTTTATTGTCGCCTTGTCACCGTAGAACTTCGGGATGGCAGTGAAGAGCTGCATGGCGGTCATCCCCGCGTTCCCCGCTCGGAGAACCGCCATATGGATGCCGCCGTTTTCGATCGTGTGGGCGCCTATGTATCGAGTCATTTCGCTCGCCGTGAGAGTAGTCTGCCGCGCGCTGCACCAGAGGGCCGGGCAATCCCGGGTGTTGCACCAACGCGCGCCGACATTGATAATAGAGAAGTCTCCCTCGGCTGGCTGTTGCGAACCCTCATTTCCCTCCTAGCTGTCTCCCTGGCTTCGGCTGCGCTCCACGCGCAGACAGAAGCCCGTGCCGACATTCTCACCGGACGCGTCACGGACCTGACGGGCAGGCCCGTCCCCGACGCTCAGGTCGGTGTGACATCCCTCGGCTCGGGTCGCACGCGCTCGTACACCACGGACGAAGAGGGACGATACAAGATTTTCTTCCCCGAGACGGCGCCCAGATACGTGTTCCAGGCGAAGCGCATGGGCTTTGCCCCCGTGCAGCGGACGATCACCCGCCACACGAAGGAGCCCGAGCAGATGACCGTCGATCTTCAGCTCGGTGGAACGCCACTCGCGCTGTCGATGGTCGAGATAACAGGGAGCTCCGACGCGCCGGCTCCGCGCGAGACAGAAAAGGCCGCGGGGATCGATGCCACCGTTCCCAATCCGGTCACCGAGATTCTCGGCATGAAGGACACGCTGCACCTGAGCGCGGTTCAGATCCTCGGGCTTACCGACGTCGCCGATACTCTACAGTCGAAGAACGGGCGCATCTACAAGAACATTCGCTCGCTGCTCTCGAAATCACAGGAGGCGGGCGACGTCACGCAGATGGCCGGGAGCGTTGCGATGATGCTGGAAGAGGCCTCGGGGAACACCGCGAGCGCTATCGTCGCCGCTGAAAAACTGCTGCGCGCCGAGCAGTGGGCGATACTGCCTCAGGTCATTCGTGATCGGCCTGAGAGCGCTGACACGAGTGCGGCAAAGCACTGAGCGCTAACGCTGAGCGGTGACACGAGTGCGCCAAAGCACTAAGCGCTAACGCTGAGCGGTGACGCGAGTGCGCCAAAGCGCTAAGCGCTAACGCTGAGCGCGACGCTCAGCGCCAGATTCCATCGCGATACCCCACCCGCTCCATACTGCCAGCTGAATCGTTGGGCGTTTTCCACCAGACTCTGATTTTGTTGTGGTCAAGCGTGATCCAGGGCGCGATCGCGAGAACATCGTCGGGGGTCGCCTGTCCCCGCTGGTCGAAGATGTGTCCCGTGACGTGCGAGAGCACGATCCCGATTCTTGGTGTGGTGGAATTCGGATCCTCAAACACGACGACCACGCTGTCGCCATGTGCGGCCACGCTCGCGATCGAAGGTGAATTGCCGTAAACGACCGGAACCGGCGAATGAAACATTCCGCCCTTGTCCATCGAGTGCGCGAAGAAGACACCGGCTCCATCGCTCGCCTCGATGAAGTAGACGAGATGGACGTACCCGCTCACGGGATCGTAGAAAATTCCCGGCGCTGGACGAGCGCAGCCACGACGGCCGCGGTCGCGCGACTCGACTTCCACCGGGGACTGCCAGGTCCCGCTCTGGCTTCCGGAGCGCTGCATCCACAGCACGACATTGCTGTCACTCCGTGACGACCACCAGGTCCGAAACAATTCCCTGGCGGCACCGGCAGTGCGAATCGAGCGGATGCACGGAGCACTCGTCCCGGCGATCGCCGGCAGATTGGCGCTCATTACTGCGCTCCGTGCATCGGGGTCGCCGAGCTGGGACTGCCGATATGAAACGTCGCCCCACTCCACCGGTTCGTTGACGCAGCCGGCGAGAAGGAGCACCAGCAAGTATCTCAGAGCGCGATTTCCCATCCGCGCACTTTAGCCTCCAGTGCCGAGCGAGAGAAGGCCGGTGCGCCAAAGGGGTTCGTTTTGTGTCGACGGGCCGTATCTTTCGAGAGTGCTTCCGCACGTCATCTCGAGGAATTCATGTCCGCCTCCGCAGTCAAACCAGGCCGTTCCGGCTCCTCCGGGGCCAGCCCGCGCAAAGCCAAATCAGCAAATGGCGAGACCAGCGCCCCAAGCGCAGCTCCCGAGACCAGAGCCTCAGGCGCAGCTCCCGAGACGCCCGCGCGAACACTGACCGGATTCAATGGAAATCGCCGCGTCCCGCCTCCGGTGAACGAGCCAGTCAAGAGCTACGCGCCGGGATCGCCGGAGAGAGCGGCGCTCAAGGATCGTCTGCGCTCGATGTCCGGCGAGCGGATCGACATTCCCAACATCATCGGCGGCAAGGAGGTTCACACCGGCGAGCTGGCCGAGTCGGTGATGCCACACAATCATCGTCACGTGCTGGCCCATTGGCACCGCGCGAGCGCGGCGACGATCGATCAGGCGATCGCGGCGGCGAAGGAGGCAGCGAAAGACTGGGCGAACTGGGCGTGGGAAGATCGCGCCGCCGTGTTCCTCAAGGCAGCCGAGCTGCTGGCGACGACGTGGAGACCCACTATAAACGCAGCGACGATGCTCGGCCAATCGAAGACGGCGTACCAGGCGGAGATCGATTCCGCGGTCGAGCTGATCGATTTCTGGAGATTCAATCCGCACTACGCGCAGAGCCTCTACGACGAGCAGCCGCTCAGCGACCGCACGATGTGGAACCAGCTCGACTACCGGCCGCTCGAAGGATTCGTCTACGCGGTGACGCCGTTCAACTTTACGTCGATCGCCGGAAATCTTCCAACGGCGCCGGCGTTGATGGGAAACACCGTCATCTGGAAGCCGGCGTCGAGCGCGATGCTGAGCGCCCACTACATCATGAAGCTGCTCGAGGAGGCGGGACTTCCTCCGGGCGTCATCAACTTCGTGCCGGGTGATGCCGCTCTCATCTCCGACCGGCTTCTCTCGAACCGTGATCTCGCCGGCGTCCATTTCACGGGCAGCACCGCCGTCTTCAACAACATGTGGAAGACAATCGGCGCCAGCATGTCGCGCTACAAGTCTTACCCCCGAATCGTAGGTGAAACAGGAGGCAAGGATTTCATCGTCGCGCACGCATCGGCGGATCCGGTCGCGCTCTCGGTCGCGATCGCGCGCGGAGGTTTTGAGTACCAGGGACAGAAATGCTCCGCCGCGAGCAGGGTCTACATCCCCGAATCGATCTGGCCAGAAGTGCGTGACCGCACAGTTGCGATCATGAGGGACATCAAGATGGGAGATGTCACCGACTTCCGGAATTTCATGGGAGCCGTGATCGACAAAAAAGCGTTCACCAAAATCGGTGAGTACCTGGAGCATGGCCGCAAGAACGCGAGCATCGTCGCCGGCGGCGTCGCGCGAGGAGAAGACGGATACTTCATCGAGCCGACCCTGATCGAGACAAAGGATCCCGCGTATCGCCTGATGTGCGAGGAGATCTTCGGACCAGTGGTCACGGCGCACGTCTACCCGGACGACAAGTGGCAGGAGACGCTCAAGATCGTGGACGAGACTTCGCCGTATGCGCTCACCGGCGCGGTATTCAGCAGGGAGCGCCAGGCGATCCGCGAAGCCGCCCTCGTCCTCCGCAACGCCGCCGGCAATTTCTACATCAACGACAAGCCGACCGGCGCAGTCGTAGGACAGCAGCCATTCGGTGGCGCGCGTGGTTCGGGTACGAACGACAAGGCCGGGTCGAAGCTCAACCTCGTGCGCTGGATCAGCGCGCGGACCGTCAAGGAGACCTTCTCGCCGCCGCTCGATTATCGGTACCCGTTCATGTCC
>Ga0193707_1000490_pt1 | contig 13713 bp, 14 predicted proteins | sample U3c2metaG_FD_143043 | JGI IMG/M metagenome (GOLD analysis project Ga0193707, IMG submission 143043) | Soil microbial communities from a riparian zone of the East river system, Colorado, United States - U3c2 | ecosystem: Environmental > Terrestrial > Soil > Riparian zone | place: USA: East River... | reverse complement strand
CCAGCTGCGCACTGCCGCCCCCGCTCTTACCCAATCGTTAAAGGAAGCGCTCGATTCGCGGCGATAAAATAGGCTAACGCCGTAATCACCCGGACGCTCAGGCCGTTCAAGCTCTGGTCCGGCGTGATCAGGTTGAGGTCGAGATCGGTAACCAGGCCGAACAACTCCTGCTCTTGGTCTATCATCTCACGATGCTGTGCCGTGGTGCAGACGATTGGTTCGAAGCGCTCCGCGCGAGCGCTCAGAGCAGCGACTACCGGAGCCATCTTGATCGCCTCGGGCCGGGTTCCATAAACCACCAGCAGGCGAATTCGCTGATCGCGCTGTTGGTTCACTGCGAACAAACGCTCTCCGCGGTGGACGAGCCCTCCAACGAATCGGTCAAGCTTTCCGGTGGACGCCGGCTTCGACTGGTTGTCGGTAGTGATACCCACCGGAAGTACGAAACTTGGACTGATTGTCAAGGGTAGTGTCGTAATTCTTCAGCAAAAAGCGTCTTCGCGAAGTCAATCTCCGATCGCGCAAGTGGCGGGTTCACGATTATGTTGTCTCTCAATCTTCGCTCGCGTTTAGGCCTAACGAATTTGCCCGACGGGAGGGTGTGTGAAGTTTTCGATCCTGTCGAATCATTCAAAGAGACGGTTAACATTTTCCGATAATTCTGATGGGGGCGCGGGCAAAAACGTCTTAACTTTGCCCGGCAGTCGTCCATCGTTTTCTGGAAAGCCACTTCGATTCCTCAGCCCTACTCACAATGTCCTATAGATCCGCCTTTTTGTTGCTGTTAGGAACGTTTGTCCTGCATTTTTCCCGGATTCTGTTTTTGGGCGAAGTTATCTTTCCACACGATAATAGCTTGGAAGTCGGCTTGTCCGAGAAGCCCAACAGTACGCGGATCTCCAATCGGAAGTTCTCCGATGAAAGCAGCGTGTTCGTTCCGGAACTCGCAAACAATCTTCGCTCCGACCGGAAGGCCTGGCTGGCGTCGTGGAACCCGCATGTTGAGCTAGGGCGAGCGGCGTTCCACCTAAGCGGATTGAGCCGCGCATTTGCGCTCACAAACCTGTTGTCGTGCTTCACGTCCAATCCATTTGTCTTATATACCGCACTGGTTCTTCTGACCGTCGGGTTGACCGCCGGTTTCCTCCTGCTCCTCCTGCGGTCGCTTGGGTTGCATCCTGCCGCGGCCGTCTTTTCCGCAGTGGGTCTGGCTTTTGCCACGCCGACCTCCTACTGGGTTTGCTTCGTAATGTTTCTATCGTCCATTTGTTGGACGGTATGTTTGTTGTGGCTCATCACGGAATTTACGCGAAAACCATCGTGGCCTGTAGCGCTTGGACTGGCTTTTGCCACGTACTGTTTACTTATGACTGGCTATCCGCAGGTTACGATTTTGTCGGCCTACACGACAGGGGCATATGCTCTGATCAGGCTCGTGCAAATGCCTTGCACGCACAGAGAAAAATTGCGGACAACGCTCGCGATGCTCGGTTGTGCCGGCGCGGGCGTATTGGCGCCGCTCCCGGTTTATCTGGATTTGCTGTTTGTCGCGAAGGACTCCGCCAGGCTCGGCGGTGTCAGCGACAGCTTTTTCCTGGGAGTGCTGCCACCATGTCGCAGCCTACGGGAAATGGCCAGTTTTCTGATAAGCCTTTTCGACTGGTCCTGGCTTGGCAATGCAATCGATCCGAATTACCCATTGGCATTCAACGGGCTGAGCTTCACTCCTGTTTACGGCAGTCTCATTTGGCTGTCGCTGTTTGTTAAGCCGCGACGTTCGGTGCTCTTTTGGCAACTACTCCTTGTCGCCTGTCTTGCCGGGACAATCTTTCCAGCGGTTTATTTGTTTGCAGTTCACCATCTCGGTTTTGGGCTGTCGCGCATCCAACTGCTGTGCGGCGGAATCGTTCCCGGCTTTGTCTTGAGCGCTTTTACGGTGGACGCAATTTTGCGCGGCGAGTTGCGGCTGACGATCCGCTCTGTGGCATGGCTACTGGCACCGCTGGTCGCGGAATCGGTTGTCGCGTTCTGGATTTGGCACAGGCTCCCGATCGACGCGGTTGCGGTCGTAGCCAGCTTCCTACTCGTCGCCGCGTTACTCGGTGCCATATATTGGCGCAGCATTCCAGCGCTCATCGGAGTTGCTGTCGTGTGTGCGTTTCTTTATGGACGAACGTTGATCCTAAGTCGCCCGCTCGAGACAATTCACGTTTCATCGAAGCTAATCGATGCCATTAAGGCTCATGCGCCGGATGGAGACCGTTTTGCGATTGCCGATGGCACGATCACTGCCCTGCCTCCGAATCAGGAGGCCCTCTTCGGTCTGAACAGCGTGAATTCCTACGACTCGCTTTCGTCGCGAAGATATCAGGAACTGGTAAGACATTGGAGTGCCCTCGGAACCCGTACTTACGGCAGGCACTTCCGATTCCTTGATATTAAACCGGCGCTTGCTGACCAGGGATTCCCCTTTTCCAGTGCCCACCTGATTCTTTCCGCCCGTCTACTAGCAACGGACCACCTAACACTGGCTGCCGAGGTGAACGGAATCAAACTCTACAAAACAACCACCACACCCATCGAGCTGCTGCAAACTCCGCATTTCAAGTTCTCGAACGGGCGAGAAGCCGCGATCGATACATCGGCGGGCCGAGCGAATTTGCCGTCACACCGAGCGGAAATGCTAAATGATTTTCAGAGGATCGAAGTGACAGCATCGCCGGACGAAACGCTTTTGTTCCTAAGTCAGCAATATCATCGCGCATGGCGGGCCCGTTCCCACAATGGAGCACTACGCACAGTGATCGTGAACGGATTTTATCAAGGTGTTGTGCTTCCTCCGAACACGAGCGAGGTCGAGCTCTTCTTCCGGCCGTTCGTTTTGTGGAGCTGGCTGCCACAGCTGTTGTTTGCTGCTTCCGGCGCGTTCCTATTGTTGAGATCTGCTTTGCAAATGAGAGGGCGGCAACGCAGTGTTACATGAAGCAGTGGTCCGGGCTCTCAGGCGACCTGAGCGACTACCATGAGCAAAACGATAGCTGTCGTTCAATCAAATTACATCCCGTGGCGAGGGTACTTTGATTTAATCAATTCTGTAGACGAATTTATCCTCTATGATGACGTGCAGTACACGATCAGAGACTGGCGAAACAGGAATATTATCAAGACGCAAAACGGTCCACGGTGGCTGACGATACCCGTCGAAGTAAAAGGTAAGTACTTCCAAAAGATAAAAGACACCGTGATTAGTGATACAACCTGGGGTCGAAAACATTGGGCGTCTATCATTCACAATTATTCCAGAGCGAAATATTTTCTAATTTACAGGGAGTTGTTTAAAGACCTGTATTTACGATCGGAAGACAAATTGCTCTCTCAGATTAACTACCGCTTTATCATCGCGATTTGCCAAATCCTTGGGATAAGGACAACCATATCACGGTCGATGGATTACAATTTGGTTGGGGACAAAACTGACAGACTGGTTCATTTATGCAAACAGGCTGGCGCGACGGCGTACGTCTCGGGGCCTTCGGCAAAGGCTTACCTCGATGAGGATGTATTTAGGAACGAAGGTATCGCGGTCGCTTACATAGATTACTCCGGCTATCCTGAGTACAGGCAGCTTTATCCTCCTTTTGAGCCGAGCGTTACCATCATCGACCTTATTTTCAATGAAGGCCCCAGCGCCACCGGCTATATGAAGAGTTTCTAATGTGGACCTTTCAATCGTTACCACGCTTTATGCTTCGGCTCCCTATTTAGAAGAGTTTTATGCTCGGACCTGTGCCGTCGCCGAAAGAGTGACAAGTGATTTCGAGATCATTCTGGTTAATGATGGCTCAGCGGACAACTCGCTCGAAATCGCTCTGTCAATCTACTGCAAGGACCCGCGAGTACGGGTGATCGACCTCTCACGAAACTTCGGGCATCATAAGGCAATGATGACGGGCTTGATCCACGCTCGGGGAGAGCTGGTCTTCCTGCTCGATAGCGACTTGGAGGAGGAACCTGAACTTTTGGAACAGTTTTATCAGGTATTGAAAGCAAAGGACACTGACGTGGTTTACGGAATACAGGAAAAACGAAAGGGAAGACTGTTCGAGCGAATTAGCGGTACCTTGTTTTTTAAGTTGTTCAATTTCTTGTCGACTTATCCTATCCCGCCGAATCTCATTACAGCCAGGCTAATGACGAAGAAGTACGTTGCTGCCCTGATGCAACACCAAGAGCGGGAGTTTGTAATGTCAGGCTTATGGGCTGTGACGGGATTCAACCAGGTTCCGATCACTGTAAAAAAGCATCATAAGGGCGAGAGCGCCTACGGGCTCAGACGAAAACTCTCGCATTTTGTCAATGCGGTTACCTCGTTTAGTGGCAAGCCTCTGGTTCTCATTTTTTATCTCGGTTCTATTCTTATCATCCTTTCAAGCGTGGCAGCTCTGGACTTGATTATCCGAAGAATGTTTTTCGGGATTATGCTTCAGGGCTGGGCGTCCCTGATCGTTTCCATCTGGCTTCTGAGTGGCATCACGATTTTTTGTCTCGGCGTTATTGCCATCTACCTCTCGAAAATATTCATCGAGGTAAAACGAAGACCCTACACTATCATTAGGGAAGTGTACGAGACGAAGGAGCTCCCTTCCAGTCTGGGTAAGCGAGCGTTTTACGACGCGCCACAAGAGAAACAAGCGGACAGCGATGGACGATACTAAGATCCGAGGTGATGTTGAGAGCTATTACAGCGAAAAAATTGAAGTTCACGGACCCACTGCGCAAGGGGTGGACTGGAATTCACCAGATTCTCAACGTTTGAGATTCGTTCAACTTCTGAAGCTCGTCGATCGCAATCAACCATTTACTATCAACGACTACGGCTGTGGTTATGGCGCTCTCGCCGATTACCTGAGGAGCGAAGGCTATGCGTTTCAATATTTGGGCTTTGATATCTCTCGGAAGATGGTAGCGAAGGCAAATGAATTGCACGCTGCGATGCAAGGAGTGACTTTTGTCGGTAAAGAACGTGACCTGAGAGAAGCAGACTACACCGTGGCCAGTGGGATTTTTAACGTCAAGTTGAAGGCCGCTACCGAAGCGTGGGAAGGCTACATGTTGCGAACGTTGGAGAGGATCAGCAGCCTAAGCAAACGGGGTTTTGCCTTCAATGTCCTGACGAAGTACTCCGACGCGGAATTTCAGCGTCCTGATCTTTACTACGCTGACCCGTTGTTCCTTTTCGACCACTGTAAGACGAAGTTCTCTCGGTTCGTTTCTTTACTTCACGATTATCCGCTGTACGAGTTCACCATTTTGGTCAGGAAGGAGTAGCAAAAGGTCCTATGGCGAAACTGGTTATCTTTGGAGCGGGCGACATTGCTCGCCTGGCTCACTATTACTTTACGCACGATAGCGAACACGAAGTTGCCGCTTTCACGGTTGATCAAAAGTATATCAAAGACGAGTCCTTTCTGAAACTGCCACTGGTTGCCTTTGAAGACATCGCCAAGCTTTATCCACCCCAGGATTATAAGATGTTCGTCGCCATGAGTTACGCAAAAATGAATAAGCCGCGGGCGGAGAAATATTACCAGGCTAAACAACTGGGCTATGAGTTGGTTAGCTACATTAGTAGCAGGTGTTCCTTCCTCAGTGAGTACGCTGTCGGCGAAAATTGCGCGATCTTGGAAGACAATACCATTCAACCATTCGTTCGGATCGGCAATAACGTAACTTTATGGAGCGGGAATCATATCGGGCATGACGCTACGATCGATGACCACTGCTTCCTGGCTTCTCACATTGTAGTCTCCGGCCATGTGCATATTCACCCCTACTGTTTCATTGGCGTGAATGCTACCCTGCGTAACTCCATCGAGATCGCGCCTGAGACTTTGATCGGCGCCGGTGCGATTATTATGAAGAATACTGAGCCGAAGGGTGTCTACCTGCCGCAACGAGCGGAGCTATTCAAAAAGAAGAGTGATGAGATTGAGCTCTAGCTCTTAGGATGAGCCGGACACAAAGTTGGATTAAGAAGGGTCTGATTTTCGCGCCTCCAGGTACATCCGAATGGCTCCATACCCATGCGGCACTTCCGGTGGCGGATCGGATCGGGGAGCTGCATCGCGTTTATTTTAGCAGTAGAGACAAAGCAAGGCGAGCACAGGTTGGCTATTTTGACATTAAGTTAACCGCACCCCACAAAATTTTGCGCTTGTCGGAAAAACCCGTGATTGCCTTAGGTCCGACGGGCGCGTTTGATGACAACGGTGTTACAACTTCGTGGATCGTTACTCATCAAGGAAAGAAATATCACTATTATTCAGGATGGAGCCTGGGCGTTAGTGTTCCTTTCTACTTCTATGTAGGGCTCGCTTTGAGCGACGACGGCGGCGAGAGCTACAAGAAAATATCTGGTGCCCCTATTTTGGAGAGGAACGCGATTGATCCCTATCTCACTGCGTCGCCCTGCGTCCTTGTTGAAGATGGCACTTGGCGAATGTGGTATGTCTCCGGCACCGGATGGGAAATGAAAGAAGGTCAACTACGCCACCGCTACCACATCAAATATGCCGAATCGTCCGATGGAATTTATTGGCGCAGAGAAGGCCGAGTCTGCATCGACTATGAATCACAGGACGAGTATGCGATTGCGCGTCCCTGTGTGCTCAAAGACGAGGGCTTGTATAAGATGTGGTATTCGCACCGCGGCCAAAGCTATCGCATCGGCTACGCCGAATCCGCGAATGGAATTGAGTGGGAGCGAAAAGACGCGCACAGTGGGATTGACGTATCAGAGTCAGGATGGGATTCCGAGATGATCGAGTATCCTTACGTGTTTGAAAATGAAGGTACACATTACATGCTTTATAATGGCGACGGATACGGTCGCACGGGTATCGGACTCGCGGTGTTCGATCGCAGCGGTTGAGTTTATTTTCTAGAGAGCGAAGAGATTATATGGAAACCGCATACAAGCCGGAAGTTTGCGATCTCTGCCGCTCGAAAAAATGTTCAGTCTTGCTTGAGCTAAAGAACGAACGCGCGTTGCGGTCCGACCGTCGGATTGTCAATTGTAATCTGGAAAAATATGTCTGCGATAACTGCGGACTAGTCCGTGGCGGCCAAAGCTTCAGTAACCAGCGCTTGGAAGATTATTATTCCGATGAATACAGACTGAGCGAGCAGACGGACGAATATTTCTTTCACACACCTCAAGGCCCGATTTCACGCAGCTCTCTGTTTTGTGATTGGATGTTTTCATCGAGCGGCACGCCAATTTGGCAGAAAGCATGCCGTTGCCTGGAAGTTGGTGCAGGTTCAGGCCTCCTCCTGAAAGAAGTTAGCCGGCACATGCCCAACGCGACTTGCGAAGGCGTCGAGTTGAATCGGGACGCAGTGGATCTGGCGAGGCAAAGAGGGATTTTCGTGCATCAAGGCGCACCCGCTAACCTCGCCGCGGAACAATATGATGTCGTCTATTCGATCGCCGTCCTCGAACATGTGCCCTCTCCCACGAAATTCCTCAGGGAGCTGCGCCGATTGCTCAAGCCAGGCGGGCATCTCTTCCTTTGTCAGCCAACGCAGGATGTGCGCAGCTATGATCTTTTTTTCATCGACCACTTACATAATTTCGCAAAAAAACATCTGCGACAGTACGCACGCAAGACTGGATTTCACGAGCAAGGAGTTTGGCTCGGTCATCCATGGATGCCTAACTTTAGCCTGCATCTTTGGCAGGCTGTTGAATCAGACGCAGAATTTGGGTGGGAAGGCCCACCCGCTCATACTAAGTGTGTGGCGGCAAGCCGTGCTATTGTCTCGGACATGACGCATCTGGATAGGCTGATGGCAAGGTTGATCAAACGGCGACGACGGGTCGCCGTCTTTGGCCTTAACGAAGTGTATTCGCTTGCCTGCGCTTATTCGAACCTCGCTAATTTTCCAGTAGTTTGCGGTCTGGACGATGATCCGGCCAAGCCGGAGTATGCGGCACTGGATTTTCCTGTCCTCAAGCCGGTGGATTGCCTCGCGCTGCGCGTGCAAGATGTCCTTCTGACAATGAACAAAGTTTATTATGACTACGCTCGACGGCGATTGGAACAACTCGGGCTTGAAACTCATCCGGTCTTAAGCTGAAGTTCATCGCCTTCCGCTAACAACCTTCCTCAATGAATACGATGTCGGTCGGCAAAAACGGCAAGTCTCTGCAGAACGCTCTGGAAAGCCTGCGCTATGCCGGGTACGCGGTGGTTGAGGGTCTGCTGGAAACGTCCCTGATTCGAACGACTCGTGAGGCAATGTATCGTGCGCAGGAAGCGATCTTGCGCGATATCGGTGAAGAACGTCTAAAAAGGGCCGGAGAGAGAGGCGTTCTGCGCTTGATGATGAAGTATGAGCCTCACTTCTTCAAGTTCCTGGAGATGCCTGAAATGCTTGCGGTCATCGATAACACCGTTTCAGAAACAGCCATCCTCCATCTGCAAAATGGCTTCATCCTCCCATCATCTCCCCGCGAGGAAACGCTCGCTGTTTTTCAGCACTCATTTCATCAGGATTTCCATCGTGTGCTTAATGGCTATCTCGCGTCTATCAATGTGATCTTTACGATTGACGAGTTCTCAGCCGCGAACGGTGGTACACTGATCGTTCCCGGGACCCATCAGAGGACTTCTGCGCCTAGCCAGGAGTACCTGAAAGAGAACGCGATTGCCATGGAGTGTCCAGCCGGTTCGATGTTTATTTTCGATTCGACGCTCTGGCATGCCGCTGGTCCGAATATCTCAGGCAAAGATAGACTGGCGATTAACCAACAATTTACCCGTTCATACATCAAGCAGCAGATAGACTATGTGCGCGCCTTAGGTGACCAGTGCGTGCTCGTACAACAACCGCGAACACAACAGCTCTTGGGCTGGTACACTCGCGTCGTAACAAGCTTGGACGAATTCTATCGCCCGGAAAAAGAACGCCTTTATCGCAGGGGGCAAGGATAATGGCACCACTTCGTGGGCCGACGATATTTCAACCGAAATCGATTGGAAAAGCATCATGAATTTTTTATACATCCTGGCTACGGTCCTCTTCACCGTGTACGGTCAATTAGTCGTTAAATGGCAAGTCGCCCAGGCTGGCGCTTATCCACTGGCCACGTCGGAACGGCTAATTTTTCTTCTTAAGCTTCTTCTTAATCCCTGGATCATGAGCGGAGTGGCGGCCGGTTTCCTTGCCCTCCTTTGCTGGATGATAGCGATGACGCGATTCGACTTGAGCTATGCCTATCCTTTTATGAGCCTGGCTTTTATCTTCGTCTTGATCCTGAGTGCGATTTTCTTCCACGAAGCCGTAACTATCCCTAAAGCTCTGGGAGTTGCGCTGGTAGTAGCGGGCATCATTATCGGCAGCCGCGGATAAAGTTGGGCTCCAACATGTTTGAAAGGAGGGTTCGCTGCTTTGCGCATTCCATTTAATCGACCATTCTTTTCTGGAAGAGAGTTTGAGCTCATTCAAGAAGCCATCGCGAACTGGCAGCTTTCTGGTGACGGTGTGTTTACTAAGAAATGTCATGCTCTGCTTGAGAAGGAGCTTGGCGTTCCCAAAGCATTGCTGACTACGTCGTGTACGCACGCGCTGGAAATGGCGGCGCTACTTCTCGACATTAAACCGGGCGACGAGGTGATTGTACCCTCGTTCACCTTCCCCTCGACGGTTAACGCTTTCGTGCTGCGCGGCGCCCGGCCTGTCTTCATCGACATAAGGCCGGATACACTTAACCTCGACGAAACAAAGCTGGAAAGCCTCATCAGTCCCTGCACTAAGGCCATTGTCGTCGTTCATTACGCCGGAGTCGGTTGTGAAATGAATGCTATTCTGCAAGTGGCGGGGCGGCATGGTATTCCCGTGGTTGAAGATAATGCGCATGGCTTATTCGGTAGGTATAAGGGTAACTATCTCGGTACCCTTGGCTGTTTAGCTACGCAAAGCTTTCACGAAACCAAAAATTTCACCTGCGGAGAAGGCGGAGCGCTTTTAATTAACGACCCTCGGTATATCGAGCGCGCCGAGATCCTTCGGGAAAAGGGGACCAATCGCAGTCGCTTTTTTCGCGGTGAAGTAGGTAAATATACCTGGGTGGATATCGGCTCGAGTTACCTGCCTTCGGATATTCTCGCGGCGTTCCTCTACGCTCAACTGGAAGCGCGCGAGATTATTCAGTCAAAACGGGAGCGGATTTGGAACTATTACCAGGAGCACCTCAGGGATTGGGCGCTCGATTACGGCGTGCGGCTCCCATCAGTGCCATCGCATTGCGAGCAACCGTTCCATATGTTTTACCTGCTTTTGCCTTCCCTTGAGGCGCGCCAGGCATTGATCACTTACTTGAACACAGTTGAAATCAATAGCGTCTTTCATTACTTGCCTTTGCATCTCTCAAGCATGGGCAGGCGTTTCGGAGGAAAAAGCGGTGACTGTCCGATTACCGAAGAGATAAGCGACCGCTTACTTCGGTTACCGTTCTATAATGATCTCACTGAAGCGGATCAGGCGCGAGTTCTATCTGGCCTAAAGGCTCTCAATTAGTCGCCTTCACCCCAAGTTTGGATGAGATCGTGCATTAGCTGTGGCAAACCCTTCGACCATCCGAGCTGGCAATGTCCCGCTTGCCGTTACGAACCGAAAATGCTGGGTGGCCATTTGGCTTTTGCTCCAGAACTAGCAGAGAAGAGCGAAGGATTCGACGCTAGTTATTTCGGAAGGCTCGCCGACCTGGAACCAGGCAGTTTCTGGTTTCGCTCTCGCAACCGCTTGCTTTGCTGGGCACTCGAACACTATTTTCCGGCCGCGCAAAGTTTTTTCGAAATCGGCTGTGGAACTGGTTTCGGTCTCGCGCATATAAGGAAAGAATTTCCGCACCTTACCGTGGCCGGAAGCGAGGTCTTCTCCAAAGGTTTAAGCTTTGCGTCCGAACGACTCCCAGGTGTAGATCTTTTCCAAATGGACGCGCGCCAAATACCTTTCGAAAGTGAGTTTGATGTGATCGGCGCTTTTGACGTACTGGAACACATTGGGGATGACGAATTAGTCCTCTCGCAAATGCACCGAGCAGTGCGCAAAGGAGGTGGTATTCTTCTGACAGTCCCGCAACATTCTTTGCTTTGGAGTGAAGTCGACGAATACTCGCAGCATGTGCGCCGATACAGCGTCTCCGAGTTAAAAGCTAAAGTTAAGCGGGCGGGATTCAGGACGATGAGGGCAACTTCTTTCGTCTCGCTGCTTTTGCCGTTAATGCTTGTCGCCCGCCTAAAACAGTGCCCTGTGAATAGGGAGTTTGACCCGGCGGCGGAGTTCAGGCTCAGTGCTCCGGCGAATTATCTTCTGGAACGCGTTATGGATGTGGAGCGAGCAATGATTAGGCTTGGCGTTTCATTTCCCGCCGGTGGCTCGCTCTTGCTGATCGCCAAAAGGCCAGAGGTTGCACAGTGATGCGCCTTGCGTTCAACGATCTTTCTCGTTCGGTCCGCGAGGGTCGGGGTCCGAAATGAGCCTCGTCAGGGCAATCGCGCTAATGAGCGCAGTCGTCGTCCGATCTGTTTGTAATCCGTGGCACATTTTGCTGCTCGCGGTCGTGCTGGCAGGCTGTTCGTTCGCGCTGCAGGGCCGCCAGGGAATCAATCTCGCCGACGAAGGTTTTCTTTGGTACGGAACGCAGCAAACCGCTCACGGCAAAGTGCCGCTGCGGGATTTCCAATCGTACGACCCGGGTCGGTATTACTGGAGTGCGGCTGGAATGCACTTATTTGGCGAAGGGCTCGTGTCGCTGCGTTTCTCGGAAACTGTTTTCCAAGTCCTCGGTCTTTGGGTTGGGCTGCTGGCCGCCAGCCGAGTCGCACAGAGTTGGGTGCTGCTCGCTGGCGTCGGCTTGATGCTCATATTATGGATGTTTCCATCCCACAAACTTTTCGATATCACGTTTCTGCTTTGCGGAATCTGGATTGCGGTCCGCCTGATCGAACAACCGTCACCGACTCGAATTTTCACGGCCGGTTTTTTTGTCGGCCTGTGCGTCTTTTTCGGCAAAAATCATGCACTCTACAATTTTCTCGCACAAGCGTCTTTGTTGCTCTTCCTTCGCTTCAAACTGGGCCCACTGCTCTCGATATCGCATTTCGGAATGTGGGTTGCAGGTATCATGGCTGGCCTGGTGCCGACGATCGCGATGTTCGTCATTGTGCCTGGGTTTTTTGCAAGTTACATCGAGTCCATTCAGTCGATTTTTCGCCATGGAACCAATCTCCCATTACCTGTTCCGTGGCCCTGGCGTGTCTCGCCAAATTCCACCGCTAGCACAACTCAATTCATTCTTGGAATTTTTCTTGTCGCACTTCCGCTCGGTTATCTCGCAGCAATCATTGTCTCTCTGTCCATGCGATCGCAAACGATCACGGATCGCGCGCTCTTCATCGCGTGCGCTTTCGTTGGTTTGTTTTATTTGCACCATGCATTTTCACGCGTCGACTTCAGTCATCTCGCGCAGGTGATCCATCCGTTTACTCTCGCCGCGCTGGCGTGGCTCGGCTTCCTCGGAGCACGTAAATCCTATCATTGGGCCGTAGTCGCCGTGCTGATCGCCGCCGCACTTTTCACCGTTGGCAGGCAGATGCCGGTCTACCAACGTATTACATCATCCACGCCCTGGGTACCCTTCGACGCCGGGGGCAAGATTTTTGTGCCTGCCGGCATCAACCGGCTGCTTACCTGTTTACGAAAGTTCGCCACTGAGAACATTACGCCCCGGGAAGGCGTGATCATCACGCCGTACCTGCCAATGCTGTACCCGATCTTACGACATAAATCGCCCATATGGGATCTCGGTTTTTATTTCCCCGCTACCGCTCAGCGACAGCAAGCGATGATTCACGACTTGGCTGCCAAAAATGTGAACTGGGCGATTATTTCTGATACGCCTCTGGATAAACGGGAAGATCTGCGCTTCTCGGCAACGCACAAATTAGTCTGGCAGTATTTGATGGAAAATTTCGAGCCCATCGAAAGCGTCTGCTTGCCAAAAGAGATGAAAATTCTCCACCGGAAACGTCCCGGTCGTTAAATTTCCAGTTCAGCAACGAGCGACTTCTCTTGCTTCGCCTGAGCGGCTGACGCATCGATCGTTAGTCGACGAAACTCGTTGGTCGCAAGCTTTTGCACGCGATTTGGCGCGCGTGGTAGGATGTGCTTTCCAAAAACGACCAAAAAGCTGAGCGATTCGCTATTTACGTTTTTTCCAATAAATGCCGGTCCAATCAATCACGGTGATCTCATCTGCGATAGCGTTCGCCTGCCGGTAATCCGCGACAGCTTTCGCGCAGGCCTTCCAAACACATGTCATCGACGATCACGTAGCCGCCTGGTGAAAGTTTAGGGTATAGGGTCACGAAGGCGTCCATCGTCGATTCATATAGGTCGCCATCAAGACGCATCAGTGCCAATCTATCGGTTGTTATCGGAGGGAGTGTATCCTTGAACCACCCTTCCAGAAAAACCACTTGGTCGTCGAGAAGTTGCATCCGGCGAAAATTTTCGCGGACGCGCTCAGCTGAATTATCCTAAGAATCTCAAGCTGATCCATTCCTTCGTGTGCGCTGTCCGCGGGATATTTTTGAGGATCGATTGGTGGTATTCCCCGAAAAGAATCACCCACGACAACTTTTCGAT
>Ga0193707_1000489_pt1 | contig 13723 bp, 19 predicted proteins | sample U3c2metaG_FD_143043 | JGI IMG/M metagenome (GOLD analysis project Ga0193707, IMG submission 143043) | Soil microbial communities from a riparian zone of the East river system, Colorado, United States - U3c2 | ecosystem: Environmental > Terrestrial > Soil > Riparian zone | place: USA: East River... | reverse complement strand
ACCGGTTGCGTTAGTTCGAAAATGAAAATGGTGAGCCGCACCGTCAAAAATATTATTATCAAACAAAGTCGTATCTAATACAACCGGCGCTGATGTAAAACCTGGTACAATTGTAATTTGTTTTGCAAACGCATTTACTTCAATTCCGTAAGCATCTAGATCAATTCCAGCAAACACAGTTCCCGGAGCATAGGCCCCTATTATATCCATAGCTTCGTGAGTTTGACTCCCGCCGGTACGCACCCATTGAACGGCAAGACGCTGATTGGTTACAGCACTCCCTGGAGACAATATGCTGAGCTTATCTGTGTCTAATATTTGAGCACCGTTGATCATCCATGCGCCAAGCTTGGCTTGACCGAAATGCTTTTCAGTAGAATTGTCTACACCAAAATCGCTAGTAAAAACGAAGTGGGCTATGTCAGCGCCTGTACCTATACTCGCCGCACCCGTTAGCGCTATTTCTCCCTCCTCTAATGGCCAATATTTATCCGGCGCTACCAACGCAAGCTGTTCATAATAACGTCGGAGAGGAGTCTTCATAGGGCTCTTGCTCTCCGCAAAACGGCGGAGAATCCCTCCGGCCGAAATCGGCACAACCATGTCTACGCCGTCATCACTGAATTCTTGCGGGAATTCGGCAATCTCACCGTTGAACAAGGAATTGTAAACTGAGTGATGGTCATAACTCACTACGATAGGTAGCGAGTTGGTGTTGGTAGCGCTCACTCCCGTGCGTATTCCGTACCAGCCATAACCATAATTCGTGTCTGTCGCGCTAATAAGCCACCCGGTAGGCTCATCGGTTACGTTGTCTCCGACCCAAGCATTGGCGACCAACAAAGTGTCAAATGCACCAAACATTACCCAGATGCCTTGCCCTGCCAGGTTAGTTACACCTGGGACTGTTACGGCAGCAGCAAGCACGGTACCGCCGTCGCGGAAAATCGATAGCTTGACGGATTCATCTGCCTCAACTGTCAAGCGGCACATGTAATACGCCGTGTCACTTTGCATTCGGCACACTAGATTACCAGGCTCTAATGGTCCGCCGGTCACGTTGGTAAATGGCAATGTAAATCTGATTTTCTGTACCATGTTGTAGGCGGTACGGCCGCCGCTGGATGCGTCGAAATAACTCATTCGATACGCACTCACGGCAGGTACCGAGTGCTTGCCTACCGATCCATCTGTGCTGAAGTCAGTAGCATTTATTGCACCATTAAGACTCTTGGTTAGGTAAGTCTCTCCCGTGTCAGCAGACCCCCATGTGTTAGTAGCTACCCGACTGTAGGTGTCACGTAGCTCATCCAAGAGTACGCACACTGGTACGTTGATGCTGAGGAACGGCCAGTATGGCGACATTGGATTGTCCGGGTTAAACGCGCCATCCATGTTATCGAAAGTGAATGAACATTTACCTGGATTAATCTCATCACCTAGTGCCTCGTCATCATTACCTAATTCGATCGATATACTTCCTCCCTCCGCTTGGCGTACTCGCCGATAAACATCAGTCCAAGTATTGTTTATGAATAGGCGCACTCGCGGATCATTCGGAGTTACAGCAATTGACATATCAGACCAGCCTCAAATCGCCATTTTTAAGACCGTGTTTGATAACTTGATACAGCCACGAACGTGCATCACCTGTCACATGAATGCGGGTGCCGGCGCCACTGTTTTCTGTGGCGGAGAGAATTCGCTCCCCCGCTTGGAGAGTAGCAACCATTTCGGTACCTGGTCCACCTGGTACAGTATTAATTCCTGTGTGGAATTTCGGCATCTTAGGAACACCGAAACTATTACCGCCGATACCAGGTACCCATGAAGGAATGTTGAACTGCAGCCGACCGACTGTGTTATTCCAGGCATCAGCAACAAAATTGAATGCAGCTTTAAAAGCGTTCTTAATCCCTTCTGCAACAGCGCTGAATGCTGACACGATCGCTTTGCCGATACTGATATAAATATCCAAATAACCTTGGACAAGACCAACAACAAAATCGAAGGATTTCTTGAATACATTTACAAAGAAATCACCTACAGCCTTGAAAACTCCAATCACAATGTCTCGGAATGTCTGAGAATGCATCCACAGTAAAACAAAGATTGCAACCAAAGCGATTAGAGCAATTATCAACGGGTGAGCTGCGATAAATGTCATTGCTGACGCTAGTCCACCGCGCATGAATGTTACTACGGAGCTGATAGCAGGAATGAGGAAGTCTGTTAGACCACCTGACAGGTCTGCGGCTGATTGACCCATTGCCATCATTTTATCTGACATAGACAGGCTGGAATCATTGAAGGCAGCGAGACCGTTTATGGATCCGTCGAGTGTGTCTTTAAATCCGGTAAACTTTTTTTCAGCTTTGTCCGTGCCCTCTCCCATTGCGTCAAATGCTTTAGAATGACCACGAATGTCCTTTGTAGTCTTTTCGACACGGTCTCCTAGTTGCTCAACACCGTCTCCGGCTCTATCGACTGCTTTCATTAGATCCGATTCTTCACCTTTGAACTCAAGCGTTACAGTCGGTCCCATTATCCCGCCAATCCAGCGTCTGTAACAGCTTTACTAAGTGATTCCTCCATGACGATTTGAATTTTCTGTTCACTACGCAAATACCCTGGATAGATATACCGTCCATCTGCGACTGTTGGTCGTTTATTCGCATGCTTTCTGCCTGACGCGCCACCAAGCTCTAGCCAGCGGTAATAATCGACAGAGGCTCCCCCCTCCACAGCAGCGCCGGTATTTGTCAGGAAATGTCGGAGCGATCTAGCGGCATCTCCTGAATCTCGCGGCACAGTCGGTCTGGCAGCGTCAACAGAAATACCGGCAGCTGCAAAGACAACACGGGACACAACGCCAGGAATGTCTGCCTTTAATCTGAGAATAGCTTGTCCAACTTGAACCATTCCATCCTGACTAATTGACATATCCATTAGTGCATCCTCGATCTCATTTCCTTGTCGGCTAGCTCTTTACGTTGTGCAATTCGAGCGTAATACATAAGCCATTGTTGAAATTCTAGATTAGACAGTCCGTTTCGCATTTGCTTGACAGACTTCCAGCCTAATTTTTGACAAATATAGAACTCCATTTCTGCATCAGGGTAATTCTCAAAATGATTATAGATCGTTGTCGTTAGTTTCTTCCCTTTTGGAAGACTCCTCTGCCATACCGGAAATGCGAATGATAGTGTCGGTTATCTTCCTTAGATCACCGTCCGCCGGGTCCACATCCTGCCACCCACTAATTTGAGCCACAGTCATATTAGGGTTGATCATTGCTATAGAGACAATTCTTTGTTCAAAAAGATCACGAGGCATCTTACGGTTACCCTTAAACCTGAGAGCTTGTTTTCGATTCAATGGCTTAAGAGCTACCCACTTGCCCTTCCACTTACCGTGTTCTAGTTGTAAGTATTCAATTTCGACTTCGGTAGTTTCTTGCAATTCCTCAGCACTCGCGAATTCCATATCCCGAGTATCATCTTTCTTAACCATTTCCTCATCCTCTCCCAAAGATTTTTAAATCGATTATGCCTGATCGGTCTCAGTGAGATCACCAGTCATTTGCAGTACTGCCTTCCACCGCACCATATCCGCCACGGCGGAAGTGTCCACATAGCTCATCACCAACACGCTCACAGATGACTGTGCCTTGCCAGAACCGGTCCCCTCAGGACGGTAGACAAACGGTGCTGGCAGCTTGGTGGCCTTGACTCCCTTAAGGATCTTTCGAGGTCCGGTACTCCCGCTATTATGCACTCCGCCAATCGTGAATTTACCATCGCCAAGACCCGACGCGTAAGCCTTTCGTGCCGCACCAAAGCACGTAGTGTCATGCATGTCGTCTTCATCCGCCATTTCAGCGGTGTTGGTGAACCCGGAGATGTCTAGTGCGTTGAAAATAACCACGGTAAGTCGGCCATGATTGAGCGCCATTTAATTACTCCTCTCCTGATTAAGCACTAACGCCAACAATGGCAATCTGGTAAACCAAAGCCGCGCCACCAGCACCCGCACTATTGGCGATCTTGAGTGAATCAGTAGCTCCGTTTGCAGCCACCCATGCGGTAGCGTCTGCGGCACCTGCCCAGAATGCGCAACCTCCCCCCGGTTTGAGAGTCACGGTTCCCGTAGTCCCAAGTATTGCCGCAAATTGTGTGGCAGCAGCAGCGCCAATAATTGTGTCATTCGTGTTGACCACGCCGGAGAAGGGTTCAGCCATTACGACTAGCATCTTAACCCGAGCGATGGTAAATGTTGTTCCCAGGTTGTCAGTAATACCTCCCGAAATATCCAGAGTTTCGCTAGCTACACCCGCATTTAGTGTGCGCTCCGCATAGTAGAGTTTATCCGCATTACCCGCCCCAACTCCGTTAGCATATTCAACCACCTTATTCAGTACGAAATTGTCTGACGGATTATTGCCCATAACGGTCGCTTTGGTCAACGGCGCTATAAGGGACATAGAAAGCCGAGTATTAAGTGCCATTTAATGCCTCCCTGGTCCAATCACTTCTACTAGAAAAATGCATGCCAAGTAATCATCACCGGCGATGTTTACAATCATGAATCTAGATGACATTACTTGCAAGCTGTCGAACGCAGAATATGTTCCTGTTTCCAAAACCTGAGCTACTGATTTCTGTCCTTCGCTATCCGCGTAAGGGGAAATCTGTTCAAGCCTGGCACGGGCGCCCACTTTAGATACCAGCACCGTGACCTCTAACAGTATGTCGTTGACACCAGAGCCGTAGGTGGTCTGATAATTAATATTACTTGGTAGGCTTACAAGTCCGGCGGGGACACTGATCTCGTCAGCCTCATACGGGTGAACACGGAGCGGGTTGATCGTATCCAGCCGGTCTCCAATATCTTTCATAACATTCTTAATGATCACTGTGTCCACCCAAGCTTGACATAATCAGTAAGCATCAATGCGATATCAGGATCAACTTCCTCCAACAACTTTGCTTCGGTTCCCTTTTGTGGCGACCCTGTTACTCCCATAGGGCTCTGTCGACGCTTGGCAAACCGATGCGCCTGAGTAAAGGTTCCTGTTTTGACTGTGGTTGGAGTTGTCGTCCACCCCCATTTGTTGGTGATCTTGGCGGAATCTCGAAAGAATACAGGCTGTATGCTGGACGCAGTGGCAATTGCGATCTGTGTATAAACTCGCTTGTCTGCCAGTGCGTTACGCGGCCTGAGAACATAATCAGTGATTGTGCCGTTATATACTTCATTGTTTCCAGTGGACACTTGAACCACCAGACTGGTAATGTCGTCAAAGTCATCGACTTCAATCACCCAACGAATAAGATCATTATCCCATCGCGGAGTGTAGTAGCGTACCTCAGGTGCGGCTGTTTGGCCGAATTGACGTTTTGCCCCCATGCCATTGAATCGCTCACTACAGCACTTGTCGACAGCACGTGATGCCGCAGTGATCGCAAATCCAATCTCAGCATCATCCACAGTATCCAATGCTTCAATACTTGTATAATGCTTGAACTCTGCCGACGTAATGTAATCAGGCTCCCACGCCATTTCCCATCTCCCTCTCAGCAAGCAAATTGCGTACGAAGTCTGTGAAATTCTTCCGCTACCTTTTTGCCACTTGGATTAGTCGCTGGTGCTCCGCTATAAGCGTCGTCTATGGACACTATCAGCTCACACCATTGTCTATTGCTCTGTCTATCTACGTAGTTGGCGTACCATATAGCGACTGCTACCATAAGAATGCTGGAAACGTAGGTAGCTATTAAACCATAGAGTGCACCACGTGAAATTGGAAGGCGGCGTCTGACTTCGTTCATTCACTTATCCTCGCAATTTCAAATAGAGCTGCCCGACTCCGATTCCGAAGGTCGCGGCACTGATGGCGGTGGCGGTAATTCGATAACTGAACCACGTAATAGAGAAATCAGATTCGTGAGACCAGGTACGCCAGTCATCGCTGTGAAGATTGCCAGGAATATGAAATTTACGTTTCCCGTCAATTGCTGATAGAAGATTCCTCCTAAGCCTCCGCAAAACAGGACTAGGTCTTTCGTAATGGCTATTGTTCGTTCGGCTCTTGTGCTCACTCACGAACTACCCTATCTATTGTGGGATAGGGGAAATGGGGGAATGCACAGTGCACACTCCCCCCACCCCTACTAATCGAAATCGTCGTCTTCATTCGAGATAGAGCGAACGTTAGCGCGCTTCCTACCTGATCGCGGTGGAGTCGTTCTCCGGCCACTTCCACCCGTCGAAGGGGCAGAAGAGTCCATTTCGTCCGTCTGGTCGGAGAGGTTCTCCGTCGTTTGGGCAGGCTCTTGGGGGCTGAGCTTCAAGGGCTCGCTTGATTGCCGCTCGCTCTCTGAGGATTCCGAGGAGTCCGTACCAGCTAATTGATCAACCCTCCCTAGTTCAGCTCGCCTAATCACAACAGGCGGATCAGGATCGGACAATTCATGGTCAGTAAAACTTTGAGAGGTACCCGTAAGCACCTCCTGTGAATGAGTACTCTTTGCCATGCAAACGCCCCTATGCGTTAGGTTGCGCAAGTAGATCTGGCTTACGCATAATCTTCAGACCAGACAAGAAATAAGTCACACCGCCGAGGATGGTGCCCCCGGAACCCGGGTCCGCGATATTTACAGAAAGCCATTCAAACCCAGCACTCAATGAAGCTGCCTCGACTTCGAAAAAAACCAATGCTTGGTTAGCAGCAGGTACAAGCGCGTTAGTGAGTGCCAACGTGGCAGCAGCGGCCTGAGTGGCTTCTACCCACGTCTCGGTACCTGCGAGAGCAGCAGCGGTTGACTTGCTGTACCAATCGGTGATTACTGCCAGGTTTTGAGATGTACCACCTGTGTTTGCGTTGTGCTCCTGAAGAGTAATGGTTACGGTATCGGTTCCGGCGGATGCCGCATTCTTTCGGAGCAAAACACCTAGCACGTCATAGTTACGCATATGTACGCGCTTGCCAGTGTTTGCCCCTGCTGCTAGGTCAGCGACATCATTGATTCCAACAGTGATGTCGAACACATTTCCGAGACCACGCATTATTTATTCCTCCTCTGCTTTCTCTTCCTCAGTGACCGGTGGCTGAATTTGTTCAAAACCTTGCTCACCCATCAGCTCATCCAAAGCCGCACGCGCATCTTCCTCCGTCACAAAGCCAGAACGTACTGTGGATATAGTGGACCCGAGCACGCTAGTGCCGACCCTCCAATTGGTGCTAGACAATGAAGTTACTGACAACGTTGCCCCCGTAGGGATACAGAGGTAGTCGTTACTGGATAGTTTAATCCACACGAGATATTCTCCTAATCAGTTAGCCAGCGCAACAAATGGCGAGAGAGTAGCTCCACCATTCTGAGGAGTAATAGCGGACTGCAACCAGGGGCGACCGTCAACACGCTCGATAACCCGGAACGCGGTAATGTCACTCTGGAAACGGAATTCCTCGCTCTGGCGGGCGCTCATTGCCTGGCGATCACCGATCAAATAGAAACCGAAGTCAACCAGGTTAATATCACCTTGGGTACCGAGTGCGCGTGCCTTCTCCGAAACGATAAGAGGAAGTCCGAGCATCGACATAGGCGGAGCAACCGAACCTGTTGGGAAATTACCTCCACCGATCCACACGGCGCTAGTGCCAGACGCTACAGTCATCACAAGCAATTGCGGGAGCACGTCAGGCGAAACCACCCACACAGCACGATCCAGCGACTGAGGGAGCATCCTGGCGTACATGCCGACAATGTCAGCCCACACAACCGTGTCAGTGGAAGAGCCAACGCGGTCGGTCGCAACAGTCGCAGGTGCGTTCAGGAAGCCGAGAGGCTCACCAACGCCACCGCCAATAAAGAAAGCAACATCTTCGAACCATGCGATTGCTTCGGGGAAGATATCCCCAATGAATGCGGCCAGTGACGGCTGAGCATCCTGCATAAGTTCATTAGGAATTTCCGTGTACAGAACCAGCTTCTGCGCACGCAATTCGATGCGGCCGAATCGAGGCTGAGACTCCGTAAGAGTGGCACCCTCCTCGGTCCAGAACCCGGTAACACCGCCGAATACACTGGACACATTGGACGTCGAATCGACTGTCGGGAACGGAACAGTCAGACTGTCCATCGGAATGACCCGAGCACGTGACCGGACAACTGCCTTTTCCAGAGCAACGCGCAGAAGCTCCGCACGGAGAATCTCCGGAATGAGGAACCCGCCGTCGGAAGGCTTGATCGAACCGAGATCGTTCTTCAGCATTCCAAGCTTGCGTGACAGCTCAGCGTCCTTGTGCGTTTCATTCGCGATACCACGCAAGAAATCAGTTGGTGTAGCGAACAAACTGTCATGCTTCGCACCAACAGCGCCCTTGTTATAAACGGTGTTGGGTCGAATTCGGGCACGCGCATTTGGGTTGTCCAGGTTCAACCGCTTTGATGTAGCGCTAAGATCATCGCCCTGGCGATCACGTAGCCAATTGATCATGAATTGTTCGGTCTGCTCATTGACCTGAGCGAGAACACCCGGGTCGGCAGTGAGCCTAACCTGAACGTGGTCATTCACAAACTTCGTAAATCGCTCAGGGTCGCCGAGAAGTTCCTTCATTACCGCACGATCGGAAAGCACCTCCTGCAATTCGGTCTCATTTTGCGGGACCGCAATTGTCTTAGCCATTCTTTCACTTCCTCCCATTGGATGGCCAATTGGCCAAAAACGCATCTAGTTCTTTGTCCGAGAACAAAGAATTGTTTGCAGTCGGTGCCGGAGCGCGCTTACGTCCGGCGTAATTGAATCCTCGATTTACCAGAACGTGTCGACGATTCATGAGGTTGTCTACACTTTCATCCTCATTTTCCGGAACAACAGGTTTCTCTGTATCTTCCTCCTCTTCCTGTTGTTGCTCCTCTGGAGTTTCGGCATCCTCATCTTCCTGAGTTTCTTCCTCCTCAGACTGGTCGGCTGAATAGATTTCATCAGCCAAACCCAACTCAACAGCCTCTTCAGCAAACATCCATGTTTCTGCGAGCATCAACGCTCGCCAATCCGCTGTGTCTCCGCCACCCTTAGCAGCATAGATTGACGCTAGGTTATCCGATTGCTTGTCCAAGAAATCAGCAAACGCACGCATATCTGCTGCGTTGCCCAATTCAATTCCCAGAGCATCATGGATCATCATCTGGGAACCAACCATCATCGTGATCTTGTCACCCGCCATAGCAATAATGCTCGCAGCACTTGCGGCCAAAGCATCTACATACACATTGATAGTCGATGAATGACTCACCAATGTATTGTAAATAGCGATAGCTTCAAACACATCACCGCCCGGCGAATTGATCCGCACATTGATGGTACTGGCCGAGATCTCATTCAGTGCGGCAATCAAACCTTCTGCCGAAATACCACCGAACCACTCAGCCATCCAGTTAGGCACGATCTCATCGTAAATGTAAAGATCAGCCGTCTCACCGTCGGCAGAATTCTTCAGCCGATACCAGTCGAGTTTGAGGTTGGACAATTGATTGGCAAGATCAGGGTCTTGCGCTTTGATTCGATCAAGCACCTTTACTCGCTGGTTTGTCAAGTGCTTATTACGATTTGGTCGCATTTTCCCTCCTCTCTATTCTTCAATTTGTGCTAGGTCAATAATTGGCATTCGCTCTGCCTTTGCTTGGATCATGTTCTGTGCATTGTCCTCCGCATCAATTTTGGCTTGCTGACCTGGTTGCGGAATACCCACCCACCGCATGGCGGGAAGTCGCATCGCTTCCAGTACATCATCCGGGTGCCACCCTGTGAGAGCTAGATTCCTAGCTCCTGCTGTTTGGCTATTACGCTCAGCATTAAGTGCTTCCTTATTGACTGGCGTTGGGTCGTCGGGGTCAGCTTCCAACAGCTTGCCATTGGCGAATTGCGGCAGAAGGAACACATTTACAGCGTCCTTCCATCGACTAAGGCGCGGAATGGTCTGACCCTTGGCCATAATGTCCATTCCAGCTTCCGCGTTCGCTCGGTTAACATCATCAACTGTACCGAGCATCGGCTTAGGGAAGGCGAATGCTTCACGAATCAACTCGCGAGGTAGCTCACGCAATTGAACGAATTGCATATCTTCCATGCTGAACTTCGTATCTTTCCAGTGTGCATTTTCTAGCACCGCGACGCGATGAGCGTTGGCTACCCCCTGATGTTGATGGCGCCACCTGGCTAGGAATGCGTCAAATTCTTTATCATTCATATGGTAGTCAACTTCAATTACCCCACCAGGCTGAGCACCATTGATAAAGAAATTGCGATTCCATTGGGCCGAATACTTGGCAGCATCGACATCATAAAGCATTGTTTGAACCGGGCCCATGCCTCGATACGGGTCGGCTGGATTCGGGTACATAATCCTGACCACATCGTCAAGTGCAAGCGGGACCTCTTCCCCGTCAGGTCCTTTGTAGACATAACCCGTAATGAATTTCTTGGGGTCCTTTACTGGCGTAATTCGATCTGGCCGTACAATCCACATTTCGACAATAATGTTACCGATTTTATTCAGAACAATTACCGTTTCGCCCACCAAATCCAAGTGCTGCTGAGCGCATTCTCGAAAGTAACGTCCCGTATAGAAGTAATTGGGCCTGTTCCACACATCTAAAAAGCCGTGGGTTGTTACTTCAGTGCGTCGTGACTTGTCTCGAACTGAAGTCTTGCGGTACAGGTGCCACTCAACACTAGCAAATGCGTTGCCAATCTGAGTTACAATGGCGAAAAGCGTTCCAACACTTCCGAATGCTTCGTATGCCGCATCGCTAACAGGAATATCCGAGTCGTTGCTGAATAGCGTAGATCGCGTTGTCGAGTAAGGAACCGGCGTGTCGTCCCGAATGGACAGTCGCTTGCTGGACCTGTTCATCAGGGCTGTGATGAGATCTCGCATGGAGGGCGCCTATCGCTGTGGACGGTCGGAGTCTGGCGGCGGATTGGAGGCTGTGAGCCATGACAGAACGAAAAATGAAGCTCCCGCAACGACCAAACCAGCCGCAATAGACCACGTGAACCCAGCAATTGTCAAGCTCGCAAAACCGGCGAGATGAAGTATAAGCCTTACAGTTGTTTGCAATATTGTGCGTACACGTACAGTTCCATATGCCTTGCTCTTCGCTTGCCTATCCATTGCTTTGCCTAGTCGCCAAGCAAAGAACTGAAGGAAAGTAGGGTTCGTACTCGGGTCCATTGCTACCATTTCCTTACTCCTTTATGTTAGCTAACTAGGGTTATACGAGCTTTGCCTTTAAGATCGTGCCATGCTACGGCGTACCGGTCGGTGTCCATGCCATCATCATCACGCTTCACCGGTTCATCTTGCTTGCGACCGTCGCTATTAACTTTCCATACATAGCTTGCATACTCATCTTGAGTACATGTAGGCAGCAATGCGTCCTTTTGAGACTGGTCAAGTTCCACAAGGGAATCAGCCATTAGATACAACCGCGCATAGCCAGTGTCTGGATTAACCTTAAGCCTTTCCTTGACAGCGTTGATGCCTTCGTACACATTCTTTATAGCCGCTTGAGTACCTAAACCCGTTGCTCTCTCAAACGTACGTCTTCCTTCGGCATCATGATCACAGATGATTGCTGACGGTTGTGGCTCTACCCACACATTTTCAGTACGCGTACGTGTTTCCTTGTTAAAATGGTCGTACCATTCTGTAGTTACTGGCTTAGTAACCTCATTCATGATCGTTGCCGCGTGCTCCTCCACAGTGCGGCCTGTCATATAGATCTCTCGATACATATACAATTCACCGTCTGAACCTTCTGCATAGCATTTCAGCACAAACGGGTGCACATAACCGAAGTCGATGGACCAATATCTAGTCCAATCTTCTGGCAACGGCATACGATTACCGGCGTCGTCATATTCCCACGGGAGCACATGTACAAGGGGGTCAAATTCTTCGTAAATAATTCCCTCAGCACTGACCCATAGACCGAGTCGAAGTCGTTTGTATCTAACTCCTGTAAGCTTATCGAGTTTTCCAATATAGACAGCCCCTTTCTCTGTGACCTTGTATTCAACTGTTGCGGGACCATCAATAACTTCGTGAATGATTTCATCGAACAGTCGGGGGTTGTCCTCGTGGCGCGATTCAATTAAAACAGTATTCCGATCATTGGCTCTAAGCTTAAGCCAATGCTTTTCCCCTGCTGGGTTACAGTCCATGATCAATTGTTGGAATGAAATAGCCCAATTCCTCAGTCGGGTAGTGCACATTTCATGATCATCGAGCGTGATCTCTGTGGCTTCCTGAATATAGATAATGTCGTAGTCGGATGACATAATCCGCGTTGGGCGGTCTAGACCACCGATGGTTACGCTAGAACCGTTGGTATAGCGGTATTGTGGCGCTTCCTGAGCTGAACCTCCATAGTAGACAACATCACCAGTCACCAAGGCTTCCTTGACTACCCAATTTCGCCAAGTAACTAGAGCCGTTGATCCAAGCGAAGTAAGCGTCTTACGAAGAATAAGCGCTCGCACATTAGATGTCATGAGGCAAATCATATGTATCTTCTCTAAGCAGGCCCTAGACTTACCTGTACCCGCTGGACCCGATATAAGCAATTCATCATCGCGTGCTTCAAATGCTTCCTTACAGCCTCCCCTGGGTTCGTACACATGTTTGTGAACTGTGCCAGTGTTCTTTTTCTTAGCTGTTAATGTGTTAGCCATCTACTGGCCTCACGATATCAAGTGCCGTCCTAACAAAACAGTCCTTAGCTTCCAATAGCTTACGCAATCCTTCTGTCAATTCAGGTCCATCGGGCAACTCTTTGATCATGGCTGCTGCCAAATGATAGCTGTACATTGAGACAGTGCGCAGTGGTTCAGTCAAATGCTCGTATGCAAAATACCTGAATACATGCAAAGTAGCTGGATGACGGTTAACGAATTCAACTGGAATATTCATTGGTTCCTCTCCTTACCTAAGCTTGTTAAGGTCCACGCCTGGAATATCGTATGTCGTTGTGTCTCCCATTCCTACCTCACCCGATCCCCTGTGCAGCAATTGACCTAGCTCATTAGCGACGGCAGCAAGGTAGGAACGGAATTCCCTTAAGGTGGTTGCGTCGGTAGGGTTTGCCTTCACTTCCTTGTATAGCCAATCAGCTACCGCTTGGTACCTTCGCAAGCGTTCAGCTTTGTTACTTATCCATAGCTCGGCTAGCTCACCAGGGGTTATGTCCGGGTAAGCGCTTTCCTCCTCTCTCTCTTTAGCTTCCATGGCTTCTCTTACTTCAGTTAGCTCACGTTCGTTGTCCTTAACAAACTTACGTAGCCTAGGAACAGGCAAGCCCCATTGCTCAGAGATCTCTCTGGCATTGCCTGCTTTGCTTGCTATCGCGAATACTAGGGCTCTGTGTTCTACGGGCGTCATATCCTCCATAAACAGGCGAGCATACCCCACGAGGGTACCGACTTGACAGAGCCTGATACTCTTTGCCCTGATTGTGTCTAGGCACTCTGGCACGATCATGCTGTTGTATCCCTTGCAGTTCGAATACGGGGAACGGGCGGGAAGCTACCTAGGCTTAGTATCAATCAGGCAACCTAGGTAGCTTCCCTTTTTTATTTGCCTAATTACGTTATCAGCGATGAATGGGTGACGTGAGAGATACCACCGAGGGGTTTTTCTCCCGTTGGGTCGTGG
>Ga0193707_1000488_pt1 | contig 13725 bp, 12 predicted proteins | sample U3c2metaG_FD_143043 | JGI IMG/M metagenome (GOLD analysis project Ga0193707, IMG submission 143043) | Soil microbial communities from a riparian zone of the East river system, Colorado, United States - U3c2 | ecosystem: Environmental > Terrestrial > Soil > Riparian zone | place: USA: East River... | reverse complement strand
CCGCTCGCGGAGATACGCGAAGTCCGGGATGGCGAAATCCACGCCGGGCATCTCGTCGTCCGGGAACAGCAGGCCGCAGTCCACCGCCAGGATGTCGGGGCCGCACTCGACCAGCATCATGTTGAGCCCGATCTCACCGAGACCGCCCAGGGGAATGAGCCTGACCGCGGGCTCGCCGGGCGTGTCGATCGGAACGGGATCTGGTCTGTAAGTGGCGTTCATTGCGGCCTTTTCATCCTACCATCGGCCCCTACCCGGGCCCAAGGAACGGAGCTACGCCGCGGTCGCGGCGAGCCGGGCGAATTCGGCCAGCGAGAGGGTCTCGGCACGCCGGCCAGGGTCGATCGAGGCCGCCTCGCAGAGCCGGCGGGCGCGCTCGGCCCCCAGGCTGAGGCCGGCGGCCAGAGAGTTCGCCAGGCTCTTGCGACGCTGGCCGAAGGCGGCGCGCACCACCGTCGCGAACCGGGCGGGATCGGCTACCGGCACCGGCGGCGCGCGGTGCGTCACGAGATGCAGCACCGCCGAATCCACCTGGGGCGGCGGGCTGAAGGCGCCGGGCGGCACCGAGAAGGCCAGGCGCGCCGCCACCGCCACCTGGGTGAGCACCGAGAGCGCGCCGTAGGTCTTTCCTCCCGGCTCGGCGGCCACGCGCTCGGCCACCTCCTTCTGGAGCATGAGGGCCATCTCGTCGATGGCCGCGGTGGCCTCGACCAGCGCCGCCAGGATCGGCTTGCCCACGCTGATCGGGTGTCAGCGCGCGCAACGTCCGGTAGTCGAACTGGCGCGCGTCCGCCTGGCGCACCTCCACGTGGGCCGAGGCGGCGAACCGGGCCTGGAGCGTCGCGGCCAGCTCCGCGTCGATCTCGAGCGTGAGGAGTCGCCCGGCGCGGGCGGCCAGCGTCTCGGTGAGGGCGCCGCGCCCGGGCCCGATCTCGACGACCACATCGCGCGCGGTCGGCGCCACCAGGTCCACGATGCGGTCCACCACCGACCGATCCCGCAGGAAGTGCTGGCCCAGGGCCCGGGTGCGGCCGCGCGTGGACGGCCGGTGCACCGGGGCGCGCGGCACGGCCGCCCGCGCGTTCCGGCGCGGGCTCACCGCCGCGCCTGGTGCTGCCGTAGATCCTCGAGGAGGGCGCGGTAGACCTCGCGCACGCGCGCCTCCGTCTCCTCGCGGGTGCCCGCGTTGTCGATGACGTAGTCGGCCACGCGCGCCTTCACCGCCAGCGGCATCTGGCTCGCGGTGCGGGCGCGCGCGGCCTCCTCGGTCGAGCCGTCGCGCGCCATCAACCGGCGGAGCTGGGTGGCCGGGTCGGTGGTCACCACCACCACCTTGTCCATCTTGTTGTGGCCGCCGGACTCGACCAGCAGGGCGGCGTCCCAGATCAGGATGCCGTGGAAGCCCTGGCGCTCGAGATCCGCCATGAGCCGCTCGAACCGCACGCGGATCGCGGGGTGGGTGATGGCCTCGAGCCGCTTCCGCTTGGCCGCGTCCGCGAAGACGATCTCGGCCATGCGCGCGCGGTCGAGCCGGCCGTCCGGCTGCAGCACGTCCTTGCCGAACTCGGCGACGATCAGGGCGTGGGCGGAGGTGCCCGGCTCCACGACCTCGCGCGCGAGCGTGTCGGCGTCCACCACCCGCACGCTCGGGTTCGCCAGGAGCCCGGTGACCGTGCTCTTGCCGGTGGCGATGCCGCCGGTGAGGCCGACCAGGAGGAAGCGCCTCATACCGCGGCCCAGTCGGCGCCGATCTTCACGTCCACCTTGAGCGGCACGTCGAACGACATGGCGGACTCCATGACCTGCGTGGCCAGCGCCTGCAGGCGCGGGAGCTCCGCGGGCGGCGCCTCGAAGAGCAGCTCATCGTGCACCTGCAGCAGCATGCGGCTCTCCAGCCGGTGCGCGTCCAGCTGCTGGGCCATCCGGACCATCGCGATCTTGACGAGATCCGCGGCGGTGCCCTGGATGGGCGCGTTGGTGGCCATGCGCTCGCCGAAGCCGCGGAGATTCGGGTTGCCGCTGCGCAGCTCCGGCAGGTAACGCCGGCGCCCGAGCAGAGTGCTGACGAAGCCGCGCTCCCGCCCTTCCGCGACGGTGCGCGCGAGATAGGCCTTCACCTTCGGATGCCGGGCGAAGAAGCGGTCGAGGAACTCCTGCGCCTGCTTGGTGCTCATGTCGAGGCCGCGCGAGAGCCCGAAGGCGGTGACGCCGTAGATCACCGCGAAGTTCGTGGTCTTGGCGATGTCGCGCTGCTCCGGGGACACCGCCTCCAGCGCGACGCCGAAGACCTCGGAGGCGGTCCGGGCGTGGATGTCCTCGCCGCGGCGGAAGGCTTCGATGAGGCTCTCCTCGCCCGAGACGTGGGCCAGGATGCGCAGCTCGATCTGCGAGTAGTCCGCGGCGAGGAACTGCCAGCCCGGGTCCGGCACGAAGGCGGCGCGAATGCGCCGGCCCAGCTCGGTGCGCACCGGGATGTTCTGGGCGTTCGGGTTGCTCGACGACAGGCGTCCGGTCGCGGCCACGAGCTGGTTGAACGAGGTGTGGATACGCCCGGTCCCCGGATTGATCAGGGTGGGCAGCGAGTCCGCGTACGTGGACCTCACCGGCGGCAGCTTGAGCTTCTCGAACAGGATGTGGGCCAGCTGCTTCGGCGAGCCGATATTGAACTCCTCGCCCGCCAGCGTGAAGATCTCCCGCGTCGTCCGCTCCAGGTGCACCTCGAGCTCGCGCGAGAATTCCCCGAGCCGGTTTGGGTCCACCCGGATGCCGTGCCGCTCCATGCGCGCGAGGACCCCGATCAGGGGCCGCTCGATGTTCTGATAGAGGTCGTGAAGCCCCACCTCCTGCAGCGCGCGCGGCTGCATCGCCCAGAGATCCCAGATCCACCGGGCCCGGGTGCCGGGCCGCGCGATGCCGGGTCCCTGGCCGAGCAGCTCGGCGCAGACCTCCTCCAGCTTGTAGTTGGTGCGCGCCGGGTTCAGCAGGTAGGCGGCCACTGCGGTGTCCTCACCCGGGGGCAGCGTGCCCCCGCGGGCGAGCCACCACTCGACCAGCGGTTTGATGTCGTGACCGACCAGCGTGCGCCCGCCGAGATTGGGCACCGCGGCCTTCCAGGCCTCGAGCTCGAGGATCGCCGGACCCACTGCCGGGTGATACAGGCCGATTGCCGTCAGTGCCGGGTCCGGCGGACCGCCTTCGCCGATCGCTTCGACGGCGAGCGGCTCGCCCGCGGGCGCCTTGGCCAGATACCCCGCGAGCGCGTCCGCGTCGGCCAGGGTCGGGACGTCGCCGCCGGTGGCCTCGGGCGCCGGCTCCGCCGGAAGCTGCCGCAGGAGGCTGTGGAATTCGAGCTCGGTCCAGAGCGCCCGGAGGCGCTCCCAGTCGGGCTCGCGGCGTCGGAAGGCGTCCAGATCCACCGCGATCGGCACCCGCGTGCTCACGGTGGCCAGCTCACGCGAGAGCAGCGCCTGCTTGCGGTTGGCGGCGAGCGTCTCGCGCAGCTTCCCCGGCACCAGTGAGAGGTTCTCGTAGAGGCGGGTGACGCCGCCGAACTGGCCGATCAGCTTGGCCGCGGTCTTCTCGCCCACGCCCGGCACACCCGGGATATTGTCGATGGAGTCGCCCATCAGGGCCAGGATGTCGGGGATCTGCGCGGGCTCGACCCCCCACTTGGCCTTCACCGCGGCCTCGGCGAAGACCACGCGATCCCCGCCCCGGCCGGTGGTCGAGAACACGCGCACCCGCGGGCTCACGAGCTGGAGCATGTCCTTGTCGGAGGTGACCAGGACCAGCTCGATCGGCAGATCGCGCGTGCGATCCACCACCGTGCCCAGCACGTCGTCGGCTTCGAAGCCCGGCACCTCCAGGAGCGGCAGGCGCAGGGCCTCGAAGAGCGTCTTCACCAGCGGGATCTGGGTGCGGAGATCGTCGGGGGTGGGCGCGCGCGTCTCCTTGTAGGCCGCGAACTGCTCCTCCCGGAACGTCGGGCCGGGCGGGTCCCAGGCGACCGCGAAGTACTCGGGATTGTCCTCGCGCAGCAGCTTCCACAACATCGTGGACATGCCGAAGACCGCGTGGCTCGGCACGCCCTTCGAGGTGGAGAGAAAGGGAATCGCGTGGTAGGCGCGGAAGAGAAAGCCGGGGCCGTCGAGGACGAACAAGCGCTCGGTCATGCGGGTTCGACGCGATCATACACCGGCCTCCGGGCGGCCGCCTCCCCCGTGCCTTTATATCCGAGGGTGTCGGTTACCATGGACGAGGAGACTCACGTGACGGGAGATCGATTCCTGGTGGAGGGCGGCCATCCCCTGCGAGGGACGGTGACGCCGGCCGGCAACAAGAACGAGGCCCTGCCCGTCCTCGCGGCCTGTCTGCTCGTCGCGGGCCCCGTCGTCGTGGACAACGTGCCCCGCATCCGGGACGTGACCGCGCTGCTGGAAGGGCTTCGCCACCTGGGGGTGCACGTGGAGGTCGACGACCACGGCACGGTGCGCCTGGACGCGACCACGCTCAAGGGCCGCGACCCCGATCCCGCGGTGATGTCGCAGCTCCGCGGCTCGGTGTTGCTGGCGCCGGGCCTGCTCGCGCGGACGGGACAGGCCGTGCTGCCGCCTCCCGGCGGCGACCGGATCGGCCGGCGCCGGCTCGACACCCACCTGCTCGCGCTGAGCGAGCTGGGGGCGCGGGTCGCGTCCGGCCCCGCGCTCCACCTGACGCTCCCCGGCCGCTTCCGGGGCGCCGAGGTCTTCCTCGACGAGATGAGCGTGACCGGCACCGAGAACACGGTGATGGCCGCGGTGCTGGCCGAGGGAGAAACGGTCATCCTGAACGCGGCCAGCGAGCCGCACGTCCAGGGCCTGTGCCGGTTCCTCAACGCGCTCGGCGCCCGGATCAGCGGCATCGGCACCAACCAGCTCCGCATCGAGGGCGTCCGCGAGCTCGCCCCGGGCCGGCATCGCCTGGGCCCCGATCACATCGAGATCGGCTCCTTCGTGGCGCTGGCCGCGATGACGGGCGGCGACCTCCGCATCCGCGACGTGATCCCGGAGGATCTGCGCATGATCCGCCTGGCGTACCGACGGCTGGGCGTCGAGACCATGCTCGACGGCACGACGCTGGTCGTCCCCGGCCCGCAGGAGCTGCAGGTCGCCGCCGACGCCGACGGGGCCATCCCCAAGGTGGACGACGCGCCGTGGCCGGGCTTCCCCGCCGATCTGACCTCGCTCGCGCTGGTGCTGGCAACCCAGAGCCGCGGGACGATCCTCATCCACGAGAAGCTATTCGAGAGCCGCCTCTTCTTCGTGGACAGCCTCATCGCGATGGGCGCTCGGATCGTGCTGTGCGATCCGCACCGGGCGGTGGTGGTCGGCCCCACCGAGCTGCGGGGCGCCCCGATGGTGTCCCCCGACATCCGCGCCGGCATGGCCCTCATCGGCGCCGCGCTGTGCGCCCGCGGCACGTCCTCGATCATGAACGCGCACCAGGTGGACCGCGGCTACGAGCGGATCGACGAGCGCCTGCGCTCGCTCGGCGCGCGCATCACCCGCGAGCCGGGCGCCTGACCACGCCGGCTCACTTCGGCACGACGCGATCGTAGAGCGCCCGCACCCACGCGGTGGGGCGGCGGTAGTCCTACGAAGTAAGTCCCGCTGCCTTCGCCGCAGCCTCGGCGTGCGGCACGACGTCGTACGAGTAGAGCTGCTTGCGGAATTCGGCATGCGCGAGAAGATCGGCGTCGCGCTTGCGCAGGTCGTCGACCATCGAATCGACGCGCAGCCCGTGCCTGCGGGCGCCGAGCTGGACCTCGGCGACGCGCTCGCGGCGCAGCCGCTCGTAGGCGAGCAGGCAGGCGGGCGCGCTGGCGGTGTCGGCGCGGGTGAGGATGGTGGCGAGCGCGATGCCGTCCTCGATCGCCTGGTTGGCACCCTGGCCGAGGTGCGGCAGCATCGGATGCGCCGCGTCCCCGAGCAAGGTGAGACGGCCCCTGGTCCAGGTCGGCAGCGGCTCGCGGTCGTAGAGCGCCCAGCGGAACGTCCGGTCGACCTGTTTCAGCACCTGCCCGATGCGCGGATCCCACCCGTAAAACTCGCGGCGCAGCACATCCGGGTCGCCTGGTGCGGACCACGACTCCTTCATCTTCTCGTCGGTCGGCACGAAACCGACGTAGTTGACCATCTCGCCGTGGCGCACCGGGAAGACGAGGAAGTGCTTCGAGGGCCCCGCCCACAGCTGCCAGCGATCCATTGGCCAGTCCGGCAGGTGCTCGCGCGGCACCAGGCCACGGTACGAGATCGTGCCGTGGAAGAGCGGCTTCGAGGGCGGGAAGACGTGGGGCCGCAGCTCGGAGTGGATGCCGTCGGCGCCGATCACCACGTCGGCCTCGGCGACGGTGCCGTTGGCGAACTTCACGCGGGCGATCTCCGCGGTCTGCTCGAAGCCGACCGCGCGGTGACCGGTGCGGATGATGCCGGCGGGCAGATGCGCAGCGAGAAACTCGATGTAGTCGGCGCGGTGCATGCCAAAACAGGCATTCCACCCCGCGGCGTCGGTCACCTGAACTGGGGCGATCGGAGCGCCGTCGTGGCGGAAATACGCGGATCCCGGGCCGACACGGGCGCCCCAGCGCTCGACCGCGCCGCCGAGCCCGATGCTCTCCAGGTGTCGTACCGCGTTCGGCGTCACGTAGACACCGGCGCCGATCTCGCCGATCGCCGTGGCCTGCTCGTAGACGGCAACGTGCAGCCCGCGCGCGAGCAGCGCGTTGGCCGCGAACAGGCCGCCGATGCCGCCGCCGACGATCGCGACGCTGGGTCGGGAAACCATGCCCGTATTGTGCGGCTACTAGCGAGTCTCGCAACGCTGTTTCGAAAGCCGCACCAGTCGGATGCCCTAGAATTCCGCCATGTCCCCTAGGATAGGCAACATGAACGCTCTCCGGCAGCGGTCGCCCTGGCGTGGATCCCGTCACCGTGACGTAGCCTCCCAGACTCGGACGCTGGCCACCTCAGGAACCGAGGCCACCGCAAAATAGATAGGGTCAGAGTCAATTTCTCGATAAATTCAGCCTAACCTCTCTTTACGTTAGTCACAGAATAGTGCTGATCTTCAAACTAGCCGTCTCGCTCATTCTTTTCGGCGTCGCCACCGTAGCGACCGCCCAAACCTCGAACTTGCAAGCCGAGCTCGAGCGCGTCACCGCTTCGGTCGGCGGTAGCGTTGGCATTGGGGTGCGCCATCTTGAATCCGGCCGCGAGTTCTACGTCAATCGCGGCGTGCGCTACCCGATGGCCAGCGTATTCAAAGTGCCTGTCGCGATTCAGCTGCTCACGATGGTCGAGGAAGGTCGCGCCGATCTGGACAAGATGGTCGAGTTGCGCGCGAGCGACCTTCGCCCCGGCAGCGGCCGGCTTGTAAAGGACTTCGTCGAGCCGAGGCGGATCACGATTCGAGAGCTGATCGAGAGGATGCTTATCGACAGCGATGCTACCGCCACCGACTATCTCCTGGGCGAGATCGGTGGCGTCCCTGCTGTCCAGGCGCAGTTGAAGAAACTCGGTTTAGACGGGATCTCCGTGGACCGCACGGCCGGTCACCTCCAGGCTGCCGCGCTCGGCTTCGACGACCTGCCCGCTGACGTCGGCCCGACGTCGTCCGAAATGGATCGAATGATCCACACGCTCCCGCGCTCGCGGCGCACTGGCCGCATAGCCGCGTTCATGAAGGATGAGCGGGATACTGCGAGACCTGAGGCGCTTGTCGCGATGCTGACAAGGGTTTGGAACGGCGAGACGCTGGGCCAGAAGTACACCAAATTTCTCGTCGACACTATGCATCGGTGTAGGACCGGCAAGGGGCGGCTTCCTGCCGGGCTACCGGCAGGAATAAAGGTCGCTCACAAGACGGGGACGTTCAGACGCTTGATCACGAACGACGCCGGAATCATCACCCTTCCCGGCAAGTCCGGGCATGTTGTCGTCACTGTTCAGATCAAGGAATCCAGCCAGACTCTCGAGGCGCAGGAGCGCGCGATCGCGGAGGTCGCGCGTGCGGTCTACAATCACTTCACCGCCAGAACTCAGACGAACTTGCCGGGAGGATAGCCAACATGAACGCCCTCCGGCAGCGGGCGGACGGAGAGGGTCGCCGCGCGGTCGCGTCACCTCTGCGGGCGCCGCCCGGGCGGTGCCATGCTCCGCGTGGGGCTCCTTCTCGAAGCTCGGCACGTCCGTCCGCTTCCTCTTCCCGCGTCTAGCTGTCACCTGATAGAGTCCAGTCCATGCCAACCATGAAACGCATCGGTGTGCTCGGCGGGATCAGCCCGCAGGCGACGATCGACTTCGAGGCGCGCGTGCACCGCGTCTGCCAGCAGCTGGTCCCGCAGAGCTGGAACCGCGGCTACCCGCCGATGGTGGTCTGGTACCACCGCCGCATGCCCCTGCGCGTCGACGCCGATGACCGGCCGCTCGTGCCTCGCGAGATCGACCCGGAGCTGGTGGACGCTGCGGCCTGGCTGGGCCGGACCGTGGACTTCCTCGTCATGCCCTGCAACGCCGCCCACGTCGGGCTGGCCGCGCTCCGGAAGGCCGCCGGGTGCCCGGTTCTCAGCATGATCGACGTCGCGGTGGACGAGGTCGCGCGGCGGGGCTGGCGGCACGTCGGCGTCCTCGGCTTCGCCGGCGCGCCGGCGCCCTACGTCGAGGCGCTGGGCGCGCGAGGGGTCCGCCACGCGACGATCGACGGTACGCTGCAGGGGCGCGTGGACGCCGGGATCCGGGCCGTGGCGGAGGGGCGCGAGGGCCCGGCCGGTACGGAGGCCGCCCGCGCCGCGGTCGCGGCCATGCGCGCGGTGCCGGTCGAGGGCGTGGTGCTCGGCTGCACGGAGATCCCGCTGATGCTGGGCGAGGAGGCCCTAGCCAAGGATCTCCTCAGCCCGGCGGCGCTCCTGGCCGAGGCCGCCGTCCGCGCGGCCATCGGCGACAACCCGCTGCCTCGCTAGGACGACCAGGAGCACGACGCCACGCTTCGCCTCGGCGCGCTCGTCAAACACCGCGACTTCGGTCGCGGCCGCGTGGTCGCCTACGGGGGATCACTGCCGAAGAAGAGCTGATATCGCGTCCCAAGCCGCGCGACCGAGTCCCGCATCCGCCTCATCACTGCCGCCGCGTGCATGCCGAATAGACCGAGGAGTTGTCTCGCTCGGGTCACGCGAGAGTTAGGGTTACTGGGCTACCCGGGAATCTCGGCCTCGACGAGCTTGGCAAGGAGGGTGAGCGACTCTTGCCACCCGAGATAGCACGCCTCGGCCGGAATGACGGCCGGCACGCCGTCCTGCACCACGTTCAGCTCAGTCCCCACGGACACCTTCCTCAACGTGACGGTCACCTGCATCTCGCCCGCCAGATTCGGGTCCTCGAACTTGTCCGTGTAGCGAATTCTCTCGTGTGGCGTCAGTTCCAGATACTCGCCGCCGAAGGAGTGGCTCTGGCCCGTGGAGAAGTTGGTGAATGACATTCGGAATGTCCCGCCGACCTTGGCATCCATGTGGTGGACCTTGGCCGTGAAGCCGTTCGGCGGCAGCCACTTCACCATGGCGTCGGCATCCAGGAACCCTCGATAGACCCGCTCCGGCGTCGCACGGAGAACTCGGTGAAGTCGGATCGTGCTTGTGGGCATTGTCGTGTCTCCTTTCGAGAGCTGCTGCGTCCCGAGTCACATCCAACGTCCAGCATAGCGTGCCGCGCAACCCGGACGCCTCATGGCGAGAGGCGGGCCCAGTCGATCCGCATCGGGTGGTGGTGGTCGGCCCCACCGAGCTGCGGGCGGCCCGATGGTGTCCGGCGCGGCGTTCTGCGCGGGCGGGACATCGTCGATCATGAAGGCGCACCAGGTGGACCGCGGCTGCGAGCGGATCGACGAGCGCCTGCACTCCCTCGGCGCGCGCATCACGCGCGAGCCCGGCGCCTGACGCGCCGGCTCACTTCGGCACGACGCGATCGTAGAGCGCCCGCACCCACGCGGCGCGGCGGCGGTAGTCCTCCAGGAAGTCCTTCCGCGACGGATAGTCGAGGGTCTTGGCGAGCCGCGCCGGATTCGGGCCCGCCAGCTCCAGCGTATCGCCGGGCCGCGTGCCGAAGAGCCGGAGGCCGAGCGACACGCGGCGCAGGAAGCGATACTGCTCCGCGAGCGTGGCGCAGTCGTCCGCTGGGAGCAGCCCGGCCGCCGCGATCTCGCGGATGGCGTGCAGCGTGTTGGCGCGGCGGAGCCCCGGATGCCGCGCCCCGTGGCGCATCTGCACCGCCTGGGTGATGAACTCCACGTCGACGAGCCCGCCGCGCCCGAACTTCACGTGGAACCGGCCGGGCGTCTCCTTGCCGAGCTCGCGCTCCATGCGCTCCCGCAGGGCGCGCATCTCCTTGAGGTCGGGCGGCGGCGCTTCGGGCCCGTAGAGCAGCCCGCGGATGCGCCGGCGCACCGAGCGCCCGAGTCGCGGATCGCCGCCCACCAGCCGGGCGCGCGTGAGCGTCTGGCGCTCCCACGGATCCGCCCACTCGCGGTAGTACCGCTCGAGCGCGTCGTCGCTGGTCGCGAAGCCGCTGCCCTTGGAGCCGGGGCGCAGGCGCAGGTCCACCGCGAAAGCCACGCCGGCCGCCGTGATATCGCTCAGGAGGCGGCTCAAGGCCTCCACCGCGCGGTCGTAGAACACGTGCGCCTCGACCCGCGGCTCCCCGTCGGTGAACCCGGCGCCCCCGTACACCACGAAGAGGTCGAGATCCGAGCCGGTGGTGAGCTCGCGGCCGCCGAACTTGCCGAGACCGATGATGGCCGCGGGCACGAGCCGGCCCTTGGCGTCGCGCGGGACGCCGTACTGGGCCACCGTCTCCTCGAGGGCCAGCAGCCACGCCACCGCGAGCGTGGCCTCGGCGAGCGCGGTCATCTCGAGCGAGAAGCGCTCAGGGTCCGTCACGCCCAGGAGCATGCGCCAGATGATGCCGAGCTCCTGGGCCTGCTTGAGCCGCCGTAAGGCGTCGGGGCGCTCGGCGGCCGCCAGGCGCGGCGCGAGCACGGGCGCCAGCTCCCGGCGAAAGTCGGGCGCGCGCTTGTGGGCCGCGAACGTCTCCGGGCTCGCCAGGCCGTTGAGCAGCTCGGGCTGCGCGATCAGCAGCTCGGTCAGCAGCTCGCCCCGCGCGCAGAGCCGCACCAGGTTGGTGAGGAGCTCGGGCCGGTCGGCCAGCAGCTCCAGGTAGGCGATTCTCGGTCCGGCCGCCGAGACGAAGCGCTCGAATTGGCTCAGGGCCTCGTCGGGATCCGGGCTTCGCCAGAGCGCGTCGAGCAGCACCGGGAAGAGGCGGGCCACCGCGCGGCCGGCCGCGGCCGGGTACGGGATCAGCGGGCGGCCTTCCAGGACCAGGCGGAGATTCTGGCGGGCGCGGTCCGGGTCGGCGAAGCCGGTCGCCTTGAGCGCAGTATAGCTCGGGATGCGCAGCGGGCGGGCGGCCGCGGCCGGCGGCGCCGCGAAGAAGTCGCGGAATGCCCGGTGCACCAGCGCGGTGACACGCCGATGCTCGACCATGAAACGCCGCGCCGCCGTGGTCGGGGGCTGCGCGACGCCCATGCGGCGGGCGAGGAGCCCGAGGGCGCGCAGCTCCTCCGGGAGGGTGTGGGTCTGGAACTCGTGGAGGATCTGCAGCCGGTGCTCCACGGTGCGCAGGTAGCCCAGCGCCTCGCCGAGCTCGCGGCCGAGCGAATGCGACAGGTAGCCCCGCTCGGTGAGACGGAAGATCGCGCGCAGGCTGTTCCGCTCGCGCAGCCACGGGTCGTCGCCGCCGTAGAGGAGCTGCAGCGCCTGGATGAGGAACTCGACCTCGCGGATGCCGCCGCGGCCGAGCTTGACGTTGCGGTGCGAGGCATCCTTGCCCCGGAGCGAGCGGTCGATCTGGGCCTTCATCTCGCGCACCGCGCGCACGATGGCCGGGTCGAGGCCGGGCCGGTAGACGAACGGGCGCACCGCCTCGAAGAAGCGCGCGGCCACCGCCTCATCGCCCGCGCAGGCGCGCGCCTTGATGAGGGCCTGGCGCTCCCAGAGCTCGGCGCGGTCCGCGAAGTAGTTGCGATACCCGTCCACCGACAGGATCAGCGCGCCCGAGCGCCCCTCGGGGCGCAGGCGCAGGTCCACCCGGAAGACGTGACCCTCCTCGGTAACCGACTCGAGCGTCTCCACGATGGACCGGACCGCCTGGGTGAAGAACTCGCCGTTGGCGATGCGGCCCGCCTCGCCTCCCGCGGTCTCCCCGTCCTCGCCGTAGACGAAGACCGGATCGATGTCCGAGGAGTAGTTGAGCTCCTCGCCCCCGAGCTTGCCCATGCCGATGACCGCGAGGCCGGTGCGTGTGCCGTCGGCCCCCATCGGCGCCCCGTAGAGCCGCTCGAGCCGCTCGCGCGCCCAGTCCCATGCCGCGGCGAGGCACACGTCGGCCATGTGCGACAGCTCCTCGGTGGTCACGGTGAGGTCGGCGTCGCCCAGGATGTCGCGACAGCCGATGCGCAGGAGCGGGCGTTACTGGATCCGGCGGAGCGCGTTGAGCCGCGCCTCGGGCCGCTCGACGGCCTTGACGCTCGCGGCCAGGTCCTCCACGAGATCGTCCGCGAGCCACTGGCGCATCGTCCGCGGCTCGAGCAGCCAGGGCAGCAGCGTGGGGTAGCGGCGGAGGGTGTCGGCCAGGAACTGGCTGGTGCCGCCGAGGCGCGCCAGCAGCGGAATGGCGCCCGGATGGGCCGCCAGCAGGCGGAGGAACGCGGCGTACTCGCCCTGGGAGGCCAGGCGCTCGAGATTGTTGAGCGCCATGTCCGGATCGGGCGCCGCGGCCAGCTCGGCGAGCAGGCGAGGCAGCGCGGGCGCGAGCAGCTCGGCCTCGCGCGGCGAGGGCGTGAGCGCGTGCAGGTTGCGCAGCGCCCCGGCGGGATCGGCGAAGCCGAGCTGCTTGAGCTGGCGCAGCGCAGCCCGGTCGTCGGGCGCGGCGGCCAGCAAGTCTTTCACGGGTTGCCCGCTATCTGGGGGAGTGCGGGGGCCATTTCTGGGCCCCCGCATATGGAGAGCTTGAAGAAGTAAACGGCCGACCGCGCCGGAACCGTTGACCGCACAGAACCCAAAGGCCCCTCACCCTGCCCTCTCCCCAGAGGGGAGAGGGTGATGTGGAGCTCAGATGGCGTCTTCGCCCTTTTCGCCGGTGCGGATGCGGATGGCCTCGCCCATCGACAGGACGAAGACCTTGCCGTCGCCGATCGAGCCGGTCTTGGCGGACTGGCAGATGACCGAGACCACCTTGTCCACGAGGCTATCGGGCACCACGACCTCGACCTTGACCTTGGGCAGGAAGTCGATCGTGTACTCCGAGCCGCGGTAGAGCTCGGTGTGCCCCTTCTGGCGCCCGAAGCCGCGGACCTCGGTGACGGTCATGCCGACGACACCGAGCTCGTTGAGCGCTTCCTTGACGTCGTCGAGCTTGAACGGCTTGATCACCGCTTCGATCTTCTTCATACCGGCCTCCGTGGCTAGCGGGCGCGCTGCGCCCTCAGGGCTTTGCGGTAGAGAGTAACGTATTCCCGCGCCGAGGCGTCCCAGGAGAAATCCTCGGCCATGGCATTGCGGATCAGCGCTTTCCACAGGGCGGGCTGCCGGTACGTCGCGGCGGCCCGGCGCACCGCGCCGAGCATGGCCTCCGGCGTGAA
>Ga0193707_1000486_pt1 | contig 13746 bp, 18 predicted proteins | sample U3c2metaG_FD_143043 | JGI IMG/M metagenome (GOLD analysis project Ga0193707, IMG submission 143043) | Soil microbial communities from a riparian zone of the East river system, Colorado, United States - U3c2 | ecosystem: Environmental > Terrestrial > Soil > Riparian zone | place: USA: East River... | reverse complement strand
GGCGTCGACCACGTCCGCGGCCTGGCCGGGGACCCGGGCGAGCACGGTGTCGAAGAAGTCGTCGTGTACGACCTCGATGCCGCCCGCCCGCAGCGACGCGGCCAGCTTGCCCGCGTGGTCGTGGACGCGCTCGGCGATCGCCCGCAGACCCTCGGGCCCGTGGTAGACGGCGTACATCGACGCGACCACGGCCAGCAGGACCTGCGCCGTACAGATGTTGGAGGTCGCCTTCTCGCGGCGGATGTGCTGCTCGCGGGTCTGCAGGGCCAGCCGGTACGCCGGTGCGCCGTCGGCGTCCACGGAGACACCGACGAGGCGACCGGGCAACGACCGCTCGAGGCCGGACCGGACGGACATGAAGCCGGCGTGCGGACCGCCGTAGAACAGCGGTACGCCGAAGCGCTGGGAGGACCCGATCACGATGTCGGCGCCGGCCTCACCCGGTGCCTCGAGCAACGTCAGGGCGAGCAGGTCGGAGGCGACGGCAACCAACGTGTCGCGCTCGTGCGCTGCCGCGACCAACGCCTCGAGGTCGCGAACCACACCGCCGGAGCCCGGGTACTGCACCAGGAAGCCGAAGAAGTCACCGTCGGGCAGGCCGTCAGTGGTATCGGCGACGACGACCTCGATACCGAGCGCCTCGGCGCGGGTCCGTACCACGGCGATGGTCTGGGCGAAGCAGTCGGCGTCGACCAGGAAGCGGTCGGACTTGCCCCCTTTGATCGACGACAGCTTGTTCGAGCGGTGGGCCAGCGTCATCGCCTCGGCGGCCGCGGTGCCCTCGTCCAGCAGCGACGCGTTCGCGGTCGGCAGGCCGGTCAGGTCGGACACGACGGTCTGGAAGTTCAGCAGGGCCTCGAGCCGCCCCTGGGAGATCTCCGGCTGGTACGGCGTGTAGGCCGTGTACCAGGCCGGGTTCTCGACCAGGCGGCGGACGATCACCGACGGAGTGAAGGTGCCGTAGTACCCCTGGCCGATCATCGAGGTGGCCACGGTGTTGCGGGCGGCCAGCTGGCGGAGCTCGGTCAGCGCGTCGACCTCGGAGGCCGGTTCGGGCAGCCGGAGCTCCTCGGCGGACCGGATCGACGCCGGGACCGCGGCATCCACCAGTGCGTCGACATCGTCGTACCCGAGGAGCTGGACCATCCGGGCGATCTCGTCCGGACGCGGCCCGATGTGCCGGTCGGCGAACCGGGCAGAAACCTGGGCCGAGAGCTGGGGTGAGTTGTTCATCTAGAGGCTCCGTTGCTGACAGTGCTTCCGGTCGCCTCCCCCTCTGTCACGCACCCGCGCTCCAGAGTCGCCTGCGGCACTCGGTCCATGGGCCTGAGAGGTTCCGGGGAGGAATTGCCCCTTCGGCGCCCGGTGAACGGGTCTCTCCCGAGTGCTGTGTACGGCAGACCCGAGGCTACCAGGAATCCTCGAACAGTTCGGGCAGCAGCCGTCGTGCGACCGGCCGGGCCACCTCGACCTGCGCCTGCGTGGCCGATGGCATCGGCCACCGCACCCGGGTGTCGACGTCGGCCCAGTTCCCGACCGCGGCCAGGAACTTGTCCAGCGCCGGATTCGACAGTCCGGCCTTCTGCAGCGGTACGACGTGCTGCCCGAAGAACTCCGCGATCCGGCCCTCGACGTCCAGCGATCGGGCCGACCTGACGGAACCGTTGGGTGACAGTGCCGCGACGTTGGAGTAGCTGCCGTGTGCACCGAGTAGCGACATGCTCGCAAGGAAATGCCCCGGCACGAAGATCGACAACCCCGACGTCGTCGTCTGCTCGAACCACGCCTTGTCCCCACCTGCCGTCTTCAACCCGATCAGACTCGGTACGGCGCTCGCCAGTTCCCGCAGAAGCTCGGGTCCGACCGTGGTCTTGGCGTGGGGCGGGTTGTAGAGGACGAGCGGTACGTCGCCGGCCGTGTCCGCCGTACGCCGGAGGAAGTCCAGCACCTCGCGGTCTGCGCCTCCAGCCGGGTGAAGTCGATGCTGTCGTCGGCGTTCAGGGGGAACAACAAAGTCGCCCACACACCGCGCAGCGATTCAGCGGTGAGTGGGCGCACAGTGTCAGTCTAGGTGGTGTCAGCCGGTCATGCGGGCGCGGCGACGAGCGGCGAGCTCGTCGTTCGCGTGACCGTCGGTGTCACCGTCGGCACGCTCGGTCGGCAGCTCGGACAGCGAACCCTCGACCTCGCGCCAGACACCACCGAGGGCGATGCCGAAGACTCCCTGGCCACCGGCGAGGAGGTCGATCACCTCGTCCGGCGAGGTGCACATGTAGACCGACGCACCGTCGCTCATCAGCGTGATCTGGGTCAGGTCGTCGATGCCGCGCTTGCTCAGGTGGGCGATCGCGGTCCGGATCTGCTGCAGTGAGATGCCGGCGTCGAGCAGACGCTTGATCACCTTCAGCAACAGGACGTCACGGAAACCGTACAACCGCTGCGTGCCGGAGCCGGTCGCCGGACGGACCGACGGGGAGACCAGGCCGGTGCGGGCCCAGTAGTCGAGCTGACGGTAGGTGATCCCGGCCGCGGCACACGCCGTCGGACCGCGGAACCCGACATCCTCCGGCATCGGCCGCAGGTCGTCGTCGAACAGCAGACCCTGAACGCCGGCGGTGGCGGCCGCCTCGGCGCGTGCTTCGGACGTCGACTGCGCCGTCAGATCCGTGTCGCCGGTGCGTGTCACGCCTGAGCCTCCCTGGGTACCCACTGGAACGGTTCACATCCGTGGAGTGACAACACTCCACGACTCCTTCAAGGTAAGCCGCCGACCAGGGAGGGTCAACGACAACCGCATCGAGCCGGGAGCGTGTCGCGGCCGTCGTACAAATCGTTACCTATCTGGTCTTGTACCACTCCGGCGAACCGAGCCTGCTCAGCTCTTGTCGAAATCCTCCGGAGTGACCTGGTCGAGGAACTCGCGGAAGCGCTCGACCTCCTCTTCCTCCACCACCTCGTCGGTGTCGGTCGTCTCACTATCCGGAACGGGGACCCCGGCCTCGGCCAGGATCTCCTCGGTGCAGAACACCGGTGTCCCGGTGCGCAGCGCCAGCGCGATCGAGTCCGACGGCCGCGCGGAGATCTCGGTCTTGTCGTCGAACACCAGGATCGCCTCGAAGATGCCTTCGGTCAGATTCACGATCCGGACCTGACTGAGCGTGTGCCCGAGAACGCGGATCGTCTCGGCGAACAGGTCGTGCGTCAGCGGCCGCGGTGGCTCCATCCCCTGCTGGGCGAAAGCGATCGCACTCGCCTCGGCCGCGCCGATCCAGATCGGCAGATACCGCTCCCCGCCGACCTCTCGCAGCAGCACGATCGGCTGACTCGAGGGCATCTCCACCCGGACTCCGACCACGTCGACTTCGCGCACACCATCAGCCTACTCCGACTACCTGGGCAGGCGGGAACGGACCAGAGCCGCGTGCAACCGAACCGCCAGCGCGGCCAGGTCCTCGGTCTGCTCGGTCCGGCGGGGGCCGGTGACCTGCTCGATCAGGCCGACCTCGCGGTCGGCCGCCGTACGGAACGGGCGCAGATGGCGCGGCTCGATCCCGTACGGCACGAACTCCGCGGCCAGCCGTGCGACCACGATCGCGTCCCCGTCGTAATGGTTGCCCCGGGCCACCACCAGGCCATGGCCCTCCAACTCGCCGAGCAGCTCGGTGGAGATGGCCGCGGCGGCACGGAGCTCTTCACGGGTCAGCTGCAGATCGATGCCCGGCGCACCGAAGTCGTCGGCGACCGGCAGCCCTGAGGGCTCCGGCAACGAACTCGGCGCGACCGGTGGCCCGGCGGCCGCCGGGCGCAGGCCACGGTCGATCGCACCGAGATGTTCCTTGATCACCTTGAGCGGCAGGTACTGGTCGCGTTGCGCGGTCAGCACATACCACAGCCGCTGGACGTCCGCGCCGCTGAACTTCCGGTAGCCGGAGGCGGTCCGGGCCGGCGCTACCAGCCCCTCGGCCTCGAGGAACCGGATCTTCGAGATGGTGACGTCGGCGAACTCGGCCTGCAGGAGCTGCAGCACCGCTCCGATGCCAAGGCCGTCGAAGGGGCCCTCGGCGGACGGCTCAGGCCTGGCCACTGGCGTAGTACACCAGCCGGTACTTGCCGATCTGGACCTCGTCGGAGTTGGTCAGCTGGAGCTCGTCGATCCGGTCCCGGTTCACGTAGGTGCCGTTCAGGCTGCCCACGTCGCGGACCTTCACGCCGGACGGGTCCCGGCGGAACTCCGCGTGCCGGCGCGACACAGTGACGTCGTCGAGGAAGATGTCGCTGTCCGGGTGCCGGCCGGCGGTGACCACGTCGACGTCGAGCAGGAACCGGCTGCCCGCGTTCGGCCCGCGCTGGACGATCAGCAGCGCGGATCCGGCCGGCAGTGCACCGACCGCGGCCTCGTCGTCGGCCGACAGCGGCTCGCCGGTGCGCTCGGGCTCGGGCTCGGCACCGATCGGGGTCAGCATCGCGGTGTCGGTGACACCGGGAGTCGGCGGCGGGCTCGCCGGGGCTGCCGCCGGGCGGTCCGCGCCAGGAAGCATCGCTCCGCACTGCGAGCAGAACCGGCTGCCCTCGGAGTTCTCGTGCCCGCACTGGTTGCAGAACGGCATGCTGTGATCCTCCCGATCGCCGGCGGTCCGGCGACGTTTTTGAATAGACCCCGTGTGAACAAGTGTGGACGCAGATTCGCGGACCTCAACCCTCGACCAGCGGTTGAGGTCCGGACAACCTATCAGGAGCGGCCAGGCCGGTGACCGGCCGCCCACGGTCAGCTCTGGTCGAGCTGTCCCTGGTAGGTCTCGGCATCCATCAGCGCCTCGACCTCGGCCGCGTCCTCCACGTCGATGTCGAGCAGCCAGCCCTCGCCGTACGGGTCGCTGTTCACCAGGTCCGGCTGGTCGGCGAGCGCCTCGTTGACGGCCGTGACGGTGCCGTTGACCGGAGCGAACAGGTCGCTCACGCTCTTGGTCGACTCCAGCTCACCGCAGGCGTCACCGGCCCGTACGACGCTGCCGACCTCGGGTAGCTGCACGTACACGATGTCACCGAGCGCGTCCTGCGCGAAGTCGGTGATACCGACCCGCACCGGTCCCTCGCCGGCCTTCACCCACTCGTGCTCGGCCGTGTACTTCAGGTCTTCGGGATACACCTCGGTCCTCTTTCTTTCAAACGGACACAGCTATTTGGTCGGGCTGGGTGCCGGGCGAGCGTAACGATGCTCCTCCGGCGTATGCAAGGCGGTGATCTGGACCACGTCGAGCTCGTTCACCTCGGCCGTGCCGCCCACCTGCGGACCGGTCACCTCGCTGACCAGGCCGCCCGGGAAGTTCGCCGCCTCGGAGAGGTTGTGCGACTCCCCGATCGCCTCGACAACGTACGGCGAATTCACCTTCTGACCGTCGATGCTGATCCCCGGCGCGTCGTCGACGAAGTCGGTACTCGCGACCACCCGGGCCGAACCGTTGATCTGGATCGCCTCGGCGCCGGCGTCGCGCAGTTCCTCGATCGCGTCCAGCAGGTTGCTCGAGGTCATCTTGCCCTCGGGGTCGTTCAGCGTGATCCGGACGCCCGGTCCCTGCGCGGGCAGCGTGCCGGCCAGGATGCCGAGCACCCGGACCTGCGCCTCGGCCTGCTCGCGGGCGGTCTGGGCCTTGTCCGCGCTGGAGGACAGCGAGTTCTTCCGCTCCTCCAGCTCGGCGATCTCGCTCTCCAGCCGGCGGGTGTTCTGGCCGAGGCCGTCGAGGATCGCGATCAGGTCCTCACGGCGGGCGTTCTGGTAGCCGTCGTCGGCCCGGTTCACCCGCACCTGGACGACGGCCACGCAGGCGACCAGCGCGAGGACGACGGCGACGATCGCCTGGCCCCGGGACGGCTTGAACCCGGACCGCAGCCGCCGCAACGCCAGATTCGGCGTCCGTGGCTTGAGCATCGGCGTCGGCTCCGCCGGCTGCGGCGGCTCGACCGGATCGGGAGCTGCCGGATCTGGCGTCGGCTCGGGTTTGTCGTCGCTCATGTCAGGCCCTGAAGATGTGCCGGCGGATCGCGGCCATGTTGGTGAAGATCCGGATGCCGAGGACGACGACCACGCCGGTGGACAGCTGCGAGCCGACGCCCAGCTGGTCGCCGAGGTAGACGATCAGCGCGGCGATCAGGACGTTCGACACGAACGAGACGACGAACACCTTGTCGTCGAAGATCCCGTCCAGGAACGCCCGCAACGCCCCGAACACCGCGTCCAGCGCGGCGACGACGGCGATCGGCAGGTAGGGCTGGGCCCACTCCGGGACGTCGGGCGCGACCACCAGGCCGATCACGACACCGATCACCAGTCCGAGTACGGCGATCATCTGGTTCTCACCTTCGCGTAGCGCAACGCGATGGTCGCATCGGCGGGCACCAGCAAGGAATCCTCCGTCGTGATCGTCATCCGGACATCGAAGTTGCTGACCAGGTACTGCACCCACTGGCCACCCGAGCTCTGCGCGAACCGGGCCGGCACGGTCGCGGTGTCCCCCACCGCGAGCACCGTGTACGGCGGGGTCAGGGAGCTGTAGTCGACCGTGATCGCACTGCCCGCACCCCGGATCGCGGTCAGCGAGGTGAGCCGGTGACCGTTCACCGAGATCGCCTCCGCACCCGCGGTCCACAAGCCGTTGACCAGCTGCTGCAGGTCGACGTCGAGCAACCGGCCTTCCTTGGCGTCGGCGTTCTTCGCGTCGTCGATCACCGCCTTGATCCCCGGGCCGGTGACCGCGACCGCGCCGGTCTGCAGCTCCAGCGCGTCCAGCTGCTGCTGCAACGTCGCGCCCGAACTGGTGTTGCTCAGTCCGCTCGCCTGCAACCCGCGTACCTCGTCGGCCAGCTGGGTCTGCTGGGTGCGCAGGCCGTTCAGCCGGGAGTCGGCCTGGTTGATCCGAGTGATCAGTTCCTTGCGCTGCTTCTCCGCCTCGGGCGCGCCCCGGTAGTTCTGCGAGGCCGCGACCGCGAGCAGGAAACCGAGCACGAGGGTTGCCGCCACCAGCATCACCCGGTGCCGGGACCGCAACGACTTGCCGTTCTGTTTCGGGCGGGTCCGGGCCGCGACGGCGTACCCCTCGTCCAGCGGGTGCGCCATCAGGTTGTTCAGCAGCGACATCGACGCGTCGACGCGTCGCGGCTTCGGTGCGCCGTCCTTCGGTGGCGCAGACTGGGTCACGGGTCTACCCGGCCGGGTCGCTGGTCGGTTTCACTGTCTGGACGAGGTGGCGGAGCTGGGCGAAATACAGGGCACCGGCCCAGTAGTACAGCCCGGTCCCCCAGATCGCGAACGCCCAGCCGAACACCCGCGCGAGCAGGTTGAGGGTGCTGTCGCCGTCACCGAGCAGCAGCAGCGGGAACGCGTACAGCAGGCAGAAGGTGGCCGACTTGCCGAGGAAGTGCACCGGCAGCGCGTTGAAGCCGCGGCGGTGCAGGGCAGGCAGGGTGAGGGTGAGCAGCAGGTCTCGCAACGGCAAGGCGATCGCCAGCCACCACGGGATGATGTCGCGCAGCGCGAGGCCGATCACGGTCGCGAAGATGTAGAGCCGGTCCGCGACCGGGTCGAGCATCTGGCCGAGCCGGCTGGTCTGGTTCATCCGGCGGGCGATCTGGCCGTCGGCCCAGTCGGTGAACCCGGAGACGGCCAGCACGAGCAGCGCCCAGCCATCCTTCTCCGGTCCGAGAACCAGCCACAGGAACAGTGGCACTCCCAGCAATCTGAGGAAGCTGAGCGCGTTCGGGATCGTGAGCACCCTGTTCGACACTTCTAATTCCGGCACGCGACCCCTCCCTCGCTCCACCCTGATTTCGGTCGTAACTGTACTTGGACACGGCGACAGGTTTACGCCCGGCCATCCCGGGGCAAGGCCCGGCCTTCCCCTGCTACCTGAACGCGTCCGCCCGCTTCCCGCTACGCCCGCTATGAACCGGTGACCCGATCGATACGCAAGGGTGATGCTTGACTCGTTGATGAGACGGGAGGGGTGCGGATGAAGTTCCTGGTGCTGATCTACGGCAACCCCGAGTCGCGGGGAGTGTGGAACTCGCTGTCCGACGAGCAGAAGAAGGAAGGGATGGCCGGGTACGCCGCGCTGCACGAGGCGCTCGCGTCCCGGGGAGAACTGATCGCGTCGGAGTCGCTGGACGACCCTGGCACCACCAAGCAGGTGCTCGTCCGCGACGGCCGCCCGATGACCACCGACGGGCCGTTCGCCGAGGTGAAGGAGCAGTTGGCCGGGTTCTACCTGCTCGACTGCGACTCCATGGGCCGCGCCGTCGAGATCGTCGCGCAGATCCCGGAGGCGCCGTTCAGCATCGTCGAAGTACGACCTGTCCGCGATCTGTCGGCGTACACCTGATGCAGATCGAGGAGCTGCTGCGCGAGCAGGCTCCGCAGGTGCTGAGTGCGCTGGTCCGCCGGTACGGCGACTTCGACGCGTGCGAGGACGCCGTCCAGGAGGCGCTGGTGGCCGCGTCACAGCAGTGGCCGGGCGACGGCGTACCGGACAATCCGCGCGGCTGGCTGATCACGGTCGCGGCGCGGCGGCGGATCGAGGTACTGCGCAACGAGGCGGCACGGCAGCGGCGGGAGGAAACGATCGCTGCGGCTCCGGATCCGGCGCCCGCGTCGCCGGTTGACGACTCGTTGACGCTGTTGATGCTCTGTTGTCACCCGTCCCTGACCTCGCAGTCGCAGGTCGCGCTCACGCTGCGCGCCGTCGGCGGGCTGACCACCGGCGAGATCGCCCGCGCGTTTCTGGTGCCGGAGGCAACGATCGGGCAGCGGATCAGCCGGGCGAAGGCGAAGCTGCGGGGCGCCCGGTTCGCGCTACCGCCCGCGGCCGAGCAGCCCGAGCGGCTGGCCGCCGTCCTGCATGTTCTCTATCTGATCTTCAACGAGGGCTACACCGCGTCGTCCGGCTTGTCGCTGCATCGGGTCGAGCTGAGCGCGGAGGCGATCCGGCTGACCCGGCAGTTGCGCTCGCTGTTGCCGCAGGAAGGCGAGGTCGGCGGGCTGCTGGCGTTGATGCTGCTGACCGACGCGCGCCGGCCGGCCCGGACGACGGCCGACGGCGCGCTGGTGCCGTTGCCGGAGCAGGACCGGGCGCGGTGGGACACGCAGGCGATTGCCGAGGGCACCGAGTTGATCGCCTCGACGCTGCGGTCGGCACCGGTCGGCCCGTACCAGTTGCAGGCCGCGATCGCGGCGGTCCACGACGAGGCGAAGCGGGCCGAGGACACCGACTGGCGCGAGATCCTGATGCTGTACGAACTCCTCGAGACGACCGCGCCCGGCCCGATGGTCACCCTCAACCGAACCGTCGCGGTCGCCATGGTGCACGGTCCGGCGGCTGGGCTGGCGCTGCTCGACGACGCCGATCCCGCGTTGAAGGACCATCACCGGCTGGCCGCCGTACGCGCTCATCTGCTCGAGCTGGCCGGCGACCGTGCGGCCGCTCGGTCGGCGTACCAACTGGCGGCGCGGTTGACGCAGAGCGTCCCCGAGCAGCGCTATCTGCAGACCCGCGCCGAAGCTCTCTAGCGTCCTGCGCCTGAGTTCGTGTGATGAGTCTGCTGATGCCCGTGTGAGTGAAGCCACTATGTCTGAGCCACCGTTACGTCCGAAGATCCGAGCGCCACAGGTCACCGATCTTTCGGACGCTAGTGTCCTGCAAATCACCTCGGGGTCGTGTCCGCACACTGACCTCACTCACGCCAGATCCCTGCCGCTGTCCCCTTGACTGAAGGCACCATTTGACTGAAGGCACCATGCAGCCAGCAAACGCTTGCTGACGACATACTGCTCACAGTCGATGACGCACTCCCCCTCACACTTCACACACAGGGCCCCTCACCTCGGCCGCCGAGGCGCCGGCGAGTAGTCCGGCGAGATGCGAACGCGGACTTAGTGCACGAACTTCCGATGCAGGACGCTAGGGGGCCAGCGGTCGGCCCCAGCTCAGCTCGGCGACGACCTGCAGCTCTAGTACGCCGTCCCGTGCGTACGGCGAGACCGCGCGCTCGATGGCGTCGTCGAAGGCTGCCGCCTCGTCGGCGGGCATCAGGTCCCGCGCCAAGGACGAGGTCGAGTGGAACTGCTCGATGTAGTCGGCGACTCGCTGGTGGTACACGACCGGCGTGGTCCGCTCCGTACCGGTCAGGTCGAGCAGGCCGCGTTCCCGGATCGCGTTCACGACGCTGAACTTCGGGTCGTGGTCCTTCTTGCGGGAGTGGCGCTGGATGACCTGCAGGATGTCGTCCCACCACGGCTCGTCCACCGAGCCGTGCTCGATCACGACGAGCTGAGCGTTCGGCGTCAGGTGCGGGACGATCCTGGCGAACGTCTCCTCCCACGGCATCCAGTGGATGCTCGCGCCCGCGGTGACGAGCGCATACGGCCCGGTCAGGTCGGCGGTCTCGATGCTGCTGACGTGCCAGTGGATGGTGTCCTGGTCGCCGCCCGGTCGCGCCCTTCCGGCATCGACCATCGCCTGCGACACGTCGATCGCGTCGACGGACTCGACCCTGGGCGCGAGCGGCCGCGCGATCGCCCCCTCGCCGGCACCGATGTCGAGCACGCGTCGCGGCTCATCGGCGATCAGCGCCTCGAGCCGGTCGAACACCTCCTCCGGATACGGCGGCCGATGCTGATAAGCCTCCGCCACCGCCTCATGCTGAAACGTCGCCGCGAGCTCTGTCATGTGGTCCCCCAAACGATTGCATGCTCAGTGAAGTACGCCGGGTCGCTGTGGACCGGGATGACGCAGAGGAGGTGGCCGCCGGGGGCTTCGAGGGTGTGGCAGCAGCCCTGCCAGCTGGAGACCTCCACGTCGACGTCGTCGGTCTCGATGTCGAGGTGGTACCGCGGTTCGCCGGCGATCGATTGGATCGCCGTCACGTAGCCCGGGACCGCGTCCTCCAGGGTGGTGAACTGCGGTTCGCCCCGCGGGGTCGACGTACGGACTCCCAAAGCGCCGGCCCAGAAGCCGGTGGCGCGGTCCACGTCGTCGCGCCGTACGTCGATGAGGAAGGTGGACACGCGGCTCCGGTGCATGCGGCCAACCTAGTCGGAGTGATCGCGTGCGGGCTCGGGGTTTCTGTTCCGGACGGCGATCGTCCGGAACCGGAGTTAGCCTGCGGGCATGAGGCAGCAGACCGCGGTCATCGAGGACACGCAGGTGACCTTCGTACCGGCCAACGAGGCGTCGTGGGAGGACCTGCGGGCGATCTTCGGCACCGCTGACGCGGGGCACTGCCAGTGTCAGCGGTTCAAGATCCGGGGGTGGATCTGGCGCGACTCCACCCAGGACGAGCGGACCGCGATGCTGCAGGACCAGACCGCGTGTGGGACCCCGGACGCGCCGTCCACGAGCGGGCTGGTCGCGTACGTCGACGGCGTACCGGCGGGCTGGGTCGCGGTCGAACCGCGCACGGCGTACCCGAAGCTCCGCGGCTCCCGGGTGCCGTGGACGGATCGCTCCGAGGACAAGGACGACGACACTGTCTGGCCGTCACCTGCATGGTCGTCCGCAAGGGCTTCCGCGGTCGCGGCCTGACCTATCTCCTCGCCCGCGCCACCATCGACCACGCCCGCACCCGCGGCGCCCGGGCCCTCGAGGCCTACCCGATGCTCACCCAGCCCGGCCGAACCGTCACCTGGGGCGATCTCCACGTCGGCCCCCACCAAGCCTTCGAAGAAGCCGGCTTCCACCAAGTAACCCACCCCACCCTCCGCCGCACCGTGATGCGCATCGACTTCCCTGCGGTCGGTGCGGGTCAGTCGTAGGTGGCTTGGGCTTGCCAGGTTGTTTGGTGGAGGGTGAAGAGCCAGGCCCGGGTGTCGGCGGTGTGGAACTGGAAGCGGGCCTGGCGGGATTCGGTGCCGGGATCCCACCAGCGTTCATCGGTCAGCCAGGGGCCGGCCCAGGCGGTGATCGGGTGGAGCTTGTTGCTGTCGGCAACTTGTGGGGCCGGGGCCAGGCAGAAGGCAGTGGGGACGCCGGAGAGTTCCCCGCGGGCGCTGACCGAGACCTGGGTGCCGTCCTCGGCGAACACCTTCGCCTGGAGGGGCTGGGGGAAGATCGTGGTCGGCGCGAGGGTCGGCCAGCGGGCCGGGTCGGCGGGACTGATCGCGCCGGGCCACGGCTGGTCGGGCGGCCGGGCCGGCACCGGACGGTCCCCCCACGGGATCAGCGTCTGCCGCTCCGCGAACCCCCGGCCGCCGCCGATCACCACCGACGCGACGGCACCATGACCGAGCATGCTCTGGACCCGCGACAACGCCCGGTGGATCCGCTCGTCCGGCCCGCCACCCCACAGCCCGTCGACGTGCGCACCGACCGGATCCGCCTGGTCGGGGACGAGCCGGAGCCGTACGACGGGTGACGTCAGCTCACTGGTCGCCGTCCCACTCCCCTGCAACTGCCAGCGGACCCGGTCCACCACGTCGGCCGCGGTGAACCAGCGCGGATGCAACCACTCCCGCTCGTGGATCCGCCCGGACTCGGTGCCGATCTCGACCCGGAGCGTCGTACACACCAGGCCGAGCTCGGTCAGCCGGGCGATCAGTTCGTCGGCGACCGACCGGACCGCGAACGCGACCTGGTCGACCCGGTCCACGGCCGGCTCGAAGTCGAGGGTGCGGGTGAGCTCCGGCGGGATCTCCCGGCCCACCACCGGACGATCGTCGCACCCACGGGCCAGCCGGTGGGCGAAGGCGCCGGTCGGGCCGAACCGGGCAGCCGCGCGAACACACCCAGCGACCGCAGCCCGAGCCGGCGGAGCAGGTCCGTGAGGGTGGGCTGTTCGAGGACGTCGACGGTGAGCGGCGCGAGGAACTCCGGGGACTCCCCCGGCGGCACCACCAGGACCCGCGCCCGCACCGAACTCGCCCGGGCCGCCTGCTCGGCGGCGAACGGACCGTCGGCGATCCCGACCCGGCCACCGAAGACGTCGAACGTCTCCAGCCGGTCGAGCAGCTTCTCCGCGGCCACGGACTCACTGCCGTAGAACCGGGCCGGGCCGCGTGCCTTCAACGCGCACATGCCCGGGCGGATCACCTGGACGCCAGGCGTGAGCGCCTCCAGGCACGCGATCACCGGATCGAACGCGCGGGCGTCGATCACCGGGTCGTACTTGAGCACGACGAGCTCCGGGCACCGCGACTGCGCATCCCGGGCCCGTTGACCGCGGCGCACGCCCTCGGCCCGCGCGGCGGCGGAGGTGGCGAGCACCTTGCCCTTCTCCAGTACGGCGATCGGCTCGTCGGGGGAACGGCCCGTGGCCACCGCGGCCGCGGTCACCGGCCAGTCCGGCATCCAGATCACCATCGTCCGGGTGAGACCTCCGCCGCTCATCAGCCCACCGCCGCCTCTTGCCAGTGAGGAGCCTCTTCACGCACGGTCCCGATCGGCTCGGCGGAGTGGATCGCGCCATCCGGGCCGGGGAGCCAGAGCTGGTGCCGCCGGCGTACGGCGGCTCTCCGGCCGGTCACCACGACCGTTGCCTGCCGGGCAGTGAGCAGGCCTTCACCGTCGCCCAGACCGGTCCAGGTGTTGCTCTCCACCTCCAGCCGGGCCTCGCTCCCCGGCCAGGAACCGTACGCGATCAGCATCGCTCCACGCGTCCGCAGCCGAGCCGCGAGCCGGGACGCCTCCCCCGGTGTCACTTCACCGGGCGGACGGACGACCACCACGGTCAGCGCGTCGACCAGCGCGGCGACGACGTTGAGCC
>Ga0193707_1000484_pt1 | contig 13757 bp, 14 predicted proteins | sample U3c2metaG_FD_143043 | JGI IMG/M metagenome (GOLD analysis project Ga0193707, IMG submission 143043) | Soil microbial communities from a riparian zone of the East river system, Colorado, United States - U3c2 | ecosystem: Environmental > Terrestrial > Soil > Riparian zone | place: USA: East River... | reverse complement strand
CTGCCGTCTCGAGCTAAGGGTCAGCTCCGGCTGTTGCAGCATCGTTCGGTAGACCGCAAGAAGATCGGCGGTAGGCCGAGCGAATCGAACACCTGGCGTCAGACCCAGCCGCGCTTGGCGGCGGCTACTCCGAGCTCGAAGCGGCTGGCGGCGTCGAGGCGTTCGGAGAGGTTGGCGGTGATCCGGCGGGCGGTGCGGAGGGAGATGCCTAGAAGGCGCGCCACCTGCTCGTCCTTGGCACCGCCGGCGAGGAGGCGCAGTACCTCTGACTCGTGCGGGGTGAGCTGGTTGTCGTCGTCGCGGTCGTCGGGGTCGAACATCTCAGCAGCTCGCGACCAGTAGGCGTCGAAGAGGGCGACCGCGACCGAGATGACCGCAGGGGTGCGGTGGATCACCGCGCCGGCGGTGGGACTGTCCGGGTCCATCGGCATGATCGCGATTTCCTGGTCGACGATCAGGAGTCGCATCGGGAGCGTCGGCGTCGCTCGCACTTTACCGCCGAGCCGATGCAGTGTGGCGGCGTATTCCACGGCCTGTTTCGAGATGGTCATGCTCTGGAGGTAGACCGTCCTCAGCTTGATGCCGCGCTCGAGCAGGGCGAAATCAGGCGACGAGCCAGCTACCTGGACGACGTCCTCGACGTGGGCCGGTGTGAGCCCCCAGAACGTGTCCCGGGCCTTGAGTGCGAGCTCTTCAATGCGGCGTGACGCGTTCGCTCGACCCTTGAGTACCTCGACGTCGCCGCTGCTCCGAGCGGTGAGGAGCTCGTTGTACTGCTCGGCGACCACCTCAGCCGAGGCCTCGGCCTCCTTGAGCTCGCCGAGCATCTTGTTCAGCTCGGTCCGGCGTCGCTCGGCCAGGCCGGTGAGACCGACTCGGGGATGTACCGCGTGCTCAGCCTCTGGGTCGGTCCAGGTCGGTACCAGCAGTTCGAGCCTTCGGAGGGTGGTCATGAGCTCGTGCACACGGGTCACCGGACGGTTTACTAGCGCGGCAATCTGCTCCGGCGTACTGTCTGGGTGGCTGAGCAGGGCGTGATAGACCGCAAAAGTGGCTTCGTCCACCCCCAGCGGCTCAAGCACGATCCTTCTCCTCCAGAACTTGTCGGAACCGACCATATACAGAGAGCGTCGACAAAGAAGCACTCAATTCATGGTTCTGGACTATTTCGAAGGGACGAATGGTGATCAAGAAGTTGCTGATCGTAGTCAGTTCCGCCCTGCTTCTTGTGTCGGCCTCCGTCGTGCCGGCCGCTGCCGGCGGGGACGCCGAGCCGTACTGCGGTGCTGGAGTTGCGTGCTGGTAGCCGTCCTGGCGACCCGCTCGTCGGTCGGGCATCGTCGCGTCCCGTAGACTGCTGGTGTGGCTCGTGGCGATGGTCGGCTGACTCATGAGATTGATCCGCAGGACCTGGGACCGCAGGATGCTTGTGGGGTGTTCGGGGTCTGGGCTCCTGGCGAAGAGGTTGCCAAGCTCACCTATTTTGGGCTCTATGCCTTGCAGCATCGAGGGCAGGAGTCGGCGGGGATCGCGGTCAGCAACGGTAGCCAGATTCTGGTCTACAAGGACATGGGTCTGGTCAGCCAGGCGTTCGACGAGGCGACACTGGCGTCACTTAGAGGGCATCTCGCGATCGGCCACTGCCGGTACTCGACCACCGGGTCCAGTGTCTGGGCGAACGCGCAGCCGACGTTCCGGTCCACCGCGACCGGGTCGATCGCGCTCGGTCACAACGGGAACCTGACCAATACCGGTGAGCTGGCCGCCAGCCTGAACGGCGAGGGCGACCTCGATCTCGGCCTGGACATCGAGGTCGAGCACGCGAAGGCGAACGCCAAGCACAGCGCCTCGTCGGACACCGACATCCTCACCTCGATGCTCGCCGGGTACCCGGACCTCACCATCGAGCAGGCCGCCGCGAAGGTGCTGCCGAAGGTCAAGGGTGCCTTCAGCCTGATCTTCATGGACGAGAACACCTTGTACGCCGCTCGCGACCCGCAGGGCATCCGCCCGTTGGTGCTGGGCCGGCTGGAGCGCGGCTGGGTGATCGCCAGCGAGACCGCGGCCCTCGACATCGTCGGCGCCTCGTTCATCCGCGAGGTCGAGCCGGGCGAGATCGTCGCGGTCGACGCCGAAGGCCTCCGTTCGACCAAGTACGCCGAGCCGGACCCGAAGGGCTGCCTGTTCGAGTTCGTGTACCTCGCCCGCCCCGACACCCAGATCTCCGGCCGGCGGATCCACTCCACCCGGGTCGAGATCGGCCGCCGACTCGCCCGTGAGCACCCGGCCGAGGCCGACCTGGTCATCGCCACCCCGGAGTCCGGCGTACCGGGCGCGATCGGGTACGCCGAAGAGTCCGGCATCCCGTACGGCGCGGGCCTGGTCAAGAACGCGTACGTCGGCCGCACCTTCATCCAGCCGAGTCAGACGATCCGCCAGCTCGGCATCCGGCTCAAGCTGAACCCGCTGCGCGAGGTGATCGAGGGCAAGCGGCTGGTCGTGGTCGACGACACGATCGTGCGCGGCAACACCCAGCGCGCGGTGATTCGGATGCTGCGTGAGGCCGGCGCGAAGGAGATCCACGTCCGGATCACCGCGCCGCCGGTCAAGTGGCCGTGCTTCTACGGCATCGACTTCGCCAGCCGCGCCGAGCTGATCGCGAACGGTTTGAACACCGACGAGATCTGCCGCTCGCTCGGCGCCGACTCGCTCGGGTACGTCAGCCTGGATGTCCTGGTCGAGGCCACCACGGTGCCGAAGGAGCGCCTCTGCCGGGCCTGCTTCGACGGCGTGTACCCGGTCGCCCTGCCGGACCCGCAGCAGCTCGGCAAGCACCTGCTGGAGGTCCCGGCCAGCACCGACGTCGACGGCCTGGCGACGATCACCGGCGGCGCCGGTGCCGCCGACGCCCTGAGCCGTCCGTAGCCGAAGTCTCCAGCCGCATGGCCCGTCCGTGGACCAACGATCGCCCGGTACGACGTCGTACCGGGCGAACTGTCGTCGTACCGAGGAGAAGAACGTGAGCGAAGGCGCCAGCTACGCCGCCGCCGGAGTCGACATCGAAGCCGGTGACCGCGCCGTCGAGCTGATGAAGGAGTGGGTGGCCAAGGCGACCCGCCCGGAGGTGGTCGGCGGGCTCGGCGGGTTCGCCGGGCTGTTCGACGCCACCGCGCTGACGTCGTACCGGCGGCCGCTGCTGGCGACCTCGACCGACGGGATCGGGACCAAGGTCGCGATCGCGCAGAAGCTGGACAAGCACGACACGATCGGGTTCGACCTGGTCGGGATGGTCGTCGACGACCTGGTCGTGTGCGGCGCCGAGCCGCTGTTCATGACCGACTACATCTGCACCGGCAAGGTGGTCCCGGAGACGATTGCGCAGATCGTGAAGGGCATCGCCGAGGCGTGCGTCGAGGCCGGTACGGCGCTCGTCGGCGGAGAGACCGCTGAACACCCGGGCCTGCTGGAGCCCGACGAGTACGACGTGGCCGGCGCGGCGACCGGTGTGGTCGAGGCGGACGAGGTGCTCGGCGCGGAGCGGGTGCGCGCGGGAGATGTCGTCGTGGCGATGGCGTCGTCGGGGCTGCACTCGAACGGGTACAGCCTGGTGCGGCACGTGTTCTTCGAGCGGGCCAAGTGGACGCTGGACCGGGAGCTGCCCGAGCTGGGCACCACGCTGGGCGAGGTGCTGCTGACGCCGACGCGGGTGTACGCCAAGCACTGCCTGGAGCTGATCCAGGAGCTCAACGACGGAGACGACAAGCCGCTGCACGCGATGTCGCACATCACCGGGGGCGGGTTCGCGGCGAACCTGGCGCGGGTGATCCCGGACGAGCTGTCGGTCCGGATCGACCGGTCCACGTGGGCGCCGGCGCCGATCTTCGGGCTGGTGGGATTGCTCGGGGACGTCGCGCTGCCGGAGCTGGAGAAGACGCTGAACATGGGCGCCGGCATGGTCGCCGTACTCGACCGATCGTCCGCGGACGCCGCGATCGCGGCGCTGGCCGCCCGCGACATCCCCGCCTGGGTGTGTGGCGACGTCACCGCAGCCCCCGGCGGCACGGTCACCCTCGAGGGCTCCTACTCCCACTAACCAGCGAGCCGTCCCCGCCGTCATCGCCCCACCCCCACCCGGAGCCATTTCAGGGGTCAACCCCTGAGCCCGCCTGCTCTCATTTGAGGGGTCAACCCCTGACCCGGTGGGTTCGGCAGCCAAATTCCGAGGGGCCAACCCACCGCTTGAGGGGTTGACCCCTGAAATGGCGGAGCTTGCAGCTTGAGCTCGGCGCTGCGCGTTGGGCAGAGCTGGCTGCCCGCGCGCTGGTTTGGGTGCACGCGAGTACAGCACGTACGGCTGGTGTGGTGGAGCTCGTCGGGCGCACGGTGAACTGCTCAGGCACCCGCAGGGGTGTGCTGAGCAGTCAGCCGGGCTGGTGTTGCTTACCGACGGGGGTGGTAGTCGTCGGCGTCGCTGTCGTCGCCGTCGTTCTCGCCGTTCGCAGAACGGTCGCCACCTTGGTCGCCGGACAGCTCACGCTTGAGCTGATCCAAGTCGGTGTCCCAGGTGCGGTACTTCAGGTCGCGAGCGACCTTCGTCTGCTTGGCCTTTGCACGGCCGCGCCCCATAGCGTCGACCCCCTCGCACAAGTCAACCGGGTACGCAGCGTGGCGCCCACGGATCAGTCGTCAGTAATCGTGTTTGTAGGATACCCGGAGCGAGGGATCGACACACGCACCGGCCCCCTGGTGGAACCCCGAGAGGTCCGATCACACGGCCGGCGGGTGGGCCGGTCCCCTCAAACCGGCCCACCCCGCCGCGTCGAACCCCGTTACTTGACCTCGCGACGTGAGCTTGCCCACAGTCCGACGATGGTCGGGACGACGATCCAGACCCCGATCGCGGTCAGCGTCTCGGGCAGCATCCCGTGCAGGTCACGCTCCGCGATCCGGCCGAAGGCACCGAACACGTCCAGCCAGTTCGCGTTGTCCTTGAACAGCGCCGGCCCGGCCAGCGACCAGGCGGTCGGGGCGATGAAGTACACCAGGATCGCGACCGCGGTCTGGGCGATCACCGCACCGAAGGCGGCACCCATCACCACGTTCAGCGCGACGGTCAGGTAGGCCCCGGCGAGCTGTCCGCCCAGTCCGCCGTACGACGTCGTGTGGTCGGTGACCGCTCCGGCCAGCGCCGTACCCGCGAAGGCGAGCAGCACGACCGCGGTCATCACCACGACGCTCAGCACGATCGCCGAGACGAATTTGGCCAGCTGGACCCGGACCCGCCGGGGCGACAGCGTGAACGTGGTCAGCGCGGTCCGCTGGGTCCACTCGCTCGTCATCGCCATCACGCCGATCACCGGCAGGATCAGCATGACGCCGGTGGATGCCGCACCGAGGAAGCCGTCGAAGCCGGCCGGACCCTCCGGCAGGTGAGTGAGCTGCCAGGTGATGGCGACGGCCGCGATCAGCAGGATCGCGGCGATCAGGACCCGGCCGCTGCGGGTGTTGACGGACTTGCGTAGCTCGATGGTGACGAGCTTCAGAAAGGACTGCCCGCGGGCCGGCGGCAGCGCGGTCGCCACCTCGGCCCGGTGCTTCGCCGGGGCCGTGGGCGCGATATCAGTGACGGTGGTCATGAGGATGAGCTCCAGACTTGTGCTTGATGCTGAACTCGCTCGTTCAGGAGGTGCGGTCAGGCCGCTACGGCGGTCGGCGTGGTCAGCTGGAAGAACAGGTCCTCCAGGCCGGCACCGTCGCTCTCGCGGAGTTCGAGCAGGATCTGGCCGGCGGCCGCGGCGGCCCGCCCGACCTGCTCGGCGGTCGCATCGACCCGCAGCGCGCCGTCCTGCAGCGGTTCGAGGTCGAGGCCGGCGGCGGTCAGGGCCTGGTTGAGGCCGATCGGGTCGAGACCTCGGACGAGCGTGCCGGTCCCGGCCAGCAGTTCCTCCAGCGAACAGTCGGCGACGATCCGGCCGCCGCCGATGACGACCAGCCGGTCGACGGTCGCCTGCACCTCACCCAGCAGGTGGCTGGACAGGATCACCGTGCCGCCCCGCGCGGCGAAGTCGTGCAGCAGACCGCGCATCCACCGGATGCCCTCGGGGTCCATGCCGTTGGCGGGCTCGTCCAGGATCAGTACGGCGGGATCGCCGAGCAGCGCGCTCGCGATGCCGAGCCGCTGGCGCATTCCGAGCGAGTACTGCCCGACGCGGCGTTTCGCGGCATCGGTGAGCCCGACGGCCTCGAGCATCTCGTCGGCACGACCCTTCGGGACGCCGAGCAGGCTGGCGTTCAGCAGCAGCGTCTCCCGGCCCGTGCGGCCCGGGTGCTGCGCGGCGGCGTCCAGCATGACTCCGACGACGCGGCCCGGATTGGGCAGGTCGGCGTACCGCTTGCCGGTGATGGTCGCGGTCCCGGAGGTCGGCGGGGTGAGCCCGGTCAGCATCCGCAGCGTGGTGGACTTGCCGGCGCCGTTCGGGCCGAGGAAGCCGGTGATGCTGCCTGGCTGGACGGTGAAGGAGACGTCGTGGACGGCCGTGGTGCCGCCGTACCGCTTGGTCAGGTTCTCGACGGTGATCATGACAACGAGTCAACCGTCCGGGACCCCCGTCGCACATCGGACGACCGGCTCTACCGACCCCCTACGAAAGTCGTCCGGAACACCCCGGAACCCACCCTTGCGGGGGACGTGATCGCGTCCACCGTCCAACTACGCTGACAGAATGCGACGGTTGCGCCGGTGGTACGCCTGGTGGGTCAGGCATGCCCCGCGCCTGCGCGACATCATGTACGTCGGCTTCAGCCTGCTCACCATCGTCCTGCAGGCCGCCTCCGGCGGGGGCTGGGACGTCAAGGACTGGTATGTCCTCGGTGCCGGTGTGGTGGCGTCGGTCGCGCTGCTCTGGCGCCGGCGGTTCCCGGCGACCGTCACCGCCGTAGCCGTGCTCGCGTTGCTGGCCGGGGGCCTCTTCGTACCGATGGGCCTTGCCCTGCTCACCCTGGCGATCCGCCGCCGCGACCTCGTCCTCGCGGCCCTGAGCCTGGCCGCGTACGCCGCCTATGTCCTCAACACCTGGGGTGGACACGGCCAGTTCTGGGTGCCGGTGTTCACCGGGCCGTTCCTGGTCGGGACCTGGGTCGCGATCGGCGCGTACATCGGCGCTCGCCGCGACCTGATGGTGTCGCTGCGGGACCGGGCCGAGCGGGCCGAGGCCGAGCGCGAGCTGCGCAGCGAACAGGCCCGGTTGGGCGAACGGGCCCGGATCGCCCAGGAGATGCACGACGTACTCGCGCACAAGGTGTCACTGATCGCCCTGCACGCCGGCGGCCTCGAGGTGAACCCGGCTGTCGGCGCAGACAAGGTGGAGGGCTCGGCCCGGCTGATCCGGGAGACCGCGCGGCAGGCGATGGAGGACCTTCGCGAGGTCCTCGGCGTACTGCGCTCTGACGTCAGCGTGGACGGGGCCGACCTGACGCCGGTGCCCCGGGCGGCGGATCTGGAGCGGCTGGTCGCGGCCTCCCGGGCCGCGGGGGTGAGTGTGACGGGCGAGTTCGTGCTGCCGGACGACGTACCGGTCTCGCTCGGGCGGACCGTCTACCGCGTCGTCCAGGAGTCGCTGACCAACGTGCACAAGCACGCGCGGGGAGCCTCGACGGAAGTGCGGGTGCACGGCGCCCCGGGCGAAGGCGTGACGGTCAAGGTGACGAACGTACGGCCGGTCGCTGCTGGTGCACTGCTCCCGGGCGCCGGGGCCGGCCTGGTCGGGCTGCGTGAGCGGGTGCAGTTGGTAGGCGGTCGACTGACGACCGGGCCGACGACGGAAGGCGGCTGGCAGGTGGAAGCCTGGCTGCCCTGGGCGGATGGTCGGGAGCCGGACACCCAGGGACCGCTCGGCCGGGAGAGCGTCGAGGCGCTGCACGGAGACGAAGGAGAACGATGACGCGGCTGCTGATCGTGGACGACGAAGCGTTGGTGCGGGCCGGACTGAAGATGATCCTCGAGTCGGACGACGACCTTGAGGTGGTCGCCGAGGCCGAGGACGGCGCCGACGCCGCGGCCATGGTGAAGGAGCACCGTCCCGATGTCGTCCTGATGGACATCCGGATGCCACGGCTGGACGGCCTGGCCGCTACCCGTGCGGTGCAGGCGCTGCCGGATCCGCCGAAGATCGTCGTGCTGACGACGTTCGACCTGGACGACTACGTGTTCCGGGCATTGCAGGCCGGCGCGAGTGGCTTCCTGTTGAAGGACACGCCGCCCCGGGAGCTGGTGCAGGCGATCAAAGTGGTGGCGGCCGGTGACGCGATGCTGTCGCCGGCGGTGACCCGGCGGCTGATCGGGCATTTCGCCGCGGACCCGCGCGCGGATCGGCGGCGGCTGGCCCAGGCGCGGATCAGCAAGCTCACCGACCGGGAGCGGGAGGTGGTGGTCGAGATCGGGCGTGGTCTGCAGAACTCCGACATCGGCAAGACGCTGTTCATGAGCGAGGCGACGGTGAAGGCACACGTGTCCCGGGCGCTGGTGAAACTCGATGCCACCAACCGGGTCCAGGTCGCGATCCTCGCGTACGAAGCCGGTCTGCTGGACCAATGAGAAACCGGCCCGGGCCGCCGGAGGGGTGGGGGACGGCCCGTGCCGGTTTCAGTGGTCAGCGCGCCTGGGGAAGAGGACGCTGACGACCCGGAAGCGCCCGGGGGGAGGGCGCTACCGGGTTGGGACTCAGATGTGGCCGAAGGCCACGCTGCTGGTCCAGATCTTCGCCTTGGCGACCGGACGGCCCGGCTTCGAGGCATGCCAGAGCAGGCCCTTACCGGCATAGATGCCGACGTGATACACGCCGCCGCCACCGCTCTTGAAGAACACCAGGTCACCCGGCTTCGCGGCCGAGCGGCTGATGTGCTTGGTCGCGCTGTACTGCGCCCGCGCCGTACGCGGCAGCTTCTTGCCGGCCTTCTTGTACACGTAGCCGGTGTAGCCGGAGCAGTCGAAGCCACGCGGGCTGGTGCCGCCGTAACGGTACGGCGAGCCCTTGAGCTTCGCGGCCTCCCTGAGCACCTTGGCCCGGAAGGTCGTGGTGGTGGTCGAGCCGGCGCCGTACTTGCCGTAGAGCACCTTGTGCTTCGCGGCCCAGGTCAGTCGGCCCCAGGTGTTCTTGTCCATGTAGCCGGTCGCGCGCAGACCCCAGGAGGTCTGGAACTTCTTCAGCACCCGGACGGTGCTGGAGCCGAAGTAGCCGTCCGGACCCAGGTGCAGGGCCTTCTGGACGTACTTCACGGTCGGGCCGGAGTCACGGAACCGGAGCAACGGCCGGCTCGGGATGCTCGTGTGGCCGCGCAGCTGCGCCGCGGTCAGAGTGGTCGCCGAGGCGGTTGCCGGAGTGGTGGCGACGCTCAGGGCGGCTCCACCTCCGACGGCCAGGCCGACCGAGAGAACGGCGGCCGCGGCTCGCGGGGCCGTCGGCTTCGTGGTCTTGCGGTGCTTCGCGAGGGTCCGGCCGATGGGCCGGGTGGTATTGATGTCGTTCTGGCTGACGGCGCGCGTAAGCGACGTCCGTCGGGCAGTGACGGGCATGGTTGTCTCCCGACGCCTGTGAAGTTAGCTGTCGGGTTCGGGCTGGGATTCATAGCCCGGTCCGCTCCCGCGGACTTCACCCCAGGGTCCCAACCACTCACGGTCGAGACCCAACTTCCTGGGTCCCCCACCCCTGCCAAAGTTGTTCGAGGGGAGCAGGCGGGCCTTGGCAGGGCTCGGCGTTGACCCGTCTGCAGTTCGTCGTATTTACCGAACCGCCGACGACTGTATAACAGAACGATCACGACGCAAACCCTCAGATCCACACGGACCCTCCGGAAAGGCCCTGGAGGGCTCCCTGGCGGGTCAGGGAGCCGGGGTGGACGCCAGGTGTCCTGGGCGTGTCTGAGCGCCTTGCAGGCGACAAATGAGGGACTCGGTGTGACCCCGGTCACGATTCACTGTGGCTTTCTGTGACAACGGGCACAGTGCGTGTCCAGGGCACCCTAAAGTCCCTGTGCTTTCAGGCATTTCCGAGCAGCTCGACGAACCGGTCCAGGCCGATATTCCCGCCTGAAAGCACCACTCCGACGCGCTCGGGCAGCCCGCGGATCCGTCCGGCCAGCAGGGCCGCCAGCGCACTGGCGCCGCTCGGCTCGAGCACGATCTTCAGCCGCTCGAACGCGAAGGCCATCGCGACCAGGATCTCGTCGTCGCTGACCAGCTCGAAGCTGTCCACCAGCCGCCGGTTGACCGCGAACGTGAGCTCGCCCGGCGACGAGATCGCCTGCCCGTCAGCAATCGTCCGCGGTACGTCGATCTCCACCCGCTCGCCCGCGGCCAGCGACCGGGCGTGGTCGTCACCGGCGGCCGGCTCGACGCCGATCATCCGGATCCCCGGCGACATCATGGTCGCCGCGGTCGCGCAGCCCGCGAGCAGTCCACCGCCGCCGACCGGGACCAGCAGCGCCCCCAGGTGGCCGACCTCCTCGATCAGCTCCAACGCGACCGTCCCCTGCCCGGCCATCACGTCGTAATGGTCGTACGGCGGAATCAGCGTGAGTCCCCGCTCGGTCGCCAGCTCCTTGGCCAGCGCGGCCCGGTCCTCCGTATAGCGGTCGTACGTGACGATCTCGGCGCCGTACCCGCGGGTGGCGGCGAGCTTCGTCGGCGGTGCGTCGGCAGGCATCAGAATGACCGCCTTCGTCCCGGCGAGTTTGGCTGCCAGCGCGACTGCCTGCGCGTGATTGCCGGAGGAGTACGCCGCCACACCGTGCTGGAGCTGCTCCGGCGTGAGCCGGCTGATCGCGTTGAACGCGCCGCGGAACTTGAAGGCGCCGACCCGCTGGAAGTTCTCGGCCTTGAGGAACACCTGCGCCCCGACCCGTTCGTCCAGGGTCCGCGAGGTGAGTACCGGCGTACGGCGGGCGACGCCGGCGATGCGGTCCGCGGCGGCCCGGACATCTGTGAGACTCAACACTGCCATGGGGTGACGCTATCTGCTCGGGAGCGATGTCAAGATCGGGCGGCCCGCTCCGTACTGATGGACGAGAGGCACCCACACCGGGGGCCACGGGTGAAGGAGACACCGTGAAGTACCTACTGGTCCTGAACATCAACCCCGACGTGCTGGCCGCGCTGACTGAGGCGGAGCAGGAGGCCATCGGCGCTGGGCACCACAAGTTCCTGGCGACGACAAAGGCGTCGGGCGAGTTCCACAGCACGGTCGCCCTGGCCGAGCCGGCCAAGTCCGTGGTCGTGAAGGTCCGCGACGGCGTGCCGGCGGTGACGGACGGGCCGTTCGTGGAGTCGAAGGAGTTCCTGGGCGGCTACTACCTGGTCGAGGTGGCCACGCCGGAGCGCGCGTACGAGCTGGCCGCGATGATCCCGGATGCCGCCATCGAGGGCCTCGGTGTCGAGATCCGGCCGCTGGTGTTCTCCGACGGTCTCTGACCGTCCACGACCAAGGGGGTTCTCCACAGATTGCGGAGAACCCCCTTGTTTTTCGAGGCTTTCAGGACGTCTGGTCGTCGACGTTCGCGTCGGCTGCGTTCTTCTTGATCGACTCGATGCCGTTCAGGGCCGACGCCTTGGTCTTGTAGCTTTCGCTGCTGGTCGCGATCACCTCGCCGTTCCCGGCCTTCAGCCGGAACCGGAACTGGCCCGACTTGTCCTCGTACAGCTCGAACTTCCCCGCCATCGGTATACCTCCAGATGTAGTGGTATCGCTCCATTTCGGAGCGTAGTCCTGTCAGCCCGGCGGGACCTCGCGCACCACGCCGGGCGCGCCGGACCAGCCCGGCCAGGGCCCGGGCGGCGGGCCGTCGGCGTCGCGGCGCTCCTCTTCCACCGTCTTGTACGGCGTCAGGCCGCGCGCCTTGTAGTTGGCCAGCGCCGCGGGCCCGTCGAGCGTGTTCGTGTTCACCCGGACCCTGGTGACCTGGTCCACGATGTCGTCGCGCTCGTGCGGCGTCCACGCGTTCCGCAGGCCGACCGTCAGCAGGTGGCCGCCGATCCCGCGGCCGATGAAGCCGCGCAGCAGCCCGAAGTTCTCGATCTCGACCTCACTGCCCACACGGCGCAGAGCGACGTACCCGGCCGGCACGCCGCCGACCCACGGAACATAGGTCTCGAAGCCGGGCCGGCTCAGCCACTCGACCCATTGGTCCCAGTTCCACCCGAGCTTGCCGAATCAGTGCCAGTGACCGCCGACGGCGGTATAGAAGTACCGCGCGAACTCTGGTGAGACCTCCTCGACCAGTCTGACCTCTACTGGCTGTTCTTTCGCCGGTACGAGCTCGTCCGGGCTGCGCTGCTCGAGGTAGGTGATGACGCTGAGTGCCAACTACTGCTCCTTCGTCAGTACGCCGCGGATGCCTGCAACCGTCATGTCGACGCCCAGGGCGTAGTAGCGGTCCGTGGAACTAGGGCAGATCAGGGTGTCCGCGGCCGCGGCAATCAGCGGGTAGTTTCTGGGCGGCAGTGCGGCGAGCGACGCGCGCTTGCGCCGCAGTGAGTCCTCGCGGGCGATCGGGTCGCTCACCTCACGCGCCATCGGATCCGTGGTGACCAGGGCGATCAGCGAGCAGATGGACTGCCGGCCGACCTCGGCGGCGTCGTCGACGGAGAACCCACCCGCGGTGAGCAGCTCCATCGTCCGCTCGGCCATCACCAGTCCGGGCTCGGCCACCAGGATGCGGAGGAGAGTGAGGTCCGCCAGTCGCGGGTGCGCGCGCAGCGCCGTCACGAACGCCGTCAGCAGCTCGTGCAGCTGCAGGTCCCACCGCTCGTCGGTCGGCTCCGGCAGGACGACGTCCGACAGCAAGCGATCACCGAGAGCGGCCAGCAGGTCGTCCTTGTCCTTGAAGTGCCGGTACAGCGCCATCGGCGTGACGCCGTGCTGGGTGGCCAGCCGACGCAGCGTGACGGCGGCCGTTCCCTCCCCGTCCGCGAGGGCCAGTGCGCTGTCGACGACCTTCTCCGGATCCAGGCGGCGGGCGCTCTCCTTGGTAATCACGTTGACAAGTCTACACCGTAGACTTATCGTCTACTGCGTAAGCTTACGACGTATGCATACGGCGTAGACTCCGTTCTGAGTGAGGTAGACATGCGACGCAGTCCCTGGGCCACCCTGGCGGTGCTGGCTCTAGCGCAGTTCATCGTGGTGCTCGACGTGACGATCGTGAATGTCGCGCTGCCCCACATCCAGGCGGACCTGCACTTCTCCGCCGATTCCCTGCAATGGGTGATCAACGCCTACACGCTGCTCTTCGGCGGCTTCCTGCTGCTGGGCGGTCGGATGGCCGACCTGCTCGGGGCGCGCCGGGTGTTCGTGGCCGGCCTGCTGCTGTTCGGCGTGACCTCGCTGGTGGCGGGGTTGTCCAACTCACCCGAGTTCCTCATCGGTGCGCGCGCCGTACAGGGCCTTGGCGGTGCACTGCTGTCGCCGGCGGCGCTGGCGATCCTGACAGTGACGTTCGCGCATGGCCGCGAGCGGAACATCGCCATGGGCGTCTGGGGTGGTCTCGCGGGGCTCGGTGGGACGCTCGGTGTGGTCGCGGGCGGCGTACTGGTCGACACACTCAGCTGGCAGTGGGTGTTCTTCGTCAACGTGCCGATCGTGATCGCACTGGTCGCGGTGATCCCGGTGTTCGTTCGCGACGTACGGCACTCCTCTGGACCTCGTACCTTCGACACTCTGGGCGCAGTGCTCGGGACCGCGGGTCTCATGGCGGCTGTGTACGGC
>Ga0193707_1000482_pt1 | contig 13776 bp, 7 predicted proteins | sample U3c2metaG_FD_143043 | JGI IMG/M metagenome (GOLD analysis project Ga0193707, IMG submission 143043) | Soil microbial communities from a riparian zone of the East river system, Colorado, United States - U3c2 | ecosystem: Environmental > Terrestrial > Soil > Riparian zone | place: USA: East River... | reverse complement strand
AAGATCCTCAACGGCCTGATCAACGAATACGACGCCGCATGACACATCGCCGTCTATCCACAGGTCACAGAGAATATCCGGGTTATTGAACCCCACAGGGTGAATTGGCGTCGGTCCCGACGAAGTCTGCGTTGGCGGGGGCGGCGCCTGGGTGCGCTTTGGGAGTTTCCGGCACTGGGGTTGCTCCCGACTGTGGTCGCTTTCGATTGCCGACCATATGAGATTGGCAGCAGATCTCTGCTTTGGTCGACCGGCGGCCATGTCCGGTGTGAAAGTCTGTGAACCTTCTGGTGCTCTGTCGACAGGACGCGTATGCCTTTTCGTGAGCGACATCTGAAAGGCCAGGTCCCGATCAATCGTTTCCGGGGTTGGTAAGTGAGCCGGGTCATGCGTATGCGTGCGCCCAGGCCGTGTAGCTCGCCTTCAGTGCGGGCCTACCTTGGCGGCGTTGATCCAAGCAAACCCTCACCAAGGTCCATGAGCAGGTTACGGGCCTGCTGGGCCACCCACGCGCACGTCAGATGAGCTGTGACGTCGGCCAGGTGCACGCGCCGGGTGCCGTGCTCGATGAGGAACAGCACATACAGCCAGCACGGGAACACGGTGTCGACGTGGAAGAAGCACCGCAACGATCGAGTGCACCTGCGCGGCCAAGAACCGGCAGATCGCTGTGCCAGCGCAGCACGGTCCGCGGCGAGACCAGCAGACCTGCCCCTCCGCCGACCCGCCTTGGACAGCAGCCGACTCAACGACGACAAGAGCGCCCGATCAGCCCACGACAACCGCGGTCTTCTCTGCTGGCGCCGCAGCGCCCTGGGCCTCTCACCCAGCCGATCGACTGTGCCACTTCCCACATCGAACTAGCAGGTCAAACCCAGTGACATGATTTTCGGCGCCGAAAATTTCGTTCCAAACTGCTGTAGAAAGTTTTTCCGAGCACACTTCCCTCATTTACCCAGTAGCCGACTGCCATCTCCGTGCGAGCAGATATAAGGAGTCTGGATTTATCATCCGAACGATCAGCACCTTAATCGAGACACCAGTCAACCGTCTCCGCTTTAGGTGACTTGCCATATCAGCCCCAACGCCTAACCACATGGCGTTGGGGCTGGATCAGCACTTCGGGAGAACCCGCAGCGACCGGTTTTGCTTACACGGTCACGTCTACAGCTTTATGCGCTCTGTCGGTAACTCGGCGGAACCGACGGCGGCCAGGAGCTCACACTCAGCAGGCCCATCGCATATGCCTTGCTGGTGAGGGCCGTCCTGTTGGACACGTTGAACCGGCGCAACATCGCGCTGATGTGGTATTCGATTCCCTGCCTGCTCATATGCAGCTTCGCCGCGAGGTTAACCGTGGACTTGCCAGCGGCCACTCCCTCGAGAATCTGCGCATCCAGATTCGTGAGGACTTTGTGTGCCGCCACGGAAGCTTGTGAATTCCGTGAGATATCCGGCTTAACCAGGATCACGATCTCCCTCATGCTCCAGCGCTGGCGCCTGCTTTCCACGGCAATTCCGGTCAGCTCGCCGATAAAGTCGGTCTCCCCGGTCCACAGCGGGACCGAGCGCCGCATCACCGGGGTGTGGCCCAAGATGAGCGGTGTGAACTCCTGCAGCAGCCGCCCGCGGCAGCGAGGATGCAGCATGCTGGTGAACTCGCGTTCGAGCAGGTCACACCGGTTGTGGCCGAAGTAGCGGCAGAACGCTTCGTTCGCCTCCTTGACCTGCGACCCTAAGTCGAGGACGGCCAGGCCGATTCCTGAATGGTCAACCAGCGAAGCGACGGCCCGGAGGAATTCACCCTCCTCAGCCAGGCAGTCATCAACCCCCGGTGCATCTGGCGGTAAGAATCCGTCTAGGATAATACGTCTACCCAGCGCCGTAGGCGCGACCTCAGCCTTCACGACAGTTGACCCCCGGTTGTTTCGTCTCATGCCTGTCGTTCGTCCTTCAAGGTACGGACACCTTAGGGGCCCTGGCACATGCGTGCAAGATCTGGCAACGTACGCTGCGTGGAAACCAGCGAGTTTGTAAGCTTCGTGCGGAAGCACGGCCTTGGTGTTGTCGCAACAGTCGGCCCGAACGGCACCCCGCATGCGGCCGTTGTGGCGGTCCTGGCGAGCGAGCTCGGCGAGGTGATATTCGGCTGTGAACGTGACTCCCGCAAGTTCGCTAACATTCAGCGGCGCCCTGAGGTGGCGCTGGCGATCGGCTGGGACTCCGACGAGGTCACCGTGCAGTGCGAGGGCGTCGCCGATGAGCCTGCCGGTGCCGACTGGGAACGTTGCCAGAAATGCTACGTTGACCGGTTCCCCGGCGAAAAACAGCTGGTTGAGAGCCAGAAGATCGTGTTGGTCAGGGTGCGGATGAATTGGATCAGATACGCCGACACGCGCCCAGAGTCGTTCCGCTGGGAAGAGACGTTCCCCGCGGGGTCTGGCGGCCAATCGTAGGAAACGCCCTAGGCAAATACCATTCGGCTAGGAGTCTTACGAACGGCGCGAGCATCGGCGTTTCGGCTGATGATATGTATGCGGCGCTCTGGGTTTAGCGAACAGCGAAAGTCCGCTCACCATGTGTCGTGCTCCCCGGCCAGGAACATCTCCTTGCTGCGCCGTCGCTGCACCTTGCCGCTCGCCGTCACCGGCAGGCAGCCGGGCTTCAGCAGCAGCACCGCGGCGGCGTGCAGCTGATGCTCCTCGGCTATCGCCCGGCGGATACTGCTGACCACCTCCGCCACGGCGACACCTCCGTCCGCGCCCGCCCCTACTCCGGTCTCGACCACGACGCCCAGCTGCGTCCTGCCGTCCCCGTCGTAGGCGAAAGCCGCCGCCTTCCCCTCGGCGAGAGCGGCGTGTGCGGATGCGGCCGTCGCCTCGATGTCATAGGGGTAGTGGTTGCGGCCGTCCACGATGATCAGGTCATCGAGCCGACCGAGCACGAACAGCTGACCGTCGGCGAGGAACCCCACGTCACCAGTGCGCAGGTACGGCCCCTCCCCGTTGAGGAGCGTGGCGCCGAAACGCTCGGCCGTGGCCTGCGGCCGGTGCCAGTATCCCTGCGCGACAGCGCCGCCGCGCAGCCATATCTCCCCTGTCTCACCGGACGCACGTACGGTGGCGTCCTTGCCGACGATGACCGCTTCCATACCCTTCGCCATCCGGCCGCAGCCGACCACACGACGCCCGGTACCGGGGGTGCCCGCGGCGACAACCCTCGACTCCGCCTCCAGCTCCGCCATGCTGAGGTCGATGTACGGCGGCGCACCCGGCACCCGGGCACCGCACACGAAGCCCATCGCCTCGGAAAGGCCGTAACACGGCAGGAAGACGGACGACTGGAACCCCACCTCGGCGAAGGCGGCGCTGAAACCTTCCATGGCCGGCCAGCGGATCGCCTCGGCGCCGATGGGCGCGCAGCGCAGCGAGCTCAGGTCCACTGCTGCGCGCTGGTCCGCGGTGACCTTCTGCGCGCAGATCTCATATCCGAAGTTCGGGGCCACGGTCCACTGTGCCCGTTCACGGGTGATCGTTGTCAGCCACGTCACCGGATTCGCGAGGAACGTCTCGGGCGCCAGCAGGGCGAGCCGGCCGCCGACGAGAAACGTTGTGAGCACCACGCTCAACCCCATGCTGTGGAAGACCGGCAGCCAGCTGACGCCCCGGCACTCATCCACGTCCCCAACGTCATCGATGATCACCTTGGCCATACCCGCCAGGTTGTCGAGCACCGCCGCGTGGCTGAGCACCACTCCCTTGGCGGTGCCGATCGTTCCGGACGTGTACTGGAGGAGCGCGGGAGCGGTCAGGTCCTGCTCACGTGCCGCCCACAGGTCCGCGAGCTCCGGCACGCTGTCGCTCGTGAGCAGGACGTCCGTACCTCCGAGATCTCCGGCGCGCAGGTTTTCCGCCACCTCCGCCGTGGTCAGGACCGCCGCGGGCGTGCAGTCCTTCACAATCCCCGCCAGCCGGTCACGGGTGCCCTTGCCGTCGTTGTGCGCGTCAGGGCACATCACGGGAACCGCGATCAGCCCCGCGTACTGACAGGCGAAGAACCCGGTGACGAAGTCGACACCAGGCGGGCACATGATCAGTACGCGATCGCCCGGTGAGGTCCGCTCCTCAAGGGTGACCGCCAGAGCCCGCGCGTCGTGATCGAGGCCGGCGTAGGTCACGCCGGCCGCTTCGTCGCCGTGCCGATCGATGAAGACGCAAGCCGTCTGCTCAGGCCGGTCGAGCGCCCGGGTACGCAGCACATCACCGAGGCCGGCGTAGCCCTGGTCTTCTCCATTGCCGACAACCATGACGACCACCTTTCATTTACCGGTCGTTGAGCCCGCTTGGTCGCCCACGCCCGCCATCGGCGATATCTCCGCGAGACGGCGGTCAGGCTCGCTGTCGACCAGCTGCCCGAGCAGGTCGGTGTACCGGCTGGTGAAGCGACGAATGGTCGGCTCACCGAACAGTCCGGCATCGTACGTGGCGGCCAGCGCGAGCCTGCCGTCGTGCGCTAGGACGTCCATCGCGAGGTCGGTTTTGGCGAATTGAAGCGGCGCGCGCAGCAGCTGCGTACGGATCGGCTGGCCCGTGCTGAATTGGGCGGCCTGGTCGAGGTTGAAGAAGGAGCCGTACACCTGAGCACCGATGCGCAGCTGATCGTGCAGCTCCATGGGATGGAACCCGGGGTGCTGGTAGGCGTCGAGCAGCGTCCGCTGGATCGCCTGAACGTACTCGTGGACCGTCAGGTCGCCGGTCAGCTCGCTGCGTACCGGCAGAACCGAGAGGCAGTTGCCGACGAGCCTGCTCGCCTCCTCGGTGTCCCGCGTCGCCATCGGGACACCGATCACGATTTCCCGCTGGCCGCTGACCTCGTGCACCATCCAGGCGTAGGCCGCGAAAAGCGCGGTGAACGTGGTGACGCCGAGCTTGCGACACGCTGCGGGCAGCCGCCGCGTCACCTCCGGGTCCACGGACTGTTCGACCATGGCCCCCGGACGCCGGCGGTCCTCGCCGCGGGGCTTGTCGGCGGGCAGTTCGAGCGCGGGAAAGCCGGCCACGAACTGTTCCAGCCAGTACGCGCGATCCGCGCTGCCCTCGGGCCCTTCGGCGCGCGCACGCTGCTGCGACACGAAGTCCCGGTACGCCTGGGCCGGCGGCAACGCTACCGGCCGGGCGCCGCGCAGTTGCTCGTAGGCGGCGAGGATCTCCTCGATCAGCACGCCGAACGACCAGCCGTCGACCACGCAGTGATGCGCCGCGATGAAGAGCTGGTGATGATCCGGTGCCAGGCGCAGCAGTGAGCAGCGGGCGACCTTGCCCGCCGCCAGGTCGAAAGCCGCCTCTCCTTCCGCGGACAGCCACTCGCCGGGATCTCGTCCGTCGGAGAAGTCCACCAGCGGTACGCCGATCGCCACGTCGATGACGCGCTGGGTCCTGCCGTTTCGCGCGAAGGCCGCCCGGAGCGCGCCATGGCGGTTCATGACGTACTCGGCCGCCGCGCGCAGTTGCTCCTGCTCCAGTTGCCCGCTGATGTCCAGCAGCACGGATTCGTTGTAGGCCCGCGAGTACTGCCGGCTCATCTGGGCCAGCAGCCATATCTCCTGCTGTACCGAGCTCAGCGGGTAAGGCTCGTCGTTCACCTCAGCCGACGTCTGCTCGGCGGCGGCGGGCGGGGCCTGCTCGCGGATGACGGGCGGGGCCGGCTCGTGGACAGCCGCCGGGCGGCGAGTGTCCGGTTCTGCCGTACGGGCCTGCGGCGCCGGACGGCGCAGCAGCTCGAATGCCTGGGCCATGACCCGTTCATGCACCTCAAGGAAGCGGCGCACCGACGTCGCGGGTGTACCGCCGCTCGCGACAGGTGCCGGTACGGGACCGGCCGGCGCGGGGGCCACCGCCACCTTCGTCGCGGGGGCCACGGTCTCCGGAAGCCAGTGCACCTGCCGCTCGAACGGGTAGGTCGGCAGCGGCGGATCCACCGGGCGCCGCCGGTCGGGATGAAATCCCTGCCAGTCGACGGCCTGCCCGGCGGCGAACAGCCGAGCGAGACCGTCGGTCATCACCGCCCAGTCCTCAACACCGCTGCGCAGCGACGGGACCCACACGCCGACGCCGGTCTCGCGGCGCCCGGCCTTGCTCAGGACCTGCTGCGGGCCGATCTCGACGAACCTGTCGTTGCCGAGGTCGGCGAGCAGGCGGACCGCGTCGGTGTACCGTACGGTCTCCTCCAGGTGAGAAGTCCAGTAATCGGCGCCCGGCGGGTTCTGCTCGTCGAACAACGACCCGTCCAGGTCGCTGACCATGGGGATTCGCGGCGGCTGGTATTCAATGGACTCGGCGAGAGCGGCGAAGGCGTCGCGTGCCCGCGACATCATCGGCGAGTGGAAAGCGCGATTCCCCGACAGCTGGACGACGCGGATATCGCGGGACTGGAACTCCTGTCGTATCGCGGCGACGCCCTCAGGCTCACCGGAGATCGTGATGTTCTCCGAGCCGTTCACCGCGGCGATGGCGAGCACGTATCCGTCGCTCAGCATCTCGACCGACTTGCGCGCGGTCGCCTCGTCGGTGAGAACGGCGATCATCGCGCCCTCGTCGGCGTACTCCTGCATGACCCGCCCCCGTTCGGCGGCGAGCCGCAGGCCGTCGGTGAGGCTGAAGACCCCCGCCACGCATGCCGCGGCCAGGGCACCGACGCTGTGCCCGACCACGTAGTCCGGCCGCACGCCGAAGCTCTCCCACAGGCATGCGAGCGCGTACTCGATCGCGAACAGCGCGGGCTGCGCGTAGCGGGTCTGGTCGATCAGGCCGCTGTCGCCGTGCGCGGGGAACAGGACGGACCGCAGCGACCTGCCCAGCTCCGGGCTGATGATCTGGTCGCATTCCATGATCGCCGAGCGGAACAGCGCGTTCGTGACCAACAGCTGGCGGCCCATGTCCTTGTACTGCGTCCCCTGGCCGCTGAACAAGAACGTGAGGCCGCCGGTCGCGGCCTTCGCGCCGTGGTGGACCTCACGGGGTGCTGTTCCGGTGGCGAACTCCGCGAGCTTGGCCACCGCCTCGTCACGCCCGGCCACTGCCAGGGCGAGCCGGTGCGGCAGGGGCGAGCGGCCGGTGTTGAGCGCGTAACAGACATCGCCGATCGGGACCTGCGTGTTCTCCCGTAGGTAAGCGGCGTAGCGTTCGGCGAGTATCGGCAGCGCGGTCCTCGTACGTGCCGTGACGGTGAGTACGTGCCGTGGCCGGGAGTCGCGGCTTGCCGGGACGAGGGGATCCGGTGACGGCTCGCGTACGATCAGGTGCGCGTTGGTGCCGCCGAAGCCGAACGAGCTCACCCCCGCTGTACGCGAGCCGTTGCGCGGCTGCCACGGCACGCTCCGCCGCGTGATCGCCAGCGGTGCGTCCGACCCGATTTCCGGGTTGAGCTCGCGCAGGTGCACGCTGGCCGGGATCGTCGCGTGCCGCAGCATGAGCAGCACCTTGATCAGCCCTGCTATACCCGCGGCCGCCTCGGTGTGCCCGATGTTCGCCTTCACCGAGCCGAGCATCACCGGGTCGTCCGCGGTCCGCTCCGCACCGATCACCGCGGCGAGCGCGTTCGTCTCGATCGGGTCGCCCAGCCTGGTCCCCGTGCCGTGCGCCTCGACGTAGTCGACATCAGCCGCCGTTATCCCCGCCGCCCGCAGCGCGTCCCTGATGACGGCCTGCTGCGCCGCGCCGTTCGGAGCCGTCATCCCGTTGCTGCGCCCGTCGGAGTTGACGGCCGAGCCGAGGATCAGGCCGTGTACCCGGTCACCGTCGCGCACCGCCGCGGACAGCGGTTTCAGCACCACCAGGCCGCAGCCCTCGGAACGCACGTAGCCGTCGGCGGACGCGTCGAAGGTCTTGCAGCGGCCGTCGGCGGCCATCATGCCGGCTTGGGTGAAGATCTCCGTGACGTCAGGGTCCAGGAGCAGGTTCACCCCGGCGGCGAGCGCGACCGCGGACTCGCCAAAGCGCAGGCTGCGGCACGCCTCGTGCACCGCGACCAGCGATGAGGAGCAGGCGGTGTCGACCGCGAGACTGGGCCCGCGCAGGTCCAGGAAGTAGGACAGACGGTTGGCCGCGATGCTCAGGGCCTGGCCTGAGACGGCGTGGCGGCTCGGGTCGGCCGCGTGACCTGCCACCTGCAACCGGCCGTAGTCGCTACCGCTGATCCCCACGAAGACACCCGTACGGGATCCGGCCAGGGACCCGGGGGCGATGGCGGCGTTCTCCAAGGCTTCCCAGGCGAGCTCGAGCAGCAGCCGATGCTGCGGGTCCAGGTATGCGGCCTCGGCTGCGGAGATGGTGAAGAACGGCGCGTCGAACCCGGAGATGTCCCGCAGCAGGCCGTGCGGACGGCGTGTCGCGACCGGACGGCTCGCGGGTGAGGTGTCGCTGATCGCGTCGGTGCCCTCATCCAGCAGCCGCCAGAACTCCTGGGTGGTATCCGCGCCGGGGAACCGGCAGGCGAACCCGACGACCGCGATCGGTTCGGTCATCCCCGCGTCCGCCGGCCGGCCCTGCTCCGCCGCCTGCGGCGCGACCGTGCCGGGCTCGACCGCATCGGGCGGGGCGGCAAGATGGGTGCTCAGCGCCCTGATCGTGACGTGGTCCCAGAAAATCCGCGGGGACAGCTGCCGTCCGACCATCGCCTGCAGGTCGCCCAGCAGCACCATGACATCCCGCGAGGCGATGCCGAGATCGGCGAAGATGGCCTCCGGATCGATCTCGCCGGCGGATGTTCCGGTATGCGCCGCGATCGCCGCGACGATTCGTGCTTCTATTTCGCTTCGGCCCAGCCCCACTGAGAGCCTCCTTAGCCAGGTCCGAGGACCCGCGGGGTCACGTCTCAGTGATGATCGCGGCAGATCTTTAAGCGAGCCCCTAAACCTCGGGACCGATTATTGGTCACCGTACGCCGACCGAGGGAGAGGTCCATTGCCGCCACAATCATCAGCCGCGACAGCCACTGCCGGCACGGCGGCTCAGCAGATACCGGACCGGGTGCTCACAATGCTGGTCAGCGAAGTGTCTCGCACGCTCGGTTCGGCGGCTGACCCCGATGAGTCCCTCCTCGACCTTGGAGCGGACTCGATCGTCTTGTTCCAGACCGCGAGCTGGATACGCAAGCGCTTTGATGTCTCGATCCCGGTGAACCTGTTCTTCCAGGAGTTCCGCACCCTCCGCCAGGTCGCCGAGTTCATCTCCGTGCGAGCGCGGCCGGAGATGTTGGCCGGGCTCGAAGGGGAACAGGCCATAACGGCGGTGCCACCCTCCGTCACAACGGTCGCCGCCGAGGCCGTCATCGACGCCGCCACGACCTCGCCCCGCGACATGGTGGAGTACTTCCTCCAGGTACACGAGCGCGTCATGGGCGAAGCGTTTTCTTTGCTCAACGGCACTCAGCCATCGCCGGTCGTCGTCCCGCAGGTGCCGGCAGCCCCGCCGGTCCGGCATGAGCCGTCCATGCCAGAGGCACTCGCCCACGAACTTCCGCCGCACAAGCAGGCTGAGGACCGGCGGGTGGGCAACTCCCAGAATGCGTACGTCGCCTTCCGCACCGAGGACCTCAACCGCGCGGGAGGCGTCCCGTCCGGTGGCGGTCACGTGGGAGAGGTCGTCCGGGAATTCACCGCCCGCACCACGGGATCGCAGCGAACAGCGGCTGGGGAACGAGAGCACGTCGCGGACATGCTCCACGTCCCCACCCTGCTGGACGGCCTGTGGACGACGCGGTACCCGATCGTCCTGGAACGCTCCCAAGGCTGCCGGGTATGGGACATCGACGGTAACGAATACGTCGACATCGCGATGGGTTTCGGCGTCAATCTGTTCGGCCACGGCGAGTCGTTCATTGAGGACGCGATCAAGGCGCAGCTCCAGCTCGGCATGCACCTCGCAGGCCAGCCGCGGCTCGTCGCCGAGGTCGGTGAGCTGCTCAGCGAGCTTACGGCCAAGCAGCGTACGGTCTTCTGCAATACCGGATCCGAGGCGGTGATGACCTCGCTTCGGCTGGCGCGAGCGGTGACCGGTCGTCGGCTCGTCGTCATCTTCGCCGGGTCCTACCACGGGTCCGCCGACCCTGTCCTGGCCCGCGCGGGGATGGGCGGGGCGCTCGGGGACAGCATCCCCCTGGCGCCCGGGGTGCCTGACGAGATCAGCTCCCAGGTCCTCGTCCTGCCCTACGGCGAGGACGCGGCGCTGGAGGTCATCGAGGAGCGGGCCGATGAGATCGCCGCCGTACTGGTCGAGCCGGTGCAGTCACGGCGGCCCGGCTTCGCGCCGATAGAGTTCCTGCGCCGACTGCGGAAGCAGACCGAGGCCGCGGAAATCGCCTTGATATTCGACGAGGTGATAACCGGATTCCGCGCCCACCCAGGTGGTTTCCAGGCCATGTACGGCATCGAGGCGGACATGACCACCTACGGCAAGGTCCTCGGCGGTGGACTGCCCATCGGAGTGGTAGCCGGCCGCCCGAAATTCCTCGACGCGATCGACGGCGGGGCATGGACGTTCGACGACAAGCCACGCCCGACGTCCACACTCACATTCTTCACCGGGACGTTCGCCAAGCACCCGCTCGCGCTGGCATCCGCCCGAGCGGTGCTGCAGGAGCTGAAAGACCGGGGGCCCGTACTCCAGGAAGAACTGAACTCCCGGACCACTGAGATGGCGACGAGGCTGAACAAAATGTTCAGCGACACCGGTGTGTCGATCCAGGTCGCACACTTCAGTTCGCTGTTCAGGTTCGAGTTCCCCGGACAGCCGCCCATCAGCGAGCTTGTGGAGCTCTTCTACCTGCGATTGCTCACCCATGGGCTGTACGTCTGGTACGGCCGCAACTGTTTCTTGTCCACTGCGCACAACGCGGCCGACATCGACGCGATCGTTGTGGGGGTCGCCCGGACCGTACAGGACCTGATCGGCTATGGACTGTTCCCCGGCGCCTCCGCTGAGGCTCTCGCGGACCATGTGCCCGCTCAGGCTCTTGCCGAGCCTGTCCGCGCCGGTGACCCGCAGGTGGGCGATGACTGAGGAATGGCCCGATGACCCTTCGCTGCGCGGCTGGCTTCCCTTCTCCGCGCGAACACGGCCCCGGCCGTCGCTGCGCCTGTTCTGCTTCCCGCACGCGGGCGGCGGCGCGTCCGCCTTCCGCGGCTGGCTCGCCTCACCCGTACCCGGCGTGGAGCTTCACCCGGTGCAGCTGCCAGGGCGGGAGACCCGCTATGACGAGGCGCTGCCGGCCGACCTCGGGCCCCTGATACCCGAGCTGGCGGAGGCGCTCCTCCCGCTGCTCGACGTTCCGTTCGCGCTCGTGGGCAACAGCATGGGCTCGCTGATCGCCTATGAGCTGGCCCGCCACCTGCAACGGCGCTTCCTGCTCTGCCCCGTCTGGCTCTTCGCCGCCGCGGCGGTGCCACCGCCGGAAGTCGAGCGCCTACCGAGGATCGGCGATTCACCCGATCAGGAACTCATCCGCCTGTTGCAGGAGCGCTACAACGGCATCCCGCGGGAGATCGCGGACAGCCCTGAGTTCCGCGCGACGTACCTGCCGGTCCTCCGGGATGACCTGAGGCTGCTCGAGGCGTACCGCTGGACTCCCGAGCCCGCGCTGTCCTGCCCGGTCACCGTCGTTTCCGGGCGGGCGGACTCCAGTGTGGACCCCGGCGTTGCCCGCGGCTGGGCCGCGGTCACCGGCGGGCCGTTCGAGCAGGTTCGCGTCGCGGGTGGCCACCTGGCACTGCTGGATCATCGTGACCTGGTGCTCGAACGGTTGTCCGGGCCGTCCTTCCAGGCCCCCGTCGAGGCCGTTCCCAGCGGCGCGGACGGCTGATCAGAAGCTCGGCAGGTCAGCCGCCTGCGCCGCTCACGGCGTCACGCGGAGACGGCGATGGGAACGCTGAGCAGACCGCGGACGGTGTTCCCGTGCCGCCGGACCCTGCCCGCCCGTTTCAGCCTGGGCATGCGCTCGGCCAGCATCCGCAGCGCGATGGTGCCTTCCAGTATGGCCAGCGGCTGACCCAGGCAGTAATGCATGCCACTGGAGAACGCGAGGTGGGGGGCCGGATTGGGCCGGGTGATGTCGAACGTGCCCGGACGGTCGTAAACCTCGGGATCACGGTTGGCGGCGCCGAGCAGCGTGGTCACCTGGTGATCCTTTTGCATCACCTGGCCCGCCACCTCCACCTGCTCGAGTGCGAACCTCTGGTTGAGCTGGATCGGAGCTTCATAACGCAGCGTCTCCTCGACGGCTCTGCCTGCCATCCCCGCCGGGTCGGCGACGAGTGCCTCCCACTGCTCCGGGTTGTCCAGCAAGGCCATCACCGCGCTGCCGACCAGACTGACGGTGGTCTCGAAGCCGGCCAGGAGGAGCAGGACGCACATCGACAGCATCTCCGCCGACGTCAGCTTGTCCCCCTCTGCTGTGACCAGCTTGCTGATGAGATCAGCTCCCGGCTCGCGCCGGCGGAGATCGAAAAGATCGCCGAACAGGCGACCCAGCTCAACGCTGGCGGTCTGCAACCGTGCGGCATGGCTCAGCGAGTGAACACCATCCATCGCGCTGCTGACAGCCGCGGCGTGCTGGCGGATGGCCGCCACGTCCGGGTCGGGGATGCCGAGCACCTCACACATGGCGGCGATCGGCAGCCGCCCGGCGAACTCGTCGATCAGGTCGAACCGCCCCGCGCACGCCGCCGAGTCGAGCAGCTCCCCAGTGACCTTTTCGAGCATCGGCTGGTATCCCGCCACCGCCCTTTTGGTGAACCCGGGCACAGCGAGCCGACGCAGCCTGCCATGGTCAGGCGGGTTCATGTTGAGGAAGGACAGATCCAGGCCGTCATCTCCCGCGCCTGTCTCGCTGCCCGCGCGGACGGGGCCGAAGCGACGGTCGCGGAGAATGCTGTCGCAGAGCGGGTAGCTGGTGCACACCCAGCTGCCCCGTCTGGTCTGGACCAGCCCGCCGCCCCGGCGCAGCCGTTCGTAGATGGGATACGGGTTGGCCCGGCCGGGACGAAGGCGGAGCAGGGCGAGCTCGTCGCGCCTGACGTAGCCTGCATAGCCGAGACGGGCTCTGGGCAGATAAATCTGCTTCGCGAAAGTAATGGTTTGGCCGAGCTCACTCATAGTGGCTCCGTCCCGTTCGACTTTGCCCTCGGTCGGCGTGCCCTCAACATGCGCTCAGGATTGCCGGTTCCCTTTAGGCATCTCCCTAAATCTCAAGGCCGACTATTGATCGCATGCATGGCCTGCCGAGCCGTGCCAGCCGAATGGAGAATCGTCTATGCCCGAGCGAGTGGTGAGCAGGCCGCAAGACGCACGACCAACCGGCCGCACCCACCCGGCCTCGTTCGGCCAGCAGCGGCTGTGGTTCCTGGACAGGCTTCTGCCCGGCCAGTCGTGGTACGTCATCCCCGGCGTGTATCGGCTACGCGGCCGGCTGGACATGTCCGCGCTCGCTGCGGCCATGACCGAGGTGATCGGCCGGCACGATTCGTTGCGGACGACTTTCCGTGATGACGGAGGGGAACTGGTGCAGGTCGTCGCCCCGGCTGCTCCGTTCACCATATCCACGCGGGATTTGAGCGGGCTGGCACCCGCGGCACGCGACGCGGCCGTACGCGACGCGATAGATACCGACATGCACCTGCCGTTCGACCTGGTGGCCGGCCCCCTCCTGCGGATGACCGTGCTGCGCGCTGACGAGGACGACCACTACCTGCTGTTCTGTGTTCATCACATCGCCTTCGACGGC
>Ga0193707_1000481_pt1 | contig 13782 bp, 12 predicted proteins | sample U3c2metaG_FD_143043 | JGI IMG/M metagenome (GOLD analysis project Ga0193707, IMG submission 143043) | Soil microbial communities from a riparian zone of the East river system, Colorado, United States - U3c2 | ecosystem: Environmental > Terrestrial > Soil > Riparian zone | place: USA: East River... | reverse complement strand
GCCGTACAACATCCCCGACGTCGGGCAGGTGCTGTCCAGCCTCTACTCGAAGTCGGCGCAGAAGTAGATCTGGTCCGTCGGTCCAGAGTAAGGAAAGGTTCGTCAGAGTGAGCACGAGGAGGTATTGGCTGTGAGGTTTCTGATTCGTCGCCTCGGATTCTTCGTGCTCACTCTCTGGGCCGCGATGACGCTGAACTTCTTCATCCCGCGGATGATGCCCGGCAGCCCCGAGGAAGCGCTGCGGCAGCGGTTCAGCAAGGGCGGTTCGGCGGTGTCGGCGGAGCAGTTGCGGACCGTCCTGGCCGAGTTCGGCTTCGATCCGGACAAGAACGTGGTGCTCCAGTACCTGGAGTACCTGAAAGCGATGGTGACCGGGCACTGGGGCGTGTCGATCGGCAGCAGCCTGGGTGCCCCGGTGACCACGCTGATCGGTGACGCGTTGCCGTGGACACTCGGTCTGGTCGGCATCGCGACTGTGCTGGCGTTCGCCCTCGGCACCTTGATCGGCACGATCGCCGGCTGGCGGCGTGGTGGGCTGATCGACGGGATCGTGCCGCCGGTCTTCATCGTCACCTCGGCGCTCCCGTACTTCTGGGTGGCGCTGCTGCTGATCTCGTTGTTTGCGATCGGCAACAATCCGATCCTGCCCAACGACTTCAACTACGACCAGGGACTCCAACCGGCCTTCACCGGTGAGTTCATCCTCAGCGTGCTCAAGCACGGCATCCTGCCGGCCGGCACGATCCTGATCACCGCGGTCGGCGGGTGGATCCTGACCATGCGCAACAACATGCTCACCACACTGGCCGAGGACTACGTCCGGATGGCCCGGGCCAAGGGCATCCCGAACCGGAAGATCATGTTCGGGTACGCCGGCCGGAACGCGTTCCTGCCCAACCTGTCCGGGTTCGCGATGTCGCTCGGCTTCGTCATCTCCGGCACGATCCTGGTCGAGTACGTGTTCAACTATCCCGGCCTCGGTTACATGTTCTACAACGCCACCGTGAGTACGGACTACCCGCTGCTGCAGGCGCTGTTCCTGCTGGTGACGCTGGCCGTGCTGATCTGTGTCCTGCTCTGCGACTTCGCGGTGTTCCTGCTCGACCCGCGAGCCCGGACGAAGGGGTAATTTCGATGAGCGCCATCGTCGCCGGCACCGCCGCGCCGGCACCGAGTGCGACCCGCCGCCCACGAGGCGGGTTGTTGCGGGCCATCCTGCACAACCGCAAGGCCATGCTGGGGGCGGGCTTGCTGGTCCTGGTCATCCTGCTCGCCGCCTTCCCGCACCTGTTCGTCCCGTGGCTGCACGGTGATCCGCGGGCGATCGGCGACCTGCCGCTCGAGCATCCATCGGGCCGGCACTGGCTCGGCACCACGGGTCTCGGCCAGGACGTGTACGCCGAGCTGATCTACAGCACCCGCGAGTCGCTGGTCATCGCGATCGTCGCGGGTCTCGGAGCGACGATCCTGTCCGTCATCATCGGCGTGTCGGCCGCCTACCTCGGCGGGTTCGCCGACGACGGGCTGTCGATGCTGACCGACGTCTTCCTGGTGCTCCCGACCTTCCCGTTGATCATCGTGCTGGCGACGTACGCCGGTAAGGGCAACCTGACCGTGATCATCATCGTGCTGATCCTGACCGGCTGGTCCTACGGCGCCCGCCAGATGCGCGCGCAGGCACTGTCGCTGCGCAACCGGGACTTCCTGGAGTCGGCCCGGGTCCGGGGCGAGCGCCGCTCGTACATCATCGTGGTCGAGATGCTGCCGACGATGATCTCCCTGATCGTCGCGAACTTCCTCGGCGCCGCGCTGTACTCCGTGCTCACCGCGGCCGGCCTGCAGTTCCTCGGGCTCGGCGATCCCAACTCGCTGAGCTGGGGCACGATGCTCTACTGGGCCCAGAACCAGGGCGCCCTGGTGAACGGACTGCCCGCGTGGGCGCTCTCGCCGGGCCTGGCCGTCGCGCTGCTCGGTGTTTCGTTTGCCCTGCTCAACTATGCGTTCGACGAGATCAGCAATCCCGCGCTGCGGCCGGTTCGGAGGCGACGTGCACGGTCACATTGAGGGCAAGCCCATTCTTGAGGTCCGTGATCTCAGCGTCTCCTACGATACCGGAGACCGTCCGGTCGTCGCGGTCGACCACGTGGATCTCGACGTCCACGCCGGCGAGTTCGTCGGCGTGGTCGGCGAGTCGGGCTGCGGCAAGTCGACGCTGTTGTTCGCGATCGCCCAGTTGCTGAGCTCCCCGGCCGCCATCACCGGCGGCAGCGTGACGTTCCAGGGCCAGAACCTGGTCGCGATGAGCGAGAAGAAGCTGGCCGCGTTGCGCTGGCGGGACTTCTCCGTGGTGATGCAGAGCGCGATGAACGCGCTCAACCCGGTGAAGAGCATCGGCGGTCAGTTCAAGGACGCAATCATGGCGCACGACGAGGACGTCGCCGAGGATCGCCCGGCGGAAGTACTGCGCCTCGTCGGGATCGACCCGATCCACCTGCAGAGCTTTCCGCACCAGCTCAGCGGCGGAATGCGGCAGCGGGCCATGATCGCGATGGCGCTGCTGTTCACCCCCGACCTGATCATCATGGACGAGCCGACCTCGGCCCTCGACGTGGTGGCGCAACGGTCGCTGATGGTGCAGATCAAGGAGCTGCAGCGGCGGCTCGGCTTCGCGGTCGTCTTCGTCACCCATGACATGTCTCTGATCAGCCACTTCTCCGACCAGCTCGTGGTGATGTACGCCGGCCAGGTGGTCGAGTTCGGCGCGACCCGCGCGGTCTTCGACCATCCCGCGCATCCGTACAGCGCCGGCCTGCTCGACGCGTTCCCGTCGATCCGCGGGCCGAAGGTGCCGCTGACCGGCATTCCCGGCAGCCCGCCGAACCTCGCCGATCCGCCGAGCGGCTGCCGCTTCCAGCCGCGCTGCCCGAAGGCGTTCGAGGACTGTCCCAAGGTCGAGCCCGAGCTCTATCAGGTCGGCCCCGTGCAGGCCCGCTGCCTGCTGCACGCCCCCGGCCAGACGCAAGCCGAAGAACCCGTCCGGGAGACGACGTCATGACCTCGGTACGCACCGACCAGACCGCTTCGGGCGACGCGGACGAGGCGCCGCTGCTCGAGACCAAGAAACTGACCCGCCACTTCCGGGTCGGCCGCGGGCTGTCGCGCGAGATGCTGCACGCCGTCGACGACGTCGACCTCACCATCGGCCGGCAGGAGATCGTCGCGCTCGCCGGTGAGAGCGGCAGCGGCAAGAGCACCATCGCCCGGCTGCTCGCGGGCGTCTACACACCGACGAGCGGCGAGATCTACTACCAGGGCCGGGCCACGTCGAGCCTGCGGTCGCGGCGCGATCAGCTGTCCTACCGCGGCGACGTACCGATGGTGTTCCAGGATCCGTTCAGCTCGCTCAATCCCGCCTTCCGTGTCTCCCACGGCGTCACCCGCAGCCTCAAGCTCCATCGCCCGGAGCTCACCCGGGCCCAGCGGTTCGACGAAGCCGAACGCGTCATCGAGGCCGTCGGACTGTCGCCGGCCGGTGACATCATGCACCGCTACGCCTACGAGCTCAGCGGCGGTCAACGGCAACGGATCGGGTTCGCCCAGGCGCTGGCGCACAAGCCCAAGCTCATCCTGGCCGACGAGCCGGTCTCGATGCTCGACGTGTCGATCCGGATCGGCCTGCTCAACCTGATGGCGGAGCTGCGCCGGTCCGAAGGCGTGTCGTTCCTCTACATCACGCACGACATCGCGAGTGCCCGGTACGTCTCGGACCGGCTGATGATCATGTACGCCGGTCACATCGTGGAGTCCGGTCCGACGGAGTCGGTGCTGGCCAATCCGAAGCACCCTTACACCGACCTCTTGCTGGGAGCGGTGCCGGATCCGCGGGCGCCGCTGACCGCCGCTGCCGAAGGCGATACCGGCGAGCCGCCGAAGGTCGTCGACCCGGCGCCCGGCTGCCGGTTCCGCTGGCGGTGCCCGCTCGTCGTCGACAAGTGCCACCAGATCACGCCGACGCTGCGCGGCGTCGGCGAGGACCACGAGGCGGCCTGCCACGTCGCCGAGGCCGACGCCGGTTTCGCCGCCGAGGTCTCCGCCGATTGATGGATGCTCTGGTCAGCCGCGGAGGTCGATCTCCAGCGGCCGGCCGGGGCTGACGGTGGCGGGACGAGTCAGGGTCACCACGGCTCGGTTGCCGGTGGCAACCACCGTGGCCGGGACGTGGGAGTGCCCTTGTCGCACCTCAACCTGGCGGGCGGGACCGGCAGTCTCGAAGGAGACAGTGGTGAGGCGGACCCGGCCGTAGCGGACATCGACCGTAGCCGACAGGGTCTTGCGGCTTCGCCGTTGGCGGTACGACCCCCAGCCTTCCGCCGCGGTGAAGGCGCAGCGGAAGTCTTCGGGATGGATGCGCGGCGCGAAGCCCAGGTGGCCCCTGGGTCCGTGGTACTCGTAACCGCACGCCGCGAGGTAGACGCCGAAGCCCATCATCGCGCGGGCGTAGTGGTCACTCGCCTCGATCTCGTTGTAGGGGTTGCGTTTCTCCCCTGAGTAGCGGTCATGGATCGCCCGGGTCACCGCGAGGCCCTCAGTGGTCATGCCCTCGGCGAACAGGTGCGCGGCGAACTGGTACTCCTGCCCGGTCCAGACCTCGTTGAAGTACATCAGCCCGTGCGTCTCGGTCGACCCACCGTGCGGCCAGGTCGCCATGATCGTGCCGGTCTCGCCGCTCGTCGTGTAGACGCGGCCCGGATTCACACCCGGTGGATGGTACGAATCCGGGTCGGGCCGGAAGTTTCTGCTGTTACAGGTTGGTCAGAGCGGTACGAGCCTGGTCCGTCGGGAAGACGCGCGGCAGACCGAGCTGGGCCGCATACGTCTGAAGCGGACGCCGTCGAAACCCGGCGCATCGACTGTCCGCGTGCTCGTCCGGCCCCGAGCGGTCGTGCGCAGCGCGAACCCCTGCTGGAACTGGGACGCACCGGGCTCGGCTCGTGGACAATCGCCGGCACACGAGCGGTTCACGATGAGATCCACTGTTCGACGTCGGTCAAACACTGATCTATAGTAGTTTCATGACTGTCGAACATCGCCGTGGTGCGGCGGGACTCGCGCTGATCGCGGCCTTCATGGTCTTCGTCGACGGCACGATCGTGAACGTCACCCTGGCCCAACTCGCCACCCACCTGCACGCGTCCCGCGCCGAACTCGAGTGGGCTGTCAACGCCTACACCCTCTCGTTCGCCGCGGTGATGCTCGGCGCCGGCGCGATCACGGACACCCTCGGCGTGAAGCGAGCCTTCGTCGCGGGCCTGCTGGTCTTCACCGGGTCCTCCGCGGTCTGCGCGGTCGCCACTTCGATGCTGATGCTCAACCTCGCGCGGCTCGTCCAAGGCGCGGGAGCCGCGCTGCTGTTGCCGAGTGCGCTCGTACTGGCCACCGCGTCCGCGACCGACGAACACACGCGGCATCGCCTCGTCAGTTGGTGGGCCGCGGCCGGTGGAGTTGGGATGGCTGCCGGCCCGGTACTGGGCGGAGCGCTCGTCGCCCTCGCGAACTGGCGGGCCGTCTTCGCCGTCAACGTGATCATCGGGATCCCCGCCATACTGTGGAGCCTTCTCTCGATGCCATCCGTCGTACGCCGAAGCCGGCGGCTCGACCTCGGTGGCATGGTGACCGCGACCGTGCTGATCGGTGGACTGGTCTTCGCGCTCATCGAAGCGCCGACGCTGGGCTGGCATCCCGCGGTCATCACCGCGGCCGCGCTGACCGTCGCCGGGCTGGTCGGATTCGTCTGGATCGAGCGATCAACCCGGGAACCGCTGCTGCCACCGGGCGTGTACTCCGATCGCGGCTTCGTCGCCACCGCACTACAAGGCGGGTTGTTCAATTTCGCCTTCTACGGCGTGCTGTTCGCGATGAGCCTGATGCTCCAGCAAGGCCGTGGACTCAGCGCGCTCGCCGGCGGTCTGCTCTTCCTGCCACTGACCGGACTGATCTCGATCGGCAGCATCTGCTCCGCTCCGCTCGCACAACGCTTCGGCCGATCGGCCGTCCTGAGCATCGGCCAGGCCGTCCTTGCGATCGCACTCCTGGCATTGGCCTGGGCGGGCACGTCCACTGCGCTCTGGCCGCTGGTTCTCGCCCTCGTGCCCGCGGGCTTCAGCTCGGGTCTGCTCGTGCCCACCATGACCACGCAGTCCATCGCCGCGGTCGGGCCCGCCCTGCACGGCGCCGCGTCCGCGGCCTTCAACACGTCCCGGCAGATCGGCGCGGCCATCGGCGTCGCGACCTTCGGACCGCTCCTTGGGACCACACACAGCTTCACCACCGGCTTTGTCACCTGCGTGATCGTCGCCTCCGCCGCGACCACGGTCGCCCTGTTCCTGACCGCCCTCGGCAAGACAAGCCGTCGGACCAGCCTCGACCGTCCGACGCCCCCCGTCGTGAACGAACCGCTCGCCGGTCGGGAACCAAGTGGTCTGGTCCGGACATGCAACCTTTCGAGTCCCCCGCGGCGTCTTTCATCATGAGGAGCCGGGCGGGGGTCCGGGTAGGTCGAGCGTGGGGGTACTGGGGTGGCTCGATCAATCATTGCTCGATCACGCCAGGTTCATGACCGAGAACTGGGGCGGACCGTCGAACCACGGCACCGACGAGAGCATCGCCATGTTCGGTGTGGGCTGCACGCTCGGGCGCGCGGATCTCAAGAGTCGCGCCGTCGAGCGACTGACCGAGGCCATCACGACCGCGATCGACCCGCAGGGCTCGACGAACGAGCAGTCGGTCGGGTACGCCATGTTCAACTACCTGCTCTGGGGCCGCGCGACCACGGCGTTGAAGCGGTGCGGCGCCGATCCAGGATCGGTCATCGACGAACGACGTCGCGCGCTGGCGGACTGGCTCGCACTCGCCACCACGTCCACCGGCAAGCTCCCGCAGGTCGGCGACGCCGTCAGCCAGGCTCCCCAGGGCGCCGCCGGAACCTCCTTGGAGTACGCCGCGACGCTCGGACGGACCGGGACGAAACCGACCCGACGGACCGCCGTCTTCGATGCCGGCTACATCTTCGGTCGGACCGGCGGGGGCGAGACCCGGCCCTTCACGCAGGAATCGTCGTACAGCATCCGGTTCGGTCCGGCGCGCCGGTATCACGGGCACGACGACCACATGTCGATCACGTACACCTCGCACGGACGGGACATCCTCATCGATCCGGGGCACTCGGGGTACCAGCTCGACAAGTGGCAAGCCTGGACCAAGAGCCAGTTCGCCCACAACGTCATGACGATCCCGTCGGCGAAGACGGCCTTCGTCGAGACCCGGCTGGTCCGGGCGGCGATCGCGCCGACGTCGGAGTACTACACGCTGAACGACACCCCGGCGCCGGGCGTGGACCGGACGCGGGACGTGCTGGTGCTGAAGGATCCCGACCTGATCGTCACCTTGGATCGCGGTCAGTCGGCCACCGACCAGCGGTACGAGACGTTGTGGCACCTGGCGCCAGACCAGAAGGTGACGGTGCAGTCGGCGACTACGGCGGTTGCCGCCAAACCCGGCGACAGCACGAAGACCTACCTGCTGCAGATCCCCTACGGTCAGCAGTTGCCCGCCGATGCCGTCACCGTCGCGCAGGGCCAGCAGGATCCGGTGCAGGGCTGGTACTTCCCGGACATCTTCCACCGGCAGTCCGCCCCGGTGGTCAAGTTCAACCGGAACGGGACGAGCGCGACGATCCTGTCCGCCGTCGTACCGGCCCGGTCCGGGGAGAAGGTTGCTTTCAGCACGCGCATCGTCGGGACGATGTTCTTCGTCGACCTCACCGTCGGCCAGCGGAAGGCGACCATCCGGGTGCAGCCGGACGGAAGGCTCACCCGGATCGGCTGACCGACCTCGGGAGGTAGCCGCGGGACCTGCTCATCGCTCGCGACTCGAGCTGAGCGTCGGTACGCCGGCCGCAGTCGCGAACGCGTCGCGCGGGCTCTGGACCGAGGCCAGCGAGACGATGTCACGGCCGTAGAACAGCGCGACTACCCAGATAGCGAAGACGCGCGCCTTGCGGTCCCACGTCGGCACCGCAAGGACGTGGTACCCGCGGTGCATGAGCCACGCGAGCAGACCCTTGACGACGATCCCGCGGTACTGGAAGATCCCCTTGCCCAGACCGAGCGTCGCCACGGCACCGAGGCTGTGATGCACGTACTTCTTCGGCTCGCGTCCACGCATCGTCCGTACCAGGTTCTTCGCCAGCAACTTCCCCTGCCGTACGGCGTTCTGCGCGTTGGGAACCGTGACCACGCCCTGGGTCGGCGAGGCCAGATCCGGGACCGCCGCGTCGTCTCCGGCCGCCCACGCGTCGCGCACCGGATCCGTGTCAGTGCCGATCCGAAGGTCAGCCCGCACCTGAACGAGCCCGCGCTCGGTGTGCGGAAGGTCGGTGTGGTTCCACACAAGCCGCGTCGCGGCGTTACCTGCTGTCCAGACGATCAGCTCCGAGTCGAACTCGGTACCGTCCGACAGCACGACATGACCCTCGTCGGCCGACTTCATCGTGCAGTTCAGGTGGACCTGCGCACCTCGACGCTCGAGCATCGAGACCACCCACTGCCCGGGCCGATCGCTGACCTCCGGTAGGATCCGGCCGGTCGCCTCGACCAGGTGGAAGGCGAGGTCGCTCTCGGACAACTCCGGATAGTGCGTGAGCAAGGCGGTTGCGAGCGACAACAGCTCGCCGAACCCTTCCACGCCGGAGAAGCCGCCGCCCACGAAGGTGATTGTCAGCAATCGACGCCGCCGCGGACCGGGCTCGAGGCAGGACGCCTGGTCGAACGCCGTCAGCAGCCGGTCGCGAATCGCCACCGCCTCCTCGACGTGCTTCATCCCGATCGCACGCTCGGCCACACCGGGTACGTCGAAGGTCCGCGTCACCGCGCCGGCGGTCACCACGAGGACGTCGTACTCCAGCGTGAAGTCGGGCCCTTGGGACGGGCGGACCGTGACGTTGCGCTGGGCGTGCTCGATCGCGGTGACCGAGCCGGACACGACCCTGGTGCGGCGAAGGTTGCGCCGGAGCGAGACCGCGGCATGGCGCGCCTCGACCGACCCGGAGACCACCTCGGGCAGGAACGGCTGGTACGTCATGTACGGCCGCGGGTCGACCACGACCACCTCGGCCTCGCCGCGCCGAAGCTTCTTCTCCAGCTTCCACGCCGTGTAGAAACCGGCGTAGCCGGCACCGACCACCAGGATCCTGCGCACGGGTCGTCCTCTCTCCGTCGAGACTCTGTCAGGGTAAGACAATCCAGCCGGGCCTGGTCGAGTGAGCTGACAACTCCTGCCTGCGTCAGCCGGCCAGGAGGGTGAGGAGCAGGCGTAGGGGCGGCCAGGCGGAGCGGCCGCGCCGGGTCAGGGCGTGGGCTCGGATCCGGGGTTCCGGGTCGCGGAGGCGGCGTAGGGAGATGCCGGCGGTTTTGGGGTGGTTGGACGGGAGGAGGGCGACGCCGAGGCCGGCCAGGATCATCTCCTGGACGAGCGGGAGGCTGTCCGCGCGTTGGGTGATGTGGGGCTCGACGCCGGCGAGGGCGGCGAGGGTGCGGACGACCTGTTCGTCGGCGACATGGCGGGAGTTCACGATCCAGTCGCTGTCGGCGAAGGCCCCGAGTACGGCGGCCGGCATACCCGTCGTACGCCGTGATCGCGACGGCACCGCGAGACTCCAGCTGCCCTGCCACAGGGGGGTCAACGACAGGGCGGGGTCGTGCGACGCGGGGGCCAGGTTGTAGTCGTAGCTCACCGCGAGGTCGACCTGATCGCGGTCGAGCATGGCCAGGGCCTCAGGTGGTTCCTGCTCCTGGATCTCCAGCCGCACGGCCGGATGCTCGGCGGCCAACTGGTGTACGACGGGCAGCAGGGTCTCCCGGATCGCGGTATGGAACGCGGCCACGCGAACCGTCCCAGTCGGCTTGGCGGACGGGTCGAGATCGGCGCGCGCCGCCTCGTGGGCTACCAGGATGTGGACGGCGTGACCGGCGAGCCGGCGACCGGCCGGGGTGAGGCGGACCCGGCGGCCATCGGGCTCGAGCAGCGGCGTACCGACCTCCTTTGCCAGTACGGCGATCTGCTGCGAAACGGTCGACGTGGTCACGCCGTGGGTCTCCGAGACCGCGTGCATCGACGCCTGTCGTGACAGCGCCAGCAGCAGCTCGAGACGGCGTACGTCCATGCGGCTATAGTTCAGTGATCTCGAACGATCTGTCCACGATTCTCACGTGGACGCGAACGGAATCGCGAGCTTCACTAGCGTCATGAGCACGCGTGACAGCCGCACCGGCGTGACCTTCGCCGTCCTGTCGATGACGATGGTCCAGCTCGGTCTCGCCACCTCCGTCGGCCTCTTCGACAGGGTTGGGCCCGAGGGCGCCGCCTGGTTGCGGCTGGCCTGTGCCGCGCTGATCGTGCTGGTGCTGTTCCGTCCGCGGCCCGGTTCGTTCGACCGCAGCTCGTTCCTGGCCGCTGTCGGCCTCGGCGTCGCGACAGGCGGAGTGACGCTGCTGTTCATGGCCGCGGTTGCACGACTCCCGCTCGGCACCGCGAGCGCGCTGGAGTTCCTCGGCCCGCTGGGCGTCGCCGTACTGCGCAGCCGCGGCCGGCTGATCTGGCCGGCGCTCGCCTTCGTCGGAGTCATGCTGCTGACCCAGCCGTGGCACGGTTCGGTCGACGGCGTCGGCGTCCTGTTCGCACTCGGCGCGGCCGTGTGCTGGGCGGCGTACATCCTGCTCACCCAGCACGTCGGCGACAACGTCACCGGCCTGCAGGGCATGGGCGTGTCCATCCCGGTCGCCGCCCTGGTCGCGACCGTCGTCGCCGGTCCGAGCACGATCCAGGTCCTGACCTGGCAGCTCGTCGCCATCGGGTTCGGCCTGGCACTCCTCCTCCCGGTAGTGCCGTTCAGCCTGGAGTACCTCGCCCTCCGCCGCCTCGACGCCGGCGTCTTCGGCACCTTGATGAGCCTCGAGCCGGCCCTCGCCCTCCTCATCGGCTGGGTCTTCCTCAGCCAGTCCCCCGGCCTGCTGCAGGCCGTCGGCATTACCTGCGTCGTCGCGGCCGGCATGGGCGCCGAACGCGCTCACACGAATCACCTTGCTCGCGTAGTCGCCGGCCAGGGAGAAGCAGAGGCCGTGCGACCTGAGAACGCCACCGAAGACGGCGCTGCCGTCGCAGGAGCAGGTTGCGCGCGGATCGAGACCCCGGAGTCGTAGCGGTCGCGGTGCGCTGTCGTACTTCTCGGCCTCTAGATTGATGCCCCCCCTCGACCGCATCTCGATCGGCTGGCATTTGGGGGGTCAACCCCTGAACAGGTGGGTTGCCCCCTCGGATTCCGAGGGGTCAACCCACCACTTCGGGGGTCAACCCCCCAAAGTTCTGGGCTCCCCGGAACCCGGCGTGATCGTTCGGCACGATCACGGTGAATGCTCTGGGGACCCCAAATCCTCACGAACCGCTGGCCGTCGGTCCACACCATCGACGCCGCCGCCGGCTCTACCGGCTGGCGTTCGAGTCCGCCCCCGCCGGCACCCGGCTGCACGCCGTCGCCGACGAGGGCATCGAGGTCCACCTGATCGCCGAAGCGATCGGACGCGGCCTCGACCTGCCGGCCCGCTCGGTCACGCCGGAGCAGGCACCCGAGTACATCGGCTTCCTCGCACCCTTCGCCCCGATGGACAACCCGACGACCGCGGCCCGGACCACCGAGTTGCTCGACTGGCACCCGACGAACCCGGGCCTGCTCGAGGAACTGGCCGAGGAGTTCTACTACCGGACCGCCTGATCTCCTACACCTTCAGGACCGGGGCGATCGTCTTCGAGCGGGATCCTTCGTAGGCGGCCAGGAGGATGCCCAGGACGGCGATGCCCTCGTCCTCGGTGTGGATCGGACGGGTCTTGCCGAGCAGCGAGTCCGCGAAGTGCCCAATCTCGGCGACGAAGGTGTCGACCGGCTCGAGTTCGAACGTCTCGGACTCGCCCGACCGGAGCCGGTAGGACAGCGACGTGCCGTCACTGTGCAGTGAGCCGAGCTCGCCGACAGCCGAGAACCGCTCGGTCGAGACGGCCGGCTGGTACGCCCAACTGGTCACCAGCTGCCCGACGACGCCGTTGTCGAACCTGATCAGGACCTGCCCGGAGTCCTCGCCCTCCATGAACTTCAGCCGGTGGGTGGAGAGCATCGCGGTGGCCTCGACCGGCAGGCCGCCGGCCAGGTGCAGTAGCAGGTAAGTGGGGTGGTACCCGGTGTCGATGAGCTCGCCACCACCACTTGTCTTGCTGCTCGCCCGCCAGCCCATCGTGCTCGGGTCGAAGTTGTTGTAGAAGCTGTCGGTGGTGCGCACCTCGTAGACCGTGCCGATGGTGCCGGCGTCGAGCAACTCCTTCGCCTTGGCCACGGTCGGCAGGAACAACTGGTTGTGGGCGCACATCAGCGTCACGCCATGACCGCTCACCGCCGACCGGACGTCGGCGGCCTCTTCCGCGGTGAGGCAGAGCGGCTTCTCGCACAGGATGTGCTTGCCGGCCTCCGCGGCCGCGACGATCGCGTCCCGGTGCAGGTGGTGCGGCAGGCAGATGTCGACCGCGTCGACGTCTTCCTTCGCGAGTAGCTCGCGGTAGTCCGTGTACGGCGTCGCGCCCAGCTCCTCGCCCCGCGCGGCAGCCGTCGCCTCGACGGCGTCGGCGACCGCGGTGATGGCGATCTTGTCGGCGTGCGCTCGATACCCCTTGATGTGGGCGGACGCGATGCCACCGCCACCGATGAGTCCGACCTTGATCTGCGTCATGGATCTCTCCTCAGCTCTGGCCGTAGGCGATGGACGTGCCCTGGTCAGCGGCCTCGTTGGCGGCCACCACCAGCCTGGTCAGCTCGACCGCACGGGCGACGTTGTCGTCCGCCCGGGTGCCGTTGGTGATGTGGTCGACCCACTGCGCGAACGGCTCCTTGCCGTGCTCGGGCACCGGCAGCTTCTCGTCGTTCACCGTCAGGACGTTGCCGTCGTCGGTGTAGGTCAGCGTGCCCTCGGTCCCGAAGAGCTCGATGGTGAACGGATTCCGGCTGGCGAAGCCTGCCTCGATCACGCCGATCTTCTGGTCGCCGTACCCGACGACCACGACCGCGTTGTCCTCCAGGCCGCGCCCGGCCACCGAGCGGTACGTCGCGCTGACTGTCTCCGGATCGGAGCCGAGGAACAGCTGCGTCAGGTAGACCGGGTGGCAGCCCAGGTCGGTCAGGGCGCCGCCGATCGCGGTCTTGGGCTCGAAGAAGCGCTGCGGCAACCAGCCCTCATTGCCGTCCCGCGGAATGGCTCCGTCGTGGGAGAGCCGGACCCGTCCGTAGGTCAGCTGCCCGAGCTTGCCACTGGCGATCACCTCGCTGATCGCCAGCGTGTAACCGTGCGCGAGCCGCGGGAGCGAGACCGTCAGTTTGACATCGTTAGCATCGGCCGCGGCGATGATCTCCTCGGCCTCGGCCACCGTCGGCGCGAGCAGCTTCTCGGTGAAGATGTGCTTGCCGGCCTGCGCTGCCTTCAGCATCACATCTGGGTGCACATCGGTCGGCGTCGTGATCACAACACCGTCGAGGTCGTCCCGCGCGAGCAGTGCCGCCAGGTCTCCGGTGAACTCAACGCCGAACTGCTCCGCACCGGCCTTGCCACGCTCGGTGTCTTCGTCCCAGACGGCCACGAGCTCCGTCCCCGGATGCGCCTGGGCCTGCCTCGAGTAGTCGCCGGCGTGCAC
>Ga0193707_1000480_pt1 | contig 13784 bp, 15 predicted proteins | sample U3c2metaG_FD_143043 | JGI IMG/M metagenome (GOLD analysis project Ga0193707, IMG submission 143043) | Soil microbial communities from a riparian zone of the East river system, Colorado, United States - U3c2 | ecosystem: Environmental > Terrestrial > Soil > Riparian zone | place: USA: East River... | reverse complement strand
GATCGACAGGTCGCCCGGCACCGAGACGCCCATCTCCATCGCGACGCCCAGGCCGGCGACCGCCATCACGTCGCTGTCGTAGACGATCGCGGTCGGCCGATCCGCCTGGGAGAGCAGCTTCCGCGTGGTCGCGGCGCCCTCGGCGTCGCTGAAGTCGGTGGTGATCGAGGGCGCGTCGATCAGCCCGAGTCGCGGTGCGGCGTCGCGAACGGCCCGGATCCGGCGCTGGGTGTGCTGGAAGAGCGGCGTACCGGCGACGTGCGCGATCCGGCGGTGACCGAGGGCGGCCAGGTACTCGACGATGGACAGCATCGCGTCCCGGTCCTCGGCCCAGACCGAGGCGAGCGCGCCCTTGCCGCCGCGGCCGCCGATCACGACGGCCGGCAGCTCGAGCGCCTTGAGCTCCTCGATCCGCGGGTCCTTGACGGTCAGGTCGACCAGGATCACGCCGTCGACGCGGTGCTCCGAGGCCCAGCGGCGGTACACCTCGAGCTCGGTCGCGGTGTCCTCGACGATCAGCAACTGCAGCGAGATCGACTGCGCGGACAGCCCCGACTGCACGCCGGACAGCAGGTGGGCGAAGAACGGCTCGACGCCGAGCGTGCGGGCCGGCCGGGCGATCACCATGCCGACCGAGTCGACCCGGCCCTCCCCCAGGGCCCGGGCAGCGCTGTGCGGCCGCCAGCTCATCTGCTCGGCGATCTTCAGGATCCGCTCCCGGGTCGCGTCGCTGACGCCCGGCCGCCCGTTCAGCGCGAACGACACCGCACCCTTGGACACCCCGGCCCGGGTCGCGATGTCGGCGATCGTCGGTCTGGCCATTCGGCACCTCCCTCACCCTTGACAGTGGATTCTACGATGTGGATAGTGCAGGAGCTATACCGGTTTATCAAACCCAGGAGATTTCCATGCGTAGACGCCGGCTGGCGCCGGTGGCGGCGCTCGCCGCCGCTCTCACTCTGGCCGGCTGTGGCCTCGGATCCGATGATTCCGGCAGTGGCAGTAGTGGCGCCAAGCCGACCGTCGACGCGAAAGCCCAGGTGACCGGTGAGGTCAGCTTCCAGACCTGGGCCCTGAAGCCGAAGTTCACCACGTACGTCGAGGGCGTGATCAAGGCGCGTTCGAGGCGAAGTACCCGGGCACCAAGGTCACCGCATCGGTGACTTCACCAACGCCGGCGTCAAGATCATCTCCGACGACGGCAAGAAGTTCGTCTTCAACACCCCCGAGGCCGCCGCGCTGCTGGACAAGTACCGCGACGCCTACAAGGCCGGCTACCTGCCGCGCGACATCCTGACGCAGGAGTACCTGGGCAACTCCAAGCTCTTCACCCAGGGCAAGGTGGCCTGGACCACCGGTGGCGGCAACGCGATCCAGGACTTCCAGAAGGACAACCCGTCGCTGAAGGGCAAGGTCGTCCCGTCGCCCGCGCTCGACACCCCGCCGCTGTACGTGCAGGGCCTGTCGGTGTCGGCCAAGACGAGAACCAGGCGGCCGCGATCGCGCTGGCCCGGTTCGTCACCAACGCGGAGAACCAGGCCGCGTTCGCCAAGGTGGTGAACATCTTCCCGTCCACCAAGTCGTCGGCGGGCGACCCGTACTTCTCCAAGAGCGACGGTACGCCGGAGAGTGACGCCAAGGTGCTCGCGTTCGCCTCGCTGGCCAAGGCGAAGGTGCTCACGCCGCCGATCATCAGTGGTGCGACCAACGACTTCATCGGGCAGCAGATCTCGCTCGCGATCGCCGGCAAGATGTCGTCCCAGGCAGCCCTCGACGCGGCGGTGGCGAAGGCCAACCAGCTTCTCACCCAGTAGTGAGACGGCACAGCATGCGGTATCACCGCTGGTTCACGCCATGGGTGCTGGTGATCCCGGCACTCGCCTGGTTGCTGGTGTTCAACCTCTGGCCGTCGATCAACACCGTCATCCTGTCGTTCACCAACGCCAGGCCGATCGGTGGCGGCACCTTCGTCGGGCTGAAGAACTTCGAGACCCTGCTGCACGACGAGCAACTGCGCTGGGCGTTGCTGAACAGCGTCATCTACATGGTGGTGTGCCTGCCGTTCCTGACCGTCTTCCCGCTGCTGCTCGCCGTACTGGTGGAGAAGAAGCTGCCCGGGATCACGTTCTTCCGGACTGCCTTCTACACGCCGGTCGTGGCCTCGGCCGTGGTGGTCGCGCTGATCTGGCAGTGGATCCTGGACGACCGCGGCCTGGTCAACGGACTGGCCGAGAAGCTCGGCGTCATCTCCGGGCCGTTGCCGTTCCTGTCCGACCAGTGGTTGTTGTTGCTGAGCGCAATCAGTCTGACGATCTGGAAGGGGCTGCTGATCACGATCGGGCCGTTCCTGTGGCAGCTGTCCACGTCGCTGAAGGGGTCCGGGGAGGACATCTACACCCGGATCCCGCGGTTGCTGCCGGCCCAGCCGACGTTCGACCACTACAAGGAAGACGGACACGATCCCGGTCCTGGACTACGCGCGGAACTCGCTGGTGGTCGCCTTCCTCGTTGTCGGCGGCAACGTCATCGGGTCGTCGCTGGTCGGGTTCGCGTTGTCGCGGTTGCAGTTCCGGGGACGGCGGTTGGTGCTCGGTCTGTTCCTGGCCACGCTGGTGCTGCCGGGTGAGGTCACGATCATCTCGCAGTATGTGACGGTGCGGGAGTTCGGACTGGCGAACACGCTGTTCGGCGTCGCGTGGCCCGGGATGATCGGCGCCTTGAACGTGCTGCTGATGTACAACGCGTTCCGGTCGCTGCCGATCGAGGTCGACCAGGCCGCGATCGTGGACGGCGCGAACGCGTGGCAGCGGTTCGTGTTCATCGGCCTGCCGTCGGTGCGGGGGACCATCAGCGTGGTGGCGATCTTCGCGTTCATCGGCGCGTGGGACGACTTCCTCTGGCCGCTGATCGTGCTCACCGACCCGAACAAGTACAAGCTGACCGTCGGCCTGCAGTACCTGTCCGGCACCTTCAGCAACAACCCCCGCCTCATCGCCGCGGGCACGATGATCGCCTTCATCCCGATCGTGATCGTGTTCTCGACCCTCCAACGCTTCTTCTTCAAGGGCGTCGAGGAAGGCGCGGTCAAAGGCTGACCGTTGCGCTGGGTGGACCCCGGCCGTACCGCCCCGCAGTTCTTGGCGCCACAGAGGCCTGGGACATCACATCGGGACCTGGGACATCTGATCGGGTGTCCCAGGTCCCGCTGTGGTGTCCGAGGTCTGAGGCAGTGGCATGCGGTCGCCGGCGGGTGCGGTGCGGATGGCGCTGCGGTGCGCCAGGCTCTCCTGACCCACACATCGATCCATTTCAGGGGTGAACCCCTCAACTGGTGGGTTGCCCACTCAGATTGTCAGGGGGCAACCCACCACTTCAGGGGGCAACCCCTCATGTGGGACTCTCCCGGCCTGTGGTCTGAGCGCGATTCGAGGGGATATCCGGCTCTCCTGTCCACTGTGTGGGTGGTGCGGGCGAGTTCGGTGACGGCGCAGTTCGCCGAGTCGTGGATTTGGGTGTGGATGGGCGGGGTGTGGCGACCAGATTCCACGACTCGCTGCCAGGCCCGAGGCGGGTGGGCGGGGCGCGGACAGTGAATTGGGACCTGGGACATCTGGCCGGATGACCGAGGTCCCGGTGTGGTGTGCGTGGTCCGGCCTGAGATGTGGGTGGGATTCGAGGGGATATCCGTTCGGCTTGGGGGTTCTCCCTTCGTGTACGAGCAGAGAATCCCCAACACCAGGGGAGAACCCATGAAATGGATCGATGCCGGCGGTGGCGAACTTGTTCGTGACGAACATGTTCGTCACCATCGAGACATGACGGATGAACCCAGGAGCCGGCGGGAGCGGCCGGCCAAGGTGGCACTGACGCGGCGCGGGATCGTGGCGGCGGCGGTGGACGTGATGCGCGCCGAGGGGCTGGACCGGGTGACGATGCGGCGCCTCGCGAAGGAGCTCGACACCGGGCCAGCCTCGCTCTACGTGTACTTCCGGAGTACGGCCCAGCTGCACGGCGCCGTACTCGACGAGTTGCTCGGCGCGGTGGACCTGTCGCCGGTCGAGGCTGACGGGGATTGGCGAGACCGGCTCGAGGCGCTGCTCGCGTCGTACACGCGGATGCTGTTCGAGTACCCGAGTCTGGCCCAGTCCGCGGTGACCGCGCGCCCGGCGGGGGCGAACTACCTCCGGTTGCTGGAGGGTTTGCTCGCGCTGCTGGACGAAGGCGGTGTGCCGTCGCAGCAGGCTTCCTGGGGTGTCGACTTGCTGCTCCAGCTGGCGACCGCGACCCCTGCTGAACACGCGGGCGGCGACGACCCGGAGCAGTGGGAGGCCTTGGGCGCCGCACTGCGAGCTGTCCGGCCGGAGACGCACCCGCGGATCGCGGCGCTGGGGGAGGACCTGCTCAGCGGCCCGATGCCTGCCCGCTCGTCCTGGGGCATCCGTGTCCTGATCAACGGAGTGCTTGCCACTCCACGCACGGGAGGAAACCCGACATGACCACGCACCACACAATCGCAATCATCGGCGCCGGCCTCGGTGGCTTGACGCTGGCGCGAGTACTGCACGTCAACGGCATCGAGGCCGCTGTCTACGAACTGGAAGCTTCACCGACCGCTCGTACTCAGGGCGGCATGCTCGACATCCACGAGGACTCCGGGCAGGCCGCGCTGCGGGCCGCCGGTCTGTACGACGACTTCCTGCGCATCGTGATGCCTGGTGGCGAGGCGACGCGGATCTACGACCAGAACGCCGTACTGCATCACGCGGATGTGAGTGAGGGGCGCCCGGAGGTGCATCGCCGGGACCTGCGCGATCTGCTGATCGGCAGCCTGCCGGACGGCGTCATCCGATGGGGCTCGAAGGTCGACGAGATCGTCGACGGCGAAGTCCGGCTGGCTGACGCAAGCACGTTCACAGCCGACTTGCTGGTCGGTGCGGACGGCGCCTGGTCGAAGGTCCGGCCCCTCGTCTCCGACGCGACGCCGACGTACTCGGGTCTGTCCTTTGCGGAGGTGGACCTGGTCGATCCCGACGTACGGCATCCGGAGAGTGCCGAGCTGATCGGTGCCGGTCTCATGTTCGCCCTCGGCGACGGCCGCGGCTTCCTGGCCCATCGCGAACCCGACCGCCTCCATGTGTACGTCGCTCTTCGCGCCGAGGCCGAGTGGTCCGCCGGCGACATCACCAAGGACGCTCTCCTGGCCGGGTTCAAGGACTGGGACGACAGCTTTCTCCGGCTCATCCGCGACGCCGACACCGCCCCCTTCCCCCGCCCGATCCATACCCTCCCCATCGGCCATCAGTGGAAACGAGTCCCCGGCATCACCCTGCTGCGCGGCGCGGCGCAACCCGCCGACCGGCGGCTCGGCGAACGGGATGCCACGGAAGATCGCCACGCCAGCCCCCCGACTGCCGCGCAGCCGCCCGGGCGCCACGCGGACTCCGGGCCGGGGTCCGGATGACTCGGCAACGGCCATCGCTACCTGCGTGAGGCGGTGGGGTGGACGGGGCCGGTGTACTTCTCGCCCGGGCCGGCGCCGGGCTCGTCGGGGATGGTGCTGGATTCCTTGAAGGCGAGTTGGAGGGAGCGGAGGCCGTCGCGGAGAGGGGCGGCGTGGTGGTGGCCGAGGGAGGGAGCGGTGGCGTCGAGGAGGCCGGCGAGGGCGTCGATGAGGGAGCGGGCCTCGTCGAGGTCCTGGTGGTCGGGGAGGTCTTCGGCCAGGCCCAGGTTGACGGCGGCGGCGCTCATCAGGTGGAGTGCGGCGGTCGAGATGATCTCCACGCTCGGGACCTCGGCGATGTCGCGGGACACTGTCGACATCGGGTCCGGCCGGCTCTCCGGAGCGGGGCCGGACTGCGGAGTGGAGAGTTCGTCGGTCATGCTGCTACTCTTGCACGGCGACCGACCCGGTCTGCTGGTGACCCCTGAGCGGAATACTCAAGAGTCTCCAGCGGTTCAGGTCTAAGCGGAGGGCCACCTCCCACCCAGGCGATGCAGAGTCGGCGGGTCCCGGTCATGCTGAGAGGTTCTGGAGGACATCCGGAGAATCGAAGCGAGCGTACGGCGTACCACCCACCAGGGGTTGGGGCGTCGTCGATCTGGGGATTGGGCCTTCGTGCGATCGCACGAGGGCCTTCGTGTTTTCCATGGGGCCTTCGGCGATGACGAGGTGGCACCAGTACGAGCACAACCCAGGAGGACCCATCACCATTGAACTGCGCGTCAACGAGCGCATCCGCGTTCCCGAGGTGCGACTGGTCGGACCGAACGGTGAGCAGGTAGGCATCGTCCGGATCGAGGACGCACTTCGGCTGGCACAGGAGGCTGATCTCGACCTGGTCGAGGTCGCGGCAACCGCCCGCCCTCCCGTCTGCAAGCTGATGGATTTCGGCAAGTACAAGTACGAGACCGCGCAGAAGGCGCGAGAGTCTCGCCGGAACCAGACCAACACGGTCATCAAAGAGATGAAGCTGCGGCCGAAGATCGACCCGCACGACTACGAGACCAAGAAGGGTCACGTCGTCCGGTTCCTGCGTGCCGGGGACAAGGTCAAGATCACCATCATGTTCCGTGGCCGTGAGCAGTCCCGGCCGGAGCTCGGGTTCCGGCTGCTGCAGCGGCTGGCCGAAGACGTGGGCGAGCTCGGCTTCGTCGAGTCCTCGCCGCGCCAGGACGGCCGGAACATGATCATGGTGCTCGGACCGCACAAGAAGAAGTCCGAGGCGCGCGTGGACGTCGAGGCCGAGAAGGCGAAGAAGCAGGCCGAGCGCGACGCCGAGCACGAGGCGGAGCGCGTCGAGCGCGCCGAGCAGGTTCAGGCGCACGAGGCCGAACTCGCCGCCGGCAGCACGAAGAAGCCGAAGGGTCCGGCAGACAACCTCGACCCGGAGTGACGTGTCGCTCCGGCGGCGAGGATGCTGCCGGAGCACCGCGCACGAGTTCGAGTCAACGAAAGAACAACAGGAGTCCACAGCCATGCCGAAGATGAAGACCCACTCGGGGATGAAGAAGCGCGTCCGGATCACCGGCTCGGGCAAGGTCCGTCGCGAGCAGACCGGTATCCGCCACTACGCCGAGGCGAAGTCGTCCAAGCGCAAGCGCCGTCTGAGCGGCACCGTCGAGGTTGCGCCGTCGTACGCGAAGAAGGCCAAGAAGCTTCTCGGCATCTGAGTCCGGCTCCCCGGTCTCCAAGGGGGGTCCTCCCCCCAACCCCGCCCTTCCCCCGAACATCCCCGCCGAGTGGGCGCAGTCCGTCTCCGGCGCAGAAATACAAGGAGTAACACCTCATGGCACGCGTGAAGCGGGCAGTCAACGCCCACAAGAAGCGCCGGGTCGTACTGGAGCAGGCCAGCGGCTACCGCGGCCAGCGCTCGCGGCTGTACCGCAAGGCCAAGGAGCAGGTCACCCACTCGCTCGTCTACGCCTACCGGGACCGCAAGGCGCGCAAGGGCGACTTCCGCAAGCTATGGATCCAGCGGATCAACGCCGCGGTCCGCGCCGAGGACCTGACCTACAACCGGTTTATCCAGGGCCTGCGGCTGGCCGAGGTCGAGGTCGACCGGAAGATCCTCGCGGACCTCGCCGTCAATGACCCGGCCGCGTTCTCCGCGCTGGTGCAGGTGGCCAAGGCCGCCCTGCCGGCCGATGTGAACGCGCCGACGTCCGACGCCGCGGCCTGAGTACCACCCTTTCAAGTAAGCATTCGAGTGGCGAGCTCTGGTCTGCTGACCGCACAGTCCGTGCGGATCAAGCAGGCCCGGCGGCTCGCCACTCGCGCGTTCCGGCGCAAGACCGGCCGCTTCCTGGTCGAGGGCCCGCAGGCGGTCCGGGAAGCGCTCGAGCATCGCGAGCTCGTCGTCGAGGCGTACGCCGAACCCGCCGTCGCCACCCGCCATCGTGATCTCCACGACCTGGCCATGGCCGCCGGCGTACCCTGGTTCGAGGTCGACCGCGCCGCCATCGAGGTCCTCAGCGAGACCGTCACCTCGCAAGGCGTCGTGGCCGTCTGCTCTCTGGTGGATGTGCAACTGGCGCTAGGACCTGCCACGAAGCTGGTGGCCGTCGGCGTACAGGTCCGGGATCCCGGCAACGTCGGCACCTTGATCCGGACGGCGGACGCCGCCGGCGCGGATGCCGTCGTACTGTCATCGGAGTCCGTGGACCCGCACAACCCGAAGGCGGTCCGGGCCAGCGTGGGCAGCATCTTCCACGTGCCGATCACCGTCGACGTGGACATCACCGCGGCCGCCAAGTCCTGGCGGGACCAGGGCTTGCAGGTCCTCGCCGCAGACGGGTACGGCGCCTCCGGCCTGGACACCTGCATCGACGACGGCACCCTCGCCCGGCCGACCGTCTGGCTGTTCGGCAACGAGGCCCACGGTCTCCCGGACGGCTTCGACGCCATCGTCGACCGCTCCGTGAAGGTCCCCATCTACGGCCACGCCGAATCCCTCAACCTGGCCACCGCCGCCGCCATCTGCCTGTACGCGTCGGCTCGGGCGCAACGCCGGTGACGGGCCTGCCGTTCGGCCTGCCGGGCCGGTTCCCGGTGACGGATACGCGGGAGCTGCGGTAGGACGGGTTCACCACGCTGATCGGCGCCGAGTTGCACGCACCGCGCACCGAGGTGGGGCAGGCGTGACACATCGTGGCGGTGGGTTTGCCGCTGGATTTCCGGCCCGCCGACGCAGACGGAGACCGGGCCTGAGCTGGCGAGGCGCGCCCGAGTTGCCGGGGCGTTCGTCGGGATGGCCCATCCGGCGGCCTCGCTGCTGACGGCGGTCGACGCCGAGAGCCTGGACGCGGCCCATTCGGTCGAGGTCTACAACGCCCTCGCCGACCGGGAGAACCGTGGCGACAGTTGGCACCTCACCGACGTCCTGCTGAACCGCGGTCGCCAGTTGACGACGTACTACTTCTTGACGCGGAGTTCGAGGCCATCCAGCAGCGCGTCGAGGCCGAAGGCGAAGCTCTCCGTCAGCGCCGCGTTCAGGTCCTTGCCGGCCCGCCGCCGGACCGAAGCCTGCATCTGCGGGTGTTCGGCGGCGACGACCTCCGCCTGGTGCATCATGTCCTGGGCCCACTCGTCGACCGACTGGCCGGACTTCTTGATCATGTCGCGGGTGGCGACCTCGGAGCTCGCGGTGCCGAGCACGTACGACATCACGCTGCTCATCGCGAGGTCGACGTCCTGCTCGGAGAAGCCGGCGGCGCCGAACAGCACCAGGCCACGGGAGCCGAGGTCCATCGCGTTCGGCCCGACGCTCGGCCGGGTGTACATCACCTCGGGCAGCCAGGCGTGCCGGACCACGGCCGCGCGCAGGCTGTGCCCGAACAGCAGCGCCCCGTTCCGCCAGCCGGCCAGCTCCGGATCCGGTACGTCGATCTCGCCCCAGATCTCGTCGATGAGCAGATCGATCAGGTCGTTCTTGGTCGGCACGTGCCAGTAGAGGCTGGTCGCGCCCGCGTCGAGCTTCGCGGCCAGCTTCCGCATGCTGAGCCCGGCGAGCCCCTCCTCGTCCAGCAGGGCCATCGCGGTCCGCCCGATCTGCTCCCGGCTGAGGGTCTCCCGGACCGGTGCAGCGGCCCGCTGCCGAGTCCAGATCGATTCCTTCATGACCCCATCCTAGCCAATCTACTGGAACACCGTGCGAGATCGTCGTACAGTGTGCGAGTGACTAGTACATCGTTCGAGTCCCCTGGGTCCGATTCTTCAGCGACCGGCCATCCGCGACGCTGGTGGATCCTCTTGATCCTTTGCCTGAGCCTGCTGGTGCTGGTCGTCGACAACACCGTGCTCAACCTGGCGATCCCGTCGCTGATGCGCGACCTGGGCGCCACGCCCGCGGACATCCAGTGGGTGATCGACGCCTACATCCTGGTGTTCGCCGGGCTGTTGCTGACCGCGGGCAGTTTGTCGGACCGGTTCGGGCGACGCAAGATGCTGCTGTTCGGGCTGGCGATCTTCGGTACGGCCTCGCTGCTCGCGACGCTGGCCGAGACGCCCTGGCAGCTGATCGCGTGCCGTGGGCTGATGGGTGTCGGCGGGTCACTGCTGATGCCGAGCACGCTGTCGCTGCTGTTCACGGTGTTCCCGCCGGAGGAGCAGCGCAAGGCGATGGCCGGCTGGTCGATGGTCGCGATGGTCGGTGTGATCGCCGGCCCGACCGTGGGCGGCGTACTGCTGAACCACTTCTGGTGGGGCTCCATCTTCCTGCTGAACGTGCCGATCGCCGTCCTCGCGATCATCGGGACGCTGGTGCTGATCCCGGAGTCGCGCGGGCCGGCGCGGGACGTCGACCCGGGTGGTGCGGTGCTCTCGGTGATCGGGATGGCGTCGATCGTCTGGGCGATCATCTCGATCCCGGCCGACGGGCTCGGCTCGGCCAAGGTGCTCGGCGGACTGGCCGTCGGGGTGGTGGCGCTGACCGGGTTCGCGCTGTGGGAGACGCGGAGTGAGCACCCGATGGTGCCGCTCGCATTGTTCCGCGACCGGAACTTCAGTGGGACGAGCTTCTCGATCGTGTTGCTGTCGTTCACCGCTGGTGGGTTGCTGCTGGCACTGACGCAGTACCTGCAGTTCGTGCTGGGGTACACGCCGCTGAAGGCGGGCCTGGCGTTGATCCCGTACGCCCTTGCCGCCACGGTGTTCAACGGTCTCGGGGCGACGCTCGGCAAGAAGGTCGCCGACCGTACGCTGATCGCGCTCGGGCTGGCGATCATCGCCGGCAGCTTCGGCATCCTGAGCCAGGTCTCCGACACGTCTGGTTACGGCCTGCTGATCATCGGCCTGATGGTCATGGGTGTCGGCGGCGGTCTGGCCGGACCAGCGGCGTACACGCTGCTCATGCAGGCCGTTCCGCCCGACCACCGCGGTGTGGGGTCGGCGATGAACGACACTGTCCAGCAGGCAGGTGCCGCGCTGTCGGTCGCCGTCCTGGGCAGTGTGCTGGCCGCGGCGTATTCCTCGTCGCTGCCGGACTCGGTCCCCGAACCGGCCCGCAAGTCGATCGCGGACACGCTCGCCCTGGGCCCGGACTTCCTGGCCGCCGCCCGGACCGCCTTCACCGACGCCATGTCGATCTCGATGACGGTCGGCTTCGCCGGCGCCCTGGCCGGGTCGATCGTCGCCTTGGTGGTGCTGCCGCGCCGGAAGGCCGAGGAGCCGGCGGCGGACGCTGCGCCCGCGATGGACGACCCGTGCGCTGACACCATCTGAGGATGACGCGACGGTGGCTGATCGACCTGCCGACCCGGCTGCATCTGTGGTCGGCCGAGGTCCAGCTCCGCCACCGCTCGGCGTCGCGCGCCGACCCCGCTCGGCTGCGCAATCTCGACGTACTGCGGGACTACCGCAGGAGCCGCGAGTTCCCGCGCGATGACACCGGCCGGCGCGGTACGCCGTACTTCGTCGACGCCGACTGACGGCACTGCGCGGTCGGTCACCTGATGCGGGTGTCCGGCGAGCAGGACGCGGTACCACGGATCGCGGCAACCGCCAACCTGGCCGGGATCGCCGACATGAACCCGGCGGGCCTCCGCCTGCCCCTTACCGGAGTAGCAGGGTTCGGGAGGATCTCGTGCCGATTCGGGGGCAAAATCCTCCCCAACCCTGGGCGAGGAGGGGTGAGGGGGACGGGCGATTCACGGTTGGGGGCCGGAGGTTTCTAGACTGCAATCCGCAGAAGTTCCGAAACCCGAGAGCGAGCCATGTCCGGTCCCAACACTGATTACGACCCGGTCGAAGTGACGCCGCTGCATGCACCAGAGGTGGAGCGGACCCGCGACGAGGCGCTGAAGGCGTTTACCGAGGCGGCCGACCTGGCCGCCCTGCAGGAGGCGAAGGGCGCGCATCTCGGCGAGAAGTCGCCGATCGCGCTGGCCAACCGGGAGATCGGCGCGCTGCCGCCACAGGGCCGTAAAGAGGCCGGGCAGCGGATCGGCGCGGCCCGGAAGGCGATCAACGAAGCCTTCGCGACCCGGCTCGCGGTCCTGGAGGCCGAGCACGAGGAGCGGATGCTGGCCACCGAGCGCGTCGACGTGACGCTGCCGTGGCACACCCCCGAGCTCGGCGCGCGGCACCCGCTCTCGCTGATCTCCGAGCAAGTCGCGGACGTGTTCACCGCGCTCGGCTGGGACGTCGCCGAAGGCCCCGAGGTCGAGGCCGAGTGGCTGAACTTCGACGTCCTGAACTTCCAGCCAGACCACCCGGCCCGGCAGATGCAGGACACGTTCTTCGTCGAGCCGGCCGGCTCCGGCACGGTGCTGCGGACCCACACCTCGCCGGTGCAGGCGCGGTCGATGCTGACCCGCAAGCCGCCGATCTACGTGATCTGCCCGGGCCGCGTGTTCCGGACCGACGAGCTGGACGCGACCCACACGCCGGTCTTCTACCAGGTCGAGGGGCTCGTCGTTGACGAAGGGATCACGCTCGCACACCTCAAGGGCACGCTCGATCACTTCGTCGTCTCGATGTTCGGCGAGGGCCTGGAGGCGCGCCTGCGGCCGAACTTCTTCCCCTTCACCGAGCCGTCGGCCGAGGTGGACCTGAAGTGCTTCGTCTGCCGCGGCGCATCCGTCGGCAACCCGGACCGCCCGTGCCGCACCTGTGGCAGTGAGGGCTGGATCGAGTGGGGCGGCTGCGGCGTGGTGAACCCGCGGGTCCTGCAGGCCAACGGCATCGACACCGACCGGTACTCCGGCTTCGCCTTCGGGATGGGCCTGGAGCGGACACTCATGTTCCGTAACGGCGTCGAGGACATGCGGGACATGGTCGAGGGTGACGTGCGGTTCAGCCGCCAGTTCGGGATGGAGATCTGATGCGGGTCCCGCTGTCATGGCTTCGTGAATACGTCGACCTCCCGGCCGGAGTCACGGGTCGCGACGTCGCGGAGAAGCTGATCCGGGCCGGCCTCGAGGTGGAGACCGTCGAGGAGTCGGATCTGACCGGCCCGCTCGTGGTGGGCAAGGTGCTCAGCTCCGCGGACGAGCCGCAGAAGAACGGCAAGACCATCCGCTGGTGCTCGCTCGACATCGGTAAGGACGATCCGCAGTGGGTGGTCTGTGGTGCGCACAACTTCGAGGTCGGCGACCTGGTCGTCGTCGTACTCCCGGGCGCGGTGCTGCCGGGCGGGTTCGCGATCTCGGCGCGGAAGACCTACGGCCACGTGTCCAACGGCATGATCTGCTCCAGCTCGGAGCTCGGCCTGGGGGACGACGGTACGCACGGGATCGTCGTACTGGAGCCCGGTGAGGCCACGCCCGGTGATGACGCGATCGAGCTGCTCGCGCTGCACGACGACGTCCTCGACATCGCGGTCACCCCGGACCGTGGCTACTGCCTCTCCATCCGTGGTGTCGCGCGCGAGGCGGCGACGGCGTACGGCGCTTCGCTGAAGGACCCGGCCGACCTGGTGCTGACGGGTGCGGGCGACGGTGGCTACCCGGTGCGGGTCGACGACGCCGAGGGGTGCAGCGTCTTCGTTGCTCGCACCGTGACGGGCATCGACCCGAAGGCGCTGTCGCCGCGCTGGATGCAGAAGCGGCTGCTCGCGTCCGGCATGCGCCCGATCTCGATCGGTGTCGACGTCACCAACTACGTGATGCTCGAGCTCGGCCAGCCGATCCACGGCTACGACAAGGCCCGGCTGTCCGGCGAGATCGTGGTCCGGCGGGCCAACGCCGGCGAGAAGCTGATGACGCTGGACGACCAGACCCGCGAGCTAGACGCCGAGGATCTGCTGATCACCGACGACTCCGGACCGATCGGCGTCGCCGGGGTGATG
>Ga0193707_1000479_pt1 | contig 13792 bp, 14 predicted proteins | sample U3c2metaG_FD_143043 | JGI IMG/M metagenome (GOLD analysis project Ga0193707, IMG submission 143043) | Soil microbial communities from a riparian zone of the East river system, Colorado, United States - U3c2 | ecosystem: Environmental > Terrestrial > Soil > Riparian zone | place: USA: East River... | reverse complement strand
CAAAGGCTGCGCTGCATGATGGTGGAGTGATCATTCGCAACGGACGAATCGCAGCCGCGGCGTGTATTTTTCCGGTGAGCCAGCGCGAGACGCTCGACCGCAGCCTGGGATTACGTCACCGCGCCGGGCTGGGGATTACTGAGGAATCGGACGCGGTGGCGGTAGTCGTCTCCGAAGAGACGGGCAGTATTTCCATTTGTCACCGGCGCCGAATTGAGCGCAATTTTACTCCGGAGACCTTCCGTCAACGGATCGCGGAGATTTTGTTGCACAGCAAATATGAAGACACTGATTCTGAAAAACTGGCGCGCGAAGTTGATCTCTCTCCTACTCGCGACAACGCTTTGGTACCTGATCAAAAAGAACGTAGCGACGACGCCCTCGCCGTCTGACAGGCCGTCTCCGCCGCCTATCACGGAAACGCGCTGATTTTTGAATGTCAGCCCCAGCAGCCCGATATCCGATCTTCTCAGCGTAAAAAACGCGACAGATTTTCCTCTTCCCAGCGACGGGCGCGCCGATATCCAGGGAATGTGCGCTCGCGACGGTTGAATTCCTCCGTGTGAACCCGCCTGCGACCGCGGGAGAGCGCCTCGTCGGGCACTACTGAGTGCAGCATCTCGTGATAAAGCACGTACCGCAGAAACCAGGACGGCACAAATGGCTGGTCCAGCGCCCGATTGATTCGAATAACACGATCCTGCTCCTGAATTGTGCCGAAGATGAAATATTCCTTGGGGCGATGCTTTCGCCGTCGACCCCACATTACTTTGTAACCACGAAGACGCCCGCGAAAGTACCGCTTGTTCAAGTCGTCAAACATCGGACGCAGGTCAAAATACGTCCCCTCGTGAAGCAAATTCAACAGCCCTTGCATCGGCAGTTTAGGATGCGCGAGCTTTCGTTTCGTCTTTTTCTTTGTCTTTTTGCTCTTAGCCATTTGCATCTTCTCCCGGAAAATCCATAACGTCCAAGGTAGTTTAGTGGCCTTCAAATCTGGAGACAAGTGAAGCGCCGATTTTTGCCATAAAAACTCACAATTGACTGAAAATCAACTGGTTACGCTGATACCTTCAAACTAATCTGTAGATCCACGTAATTCCTACATCATCTGGCTCTTAGCAGAAAACGATGCGCGATTATACCGGCTCCGATCTTGCCGAATCCCTGACCGAATCTGGCGAAACTCTCTCAATTCGAGTTAAGAGCAGTCCAGGTCGAGAAGCTGTGCCACAATTTTTTGCGAAGATTGCAATACACGTGTAATTGTCCTGAATTCCCTGCGGATGTGCGGGAGATTTAATCGAGTCGAATGACGCCGTTTCTTCGAAAGTTGCTCGGGCAAAACTGGCTTCTGCTGCTAACCATGCTCGCTCTCGCTATCTTTGGAGTCGTGGCGATTTACAGCGCCACTTCCACGCGTGCCGACTCGTATGCGACCGACTTCTGGCGAAAGCAGGCAAACTGGGTGGTCGTCGGTGTCTTTGCCTTTATGCTGACGAGTCTGATCCACTACCGCTGGATTCGCTGGGGCGCGCTGCCGATGTATCTGGCTGGCATCGTCTTTCTAATCATGACGAAGTTCATGGGCACAAAGGTTTACGGGGCGCGCAGTTGGCTGCATTTCGGACCGCTTAATTTTCAGCCGGCACAGCTTGCCGTTGTCGCCGGCATCATGGTTTTGGCGCTGTTCCTGACGCAATTTCGCGAAATGCATCCGATGCTGCGGCTGCTGCTCTGCGGAGCGATTGCCGCTGCGCCGTGCTTACTCATCTTGATGCAACCCGACCTGGGTGAAGTTATCATTTGGGCGCCGGTGCTCCTGGCGCTCTTGTTCGTTGGTGGTGTTCCGCTGCGGTACCTGATTTGCGTGATTCTCATCGCCGTTGCCTTTATCCCCATCGCTATCAATTTCGGCCTAAAGCCGTACCAGCAACAACGGATCACCGCGTTTACGCATCCGGATATCGACAAACAGGGCTCGGCATGGGCCATTAATCAATCGCTCATCGCTATTGGCTCGGGTGGTTGGTCCGGCAAGGGCTTCAAAGCGCCAAACACACAGATCGAGCTCGGGTTTCTCCCCGCCACTGCCGTGCATAACGACTACATTTTCTCCGCCATCGGCGAGCAATGGGGATTTATTGGAGGAATGTTTCTTATTGGTGGCTTCGCTTTGCTCCTGATGACGTGTCTCTTTGTCGCTTTTTTCGCCGGCGATCAATTGGGACTGCTTCTGGTCATCGGGATCACGGCGCTCATCTTCACACATATCTTCCAAAACATGGGGATGACGATCGCTCTGCTCCCCATCACCGGTGTACCATTGCCATTAATCAGTTACAGCGGCTCGTTTGTGCTAATGATCATGTTTGGCCTCGGGCTTGTGAACAGCGTTTGGATTCACCGGAAAATTCCTGCGTAAGAAGCTTGTGGCTTGTCGCCTCTAAGGGAAGCTGTCAGCTTCCCCTACAGATCAGCTAAAACACCCGGTAACACATGGAAGCTGACTACAAGGTCAAGCTGGAGGTTTTCGAAGGGCCGCTCGATCTACTGCTTTACCTCATCAAGCAGGATGAGATCGATATTTACGACATTTCACTTGAACGCATCACTCGTCAGTACCTCGAGTATCTTCAAGCGTTCAAAGAATTGAATATCGAACTGGCCGGCGAATTCATCGTTATGGCGGCGAACCTCATTTACCTGAAAAGCCGCAGCCTGCTGCCAATTGATCAGCAACCGCCCGAAGAAGACGCTGAGGAAGATGATCCCCGCTGGGATTTAATCCGGCAGCTGATCGAGTACAAAAAGTTCAAGGAAGCTGCAGCAGAACTGCATTTGCGGCAGATCGAACAGGAGCGGATTTTCGCGCGAGAGGGCAGCGCGTCGTCGCTGTTGCAGGAACCGCTGCGCCTGGAGGAGGTTGGAATTTTTCAGTTGATCAACGCGTTCCAGACGGTGCTCAAACGGATCGAAGCGCGACAGGACGTGCAGGAAATTTTTGCCGAACGTTTTAGCGTTTCGGAGAAGATTGATATTATTTTGCAACGAGTCGCAAATAGCGCGCGGCTGCGTTTTTCCGACTTGTTTGGGAATGCCGTCTCGCGTGTGGAAGTGGTAGTAACTTTTCTAGCGCTCCTGGAACTCATTCGTCTCAAACAAGTCCGCGCTCTCCAGAAAAACATGTTTGAAGAAATTGAAATCGCAGCCCCGGCGTGAGGCACTGACGATTATGCAAGCGACTGTTGTAACCTTGGCCGGGCCTGTCATGCCACAACCCAGCCAAGGCGGGCGTCGCCGTGCCGGATGCAACGCCCAACGTGTGCCTCGGCCCAGCGAGGTGTCTAGAGCGAGATGCCGCGAATCCTGATCGCTGGCTGCGGTTATGTCGGTCAGGCGACGGCGGACTTGTTCCATGCCGCAGGCTGGGACGTGGAAGGCTGGACAGCTTCTGAGGAATCCGCAGCGGCGTTATCCACCAAACCGTATCCTATTTGCCCAGTCGATGTCTCAAACTCCGATCAGGTCGCAGAGCGCCCCGGAATATTCGATGCTGTTATTCACTGTGCGAGTTCGCGAGGCGGCGGAATCGCGTCTTACCGGCAAATCTATTTGAATGGCGCTCGCAATCTGCTCGATCGATTTGTCGAAACAAAGGTGCTCTTAACCAGTAGCACCAGCGTTTATGCGCAACGCGATGGCTCGTGGGTGACTGAAGAAAGCGAAACGAAACCTGCTCGCGACACGGGTCAAGTTCTGGTTGAAACGGAAAAGCTGGTGCTCGAGCGGCGTGGTACGGTCGCCCGACTCGCCGGTATCTACGGCCCTGGCAGGTCGGCGTTACTGAGCAAGTTTCTTGCCGGCACAGCGACCATCGACCGGGAAAACGATCGCTTTGTTAATCAAGTGCACCGCGACGATATCGCGTCGGCAATTTACTTTTTGCTGACACGAGAAACGCAGCAAACTCAAATTTACAACGTGGTTGACGATCAACCGATTCTGCAAAGTGAATGCTATCGTTGGTTGGCGCAAAGACTGGATCGCCCACTGCCGCCGATTGGAAAATCAACAGGGCAACGTAAACGCGGGAACAGCAACAAGCGCGTTAGCAATGCGAAACTGCGGAGTCTCGGCTGGACTCTCCAGTACCCTACGTTGGTCGACGCAATGGAAAAAAGCATCTTGCGTAGCATGCCTGTACTTGATGTCCCGTTAAGTTCCAAGACGTAAGAATTGGCGGTCGAACCCCGTACTCAAAGGAAGGGGAGAACTCCGCGGATAATTTATGGACCAGTTACAGGCAGTTCCTGTGCGCTAACGGCCTGCCAATTGCCATGGCGATACACGAAGACATCCGTAAACAGAGTCTTGCTCTCGCCATGTTCGGTCGTTTCGATCACGGCGCCATTCACAATTCCTGCTTCACGTAAACCCTTACGTGCAGATCTTCGAAATGCTTCCCTGAACGTTGGCCACCCGCAGAATGCTGGCGCAGAAACTGAAGGTGTTGGGCCTTCGTGATAATTGCCCCCGGGACAACGTGGAGGAAATCAGGAGCAAGAATATCTTCGAGAGCTACAGGATCGTCCTCCACCTGTAGCCACCGATTTTCCAGGGCCAGCAACTCCTGTTTCGACGTCTCAGCTGATTTCGGCTCCCGGCTAACGTGACACGAGAGAAGCGCCAACGGAAGAAGCGCACACCCAGTCACGCGATCCCACGATGTCATAGTGAAAGTTGTTTGACTTTGCGCTACTCGAACCCGTCCGCAAGTGGTACCACAGCCAGCCACTCGATTGCGACGCCGATTTCGGTTCGACTTCGACCAACCTTAGGTAGCTTGGGCGGCTTCTGCGGCTGCAAGGTCAGCGGCGCGATGATTTTCGCGTCGTTCACCAAAGAGCTGGCGGATCACTTCTTCCACGGGCACTTCCTGGACGTTGATGTCGCTCACGTCGCAGGCTTCGAGCAGTTCGCGGCAGGTCTCGGTGACTTTTGCGCGTGGGACCTTTAGTTGCACCGAAACAGGTGTTTGTTCCGTTACTTCACCGAAGGCGGAAAGATCGCGGGCCGCCTCTTTTTCGAAAGTTAGACTCAGAATTTTGTATCCTGAAAACCGGTCGACGATCTCATCCAGCGGCCCGTCGAAAAAGATTTTGCCGTGATCGATCACGAGAACGCGATGACACAGCTCCTGGATATCCTGCATGTAGTGGCTGGTCAGCAACGTAACAATGTGATGTTTCTCGTTGTAGATACGCAGAAATTCGCGAACCCGTTTTTGACTGACCACGTCCAGGCCAATCGTTGGTTCATCGAGAAAAAGAACGCGCGGTTCGTGAATGAGTGCTCCGATAATCCGTCCACGACCTTTTTGAACCGTACACGGTCGATTCCGTATATGGCGCGATTGAGTTCGAGCGATTCTTGCGCGGGCAGATCCCACCAGAGCGCATTTTTTTGTCCCATCAGCAGGCTGAATTGCCTTTTCATTTCGTTGCGTCGTTCCCATGGGACAAAGCCGAGCACGCGCGCATCTCCGGACGTTGGATTCAATAGCCCGGAAAGCATCTTGAGCACCGTGGTCTTGCCTGCACCGTTCGGACCGAGAAAACCAACGAACTCGCCTTCCTCAATGTGAAAGGAAACCTGGTCGGCGGCGCGGGTTTCATCGTAGCGCCGTTTGACCAGGCCTTTGATTGATCCTCTAAGTCCCCGCTCCTTCCGATAGGTGCGATAGACTTTGGTCAGGCCTGAAGTTTCAATCACTGGCATAGTGATGGGAATGATTTCCTAGTAAGACGGTACCCGCGATTCGTCTGATGAAAACTAGCGCGCGGTGCGGAAACCTTTTCTGTTATATCCTCGAGCTTAATTCACTCTGCGCCAGACGACGTCTTCGTTGTTTCGACGATCGATGAGGGCGTCCACTTTCCCACTATCCGCGTAGCGAAATAGGATGCGGCCTTCGACTCCTTTGCGAAAAAAGATTTCGGATCCCTCAGGCAGAAGTTCTTCACGTTTCCCACTGCGCTCCACATACAAATTTTCGCCTTCGGAAAAAACTCGTCTGATCTGGCCGGGCGCCAGTTCGTAGGTGCCGTCGAAATCGGCGAATTTTTTCGAGTCAATCCTGGCAACAGCCGGATCTTCATAGTAACGCATCGCCTGGCTGGAGGCGATTTGCCAGACGCCGTTGCGTCGCAGCCACGTATCGGTTACGTGATAACGAGCAGTGAGCTTCTGGCCAAAGATGGTTTCGGTTTCATCGAGATCGTAACTTAAAATGGCCGTGTCACCGTGAATGACGCTTTTGGGCTTTACGATCTCGATCGTGCCCGAATAACCTTTCGGCAGCGGCGTAATGTCGGCAACCAGTTGCGTCTTGTTAAAGTTGCGCCCTTTTTCATCGGCGAAGATGCAGTCGTCGGCGAAATATTTTTGCCATGGTTCCTTGTTGCCTGGTACTACTGCGTCGAAAAGTTCCTGGGTGCGGCGAACAAGTTCTTCCTGCGTCATCGCTGCAGGGTCTCCGCAGACTGGCTCCAGTGGTTTAAAGAAACTAAGAATAATAACCAGGATCAGTGGCCGAATATTCATCCGATACTTTGTTCCCTTGGTCACCGACAACCAACAGAAATGTCTGGGAGGGTGGCGTGGTTTTCTGGGGGGATGCGCGGATGGGATAGCCAATCGTTTACAGAACATCATCCAGGCAGCTGAGCAGATGGGCCACAGTTTCTTCGGTCTCATCGCCCATGTTGGAAAGGCGAAAGGTTTTTCCTCGGATTTTGCCGTAACCCGGGTCGATCACCAGATGATGTTTTTCGCGAAGCTTTTTCGCCAACTCCAGAACGTTGATCTCCTTGTTGTTTTTCACGCAGGTGAGCGTCTTGGAGCGAAATCCTTCTTCGGCGAAGAATTCGAAGCCAGTGCGGCGGACCCAATCATGCACGATGGCGTTCGTCCGCTCGTGTCGAGCAAAGCGTGCCTCCAGGCCTTCGTCGAAAATTTCATCCAGCTTCGATTGCAGCGCGTGCATGTGCCCAATGCTTGCCGTGCTCGGCGTCATCCATTCTGCTTGTTGCTCCTTGAACTCGAGGAAATCAAAGTAAAAACCGCGGTTCGGGATTTTCTCTGCGCGAGCAAATGCTTTCTCCGAAGCTGAAAACAATGAAAAACCTGGTGGCAACGCCAGCGCCTTTTGGGCGCCGGTGAGTATCACGTCGACGCCGAGTGCATCCATGTCGATTTTGACCCCCGAGAATGAGGAGACAGTATCGAGGACCAGCGCCACATCGGGATACTTCGCGAAAGTACAGCAGATTTCTGGGAGCGGATTCATCACGCCTGTTGAAGTCTCGTTGTGGATGAGAGTGACGGTGTCGAATTTTCCCGTGGCCAATTGCCTGTCGATCGCCTTCTGATCGATATGTTTTCCCCAATCGACCTGGAGCGGAGCGGCCTCCTTGCCACAGCGCTTTGCCACATCGAACCATTTATCCGAGAACGCGCCGCACATGCAGCAGAGCACTCCACGATCGACTAGGTTCCGGATGGATGCTTCCATCACGCCCCACGCCGAAGAGGTGGAAAGGAACACTGGCTGCTTTGTTCCAAATAATGTCTGAAGTCCTGGATAAATCGCGCGGTAAAGATTCTTAAAATCTTCGCCGCGATGCCCAATCATCGGACGCGAAAACGCGGCCCAGGTTTTTTCCGATACTTCAACGGGGCCTGGAATGAAAAGCTTGTCGTGCGGAGTCACAGCAGAAAACGTCCAACGTCCAAGGCCCAACGTCCAATATTAAACTCTAGCGAATGACTTGCATGCGGATCACGTGCGATGTACGCGTGACGCGTGAAAGCCCAATTTGTCCTTTTTCTCGTCGTTACAGGCGTAATGCTGGTGCGCGCTGAATCGCCGGACTATTTCGTATATGTCAGCAATGAGCGATCCGGTGATATTAGCGTGATTGACGGCGCGACGGACGCTGTTGTCGCGACCTTTAAAGCAGGCAAAAGACCTCGCGGGATTCACGCAGCGCCAGACGGCAAGCGGCTCTTTGTGACGGTGAGTGGTTCGCCGCGGATGGCCCCCGGTCTGGATGAAAATCGCGCCCCAGCGGACAAAACTGCCGACGGGCTTGCTGTAATCGATCCAGTCGAGCACAAATTGATCGATCGCTGGCATGTCGGGTCGGACCCGGAGCAATTCGCGATAAGCAAAGATGGGAAGTTTGCTTTTATCGCGAATGAAGATGATGCGAGCGCTTTGATTGTTGATCTCGGTTCCGGGCAGTCCCGGGGAAAAGTCAAAGTGTCGGAGGAACCGGAAGGCGTTGGTGTGAATCCGCAGAACGGCGAAGTCTATGTCACGTGCGAAGAGAAAGGCGAGGTGTTCGCAATCGATCCCGATCAACAGCGCGTAGTCGCAACGATCGAGACAGGCGGACGACCGCGGTCGATTGCATTTCTGCCGGACGGCTCGCGCGCGTACGCCGCCTGCGAGAACGGCGGCTACGTCGCCGTCATCGATGCGGCGTCACACAAATTGTTGTCAAAAATTCAACTGCCAACAGGCTCGCTGCCGATGGGCACTGTAATGGCCAGGGATGGAAAAGAGCTTTATGTGTCAACAGGCCGCGGGAACACGGTTGCAGTTATCGATACCGAAAAGAACGCAGTAGCGACGACAATTCCCGTCGGAAACCGCGCATGGGGAATCGCGCTAGATCCAAGCGGATCGAAACTCTACACCGCGAACGGTGCATCGAACGATGTTTCAGTTGTCGATGTAAAATCGCGCAAAGAATTGCGCCGTATCAAGGCCGGCGACGGTCCGTGGGGCATCGCGACTGTAAGCCCTTCAAAATAGATGCGGGTCGATCTATCGCGGCGGCAGAATTGTTGACATCGCGTGATCAAAGCGATGCGAGGACACATCGCACTCCTAAAGCTGCCACGAAAATACCGACCGCGTCTTTATCCGCCGGCGGCATAATTCGGATATCGCTCGTGCAGCTCCCACGACAACCGGTCTGCTTCGTCGGTTTTGCCCGCTTGCCTATAGGCGAGTGCTGCTTTGTCCAACGCGCGCGGAGTGATGGCCGGATCATCGTAAAGCAAGGCGACTCCCTTGAAGGCCTTCCCCGCGTCATCGAAATTCCCACGCTCCAGTTGTACTTCGCCCGCAAGCAAACGCGCTTCCGCGTTGACACGTCCCTCCGGTTGCAGCGCCATGATTTCTTCGGCGATTTTCTGAGCCTCGTCCGGTTTATGGGCGCTGATCTTCACCGCACCGAGCGCAAGCAACACCTTGGCCTTGCCAGCTGGGTCTTTCGCGGTCTGCAGGTACTTGCCAAATGCATCCTCGGCTTCAGGCAGGTTCTTTAGCTTGGTGGCCGTATCTCCGAGATAAAACAAGAAATCAGGTTTAACGCTCCCCGGATTATCGATTTTTCGGAGCGCGCTCAGGTATTTTTCCGCAGCCTGGAAATTTTTCTCGTTATAATATCCGATCCCCAGCCATTCCAGAACTTCCGGTGGCACATTCGTATTCGGACTGTTGGCCATGAAACTGTTCACCTCTTTCGTGAGCGCAGCCCGATCTTTCAAATAAAACTGACATAGCATCATCCGGAGCGACGCGAGATCGTAATATTGCTCCTTGTTCAGTTGACGGGCAGCGTTGAACGCCGTCAACGCCGTCTTGTAATCCTTCGCTTCAAACGCGGCCTTGCCGATGTAGTATTGTGCCTGCGCCGCAACAGAACTCTTGGGGAATTCTCTCAGGAGCTGGCGAAATGTGTCTACCATGCCCTTGTTGTTTTCCTGCTGTCCGAGGATCAAAGCTTTTAACTGCAAAGCTGCCTCCCGCTCGTGCGCCTTGGGATACTTGGTGAGGATCGTGTTTAAGTCCGCCACCGCGGCGGCGTAATTCTTGTCTTGTTCGTAGGCCAAGGCTCGTTGAGCTAAGGCAGCAGGCGCTTGCGGATCATCCGGAAACGCCTGCACGTAGTAGGTGAAAGCTTCGATTGCGCCGGGGATATTTTTCATCTGCGCGTGACACAAGCCCAATTTGTACGCAGCATCGGCGCGTAACCTGGCGGAGAGCTGTGAAGCGCGCAGTTCCTCGAAAATCGAGACTGCCTCCGCGCAATTCTGCTGTTTATAGAGGGCTTCAGCCTTTAACAGTTTCGCCTGATCGGCTCGTTCGCTGGTCGGTTTGGTTGCGAGAAACTCGTCCACTGCGGAAATCAGCGCTGAAGGATCGGAATTGTACACGTTGATCAGACGCTGATAGGCAGCATCTTTTGCTTCCTCTCGGTCCGGGTACTTCGTGATAATCTGGCGATATAGCGCTTCAGCCTCCTTCGAGTTACCAAGTTGCCGCTGGCTGTTTGCCGCGAGTAGCAACACTTCGGCCTGGGCGGCCTCCGGCAGGTTCCCCTGTTCTTTTTTGTACTCTGCTAACAACTGCGCGTACTGCCCGGACTGATATTGCAAACGACGCAAGCCGACCTGCGCGATCGCCCGGAATTTTCCACCTTCAGGGACAGCGCGACCTTTCCGCAGCAAAGCTTCTGCTCTATCCGCCATCGCCTTGTCGATTTTGCCCTTGTCGGCCTGGACAAGATCCAGCGCGATCATGCCGCCGCGCACGGCCGATTCCGCCTTCAAGGCCGGTTTCTGCGCTTCGTTAGCCAGCGCTTCGTATTGCTTCAGCGCATCGATTTTTCTTCCTCGCGCTGCGAAAATGGATGCTGCCGTAATTCGTGCGTCCTCGCGGAAAGGATTCGGATTTCCGGTCTCGGCGACCTCGGCATAAATATTGGCAGCTTCTTCCTTTCGGCCAAGGGCCTCGAGACAACGCGCTTCGAAGTAATGCGCGGAAAGGGCTACTGCTGGTTCTTTTGATTTTCCGACAGAACGATGAAAGAGCGGAAGCGCAGCGGCATAATCTTTGTCCGCGAACGCCATTTCGGCGAGCGCATATGCCGCCGGGCCGGCGAATTCGCTGTCGGCGTAATCGTTGAGCACCTTCTGGAGGTTTGTGCGAGCGCCCGAAGAGCGACCGAGGTTGCGATAGCACTCACCCAACGAGAAGTAAGCATTCGCCCGGCCCGCGCGCCCGGGATAATCTTCGAGATATTTTTGATACTCAGGGGCGGCCAGATCGTAAAGTTTGCGAGTGAACAGGCCGTTCGCGTAATCGAGCTGACGCTGAGCTGCTCCCTCGCCTTCATGCTGTGATGGCTGTGATGGCGCTGACGATTCCTCCTTTAGAGAGCGGAGAACTCTGTCGACTGATTCATCCGCGGGGAGAGCGCGCGGAACGGGCGGTTCATCTACGGGACGCGCCCGGCGAACTTCCGGCTGTGACTGAGCAATGGCGCTGCTCGCCGTGCAAAGCAGCATCGCCAGTCCCAGGAGACTGGCTGCGCTGCGCCTCGTTTTCATTTTGCTGTCGCGAAAGCTACGTTGGTTACCCCTGCCTCGGTGCAAATGTTTAACACGCCGACGATGTTCTTGTATGCACCGCCTTCATCGCCGCGGATCACTACGGCTTGCTCGGAATTCAATTGGACCAGGCTTTTCAGTAATTCGCCAAGTTCGGCACCGCTTAAAGTGCGGCGGTTGACCACCACGTTGCCGTCGGCCTTTACGTTAACAATTACATCACCAATTGGCGCAGATTTCTCCTTGGCAGCCGATGCTTTCGGCACTTTAACGTCGAGCTCGTTCTCAGTCCGGGCTGCGTTCCATGTCAGCAGAAAGAAAATCAGCAAAAGCAATAGCACGTCCACGAGGGGCGCCAGTTGAATGCCCGGATGATGCAGAGGTGCGTGACCACGCAGATTCATTGAGTGAAACAGCTTTACAGTTCTTCTTCGATCAGCACAGGAGTTCGCTGGGGCCTGCCATACTGCAACGAAAGCAAGGCCAAAACATGTGTCGAGGCAGCTTCCAATTCCGAGATCAGCTTTTGTGCTCGGCCCCGAAAGAATGCGTAGAAGATCATAGCGGGAATGCCGATGGCCAGCCCGGCAGCCGTGTTAACCAGCGCCTCACTGATCCCGCGCGACAACGCTACGTAACGCGCCGAACCGATGTCGGCTCCCAGCGCACCGAAGGAATGGATAATTCCAAAGACGGTGCCAAGCAGGCCGAGCAGCGGCGCGATCATTCCAATGTCCGCGAGATAAATCACCCGATTATTTAGATTCGCCGCGACCCGCGTTCCCTCTGTTTCGGCGATTTCGCGGATCTGCTGAAGCTCTGCCTGCGGATTTTTGGTCATGAAATCGAGTACTTTTTGCACAACCCGTGCGATCGCTTCGCCGTGCCGATTGGAAACAGCGAGCAGACCCAAATAATCGCGTTTACGCAAAAGCGCGTCCGCCGTTGCCATGTAACCGCTCGAAACCACGGCGCCACGACGGATTGTCATCAAGTAGACCACGACCAACATGACAAAAAAGATCGACAGCAAAACGAGCGGAATCATGACTGGGCCAGCTTTGAAAAGCGTCTCCAGGATGGTCGTCTGCGAGCGCGCAGGCACCAGAGGCGGCGTAGCTGAGACTTCTTGTGCTACAACAGGAGCCGCACTCGCCAGCGCGGCAAACAACAGGACCCAGATCTTCATGCCGGAAATTTCGTAATGATATGCGGGGCGATCAGCCGATGCAAATGCGCCATTGTCAGATCAAACATAGAGTACTTCGCCGAGTTGCTGGAAACCATTGGTAGGGCGCGACCGCCCGGCGCCCCGAATCGAGTGGACGGCCTCCTGCGGTTGCGGGATCCCTACCATTACTCAGCGGCGCACGAGAAAAATGTGTGCGGGTTGAATGTTCGGATCGAGCTCGCTGAGCAAGTCCTGCACCTGATAGACGTCGCTCTCCATTTGTCCGAAACTCTCAATCGGAACATAGACAAGCGAATTCTGTTTGCGATGTGGATCAAGGTTCACAACGACGAGAATGACGTTATCACGCGCCGCGGTCATCTTGCTGTAAAACAGAATGGCTTCGTTGTCGGCGGCGTGGAACCTCAAATTCGTGTAAAGCTGCAGCGCGCGGTTTTCCTTTCGGATTTTGTTTAGTCGGGCGATCCAGTCCTTGATGTTTCCCGGAGCATTCCAATCGCGCTCTTTATACTGGTATTTTTCGGAATCCAGATACTCCTCGCGGCCCGGCAATGCTTCATTCTCGCAGAGTTCATATCCGCTGTAGATACCGTAAAGCGGTGAAAGCGTCGCGGCCAGAGCGACGCGGATCATGAATGCAGGCCGTCCACCCTCCTGAAGTACAAACGGCAGGATGTCGGGAGTGTTGGTCCAAAGATTCGGGCGAAAATATTCACTCATCTCGGTTTGAGTCAGCTCTGTAAAATATTCGATGAGCTCGCTCTTCGAATTTCGCCAGGTAAAATAAGTGTAGCTCTGGTTAAAACCAGCCTTGGCCAGCGCTTTCATCATCTTTGGCCTGGTGAATGCTTCGGAGAGAAAAATCGTGTCGGGGTATTTCTCACGGACGCCCCTTATCAAATATTCCCAGAAAGCGAGTGGTTTGGTGTGCGGATTGTCCACCCGAAAGATACGCACTCCGCGCGCGGCCCAAAACAGCACGATGCTTTTCATCTCCGCCCACAGATCGCGCCAGTTTTCGCAGCGAAAGTTCAATGGATAAATGTCTTCGTACTTTTTCGGTGGGTTCTCCGCATACTTGATGGTCCCGTCGGGGCGTTTGTAGAACCAATCTGGATGCTCCTTGACGTA
>Ga0193707_1000478_pt1 | contig 13803 bp, 11 predicted proteins | sample U3c2metaG_FD_143043 | JGI IMG/M metagenome (GOLD analysis project Ga0193707, IMG submission 143043) | Soil microbial communities from a riparian zone of the East river system, Colorado, United States - U3c2 | ecosystem: Environmental > Terrestrial > Soil > Riparian zone | place: USA: East River... | reverse complement strand
GCAGCCCGCCACCCCCAGCAGGCCGTAGGGCAGCAGCAACCGCCACTGGCGGAGCACCCCCTCCGCCGCGGCCCGCCACCGCAGCGCGGCCGCCGCCGGCACCAGGACCAGCGTCGCGCCGGCCACGCGCACCCAGGACGCCTGGAGCGGCGACATCCCCGCGGTGATGAGCGCCTTGCCGAACGCGCCGGACGTGCCGAAGGTGATCGAGGAGAAGATTCCGAACCCCAGACCCCACGCTTTCACCCGAGCGGTGTCCACCACATCTCCCCCTCGAACTCCGATGTCAGGAACATGACTACATCATGGTCCTTACCTACGACAATCGGATTCCGCTGACGCACTACCATGCCCAGAGTGACTTGGCAGGCACCCGGCGCGCCCCCCGCAGACCCGTTCACGGCGATCGAGAACGACGTCCGCGCCATGGCCGCCTCGCCATGGTGGATGAGCGCCGTCCCGCCACAACGCGTCCAGGCCATCACCGCGCGGATGCTCGCCGGGGCCGGCGAATGGTGGCTCTTCGGCGTCTGGGGCCGCTGGTACCGCTGCGGGCTGGAGGGCAACTGGCACCTGTGCCCGCCGCCGTTCGACCCCGTCGCGCGCCAGGCGATGGCGCTCGCGCCGCCGGGCGCCGGCAGCCCGCCCGTACCCCCCTCGCTCGTACCGACCGGCCCCGACCTGACGGCCGGGCCGCTGGCCGCCGACGGGTTGTTCGGGGCACCGCCGCCTCCGCCGCTGCTCGCCCGGCTCCAGCAGACGCTGGGCGCCGCCACGGCGGTCAACCCGGCCCAGTTCCCGCTGCGGGACCCGCAGTTCGCGCCCGGGACACCCGGCACCGCGGCGGCGTGCCTGTTCGCCGTCCTGTGGTGCGCGGGCGCGCCGGTCGCCGACGCCGACAACCCCGTCTTCGGGCTGTTCACCCGCTATCTCAGCGGGGTCGACGGCGGCCCGCGCTGGTTCCTGCAGCCGGACCTGTCACTGATCGTCGGCGCCTACACCGAACGCCTGCGCGCCGGTGACCCGATGGGCGCCGCCCACATCGTCCGCATGCTGTGGGAGACGGCCGAGGCGCTGCGCGGCGCCGCCGCGTTCCGTCCCCGCGCCGACGCCCTCGCCGCGATGGCCGGCGCGACGCTGCAGATGGTCCAGAACGACCTGGGCGGCGTACGGTACGGCGACGCCGCTGTCTACCAGGAGTGGCTGCGCCGCTGCCCGCCCCAGCTGCGGGTCGCGGTGCTGCGCGAGACCGCCCCGGGCGACCACTTCCGGCTCGCCTGCTATGACCTGGCCGCCGCCGCCGCGGCCCTTCCGGCCGCCGCGAGCGGGCCGATCGAGGCCAGGCGCGTCGCGCTCGCGCTCCTCGCCGCCGACCTGGACGCCGCGCCCGGCGCCACGGCCGCGGTGATGCCCTGGCTCGACCCCGACGGCGTCCGCACGATGCAGTCCTTCGGGCAGCCCGACCATCCGCTGCGGCGGCTCTGGCCGGTCGGCGGTGCCCTGCCCGACGCGGTCTCCGGTGCCGACCCCCAGATCCTGCGGACCCTGCTGGCGGCGGCCTACGCCACCGACCTGTCGTGGTGCCGCCTGGCCCGTACGGCGCCGCCGAGGCCGGGCTTCACCGTCCCGGCGGCCCTGATGCAGGCGCTGATGGCGGCACCGGACCCCGAAGCCGGTGACGCGATGACCCCATGGGAGATCATCGAGGCGGCACGCGCGCACCTGGCCGAGCAGCGCAAGGCCGACGCCGAGGCCGCGGCGCCGCACGGTCCTCCCGTCGGCGGGGGCGCCGCCGCCACCACGTCCTGGCCCGGCACCACCCCCGCCTCCTCCGGCGAGCCCGGCACAGCCGCCTGGCCGGATTCCTCGCCCGCCGCGCCCGGGCCCTCCACCTCACCGCCCACCGCCGTGGCACCCGACCCGCCGGCCGTACCGCCCACCGCGATCGCCCCCGACCCGGTCCCCGCGGCGCCGACCGCCCTGGGCGAGGCCGACTCCCCGCGTGACAGCCCGCGGGTGGCCGCGAGCCTCGTCGAGGCGTACGGCATCACGTTCCTGCCCGGCACCGACGACGTCGAGCGGCTGCTGACCGAGCTGCGCCGGCGTGGCAAGTGGGCCCGCAGCCTGCGCGACCAGGAGGTCTCCAGCGCCTCCGCGCCCGCCGTGCTCATGGTCGGCGATGTCTCCTGCGGGCAGCGCCGCCTGACCCGCATGATCGCCCGCGCGCTCGCCGAGAGCGGCGCGAGCAGCGGCGAGGTGCGCACCCTCGACGCCGACGACCTCGCCGAGATCGACCCCCGGCAGCTGCGCGAGCGCCTCACCGAGCACGCCGGCCACACGCTGCTGATCGAGGGCCTGGACTCCCTCGTCCTCGACGACGACCGCGGCGCCGCGTACGCCTCCGCGCTGTACCGGGCCCGGGTCGAGGGCGTCAGCGAGACCGCCGTGACCGCGACGTGCGCGCCGGAGCGGCTGAACGCGCTGAGCCAGGCCAGCCCGGAGCTGGTCACCGACTTCCGGTCCGTACGCCTGCCGGACCTTTCCGTTCCCGGCACCCGCGTGGAGCTGGCCGCGCTGCTGGCCACCGAACGGCATCTGGCGCTGACCGCCGGCGCCTGGGAGGTGGCCCGGCGTGACCTGGAGCTGCTGCGCGGGCGCGGGCGGCTCACCAACGCCCGTCTCGTGGAGGCCTATCTCGACCGGGCCTGCAGCCACCACCTCAGCCAGGCCGGTGAGACCCAGGTGTTCCGCGGCGAGGGCACCTTGACCCTGGACCCGGGCGACTTCGAAGGCGTGTCGGCCGAGCTCGAGCGCTGAGGCGCCTCAGCGCGCGCCGAACTCGGCCGCGTGGTCGCCCGCCCACGCGGCGTAGGTGCGCGCGGGACGGCTGAGGAGCCTTGCGGCCTCATCGGAGACGAACGCCTCCCGCCCGATGGAGGCGGCCTGCAGGGTCAGCATGGTGTCCGCGGCCGGCTCGTGGAAGCCGCGCTCGACCAGGTGCCCGAGGGCGGCCTCCCGCGGGATCTCGGCGTAGCGCAGCCGCCGCCCGATCGCCTCGCCGATCGTCGCCACCATCTCCTCCTGGGTGAGGGAGTCCGGGCCGGTCAGCGACGGCCGCGTGCCCAGCAGGTCATCGGTCAGCAGGGCGCGGGCGGCCACTTCGGCCAGGTCACGCTCGTGGACCGGGGCGGAGGTGGCCCTGGCATACGATCCGCGCACGACGTCGCCCGCGCGGATCTGCCCGGACCACTGGGCGAGGGTGTTGGTGGCGAAGGCCCCGGGCCGCAGGAACACCCATTCCAGGCCGCTCGCGACGACGGAGTCCTCGAGTGTCTTGTGGCGGGCCGCGATCACGTTCGGCTGCTCGGCGGCCTCGTCGTCGATGGCGAGCGATGACAGCAGCACGACGCGCCGCACCCCGTGGTCGCGGGCGACCGCGAGCAGGGCGCCGATGCCGCCCCCGACGGCGGCGGGGTTGAGGAAGACGGAGGTGACGCCGCGCAACGCGGACGCGATCGTGGCAGGCCGGGACGGGTCGCCCTGGCCTCGACGCCGGCGGGCAGGCCGCCGCCCGTCGTACGGGAGACGGCGCGGACCTGCGCGCCCCCGGCGTGCAGGGACTCGATCAGTGGGCGCCCGACGTTGCCGGTCGCTCCGGTCACCAGGATCATTCGCGGCCTTTCGTGGTAGGTGCTGGATGGGCGCCGAGCGTGACCGCTGTCACGGTGACTAGCCAGTAACTTAGGTCTACTCTCGGCGGCGTGGACATCGTCTTCGAGCGGCGGGGAGACGGCCCGCCGCTACTCCTGATGCACGGGATCGGCCACCGCTGGCAAGCGTGGGAGCCGGTCATGGACCTGCTGGCCGAAGAACGCGACGTCATCGCCGTCGACCTGCCCGGCTTCGGCGCCTCCCCTCCCCTGCCCCCGGGCATGCCCTACGACCTGGACAGCGTCGTCACGGTGCTCGGCGAGTTCGTGGAAAAGCTCAGCCTGGACCGCCCGCACGTGGCCGGCAACTCCCTCGGCGGGCTGTTCGCGCTCGAGGCCGCCGACCGCGGGCTCGCCCGGTCGGTGACCGCGCTGTCCCCCGCGGGGTTCTTCTCGCCGGCGGAGCTGCGCTACGCCGCCACGGTGCTGCGCGCCTGCCGTCTCGGCGCGGGCGTCCCCCCGGCCGCGATGCGCTGGCTCGCCCGCTCGCCGCGGCGCTGATCGCCGACGCGGCCGCGATGCGCGGGGCGGCCGGGTTCGCCCCGACGCTTCAGGCCGGGCGCCACAACACCTTCCGCGGCACGCTGCGCGAGGTGCCGGCGACCATCGCCTGGGGCACCCGTGACCGGCTCCTGCGCACCGGGCAGGCCGTACGGGCGCAGCAGCACCTGCCGCACGCCCGGTTCGTGTGGCTGGACAACTGCGGGCACGTGCCGATGGCCGACGATCCGAAACTGGTGGCCAAGGTGCTGCTGGAGGGAAGTTCGGCCTGAGCCTTCCCCTGCGGGCCCTCGGCGGGTGACGATGGAGAGGTGACCCGCGGTCGCGTCCCGTCCGCCGGTCACCGCGTGCACCCGCTGCGGGCACAACCGCTCGCCCCGATGGCCGGCGGCTTGGCAGCGCCCCTTGTGGCGCGGGCCGTTCGGCGCGACAACGCAGGCTTGCGCCCGCAGCGGTCCATCAGCCCTCCCCCGCGTCGCGGGCCGGTGCCCGGCCGGTGGCCGCGCGCAGCGTCCGCGGCAGGGGTACGCCCCGGCCTTCGGCTCCGACCGCCGCGTAGGTGATGCGGCCGGCCGCGACCTCCCCCTCGGGGCCCCGCACCGTGAACGACATCGTCAGGGACGTACGCCCCGCCCGCTCGGGCCGGGTCTCGATGAACAGCCGGTCGCCCAGCCGGGCGGGACGGCGATACTCACAACCGCTCGCCACGATCACCATGTCGGTCCCATCGGAGCGGAGCCGCGCGTACCCGCCGGCGTGCTCCTCCAGCCAGTCCAGGAAGGCGTCCTCGAAGAACTCGTGGTAGCGCCCGGCGTACACCATGCCCTGGGCGTCGCAGTGGCGCGGCCGGACGCTCACGGCGGGCCGCGAGACCGGGACGGCCGGGCCCGCCCACACCGCGTCGAACACCGCCGGCTCGAACGGCAGCAGGCGGCACGCGGCGACCTTCCCCCCGCGCAGGAGGTACAGGCCCGCCGTCGACCAGGTGACCTGGCGCCCGCCGATGACGGCCTCGCCGTCGGTGATCGAGGCCACCCATTCGCCGTGGCCGGTGAGCAGGTCGCGCGGACGCAGCCGGAACGTACGGGCGGCCAGGTCACGGCGCCTGGCGAAGTGGTCCAGGACGGCCTCGAGGCCCTCGTGGTCGCCGGCGATGGCGTTGTCGCCGGGCACGTGCCAGGAGACGTCCGCGCTGAGCAGCGTGCGCAGCCCGGCGTCGCCGCCTCCTCCGTAGAAGTCGTTCTGCGCGGCGTGCAGGCGGCCGAGCAGAGCGGCGGCCTTGTCCGCCGGCCCGCCGCCCGGCCCGGTAAGCGGCTCGTCCATGGGGGTTCCTCCTCGCTCACCGACCATGATCGTCCACTGAGAGCCTCGCACTCTCATCCCTTGCGGTGAAACTTTTATCAACAGTCGCATTACATATTCTGTAATATTGCCGTTCTGGGTTAACTCCCTTACCTTGTCGTGCACATTGCCATGAACCACGTAACAATGAGGGCAATAGCGTGGAAGGGCTCTCACAAATGATCGGTAAATCGATCTACGTCGCGGACAACCCCGCTCTCGTCGGCGGGTCCCCGCAGTCGGTGCACGAGCAGTTGTGGGCCCAGGGCCGGCGCCGCCGGCTCCAGATCCGCGGTGCCGTCGCCGCGACGGTCCTCATCCTGGTGACCTGGGCGACGTCGTTCACCGTCGGTCTGCTGGCCGCGGCACTCGCGGCCGGAATCGACGCCCTGTGGCACTGGCGCGGGCGCGTCGCCTCCAGCGTCTGGCGCAAGGGACAGCGCGGGGAGCGCCACACCGCGCGCCTCCTGCGACTGGCCGTGGAATGGCGCGGATACCACGTGGTGGCGGGCCGCAAGGTCCCCGGGCGCGGACAGCTCGACCATTTGGTCATCGGCGACACGGGCATCATGCTCATCCAAAATCAGGCGGTCCCCCCGGAGACCGAAATAGCGGAATACCGCGGGACTCTGTATGTCGATGAGCGGCCCGGCGCCAAGATGGCCGCCGATTTGCGCGAGACGGCCGAGCGGACGGCCGCGCTGCTGGAGGACCGGCTCGACCGCGAGGTAACGGTCGACCCGGTGACGGTCGTGTACGGCGGTGACCTCCAGCGTGGTCTCGTCGCGGCCGAGGGTGTCACGATGCTGCGCGCCCACCGCCTGCCCCGGTGGATCCGCGGCCGGCGCGTCCGCTACACGCCCGAGGAGGTCGCGGCCATCTACGAGGCGGCGGGCACGCTGCCGATCAGCCGACAGGCCCTCATCGTGCGCTGACCCCCCTTCCGGCGCGGTCCGTAGGCTCAGCGAACCCCGGCCCACTGTTCTGGACGCACATCAACCGCTGGTCATGTACGACCCGCGCGGCATCGGCCGCAGCACCCGCAAGGACGGCCGGGTCGACCATGCGCCCGGGATCCAGGCCGGTGACGTGCACGCCGTCATCGAGGCGCTCGGCGCGGGTCCTTCGCCTTGTCACGCGGTCTTCGCCTGACTCCCCGGCGCTCGCGGTGGGCCCGCATCGCTCCGCCGTGGGTCAGCCGGTCTCCGTGCCGCGCCGCCGGGCGCGGAAGGCGGCGACCCGGCTGCGGTTCTGGCAGGTCGTGGAGCAGAACCTGCGGCGGCCCGCCGATGAGGAGTCCACGTACACGTCGGCGCAGCGCGCCCCCGCGCACAGCCCGAGCCGGTGCCCGTCGCCCCAGGCGAGCAGATGGTGGTGGAGCGCCAGAGCGCACGCGGCGAGCAGGCGGTCGGGCCCGGCGGTCATCCAGCCTTCCGCGATCCCCTCGCCCGCCCGGGTCAGGGACGGCCGCACCGCGCTGAGGTCGAGGACCTCGTTGAGGCGGTCCACGAGTACCGCGGCGTCCGGCGTGGCGAAGATCGGGTAGAGCGTGTCCGCCGTCCGGACCAGGTTCTCCTCTCCGAGGACGCTCGTCGCCGGGTCGAGGCGGAACCCGTTCTCCCGGGCGAGGTCCCGCAGCGAAGGGTGGGGCCTCTCCCGCTCACCGGCCACCTCACGGGGGACCGACCCCCAGCTGTTGATCACCTCGACCATGAAGGCGAGCGGCGCGGGGGTGACCGGCTCCGGACGGGAGACCATGCGCCTCAGTGTAACGCAGCAGATCAATCCTGCCCGTTACACATCCCGTGAGGTCTGATGTAACGTGACAGAAGGATTTGTCCCGTTACAGGAGGTGCTCAGGGTGATCGACCCGGGGTCTGAGGAACATCCGTGTCAGATCGTGCGCTTAGGAATCGGGTTCGTTGATCATGGTTTGACCTGGAGTGATTGACCGTCGCAGCCTTCGTGGGTCGTGTTGTCGATCTTCGGAGGGCGTTGTGCCGGTCGAGTTCTTGTCGGATGAGCAGGCTGCCGCGTACGGAGCGTTCCGCGGGGCGCCGTCGCGGGCGGAGTTGGAACGGTTCTTCTTCCTAGACGACGTGGACCGGGAGCTGGTCCAGGTCAAGCGGCGAGCGCAGAACCGACTCGGGTTCGCGATCCAGCTGACCAGCGTGCGGTTCTTGGGCCGGTTCATGGCCGATCCGCGGCAGGTGCCGGCGCAGGTCGTCGACTACCTGGCTGAGCAGCTGGAGATCTCTGATCCGTCGTGCCTGAAGTTGTACGGCGAGCGTGACGGACGGCCCGTACCCACGCCGGGGAGATCCAGGAGATCCAGGGATGGCGGGACTACGCCGAGGTCGTCGACGAGCTGCGGGAGTGGCTGGACGCGCGGGCGTGGACCACCGGTGATGGGCCGAAGGCGCTGTTCGACGCGTCGGTCGGATGGCTGCGTGAGCGGCGCGTGCTGCTGCCCGGGGCGAGCCGACTGGCCCGGCTGGTCGGCGCCGTCCGGGAGGCCGCGAACCAGCGGCTGTGGGAGACGCTGTGCGGGTTGTTAAGCGTCGGGCAGCGCGAGTTGCTGGACTCGCTGCTGACGGTCCCGGCCGGCGCTCGGGTCTCGGAGCTGGACCGGCTGCGGCACGGCCCGGTGCGGGTATCGGGCCCGCAGATGGGCCGCGCGCTGGCGCGTGCGGCCGAGATCGCCGCTCTCGGGATGGGCGAGCTCGACATGTCGGCCGTGCCGCCGCGGCGGTTGGCGGAGCTGTCGCGGTACGGCGTCGACCGGAAGGCCTCGCTGCTGCGCCGCCACGGCGACTCCCGGCGGCTGGCCACTCTGTTGGCCACCGCGGTGTATCTGACGACCCGCGCGGTCGATGACGCCCTGGACCTGCTGGAGGTCCTGATCTCCACAAAGCTGCTCGCGCGCGCCGAGCGGGACACCGCGAAGGCGAAGATGAAGACGCTGCCGAAGGTCGAGCGCGCGTCGGCGAAGCTCGCGGCCGCAGTGAAGGTGCTGATGGATACGACCAGCGAGCAGGTCGACACCGGGACCGGGGAGGTGTTCCCGCCGGCGGTCGGCACCGTCGAGGCGGTGTGGGAGCGGATCGAGGCGGTGGTGCCGCGCCGAGAACTGGCCGCTGCGATCGCCGCGATCATCGAGCTCGCGCCGCCGCTGGACTCCGACGCCGATGAGGCCTGGCGGGCTCAGCTCGTGACCCGGTTCGCGACCGTACGGCCGTTCCTGGGCCGGTTGACCACGGTCGTGGACTTCGGCGCCACCCCCGAGGGTGCGCCCGTGCTTGCCGCGCTCCGTTCGCTGCCGGGCCTGATGGGCCGTAAGAAGGTCGCCCCGGAGGAGATCGACGCTGAGCTGCTGGTCGGGTCGTGGCGGCGGCTGGTGCTGGCCGCCCCGCACCTGGAGGCCGGGTGCGTGGATTGGAAGGCGTACACGTTCTGCGTGCTGGAGCAGTTCCACCGGATGCTGCGTCGCCGGCAGATCTTCGCCAAGAACTCCTCCAAGTGGGGCGACCCGCGCGCGAAGCTGCTGGCCGGCCCGGCGTGGGACCAGGCCCGGCCGACCGTGCTGGCCAGCCTCGGGCTGCCCGCCGCCCCGGGCGAGCACCTGGCCGCGCGCGGGGCGCTCTTGGACGCCACCTACCGCGAGGTCGCAGCCCGGCTGCCGGACAACACCCAGGTCGTTTTCGACGACGACGGCCGCCTCCACCTGGCCGCCCTGCAACCCCAGGCCGAACCCGCCTCGCTGGTGAAGCTGCGCGAGGCCGTGCACGCGATGCTGCCGCGCGTGGACCTGCCCGAGGTGCTGCTGGAGGTGTTCGCCTGGACCGGCGCCGACCAGGCGTTCACCTCCATCACCGGCGGTGAGGCCCGCCTGGCGGACCTGCACGTCACGATCGCCGCGCTGCTGGTCGCGCATGGCTGCAACGTCGGCTACACGCCCGTGGTCGGCGGCGTCGGCGCGCTGCGCTACGACCGGCTCTCCCACGTCGACCAGACCTACCTGCGGCTGGCGACCTATCAGGCCGCCAACGCCACCCTGATCGACGCCCAGGCCTCCATCGACCTGGCCCAGGCGTGGGGCGGCGGGCTGGTCGCCTCCGTGGACGGGATGCGGTTCGTCGTCCCGGTCCCCTCGGTGTACGCGCGGCCGAACCCGCGGTACTTCGGCCGCCGCGGCGGCGCCACCTGGTTGAACCTGCTCAACGACCAGGCCGCCGGGCTCGGCGGCCGCGTGGTGGCCGGCACCCCGCGCGACTCCCTGTACGTACTCGACGTGCTATACGACCGGGCCGGCGGCCGCCGGCCGGAGATGATCGTGACCGACACCGCCAGCTATGTTGTTACATGGACACCTCTTGTCCCACAGACCCCACTGGCAACAGTATTCAGCCAGTTTGGTCGGCCGCTGGGACGTCGATCGTGGAGGTGTCCATGCGGGTTCGGCAGCAGCGTTTGGAGAGCGGGGCGCATCGCGTCGAGTTGCTCGACGAGGACGGCGAGCCGGTCCAGATCATTTCGGGGTTCTTGCGGTCGCTGGCTGCCCGGGACTACTCGCCGAACACGCTCGTCGCCTACGCCTACGATCTCCGCCACCTGTGGTGCTTCTTCGCCCGCGACGGGCTGACCTGGGAGGAGTTCGCACCGCGGCACGCGCTGACGCTGCTGGAGTACCTGCGGGCGGTGCCCTCGCGCGGGCCTCGGCAGCGAATGATGCTGACCGTGGCCACGATCGACGTGGACGGCCCCGGCACCAGACTCGCGGCGACCACCGTGAACCGCGTCCTGGCCGCGGTCTCCTCCTTCTACGAGTACGTCATCATGGCCGGCCAGTACGACAGGTCGAACCCGATCGAGAAGCGCCCCGACCCGGCCCTGCAGCGCGTGTCCGAGCGGCACCGCCCGTTCATGGGCCGGGCCAGCCAGCAGAAGCCGATCCGCCGCAGCGTCCGCGTCAAAACCGTCCAGAGAGTGCCCCGGCCGATGGACGGCGCCCAGGTTCAGGCGCTGCTCGCGCAGCTGAAGCGGGTCCGTGACCAAGCCATTGTGCTGCTGATGCTCCAGGGCGGGCTGCGGCCAGGGGAGGTCCTCGGCCTTCACCTGGCCGATATCGCCTACGGCAAGCGGCGGGTGGTCGTACGCCATCGCGACGACCATCCCAAGGGCGCCCGGTCCAAGTCCCGGTTCGAGCGCGTGGTCGACCTGCACGAGGCCGAGACGTTGGCTGCGCTGAGCGCCTACGTGATGGACGAGCGTCCCGCCGACGCTGACAGCCCGCTGGTGTTCCTGATCGGCGGCCGCGGCACCCGGCGGCTGGAGGCGCTGGCCTACGACGGGCTGGTGCGGATGTTCGCTCGGGCCGCCGCCAAGGCCGGGATCCGGGAGCCGTGGGTGACCCCGCACGCCTGCCGCCACACCCACGCCACCAAGATGTGGGAGGGCGGGATGCGGGAACTGACCCTGCAGAAACGTCTCGGCCACGCCTCTCCGGAGTCGCTGCGGATCTACACCCGGGTCTCTGATCCCGAGGTGGTCGCCGACTACAACCGGGCCCTTGGTGGTCAGGCCGAGGGCGGGCAGCGGTGAGCGCTGGTCACGTCTCGGCCGCGGCGCTGGCGGCGACCGCGCGGCCGGTCGAGCGTCTCCGGCCGTTGCACTGCCCGGTGGTCCAGTACGTCGACCATGTCCACGGCCAGGACCTCCATCCGCAGTACCTGAGGGCCCGGCTGCGCTTCTACCGGGCCTTCACCGACAGGTGGCCGTCGTTGGCCGACTGGTTCGACGAGCCGCTGGTGGAGCGGGTCGGCCGTCTCCCGGGTGAGCCTCACCATCAGCCGTCCTACCCGCTGTCGTTCCGTGCCCGCCCTTACCTGATCTACCTGGCGCTGCACGGCTACACCACCATCGACTACCCCTTCACCCTCGCGGCCGGGCAGCTCCGGGTCGTCGACCCCGCCGCGACGATGGGCATCGACATGGGCGTCACCGCCCTCGTCGAGGAAGCCGCCGAGCTCGGATTCAACCGCGAGTCCGCCCGCCAGGCGATGATCTGGACGGTCAGCCGCATCGCGCTGCGCACCGGCGTGCTGCACGCCGACGGCATCACCGAGGACCACATCACCGAGGCCCTGCAGGCCGTCCGCCTGTTCAGTGAACGCGATGACTTACGCTTCTTCTATCCCTCGGCGCAGAACTACCGCGACAACACCTCTAAGCTGTGGGTCACCCAGCTGCACCAACTCCACGGGGTGCTCTTCCACCGCGGCCAGGTCCCCACCCAGCCCCGCAAGAAGATGCCCAACCGCCGGCCGCAACTGGCGCTGCCGCCACGGATGCAGGTGGTCGCGGAGAAGTGGCTGGCGGCCCGCCGGCTAACCGATGCCCCGTCCACGACCGACCAGCTGGAGCTGGCGGTGCGCAACTTCGGGGACTGGCTCGCCGAGCACCGCCCCGGGATCGTGTCCTGGGCGGAGGTGACCCGGGACCACTGCCTGGACTGGATCGGCTACCTCGCCGAAACCCCGTCGGCGGTGACCGGGAAGCCGCTGGGGGTGATCTCTCGCAAGCAGCGCATCTCCGGGCTGTCACAACTGTTCCGGGAGACCGCGGCCTGGGAGTACGACGACGTCCCCGGCTACGCCCTCATCAGTGCCGGCGACGCCCCGAAGGCGCCGCAACGAGTGCCACGCTTCATTCCCGACCACGAGCTCGGGCAGCTGATGCCTGTCATCGACGAGATCACCTGTCCGTTCCAGCGAGCTGCGCTGCTGGCGGCCCGCTGGTCCGGGGCCCGCCGCGACGAGATCCGCCGACTGCCCATCGACTGTCTGGACCGCTACCCGGACGGGACACCCCGGCTCCGCCTGCCCGCCCGCAAGACCTACAAGGAGCGGACCGTCCCGCTTCACCAGGAAGCCGCTGATGCCCTGCAGAAGATCATCGACCTGCGCAGAGCCGGAAGAGAGCGGGCGTTCACTGACGAACGCACCGGCGAACCGGTCCGCTACCTGTTCGTGAAGCACGGCAAGCTGCTGTCCAGCTTCTACCTGTTCGAGACCTCGCTCCAGAAGGCCAGCAGGGCCGCCGGGCTGGTCGGCCCGATCGGATACGGCGGCAAGGACCGCGGCACCGTCTCGGCCCACAGATTCCGGCACACGGTCGGGACTCAGCTTGCTGAACGGGGTGCGAAACTCCACACCATCATGAAGGTCCTGGGGCACTCCTCGGTGTCCATGGCGCTCGTCTACGCCCAGGTCAGCGACCGCGAGGTCCTACGCGACTACAAGTCCGTCCTCGAACCCGGCGCCGTCATCGCCGGACCCGCCGCCGAGGAACTGAAGTCCGGGATACTACCGGCCGAGGCCGTCGACTGGCTGAAGAGCAACTTCCTCAAGACCGAGCTCGAGCTCGGCCACTGCCTGCGCCTTCCCTCCGAAGGTCCCTGCGAGTGCGACCTTTACCTGAGCTGCGCCAAGTTCGTCACCACCGGCGAGTACGCCCCGCGGCTGCGGGCCCGGCTGGAGGTCGAGCAGCAGCTCGTCCAGGACGCCGACGAGCGCGGCTGGGCCCGCGAGGTCGAACGACATACTGCCATCGCCCGCCGCCTGCAAGGACTGCTCACCGACCTCGGCGAGAACAGTGAACCCGACGATCTCGGAAAGGGGCCGGGAACGTACGCATCTTCCCGCTGAGTTCCTACTTCTGTCTCCGCCAGGGTTGTCTGCTCGCGAGGCGGGAGGAGCCCTGCGGCCTCCGCTGCCGATTTCCTACCGCCCAGGCGATTGCGTCAACGGGGTGACCTTCCGGGAAGAGAATGCGATGCTTGGCGGCAGCCGAGCGTGCGGAAGGGCTGATGGCGATGCACGCACAAGACGTCGTGCCCATCGTCGCCGCAGTGCTGGTGCCGATCGTCACCGCTACGGTCGGCGCACTCGGGCTCATGTTCCAGGACTGGCGGGTGAGCCGGTCTGGCGCCGGGCGCCGCAGGCTGCTCTTGGAGGAGGCGACCCAGCGGGTCACCTTCACCGCAGAGTGGTGGAAGGCCAGGAAGGCAATCGACTCCACTCCCGACGAGCTGAAACAGGCGGCGGCCCGTGCACTGGCGTGGCTGAACGAGGCATCCGAACTCACCGCCGCAAGGGAGGAGCCCGGTGTCTCGCTCCGCAGGCTGCTCTTGCTCCAGCGATTCGAGCGCCGAACAGCGAAGGTCCTCCGCCTGGGCTACTACCTGAGCTTG
>Ga0193707_1000477_pt1 | contig 13816 bp, 13 predicted proteins | sample U3c2metaG_FD_143043 | JGI IMG/M metagenome (GOLD analysis project Ga0193707, IMG submission 143043) | Soil microbial communities from a riparian zone of the East river system, Colorado, United States - U3c2 | ecosystem: Environmental > Terrestrial > Soil > Riparian zone | place: USA: East River... | reverse complement strand
CGTGCTCGGTGACACGCTCAGGCTGGATCCTTCAGGTCTGGGTCTGCTGCTCGCGATGGGCCCGGGGTTCTGTTCCGAGCTCGTTCTCCTGGAGTGGTGATGACGTCGTACGCCTGGTATGTGGTGCTCGTCCTGCTGGTCGGCGGTGAGCGAGTGGCCGAGTTGGTGGTGTCGCTACGCAACGCCAGGTGGAGCTTCGCGCAGGGAGGAGTGGAGTCGGGGCGCGGGCACTATCCGTTCATGGTCGTGCTGCACACCGCGCTGCTCGGCGGCTGTCTGGTGGAGGCGGCGCACCGCTCGTTCATCCCGGCGCTCGGGTGGACGATGTTCGCCGTCGTGATCCTGGCGCAGGGGCTGCGGTGGTGGTGCATCACGGTCCTGGGCCACCAGTGGAACACCCGGGTGATCGTCGTCCCCGGCCTCCATTTGGTTGCAGGTGGCCCCTACCGCTGGATCCGCCATCCCAACTACGTGGCCGTGGTCGCCGAGGGGATCGCGCTGCCGCTGGTCCACACCGCCTGGCTGACGGCCGTGATCTTCACGGTCCTCAACATCCCGCTCCTCGCCGTCCGCATCCGCTCCGAGGAAGCCGCCCTGAAGTCCAGCCTGGTCAAGTGACGCGACCTGTTTCGCCTCAACCTGATGTCGACCTGGTGGTCGCCGGCGCCGGCCCCGCCGGCGCGGCCACGGCGATCCGCGCGGCTCTCGCCGGCCTGTCCGTCGTGATCGTCGAGCCCCGCTCGGCCCCCATCGACAAGGCCTGCGGCGAAGGTATCGCCCACAGTGCGGTCGACTACCTCGCCCGCCTCGGAGTGGGGCTCACCGGCCGCCCGTTCCACGGCATCCGCTACCTCGACGGCGTGCACCGGGTCGACGCTCGCTTCCGGGCGGGTCCGGGCCTGGGCGTCCGCCGTACGACCCTCCAGCAGGCCCTGACCGACCGCCTCGCGGAGCTCGACGTACCGGTGCTCCAGACCCGAGTTGGCCCCATCACCCAAAACACCACCTCGGTCGCCGCCGCGGGCATCACTGCCCGCTACCTCGCCGCCGCCGACGGCCTGCACTCACCCATCCGCCGCCAACTCGGCCTCGCCCGCTCCGGCGTGGACCGCACCCGCCTCGCCTCGCCCGGCACCGCCGCCTCCGTCATCGCAGGCCTCATCCCCACATCCGGCGCAGGCGCGGTCCGCCGCGGCCTGCGGCAGCATTTCTTCGTCTCACCCTGGACAGACCTCGTAGAGGTCTATTGGTCGAGGCTGGGGGAGGCCTACGTGACACCGGTCGCCGACGACCTCGTCGGGGTTGCGATCCTCACCTCGGCCCGCGGCAGCTTCGACTCCCATCTCAACGCGTTCCCCGCGCTCAGGCGCCGCCTGTGCGACGCCCGTCCCGCCGGTGCCGTCATGGGTGCCGGCCCTTTGCGCCAACGGGTCCGCGGACGCGTCGCCGGCCGGGTCCTCCTGGTGGGAGACGCCGCCGGGTATGTCGACGCACTCACCGGCGAGGGGATCGCGGTAGCAGTCCGGACGTCGGCAGAGCTGGTGGACTGCGTCCGGAAAGACCGCCCGGAGGACTACGAGGCCGCCTGGCGCCGCGTCTCCTGGGAGTGCCGGCTGCTCACCGGTTCGTTGCTCTGGGCCCGCAACCGGCAGTTGCTCGCTCCCCGCATCGTCCCGGCCGCGGCACTGCTGCCCGGCGTCTACGCGACCATCGTCAACCGGCTGTCCTGAGCAATGGGTCGCGGGAAATACTCGAGGCCCGGCGATTGCTCAGACAATCGCCGGGCCCACGAGAGGCCCGAGCTTCCTGGTGAAAAGCTCGGACCGGCCGTTCCAGCCTGCTGGTGAAAGGCTGGACCGGTGCCCCAGCTTCCTGGTGAAAGGCTGGGACAGTCCTTGGGGTGGTGCTCGGTGTTCCTGAGGAAGACTTAATCAGCCGGATGTTGCTCGTCCGTTGCCGGAATATGAAGCCTTGTTACACCGGGCTGTGGCGAAGATCTCAACGCGGTCGGAACCCGCGGATCAGTGCTCGGTCCGCACCGCCGCGATCTGCAGCTGCAACGCCAACCGCTCCCGCGGGTCCGACAGGTCGAGCTCCGCGATCTCACCGATGCGCTTCATCCGGTGCCGCAAGGTGTTCGTGTGCAGGTGAAGCTCCCGCGCCGCTCGCTGCGGCCGGCCGGGATAGTCGAGCCACGCCTGCAGCGTGTCCACGAATCCGGTGTCGTGCTCGATGTCGTGCCGCAGCAGGGTCGCGAGCGGACCATCCATCTTCGTCGTGTCCAGCGAAGTGACCGCTCGCTGAACAGTCAGCACATGCCACGCCTCTTCCACCCGCAATGCCGGTCCGGGCGCGACACCCCGTCGTACCAGGCCCAACAGCTCGATCGCCTCGGCGCGTGAGCTCGGCACGTCGGCCGGTCCGCGGGCGGGACCACCCGCCGCGGCGACGGTGCCCGGCGTTGTCTTGGCCTGCTCCACGACGAGCTTGCGCAACCAGTTCCACGACCCAGTGCCGTCCGTGTCCGTGACGACGGCCAGAACAGTGCCGTCCAGGTCGGCCAACTGTGGTTCGCTCCAGCCGTACCGACGACCGGTCGACTCCCACAGGTCGAGTTGCTGCGGTACGTCGTACCCCTCCGGCGACCCGAGGGCGACTACTCGCCAGGGCTGCGGTGGGAGTCGTACGTCGACCGGATTGTCGGGGGAGAACTGCCGGAGGATCGTCCGCAGCCGGTCAATGGCACTCCGCCGCGCAACGTCCGCCTGAGCACGCAGTCGAAGCAGGTGCAGCGCGAGGACGGAGGCGGCGTTGCTGAGCTCCGCTGTGACCTCGTCACTCACCGGACCGTCCACAACAGCCCAGATGGATCCCAGCCACTCACCACCGGCCCGCACTGGTACGACGAGACGAGGGCGGATGCCGTTCGGTCCGTCAGGCACCAGGAACGGCTCACTCGACCGCGCCAGTCGGCGGAAGATGCCACGGGCCCGGAAGTGTGCGATCACCTCGGCCGGGACGCGGCGGCCGACGATGGTGGAGACACGGGTGGGGTCGGTGAAGTCCTGACCGGAGGAGTACGCCAGGACGCGCGACTGGTTGTCCTCGATCGTGACCGGTGCGTCGACGATCGCCGCGGCGGCATCTGCCAGGGCGAACAGCTCCTGGTGTACGCCGGCATCGCCGGCGGCAGGGGCGTCCGGTGCAGCGGCTCTGTCGATGACACCGCGCAGCAGCCAGACCACATGCGCCCAGGTGACGCTCGGCTGCAGTGCGACCAGCGTGATGAGCCACCGCTCGGCTGCCGTCACCACAGCCGGCTCGTGGGCGAGCGTCGTACGCAGAACCACCGCTGACGCGTGGCCGGCTGCACAGCGCTCTACCAGCTCGATAGCATCCTCGGCGTCGCGCAGGCCGAGTCCCAGCACCAGATCGCCGGGCTGACCGGTCGCAGGCTCCTGGGGGTCGGCCAGGAAGACGTCACGGACCTCTACGTCGCCCTTGCTCGTCACCACCACCTCGAACAGGGCTGGGCCGACGGCGACGATCAGGTCAGGTGCGGTGATCATGAGGTTATTGTGCTCTGAGCACAGTCATTTGTCCCGTTAATGGTGTGATCGCACCATGACAGCCGTTCGTTCCGGCCGCACCATCGATACATGGTCGCTGCTGGTTCTGCTACTGGTGTCACACACATCGTTCCCGATCGCGTCGCCGTCGTCGGCGCGGGCATGATCGGACTCGCCACCGCCTGGTTCCTCCAGGAGGCCGGCGTCGAGGTCACCGTGCTCGATCGCGAAGGCGTCGCCGCGGGCGCGTCCTGGGGCAACGCCGGCTGGCTCACGCCGGGCCTGGCCACCCCGCTCCCGGAACCGGCGGTCCTCAAGTACGGCGTCCGTGCGGTGCTGAGCCCCTCCTCACCGGTGTACGTTCCACCGACCGCGAGCCCGCGGCTCCTCAGATTCCTCACCCGCTTCGCTCGTAACAGCACCGCCGGACGCTGGAAGACCGCGATGGAGTCGCTGGTCGGAATCAACCGGCAGGCCCTGACCGCCTTCGACCTGCTGGCCAAGGCCGGCGTCGAGGCGGAGACGTACGAGGCCAAGTCGTTCCTGGCCGCCTACCGGACCGAGGCCGAGCGGAGCGTGCTGCTCGAGGAGATCGAGCAGATCCACGCGGCCGGCCAGGGCATTGAGTTCGAGGCGATCAGCGGTGACGACGCCCGCGAGATCGAGCCCTCGCTGTCCGACGAGATCGGGGCCGCGATCCGGCTGCACGGGCAGCGGTTCATCAACCCGGGCGAGTACGTCCACATGCTGGCCGACTCGGTGATCGCCCGTGGCGGGCAGATCATCAGCGGGGTCGACGTGTTGGACATCGTCGACGAGATTCGCGGCGTACGCCTGGTCACCGGCGACGGCGAGACCGATCCGTTCGACGCCGTCGTGATGGCGACCGGCGCCTGGCTGAACGACCTGGCTCGCGAGTTCGGCGTGAAGACCGTTGTCCAGGCCGGCCGTGGCTACAGCTTCAGCGTGCCGATCGCGCACATGCCGGCCGGTCCGGTGTACTTCCCGGCGCAGCGGATCGCCTGCACGCCGCTGGGCGACCGGCTCCGGGTCGCCGGGATGATGGAGTTCCGCAAGCCCGGGGCCAAGCTCGACCCGCGCCGGATCGACGCGATCGTCGAGGCCGCCCGCCCGCTGCTGCGCGACGCCGACCTGGACGCGCGGACCTTCGAATGGGTCGGACCGCGGCCCTGCACCCCGGACGGCCTGCCGCTGATCGGCGCGACCTCGTCACCGCGCGTCTTCGCCGCCGGCGGTCACGGCATGTGGGGCATCACCCTCGGCCCGATCACCGGTCAACTCCTGGCCGAGACCATCACCACCGGGCGCACTCCGGAGGAACTCCGACCGTTCAACCCTCTGCGGTAAACGGGGTGCCTGCCTCGAGGTTCGCGAACAGCCACAGCGACGCGTTATCTCGGCAGCATCCCTCCCTCGGCTGACCCACACCTCGGGCGCCAGGTGATCCTTCCGGACGGTTCAACCACCCCGTCCGCCAGCCTTACTGCCGGTCACCTCCGTCGCCCCGGGTCAGCCCCCCGAGCGGGCCCTGGCTCAGATCCCCTGCCCAGGGCCCGCTCGCCGTTTCCTGTCGGTGGTGCGTGACATGGTGTCCTCCCAGCGAGGAGGAGGACTTCATGGTGCTGCGGTGGTACACGGTCGTGGTCGACTGCAACGACGTACGGAAACAGGCCGTCTGGTGGGCGGAGGCGCTCGGCTGGCAGACGATCATCGAGACCGACGACGAGTGCGTCAACATCCCCGGCTCACCATCCCCGGAGACCACCCGCGACATCCCGTGGGAGCGGATCGGTCCGGGCATGGTGTTCGTCCCCGTGCCGGAGGGCAAGACGGTGAAGAACCGCCTGCACCTCGATTTCGCACCGCACACCAGTCAGGACCGCGATGCCGAGATCGCCCGCCTCGAAGCCCTCGGCGCCCGCCGCGTCGACGTCGGCCAGCCGGACGATCCCGGGTGGACCGTCCTCGCCGACCCCGAAGGCAACGAGTTCTGCGTCCTCAGCTCGCGCGACTTCTGAGTCGCTCGCCGATCCGGCGCAGGGCGGCGTACAGGAGTGTGCCGGCACCGACCGCGCCGAGACCACCGATCAGGTTGTTCGAGCCCCACCAGAACCCGTGCTGCGGACGTTTGTCCTGCGGCACAGTCGCGGCGTAATCGCTGACGCTCGCCTGGATCTTCTGCTGCTCGGCCTTCGACAGTCCGTCGTCGGCCAGCTGCTCCGCGAGCGCGAACACGTTCGCGTTCTGCTCGTCGGTGAACCCCGGCAACGACGCCGTCGGGTGACCGGGCACCGTCGGCAGCGACGTGCAGAACAACGGCTTGCCGCTCTGCACGTCGAACGTCACCTTCCGCGCGCCGCAGCCGTCCGAGGGCTTCTTGAACGCGACGTGGTAGGCCGTGTGGTCGTCGTACAGGTTCATCGCGCCGATACCGGTGAGCGCGATGCCACCGAGCAGCAGCACCACCATTGCGAGCACACCGACCATGCCTACCAGCAATCGCATCCCCGCATTCTCGCCGCTGCCCGGACCACTGCGTCGACCGGTTGCAGCAACCTGCCGCATTCGCCGGGGTCAAGTAGTTGCCGAACGCCCGCTCACGGAGCACCATCGGCAGAACGCCCGACCAGGTGAGAGGCGGCCCTGATGCCCGACCCGAACGAACGTGACGACCCGCAGACGGTCGAACTGAACCAGGCTTCCGGCCCACAGTACGCGGCTCCCGGAAGCCTGCGACCGGGTGCGGATCTCACCCGGCCCGCACCACAGCCCTGGGCGGAGTCGGCGAGCCGGCGGCTGGATGTCATTGCCCGCATCGCCTGTCTGGCAGCGGGCTGTGCGTTGGTGGTCGCCGCGATCGTCGCGCTGTTCGTCGGCGTCGGCGACACGGCGCTGATCCCGGTGCTCGCCGCCGGATTCCTGCTCGTGCTCATGCCCGCAGTGGTGGATCGCCTGCGCTCGATGAAGGCCGGGCGCTTCGAGATCCAGCTCATCGAGCAGATCGCCGGCAACGCTCGCAAGAGTGCCGAACTGCTGCGGCGACTCGGGTTGGAAGCGGAGCTCGACGCTTACGCCACGATCTACACCGAGCTGCGTGGCTCCGAACTGGCGGACGTCCGCGGGCAGCTGCTCGACCGGATCGTCCAGCGGGTGTCCACCGCGTCCGTGGTCGAGAAGTTCGACCGGGGCGAGGTCAGGGAGATATTCATGAACGGCTCACCGATCGTCCGGGTGCTGGCCCTTGGCCTGATGGAGGGCGACCTGTCGCTGATCGACATCCAGGTGCTGCTCGAGGCCGTCAACCGATCGCTGACCGGGAACGAGCAGTTCCACGCGCTGAAGCTGGTGCTGAACGGCTGGGGCCGCCTCGCACCGGACGAGCGAACCGAGCTGAGGGCGGCGATCGACTCCGACCCGCAGATCAGCCACGGCCGAGGGAGAAGTGAACTGGCACAAAGAATCCGGGACCTCGTGTAGAGGTCCCGGATTCCATGAACTGTTTGAATCAGTGGGTGTGCGGCTCGGTGCCGTGTTCCGCCTCGTGAGCGGCGACCTCGGCGCGGACCTCTTCCATGTCGACCGCACGCAGCTGGCCGATCAGGCCTTCCAGGTTGGCGGCCGGGAGAGCGCCGGGCTGGGAGTAGAGGACGACCCCGTCGCGCACTGCCATCAACGTCGGGATGGACCGGATGTCGAACGCTTGAGCCAGCTCGACCTGAGCCTCGGTGTCGACCTTGCCAAACGTGATGTCCGCGTGCTCCACGGACGACTTCTCGAACACGGGTCCGAACATCTTGCACGGGCCACACCACTCTGCCCAGAAATCCACCAGGATCAGGCCGTCGCTACCGACCACCTCGTTGAAATTCTCCTGGGTCAGCTCGACCGTTGCCACAACAACCTCCGAAAGTAGACGAGTACAGCGGGATCAACACCGGACCGCCCCCGAGTGTTCCCGCGAGTGCAACGGACGCACCGCACCACGTCGTACGCCGTACGAAATGACCGGAATGCGGAGCCGGGCCTGTGACCTGGGCCACTCGTCAGATCGGGATGTCCACGAAGGGTGACGTGTAGTCCCCGACCTCCTCCAGGATGGCCCCGGCGGACTCCGGGGTCAGGCCGGCCCGCTCGCGCTCTGCGACGACCATCTGCTGGAGCAGCCGCGTCTCGCCGGCCGTCGCCAGGCCGGTGATCTCCGGATGCCCGTTCAGCAGCCAAGCGGTCGCGGCGGTGATGTAGCGCTGCTGGTCGAACGGCCGGTACCAGGTGTCGTACGCCTTCTCCTCGCCCTCGTGCCAGTTGCGCCGGGCAATCATCTTGATCGTCATCAGTGCGGCGTCGGACGCCTTCACCGCCTCCACCAGGGCCGCGTAGTCGGCGGCGTACTGCGGATCGGTCGAGAGGCGGTAGTTCAGCGGAGTGAGGACGCTGTCGAAGTCGAAGCGGCGCAGGCCCTCGGTGTGCACGGACGGCGCCTGGGCGGTGTGCCCGGTGATGCCGATCGCCCGGACCAGGCCTTCTTCCTTGGCCCGGATCGCGGCCTCGAGCGAACCGCCCTTGCCGGTGACGAGATCGAGGTTCTCCAGATCACAGACCGCGTGCATCTGGATCAGATCGACGTGGTCGGTCTGCAAGCGCTCCAGCGACCGGTTGATCTCGCTCCAGGGCCTCCTCGGCGGTCCGGCGGCCGGTCTTGGTGGCGAGGAAGATGCGGTCCCGGATCTCCGGCATCCGCGGGCCGAGCCGGAGCTCGGCGTCGCCGTAGTCCGCGGCCACGTCGAAGTGGTTGATGCCGGCGTCGAGGGCCTCCTGGATCGAGGCGTCGGCCCGATCCTGGTCGACTCCGCCCAGCGACGCGGCGCCGTAGATGAGCACCGAACTCTCGTGCCCGAGTCTGCCCAGTCGGCGAGTTTCCATCCTGGTCCTCCAGGGGTAGCAGGGTTACGTCGACCTTATGCCCAGGCCCGGAGTCGGCAAGCGGTTGTCCACAGGCGATCTTGACCCCCTCGCCACGGGAGAGTTTTCCACAGGCAGGCCAGGGATCGGTTACTATGAGTGATCAGTTGGTGCGTTCTTCTACCCTGTTGTTCGCACGGATCTTCGAATCTGTCTGCCGGGTGTGGCATGGTGTGCGCTGCCCGATCGACCCGAGCGGGCATGAGAGAGGAGTTATGACGACGGTACCGAAGGTGTCACTCTTGCCCGATGAGGGTGACACTGCCCGCGAGTGGGGTAACAGTATGGCAGCAGGGAGCGATGGAGCATCCGGATCCTGGTCCCAGGTCTCCCGGTGGATGGTTGCTTGCCGTATTCTCCCGGCTACTGTCCGCGTAACTGCTGTCTGAGGGGCGGGTAGCGATGAGTTGGTGGCGAACGTTGCTGAACCTGCCGCCAAAAGGTGAGCACTGGCAGGACCAGCGGCGCACGAAGAAGGCGGGCAAAGCACGCCCGCAGAGCACCGCACCGGAGTGGTGGGCCCACCCCGATGGACCGGTGTCACCTACCCCTCGCCAGGCACAGGGCGTAGCGGCGCAGTACTCGGCACCGCCGTCCCCGCCGCCCGCCGCCGGTGGCGTGATGGCTCCGCCCCGCCGTCCAGCCGCCCGTCCGCCGGAAGGGTCCGCGGGACAGCGTCCACCCGAACGTTTGAAACAACGCTCGCCGCATGGTGCCCACGCTGCTCCGGTCCCGGTTCCGGTCCGCGAGGCGCTCGAGCCCGGGCAAGCGCCCTGGTCGACCGAGTCGGAGTCGTCGTTCTCCACGTGGGCCCGGCGGTTCTTCCGTGGCCTCGTGGTCGTCGTACTGCTGCTGGCCGCGATCAGCGGCGTCCGCTCCTGGATCAACCCGAACAAGACGCCGGAGACGGTGGTCAGCGGGCAGAGCGGCTTCCCGTCCGACGAGTCCCGCGCCGTAGCGACCCGGTACGCCGTTTCCTACCTCACCTGGGACGAGGGCACCCCGGACGCCCGGCCGGCTCAGATCGGGCTCGACCTGGCCGCCGGCCTGGACACCCGGGCCGGATGGAACGGTCGCGGTAAGCAGACCGCCGAGATCGCGTACCCGGGTGAGGTCAAGCCCGACTCGAACGGCATCACCGCGGTGGTCGACGTCCGCGTGCGGGTGCACTCCTTTGTGAAGCAGGGCAAGGGCTGGGCCTCCGGTCCGGTCTCGTGGGAGCGGCTGTCCGTCCCGGTCGCCCGGACCGCGTCGCGGGTGGTGGCCAGTGCGCCGCCGACCTTCGTACCGGACGGGCGGGCCCCGCTGCCCGACAACATGCCGCAGGCCGGCGCACCGGACGACGATCTGACCGCTGCAACGCAGAAGGATGCGGAGGCGTTCTTCAGTGCGTACGCCGAGTCCGACAACAAGGTGTCGGCGGTGACCTCACCGGGTTCGACCATCCGCAGTCTCAACGGTGCGGTGAAGTTCGGCGAACTGAAGGACTGGCAGGTCTACATCGGCAACGACGACGAGCGGCGGGCGACCGCGGCCGTCACCTGGGACGGGGCGGGTGAGACCACTCTCGACCAGACGTACACGCTCACGTTGAGGCGTACTGTCGCCACGGACGGAGCACAACGATGGCAAGTGGCTGCCGTCGGATGACAGCAGCGACCAGCCGTCGGACGACCGAGGCAACAAGGGAGACACCGCAATGATGACGCATGAATTAGCTGCGAGCGTGGTTCAGCTTGCCGTGCCCCTGGCCGACAGCAACGTCCCGACGGGCGCGGATTTCAAGGACTGGGTGCTGGTCGTCGCGGGGAACATCTTCATCGCCATCCTCGTGCTGCGCGCGATCGGGCACTACTTCAAGCGCGAGTGGGGCGAGCTGTTCGGCCACCTCGCGGCCGGCGTGCTGGTCGGAGGACTGATCTATGCCAACAACCAGACCATCAACGTACTGAAGGGCTTCTGGGGATTGCTGTCCGGAGGTAATTGATGCGTGTCGGCCGTACCCTGACCCACCACTTCGAGATCGAGACCCGGCAGTACGACCTGCTCGGGATCGACCTCGGTGAAGGCGCCCGCCGCCGGATGATCATCTTCGGGGCGGTGATCATCGTGCTCTGGATCGCGCTGCTGTTCCCGTTCATCGGGCTGCCCCAGAAAGCCACTGTCAGTCTGTACGTCGTTCCGCCGTTCGTGATCACCGCGTTCGGCTGGCGCTCCGGGAAGTTCCACGAACGCCGCCGCCGCGTGACCGAGTGGGCGCTGGCCGTCCGCTACGCGTTGCGCGCCCACCGCCCGATCATCGGTCTCGGCGCGCGGGCCGCCGACAAGACGGAGTACCTGCCGTGGCGTGAGCGCGTCGCGACCCAGAAGGTGGCGAACCTGGCGAAGGCCAGGGTCACCCCGGAGTGGGAACGCGAGGCCGTGGTCGAGCTGGATCCGATGGTCCGCGCCGGCGCGGACATCACCGTGAACCAGCGTGCCCGCTTGCTCGGAGCGGACCACGTGCAGCGGGTGAGTCGCAGGTCGTCGTCAGGGAAGAGGGACGGATGAAGATCGCTGACAAACTCCTGAACCTGGTGGGCGTCGGCCGCGAGCGCGGCCTGCCGCCACCCCGGCTGGTCGCCATCGCCGACGGCCTGCTGGTGACCGAGCGCAGCGCCGAGGCGTGGTTCCTGATCTCGGTGGCGAACACCGACCTGGCCACCGAGGCCGAGCAGGACGCCGCTCTGGACGCCGCGGTGAGCGCTGCCGCGACCATCCTCGGTGACCGCCTCAGTCACCTGAAGGTGGTCTGGGGCCGCTCCACCGGCCAGGACTACCTCGACTCCGTGGCCGGTCACTACCGGCTCGGTGACCACGAGGCCTGGGCCCAGACCCGGGCCGACCGGATCGACGAGATGCGGATGCCGGAGCGGTACGTCGCCCTCGGCGTACACCTCAGCGACCGCGACCCGCGGGCCACCGCCCAGGTCCGGGGTTCGATCAGCGACGCCCTCGGTACGACGTCCTGGCGGGTGAGCGCCCGTGAGCTCGCACACCTGGACGAGCGCGTCCGCAAGCTCGGCCGGCAGCTCGGCTCCACCGTCTGGCGGGCGCACACCGCGCCGGCCGAGGTGATCTCCTGGCTGATCAGTCGCGAGATGCACCGTGGAGCCGTCGCCGCCCCCCGCCGCGGCCTGATCACCGGTGCCTCGCTGGCCCGGCTCACCTCCGGCCGCGTCGTGCCGTACACCGACGACTCCCGCGGCCAGATCGCGGCGTACACGACCGTGCTCGCGATGACCGACTTCCCCGAGGAGCTCGAGACTCCGGGCGCGGGGGAGTGGCTGCGGACCCTGTCGGAGATCAAGGCGATCGACGACGAGGGCGAGGAGATCGACGTCACCGTCGAGGCGTCGGTGCGCTTCCGGGTGCTGACGAAGAAGACCGCGCGCCACCTGGTCGACGAGACCCGCAAGTCCGCCAAGGAGCAGCGCCGGTCCGCCGCCAAGGGCACCGCGGAGGAGACCGCCGACGAGATTGTCGAGACCGAGCGGGTGATGCGCGAGGTCAAGCGCGACATCAACCGCAGCGGCCTGACCCTGGTCGAGGACCACCCCCGCCTGCTGGTCAGCGCGGACACCCGCGACGACCTCGAGGCGTACGTCGATGCCGTCATCGCGCACTACGCCGACCGCGGTATCACCGTGGCCGCGGGCGCGGACGAGCAGCGCGACCTGTGGCTGGAATCCCTGCCAGGCGACCAGTTGCGCGTGCCCGACCTCGGGCACGTCCGGGAGTCGACCGCGTTCTTCGGGTCCTGGTTCTGGGGTGGCGCGTCGATCGGTGACGCCACCGGACCTGCGATGGGCTACTTGACCGGATCGACGCCGGGTCTGGTGCGTTTCGACGCCGCTGCCGGATCGGCGCTCGGCGACGCGACGACCACCTTGTTCCTGGGGCGGTCCGGTCGAGGAAAGACGACTGCCGCGATGCTTGGTGGTCTCGACTCCGCGTTCGCCGGTGCTTGGGTGCCGTTGCTCGACCTCAAGGGTGACGCGGCCGGTGTGTCCGCGGTCGCCGCGGAGTACGGCGTACCCACTGCTGTCATCGAGATCACGGCACAGTTCTCCGGCGCCGCTGACCTGCTGCGCGTTCTGCCCGTCGACGATGCGCTGCTACAGGCGCCGTCGCAGTTGATGCTGCTGCTTCCTCCGCACCTGCGTGGGGCAGCCGAAGCTCCGGTCATGGCCGCCACGCGGGCCGAGATCCAGTCGCCCGATCCATCCTCGTGGGGTGTCATCCAGCGACTGTGTGCCGCCGACTCGGAGACCACCCGGACCGTCGGCTTCGCGCTGCGCGACCTGGTCGAGACCGGCCTTGGTTCGGTCGTCGCCGGTCCGCCGTCCGGCCTGTCTTCCTTGACCACGAACCCGGGCCTCTGGGTCGTCCAGATGCCCGGCCTGACCCTGCCCTCACCCGAGTCGGCACCGGAGTCCTGGTCCCCGATCGAACGTGTCGGCATGGCCTGCCTCCGCGGCTGCCTCGCCTGGATGGTCCGTACGACGGGCCGCCGCGAGTTCCGCGGTCGCTCGAAGGTCGTCATCGTCCCCGAGGTCCACCTGCTCACCAAGACCCCGGACGGCGCGTCTTTCCTCGACTACATCGCCCGTGTCGGCCGTGCCCTCGGCGCCTCCCTGGTCCTCGACACCCAGGACCCGGCGTCGATCCTGAAGCTCCCGGGGCTGGTCGAGCAGATCACCACTCTGTTCGCCTTCAGCCTGCGGTCCCGCGAGCAGGTGGACTCGTTGCTCGAACTCCTCGGTCGCCCACAGACTCCGCCGTACGAAACCCTGGTCCGCGGCATCAACACCGCCGCCAACGGCAAGAGCATCCGCCACGGCCACTGCATCATGCGCGACCGCTGGGACGAGGTGGCCACCGTCCAGATCGACATCCCCAGCCAGCGCGTGGCAGCCCTCCTCCGCACCACCCCCGAATCCGAACACGCCGACGACGAAGAAGAACTTCTGGAACCAGCCGCCACTGCCACCGCCCACATTGCCACCGCCCACATTGCCGAACCCCACATCGCCGAACCGCCAGCGCCGCCCCCGGCCCAGCAGCCAGTCCCGGCGCCGACCCAGGCACAGGCTCCGGCTCACGCACCAGCCCCGGTCCAGGCATCAGCGCCGCCCCCGGCCCCCGCGGCACCGGCGACCTCGGCCCCCTCCCCAGCGGCAACCTCGACCTACCAACCGGCCCGGCCGCCCCCCGCCCCCGCACCG
>Ga0193707_1000476_pt1 | contig 13838 bp, 10 predicted proteins | sample U3c2metaG_FD_143043 | JGI IMG/M metagenome (GOLD analysis project Ga0193707, IMG submission 143043) | Soil microbial communities from a riparian zone of the East river system, Colorado, United States - U3c2 | ecosystem: Environmental > Terrestrial > Soil > Riparian zone | place: USA: East River... | reverse complement strand
TCAGACCGCTTCCCTGTCAGCCGACGTCACGCGCTGGTATGACGAGTTTGCCTTTCACAAGATCTACCATCGCGTAAATGACTTCTGCGTCGTAGAGCTGAGCGCTTTCTATTTCGACGTTCTCAAGGACCGCCTCTACACCTATGCGCCGGACTCACGCGCCCGCCAGGCGGCGCAGACCGCCATCTGGCGCATCGGCGAAGCTCTGGTCCGCTTGCTGGCGCCCATCATGAGCTTCACCTGTGACGAAGTGTGGCAGTATCTACCCGCGCAGCCTGAGCGCCTGCCCAGCGTGCATCTCGCGAAGTTTCCCACTGCAGCGGACATTTTGGGCGACTCGGTTCCAGTTGAGGATGCCGCGCAGAGCGAGGACTGGAAGATTCTGCTGGCGGTCCGTACGGAGGTGCTGAAGGCGCTCGAAGAGGCCCGTCAGAGCAAGCTGATCGGCGGCGCGAACCTGGAGGCACAAGCTACCATCACCGCTGCCGAGCCAGTATTCAAGGTGCTGGCACGTTACCAGGACGGCCTGCGCTATCTGTTCATCGTTTCGGCAGTTACCCTGGAGCCGGTCGTCTCAGGAAATGGAACCGGCGGGGTAAGCGTGCGTGTGAGCAAGGCCGAAGGCAAAAAGTGCGAACGCTGCTGGAATTATTCCATTCATGTGGGCGAGGACACGGTCTATCCCACGGTGTGCGAACGCTGCAGTGCGGTACTAAAGGAACTCGGCGGATGAGAATGGGTCTGATTCCCGTGGGCCGTTGGCGATCACCGATTTTGACCATTTGAGAATTTTGAATAGGCTCCCATGACGACTGGCACCGCGCGTGGTTTCCGCTTCTTGATTGCCTTGCTGGTCGTAGTCCTCGACCGGGCTACGAAATGGATCGTGGCGACGGACATTACCTTGCACGACACGGTTCAGGTCATCCCAGGATTCTTCCGTCTCACCCACGTGGAGAATCGCGGCGCAGCCTTCGGTCTTTTCGCCGATTCGCCTTCGGAATGGAAGATCACCGTACTGGTGCTGTTCTCGATCGTGGCCCTGGCCATCGTTTCTGTTCTACTCTGGCGCAACAGCCATTCCATGCAAAGCACCGGAATCGGATTGGCGCTGATTCTTGGGGGCGCGGTAGGAAACCTGTGGGACCGCCTGCTAAGCGGCCGGGTGGTCGATTTTCTGCTCTTCTACGTCGGACCCTATCAGTGGCCTGCCTTCAATGTGGCTGATAGCGCGATTGTGGTCGGCGCCGGCCTTCTGGTCATCGAAATCCTCTTCGCGAAATCGCCAGCCCCGGAAAAATCGGCCTGATCGGGGAATGAGCTAATGCACTTTTGACCGCAAGGACGCCAAGAAAACCCCAAGATCGCAAAAATACTTCTTTGCGCCCTGGGCGCTTTGCTTAGCGTCCTTATGATGATGTGGTTTTCAGGGCTTCCAAGCCAGAGCTAAGCCGATTTTTTGTGCTCTACCTGCGCGTAGTAGGCCTGCGCCCGTTTCCCCATTTCCTCTTGGGACAGGTCTTCGGTATGCGTGCTCACACCCCAAGAATGGCCGTAAGGATCGATGAAGTTTCCATGCCGGTCCCCCCAGAACATGTTGGTCACAGGCATGGCGGCTTTGCCGCCGGCAGCGACCGCCCTCTCGAAGACGTCGTCAACGTCCGGGACGTAAAGATAAATACTACCGGTAAAGCCGCCCAAGGTTTGCGGCGACTTACCGCCCATGTTGGGGAATTCATCCGATAAAAAGATAATAGAATCGCCAATTTTCAGTTCGGCGTGCGAGATCTTGCCATCTGGACTTGGCATCCGCATGATTTCCTCGGCGCCGAATACCTTCTTGTAATACTCAATGGCTTGCGCAGCCTCTCGAACCACCAGAGTCGGAGTTGCAGTGTGAAAACCTTCAGGCACGGGTCTTACGGATGCTGTCATGCGATTTCTCCTTCGTGCGGCCGGTTGGCCGGAGTATTTCTCGCGAGCGGAATCGTATTCTACCCCCGCGACCAACCGACGATGTGAAATCTTTGTAAAAAGTTGAGGAGGCGGAGGAGGCTGATCAGCCCCCGCAGCAATTAGGAATTCTTACCCTGGAGTTCACAAAAAATAACCCGGCTACGGTGATCCGTACAACTGCCGGTACACGTTGGCATTCCTGAGGATGGCTTGCACGTACTCCCGGGTCTCGGTAAACGGAATTGATTCCACAAACTCCTGCGGGTCGCGATATTTCCCCTGCCCCAGCCAATCGTCGACCCGGTTCGAGCCGGCGTTGTAAGCAGCCAGCGCGTACTCGAAAGCGCCAAACTTATCCACCATCTCGCGGAAGTAGCGCGTGCCCAGTCGCAGGTTGACCTCAGGAGTAAATAGTTGTGGAGTGGAAAAATGCCTGAGCTTTTCCTGTTTTGCGACTCCGCTGCCCACCTTCGGCAGCAACTGCATCAGTCCAACCGCATTGGCTCGAGACACGGCCCCGGGATTAAACTCCGATTCCTGCCGGATCAGAGATGCCACCAGGTACGGATCCAGTGCGTTCTCCGTCGAGAATTTCTTCAGGTCGGTCCAGTACGCCTTGGGAAACAGTGCCTCCCAGTAGGCCCGCGGCAAAGTGGGTAGATCCACCGCAAAGTAGTTTGGCACCGCCCGCTTGAATACCTGGATGGCTCCATCGTAGCGTCCTGCGTCCTGATAAAGCCTCGCGGTTTCTGCCGCAACCCAGTTCCCCTTGTCTTCATTGCCTGCGGCCTGGACTTCGCGCACGGCAAAGTCCACCAGGGCGCCGTTCTCCAGCAACTGCGCTTTCTGGTAGCGCAGATTGTCCGTAGGGGGCTCGGTCGCGGTGATGTTGGTCCCGGCATCGATGGCCGGGACGCGGTCCAGCAGAGCATAGTGCGGAGCAACGTCGGCAAGTTTGATCGCCTGCATCCTACGACGCGCCAGTTCGCCATAATAAAAATTGCGAAAGCGCTCCGAGAGCCTCTGGTAGTAGGCGCGGGCCATCGCCGTATCGTTGTCTTCCTCAGCCAGCCGAGCCCGCCAGTAGAGTGCAGCCGGAATTTCTGCCGAACTGGGATACAGCGCGATCTGTTGCTCAAACCCGGCCTTGGCTTCCGCATTCCTGCCTTGGCGCAGGCTCAACCAGGCCACTTTCCAATGAGCGTAGGAGGCGCGGCCCGCGTTGGGAAATCGCTGCTGCAACTCCCGATAGGCATCAATCGCCTTGTCATAGTCGGGCTTGAGCAGATAAAAATTGCCGGCCGCAAGCAACGACTGTTGCAGCCAGCTACTAGTGGGCGCCGCCTGGCGCAGATCCGCCAGATTGCGCAGAAAGCCCTGGTCATCGTCGGTGGCGCGGGCCGTTTCTCCAAGATTGAAAAGGCGCTGGGCGTTAAGCTCAGCCGGGGAACTGGGTAGGGAGTCCAGAATTTTTTTGGCCTCCTTATTCTGCCCCGAATGGCGCAAAGCCACCGCCAGTGCCAGTTCGACGTCGGGACGGTCGTCCGGACCCACTAGGTTCAGCAGATCGCGATATGCTTCAGCCGCTTCGGGGAAGTGTTTGCCCTTGGCCAGCAGGTCGGCACGCGTTCTGCGCCCGTTCGGGCCCAGAGGAGCCAACTGGGTGATAGAGGTTAGCCTTTTCAGTTCGATGTCGGCCTGGCCAGCTTCCACGCTGAGCGGCATGGTGATGTACAAAGCGCGCAAGATGTCAGCCGCCTTAGCCTCCTGCCTGGCGGCGGCGTAGGCGCGCCCCAGTGTCAGTTCCAGATCGGCCCGCTGCGGCTGGCGGTCTTTTTCGAGCAGGGCGGCCGCTTCCTGGGGCCGGCCCTCCGCTAACAGCGCGTTCGCGCTGAGTAGGTGCGCGTCTCTGGTCAACAACGACTCTGGATACGTGGTGTCGAAATCCACCAGTGTCGCGACAGCCTCAGCCGTCCGCCCCACTTGAAAATACGAGGTGCCGAGGTAAAAGCTGACGTAGTCGCCCAGATCTCCGGCGCGCGGCCTGGCCCGGTTCAGAGGATCGATGGCTTTGGCATAATCGTGATCTAGCGTATGGGCATATCCCGCTACCAGCCATGCGAGCGCGCCCGCATCCTGCTTGGTGTGGATTCTGGCGTAGGCCTCCACCCCGGCGTAGGCAGCCGGAGTCCGGTCTTGCAACAACTGCCGTGCCATGGGTTTCAGACTCGCGGAAGCCACAAACGCCTGGTGCATTCGGGTCAACCGGGGCGAGGACCGTTTCCGCCGGGCCGTCATCTTGCCATGCGGTCTCTTGCCGGATGGGGTTTTTTTGGAGGAGGACTGCGCCGCCGCAGGTGGAATCGAAGGGACGAAATTCGAACACAGAACTGCCCCAATCAACCAGAGTCGAATCAGGGCCGATGACAAACGATGCAGGACCACTCTATTCAATTTCGCCGAAAATTGGCGCCCATAATTGAAGGATCATCCTCGGCCAGGCTGCGAATCAGTTCCTGGCTGAAGTAGTCGGCGCCGGCGGCCACGCTGTTTCCGTAGCGTTTCTGGAAAGTTCCCCGGCTCTTTTCGATGTCCTCCCTAAGCCGGTCGTAAAGATCTTTGTTCTTGCGCCCCTCGGCGACCTTGACCTGGTTATATAGCTTGATTTCATCCACCAGCAGCCGGGCAAAGCGCTGCGCCTTGCGATGGACATCGGCATCTTCGGGCGACAAACTAGCAAATGGATCCGCCGCCGGGGCCGGAGCGGCTGCTGCCGCCGAAGCTGCAATGAGCTCGGCTTGAGCCACGGCCACGGGTTGCTCCTGCTCGACCGGAGTAGTCCGAACGGGCGCCGGAACTGACTCTGTGTGCTTCGGGGCATGCGCGGCAAAAGGGTCCGGCGGGAGCGCTGCGGTTTGCACCGCCGGGGCGCTCTGCGGCTTTTCGGCCGCTGGCTCGGCGCTCTCTTCTTTCTGTGCCTGTTTGCGTAGCGAGGTTACTTCCAGCCATGCGCTGGTCGCTCGAACCAAGAGCTCAAGAGCCGCAGCGTCCATCTTTCCGCCCGTTTCGAGCCCCCCATCGGCGTACACCAGTGCTGCCACTTTTTCCTTCAACACCAGGGGCAGCACCAACAATCGGTCGTCGGCCGGTCCGCCGAATCGTGAGATAAATTCGGGATCAATCTCGCTGTTTGAGCCGCCGAACGGCAGCCGCGATCGCAGAGCCTGCTCGGCCGCGCCCAGGCCAACGTTCAGCGCGAAGTCCTTAATCGTGTCTTCCCCATTCTGGGTAAACCCGCGTCCCTGCCAACCGGTGGCCGCGCCGGCCTTGACCACGAATAGCGCACCGCGTCCGCTGTAGCGCACCGTATTGTCCAGTAGCGCTCGCAAAATTTCTCTTTGGCTGGTGCCCGCATGGATGGCCGAGACCGCCTTGAGAAGATTGGCCGCACCGCCGTCCCCCGATCCAGCCGTCGCCTCGGCCTCTTGCGGAAGCTCCTCCAGAACCCGGCGAACCAGCTCGTCCCGCAACCGCGGGATGTGGTTCTCCAGTGCCTGGGAAACGACTCTCTCGACAATCTGCTCGATTTCGGTTCGGTCTGTCATGGTCAGATCTGTGCTTTAGCCGCTGGATCCGGCTTTGTGGCCCTTCAACCCGATGACTACCTTTGGTTAAGCCTTGATTATATGGCCACTTGGCCGGTGTTTCCGGTCACGTAAGGACGTGTTCTAGTGCGGAATCGCCACCGCTTTGAAATCTATCGCAAACCGCCCCGTCATAGATAGGTCAAAACAATTAAGCTGAAACCCTGGTTACCAAGTAAAATAACATTTCTCTCGGGCCACCCCCGAGCGTGAAAATTGTTGCATCGGAAGAAGAATGACAGCCATCCAACCAAAAGTAACCGAACCCGTCAGTGATGAGCTGGCACTGGTTCAGGCCGCCAAGGGCGGCGACGTATCCGCGTTTGAGGATTTGGTCCGGCGTTATGACCGGAACGTTTTTCGCATTGCGCAGCACATCACGCAGAACCGCGAAGATGCGGAAGATGTAGTGCAGGATGCGTTTCTCAAGGCGTACAGCAATCTGAATCAGTTTCAGGGCCAGAGCAAGTTTTATACCTGGCTGGTGCGCATTGCGGTCAACGAAGCGCTGATGAAGTTGCGCCGCCGTCGGCCCGAGCGCATGGTATCGCTGGACGAGGACGTCAAGACCGACGAGGATTCGGTTCCCCGGGAAGTCGCGGATTGGAGCCCGAATCCCGAGCAGCAGTACAGCCAGGCGGAACTGAAGGAAATCCTGACCAAGACGATTCAGGGACTTCCTCCAAGTTTTCGCACGGTTTTTGTCCTGCGAGACGTCGAGGGTCTTTCGACCGAGGAAACGGCTGAAGCGCTGGAACTCAGCGTACCTGCGGTCAAGTCGCGGCTCTTGCGGGCTCGGTTGCAGTTGCGGGAACGGCTTAGCCGGTACTTCCAGAAGCGTGAGAGCGGAGATGGCAAACAGTGAAGTGTTCTGAGTTTCTGCAGGAACTGACAAACTACCTGGACGGTGTCCTCGACGACCGCACCAAAGCCGAACTGGAAGACCATTTGGCTTGGTGCCATAACTGCTACGTCGTTTGCGACACCACCAAGAAGACCATCGAAATCTACCGCGACTCCCAGCTCTACGAACTTCCCGACGATCTGCGCAACCGCCTTCGCAGCGCCATCGTGGCTAAATGTGAGGCCCACAAAAAAGCCGGTCCTCAGGAGGCCTGAGACGTGCCCGCCAGCCCTCACGCCCGTGCTCTGGCCAGCTGGAGCCACGAGAATTCCAGTCTTGGTCGGCCCTAGGACCCTGATCTAGCAACCACTTCCAGCACCCCAATCCGCAGCCTGCTCCCGCCCCGTATCCCCACGAACCTTTCTGGTCAAAAGTGAATCTAAGTCAAATAGACGGCTGCCGGGGAGGGTAATATGATGGCAAAATTGTTCGACGCTTTATTCGGCTGCAGACATTCTCACTATAGTTTTCCTATCACCGTTCGATCGCGTTCACGCCGTATTCCCGCGGCTTCTCTGACCGGCACCTATGTGGCATGTTTGGATTGCGGTAGAGAATTTCCTTACGACTGGCAGGACATGAAAGTGGTTACGTCGGTCCCCGAAACGAACCATCGCATGCCTGCGCTGGCTCGGAAACAAGCTGCCTAACAATGCAACCGTCAAGCTCAACCCTTTCGCCTAAAGCCGCGACTTGGTCCCGGCTTTTCCATTTTGCAGAAGGAGTGAAAATGGAAACGGCGGCCGAGGCCGCCGCTTTCAATCGCGTGGAATAAGGGATTGGTTTAGTTACTGCTGCTGTCATCCCGCCGCTTCAGCGTAGGACGTCCATCGTCATTCGTTTTATCATCGCTGCCGTTCTTGTCTGGGGTAGAAGTACGTCGCAGGCTTGGCTTTTTGCCGTCATCCTTCTTCTCGAGCACCTTGTGCCGGTTCTCGATCGCGGCCAACCGCGACTTCACGTCGTCAAACTCGGAGGTTGAGACCACATACTGCGCCCGCGCCGGAAGGATTTGCGCGATCTCGTCCTGTGACTTGACGATCCTATCCGGGGTCTGAGGATGGGTAGAAAACGCTTTGGCCAGGGTTCCTGGCTTCTTCTTTTCCTGTGCCTGCACCTTCTCAAAGAAGCTGATAAACGCCTGCGGGTCGTATCCCGACTTGTACATGTACTGCAATCCCAGGTAGTCGGCCTCGGCCTCAAAGCCACGCGAGAAGTGTAGGAAGGTCATGGGCAACGCCAGGCCGGCCGCCTCGTAGCCGGCATAGCCGATGGCTCCGCCCACGAAGATCAGCGGAATCGAAGCCATGTTCATCAAGTTTCCGCGGGTATTTTCCCGCGCCGCGTGGCAGGCCGCCACGTGGGCAATTTCATGCGCCATCACACCGGCAAGCTCCGCTTCTTCATCCGCCGCCAGGATCAGCCCGGAATTCACGTAGAAAAACCCGCCGGGAAGAGCGAAGGCATTGATGTCGTCGGAGTCAATCACCTTGATGGTGAACGGCACCTGCGCGTCGGAGTTGCGCACCAGATTCTGCCCCAGCCGGTTAACATATTCCGACACCACCGGATCTTGGACCAGTTTTACCGTGGACTCCACTTGCTGGGAGTAACTCTTGCCCATGGCGATCTGCTTTTCCACGCCATACCAGTTTCCCAGCCCGGTTTTGCAGCCCACATTCCGATTGCCCACGGCATCTACATCCTCTTTGCCGCCGTCGTGTTTGACCTTGTCCGGGTCCGCGGGCTCCACCTTTGGCGGCTTGGTCGCGACGCTGCCGGAAGGGCTGTCGCTCGGCTTGGCACCGGCTTGATCCTGCGAGAAACTCGATGGCGCCGCATAACTGAACATCAGCAATACAGCCGTCAAAGCTAAGAGCCGTAACTTCATATGGACTCCCTTATTCCGCCCGCCCCAGGACTCTTGCTTGATTATACGCCCGCCCGGTAACGGCAATACCGCAGATTTCCCTGTGGGGTTGGACGCGAAATTCGGCAGCAAGGTTATCCGGGCGGGTCACACTTAGGTAAGCGCCCCATCCCGGCAGCTGTCCGATGGTCTTCCCGCCGGCCGCGAGGAAAAGGCTGTCCCGAGCGAAGTCGCCCGAATACCCCGCCCCGGCCCCACGCCCCGAGACTTGGTAGAATCTGTCACCTGAGATGCCCGTTCCAGCCCAAAGCGCCACAACATTGAGGGTGGTTCGCCAAGGTTCTCCCGGGCAGGAGCGATGCCCGCAAGGAATCATTGGTGAGCGATAGCCAAGGAGAGCGATTTGCGTTCGGCTGGCCGGGAATCCCTCCGCGCTGGACGTCAAGTGCCAAGACAGGAATAGGCACCGCGCTCAACCTGCACAGCCGGGTGTGGTTCACCCTGAGCCATGGCATCCTGAATGAAGTCTATTTTCCGCGGGTGGATCAGGCCTGCACCCGGGATCAGGGGCTGATCGTCACCGACGGCTCCAGGTTTTTCTCCGAAGAAAAGCGGCACTGCAAGTTTGAAAACGCGCCGATCGAACCCGGTGTTCCGGTGTACAAACTGACCAATACCGAATTGCAGGGACGATACCGGATCGAAAAGGAAGTGTTTTCCGATCCTTACCGGAACGTGGTCTTGCAAAGGATCCGCTTTGTCCCTCTGCAGGGCACGCTGACCGACTATCGCTTGTACGCCCTGCTAGCCCCCCATTTGGCAAATTGCGGCCGGGACAATACCGGTTGGGTCGGGGATTACAAAGGCACCCCCATGCTGTTCGCCAAACGCAACGATTGCGCGCTGGCCTTCGCCTGCTCCGTCCCCTGGCGGACGATGGCGGCCGGTTTTGCAGGATTTTCCGACGGATGGCAGGATCTCTCCCAGCATTACCAGCTGACCTGGGATTACACCCGCGCGGAAAATGGCAACGTTGCACTGACCGGCGAGATCGACCTGGCGGCGTGTGGGGGTGAGTTCGTCCTGGCACTGGGCTTTGGTGCCATCTGGTCCGAGGCCGGACTGCACACCCGCGCCAGTTTGCTCGAGCCTTATGGCGAACTGCGTTCCCACTATGTGTGGCACTGGAAGAACTGGCAGGACGGATTGTTGCAACTGGATCAGCCTCCCCGCCAGGTGGATCTCTATCGGACCAGTGCGGCGGTAATGCGCTCGCACGAATCGAAAGACTTCTTGGGAGGTGTCATCGCCAGTCTGTCGATTCCGTGGGGCTTCAACAAGGGTGATGAAGACCTGGGTGGATATCACCTAGTTTGGCCACGTGACCTAGTGGAAACCGCTTTCGGCTTCCTGGCCGCCGGCGCCGAACCGGACGCGCTGCGCGTGCTTCGCTACCTCGAGGCCACCCAGGAGGCGAATGGGCATTGGGCGCAGAATTTGTGGCTGGACGGCCGTCCTTACTGGGGCGGAACGCAGATGGACGAAACCGCCTTTCCCATCCTTCTGGTGGACGTCATGCGGCGCCACTCGCGATTTGTTCTGGGCGATCCGCAACGCTGGTGGACTCTGGTCAGCCGCGCCGCAAGCTTCATTGTTCGGAACGGGCCGGTCACCCCGCAGGATCGATGGGAAGAAGATGCCGGCTATTCTCCGTTTACCCTGGCGGTTGAAATTTCAGGCCTGCTGGCGGCGGCGGATCTCGCCGAGGCGGTGGGACAACCAGACACCGCAACCCACTTGCGCGAAACAGCCGATTGCTGGAACGACAACCTTGAGCGCTGGGTCTACGCCAAAGATAGTGACCTCGCGCGGCAACTCGGAGTGGAAGGCTATTACGTCCGCATCGCGCCGCCTGAGTCCGACTGCGCCCCGTCCCCGCTGGAAGGATTCGTCCCCATCAAGAACCGGCCACCGGGCCAAAATACTGCGGTCGCCGCACACCTGGTCAGCCCCGACTCGCTGGCTCTGGTGCGCTTTGGTTTGCGCGCCCCTGATGATCCCCGGATCCTGAGCACCATAAAAGTGATCGACGCACTGCTCAAAGTGAACCTTCCGCAAGGCCCCTGCTGGTATCGCTACAACGGTGACGGGTACGGCGAGCACGAAGACGGCTCACCTTTCGACGGAACCGGCATTGGGCGGGCTTGGCCGTTGCTTGCAGGCGAGCGCGCACACTACGAGCTCGCGGCGGGACGTCCGCAGGCGGCCGAGGACTTGCTCAAAGTGATGGAGCTTTCGACCGAAGGCGGCCGCCTCATTCCCGAGCAGGTCTGGGATGCGGAGGATATCGCTCCGCTCGAGCTGTTCCGTGGCAAACCCTCGGGTTCGGCGTGCCCGCTGGTCTGGGCGCATTCCGAATACATCAAGCTGCGCCGATCCTTGCGCGACGGAAAAATCTTTGACCAGCCGCCGCAGCCGGTGCAGCGCTACCAGCGAGAAAAGCGGAAAGCCACCCACTTCGAATGGCGCTTTAACAATAAATGCCGGAGCATGCCGCGGGGAAAGAAGCTGCGCCTGGTTTTGCCGGCCCCGGCACAAGTACACTGGAGCTTCGATGGATGGCTGACCACGCAGGACACAAACTCGCTCGCCCCGTTAGGTGTCCACGTCGCAGACCTGCCGGCTGACCAGTTGACCGAAGGGCGCGAGATTCTCTTCACTGTCTTCTGGCCAAAGGAGCAGAGATGGGAAGGAACGAACTATTCGGTAGTGGTGGAGTGAACCATCGCAAGATAATGTTCCAATCCGCTAACGAGCGGCCGGTGACGCGCCGTGTCGCCTGCAACCCCGTCCCCATGTGATCCAGGCGAAGGGGCCCTACCATCTCTTCCGTACTCCCCTGCTTCTGCCCCAATGTACACAATTCTCAAACCGGACTCGGTCGAGCAGCGGCTGGGCATCCTTCGGGCCCCAAGGACGACATCATTCAGTAGTCACGACGCCCCCGGCATCGCCAGACTGCACCGAACCTTCCTCGCTCCAGCCGCCCCGGGAAATATTGGAATAGAGTGCACCCGCACAAATCGCGGAGCCGGTCAGCAGCCCGATGCCTTCCCAGAACGGCCCCAGCAGAACATGCCCCAGACCGAACAACGCCATATACACCATGAAACAGCCCAGTATCCATGAAAGCAGATTCCGCCCCAAATCGCGGGTCGGCGGTACCTCGGGCGCAAGACGCGCCACTGGCTGCCACCCCGCCACATGCGGTCGAACGTCACGGTAGAACTTGATCAGGACTTGTTCTGGCTCCGCTTTGGTCGCGTAGGTGACGATCAGCCAAACCATCGTGGTGATGACGGTTGTCGTCAGAGCCGTCTTGGCGAAAACCACCGGATTCGTGCCAGCAAAGGGTTCGGTCCAGCGCAGCCATACGGTGACGAACAGGGCCGTCGCCATCGCGGAGATTTCACTCCAAGCATTGATCCGCCACCAGTACCAGCGCAGCAGATAGACACCGCCCGTACCCGCGCCGACTTCCAAAACCACCTGCCATCCGGAGCGAATGTCGGACAGCAGAACGGAAATCCCCGCCGAAGCGATCACCAGCAAAACGGTGGCGAGACGCGAAATTAAGATGTAGTGCTTGTCGTCGGCCTCACGCTTGATAAAGCGGCGATAGAAATCTGACACCAGATAGGAAGCGCCCCAGTTGAGTTGGGTCGCGATGGTGGACATGAAGGCCGCCATAAATCCAGCTATCACAATTCCCCGAAGCGCCGGCGGCACGTGCTGGCTTACGATCAGCATGTACCCGGTTTCCGGGTGTTCCAGGTGCGGATAGAGCACCACCGCAGCCAACGCGGTAAGAATCCACGGCCAGGGACGCAAGGCGTAGTGGGCGACGTTGAACCAGAGGACCGCGAGCAGGCCGTTGCGCTCATCTTTCGCGCTGAAGATGCGCTGCGCGATATAGCCCCCGCCCCCCGGCTCCGCCCCCGGATACCAGAAAGCCCACCACTGCAGTCCGATATTCACCACAAACGTCAGCACCGGCAAAATCCAGATTCCTTCCTGTGAAAATGGACGGGAAAAGTCAGGAAAGAAGGCGGTGGCATCGCCCGCGCTCGGACCTGCCGCCGCCCGCATGTCTGACAATCGGTTGATCAGCGCGTTCATGCCGCCCGCAGCCGACACCGCGTACCACGCCACTCCGATCACGATCGCCATCTTCAGTGCGAACTGAAAAAGATCCGTCCACAGCACACCCCACAAGCCGCCGAGTGCCACATAGAGGCCGGTGAACGGAATCAGAAACAGAACGCAGATCGCCAATGCGTTGCGATCGCTCACCCCCAGCGTAACCGCCACGATGCTGGTCATCGCTTTGGTCACCCAGCCCAGGATCAGACAGTTCATCAGCAGGCCAAGATAGATGGCGCGGAAACCGCGCAGAAACGCGGCGGGCCTGCCGGAGTAACGCATCTCGGCAAACTGCACGTCGGTCAGTAGACCGGAGCGTCGCCATAGTCGGGCGAACAAAAACACCGTCATCATGCCCGATAACAGAAACGCCCACCACAGCCAGTTACCGGCAACCCCCTGGGTATAGACCAGCCCGGTGACCACCAGGGGCGTGTCGGCGGCAAACGTGGTGGCCACCATGGAGGTCCCCGCCAGCCACCAGGAAACGTTGCGCCCGGACACAAAATAATCGTCCACGCTCTTGCCCGAGCGCGAACGGAAATAGAGTCCCAGCACTAAAGTGATGCCGAGGTACAGGACGATCGCCGACCAGTCGAGAAGGGTGAAGTTCATGGCGGGAACGAATATACCCGAGCCGGACCGGATTCAGGAGGAAAATGCGTGGCCTTCGGGCGCGCACCAGGCGGAGGAAATGCACCGCCGGACTTCTCGCATCGATCGAACGCGTCCACTTTACTGGGCTGGTGCAGACTTCGCTGGATGCTGGCCCGGGGATAGATACATCTCGGCCACGCCCTGCGCAATTTTTCCCGGGTCAGCCTCGGCCAGGTTGGAGAGAACCACCACGGTCAGCTTGTCGTCAATATAACGGGAAATCTGTGTCTTGAAACCTTGCCAGGCACCCTCGTGATCAATCAGGCGATGGCCGTGGAACTCTGTGATCTCCCAGCCAAATCCGTAGTCGCCGGAGTTGGGTTGACCGTCGTTCAGCTTGACCGGAGTCCACATTCGATTCAAGCTCGAGCGTTTCAATAGCTTCTCGCCGTACAGCGCCGCATCCCACTTCGCCAGATCCAGGATCGAGAAATAGAGGCTGCCATCGGCGGTGGTGTTCAAGGTTGGCGAGACCCACTCCTGATTCTTCACTTCTCCCTTCACCAGGCGATAGCCGGCCGCGCGGTTGGGAATAATGTCCGCCTCGCTCATGATGCGCGTCGTCTGCATTCCAAGCGGATGGAAGATGCGCTCTTCGAGCACG